>Ga0207693_10001039_pt1 | contig 24856 bp, 20 predicted proteins | sample LARL81metaG_FD_184347 | JGI IMG/M metagenome (GOLD analysis project Ga0207693, IMG submission 184347) | Corn, switchgrass and miscanthus rhizosphere microbial communities from Kellogg Biological Station, Michigan, USA - LAR L8-1 metaG... | ecosystem: Host-associated > Plants > Roots >... | reverse complement strand
GATGATGGGTTACATCCAGGGCCAGGCCCCGGACGCGAGCGGCAAGTGGAACATCGCCGACGTCCCGGGCGGAGGCGGCAACTGGGGCGGCTCGTTCCTCACCGTCACCAAGCAGTCGCAGCATCAGGCGGCAGCTGCCGCGCTCGTCAAGTTCCTGACGTCGCCCAAGTCGGAGACGTACGTCTTCAAGCACACCGGGAACCTCTCGAGCGAGATCCCCGTGCTGAAGAGCAAGACCGTGCGGAACTTCCGGAATCCATACTTCAGCAACGCCCCGGTCGGCAAGATCTTCGCCAACTCGGCGCTGCAGCTGAAGCCGCAGCCTCTCGGACCGCACCAGGGCGACTTCCAGACGGCTTCGACCAACGCGATCCAGCGAGTGGAGCAGCACAGTCAGTCACCCTCGGCGGCCTGGAAACAGTTCCTCCAGGACGCCGCCAACGCGTCAGGCTGAGAGCCCTCCCTCAGCCGGGCCGGGCCGTGGGCGTACCCTCGACGCCCGCGGCCCGGCCTGAGACGATCACGAGGAGCCCATGAGCGCCGTATCCGGAACGGGAAACGCAGGCCAAGTCGTCGTCGCGCCGCGCGCGCGCCGCAAGCTTCTGCGTCGGCTCGACGCGAAGCTCTCGCCGTACCTCTTCATCTCCCCGTTCTTCCTCGTCTTCGGCGTCTTCGGGCTCTTCCCGCTCGGCTACACCGCGTACGTCTCGCTCACCGACCGGAACCTGCTCGCGCCGGTCTCGCACTTCATCGGGCTCCACAACTACGCACTGCTCCTGCACGACTCGTACTTCTGGAGGTCCGTCGAGAACACGTTCGGGATCTGGTTCCTCTCGACCGTCCCCCAGCTTCTGCTCGCGCTCGTGATCGCCCACGTGCTGAACACGAAGCTCCGGGCGCGCACCTTCTTCCGCATGGCGATCCTGTTGCCGCAGGTGACGTCGCTCGTCGCGGTGGCGCTCATCTTCACGCAGCTGTTCGCCCACGACTACGGCTTCGTCAACTACGCCCTCGGCTCGGTCGGCATCCACCACATCTACTGGGAGGCCGGCCGCCTCTCGTCGTGGGTCGCGCTCTCCGTGATGGTGATGTGGCGCTGGACGGGCTACAACGCGCTCATCTACCTCGCGGCGATGCAGGCGATCCCGGAGGAGCTCTACGAGGCCGCCGCCGTCGACGGCGCCCGACGTTTCCGGCAATTCATCCACGTCACGGTGCCGATGCTGCGCCCGACGATCCTCTTCACCGTCGTCATCGCGACGATCGGCGGGCTGCAGCTCTTCACCGAGCCGTCCCTCTTCCAGTCGCGCGCGAGCGGCGGGACGGGTGGGTCGAACCGGCAGTACCAGACGATCGTCATGTACCTCTACGAGAAGTTCCTCGGGTCGACGCAGTTCAAGTTCGGCTACGCCGCCGCGATCGCGTGGTGCCTCGTCCTGTTCATCGCGGCGTTCGGCCTCGTCAACTACTTCCTCGTCAGCCGAATCAGGTCGGCGGAGGGCTAGACGACGATGGTCGCCCACTCCGAGGCCGTTCCGCGCAGGCGCCGCCGCTCGCAACGGGCGGTCGCGCGCCGCTTCGACTCTGCCGGCCCGGGCACGTACCTCTTCCTGATCGCCGTCGTCGTGGTGTCGCTGTTCCCGCTCTACTGGTCGCTCGTCATCGCCTCGCACTCGAACTCGGCGGTGTACGACTACCCGCCGAAGCTGCTGCCGGGCGCGAACCTCTTCCACAACATCCACCGGCTGTTCAACTCGGACCTGGTCAGCGTGGACTTCGCGAAGGCGCTCGTGAACTCCGCCATCGTCTCGTCGGTCGTCACCGTCACCGTCGTCTTCTTCAGCGCGCTCGCCGGCTTCGCCTTCGCGAAGCTCGAGTTCCGCGGACGGAAGCTCCTGTTCCTGCTCGTCCTCGTCACGCTGCTCGTGCCGGTCCAGCTCGGGCTGATCCCGCTCTACATCGAGATGATCCACTTCGGCTGGCTCAACAGCATCAAGGCGGTGATCGCGCCGAACGTCGTCACCGCCTTCGGCGTCTTCCTCATGCGCCAGTACATCGCCGGAAGCGTGCCCAACGAGCTGATCGCCGCGGCGCGCGTCGACGGCTGCAACACGTGGCGGGTGTTCTGGCACGTGATTCTCCCGGCGGTGCGGCCGATGGCGGCTGTGCTCGGCCTGCTGACCTTCATGAACACGTGGAACGACTATCTCTGGCCGTTCATCGTCCTCAACGCCCGCAATCCGACCGTGCAGGTGGCGGTCGCGGACATCGCGACCGTGGCCTACACGCCCGACTACTCGCTCATCCTGACCGCCTGCTTCGTCTCGATCCTGCCCCTGCTCCTGGTCTTCCTCTTGCTCGGCCGGCAGATCGTGGGCGGGATCATGCAGGGGGCGGTCAAGGGATGAGCCCGCGCAAGTTCATCTGGGGAGCCGGAACGGCGGCGTTCCAGATCGAGGGCGCGACGCGGGCCGACGGCCGCAGCGAGTCGATCTGGGACCGTTTCGCGGCCGGCGTCGGCAACGTCGCGGACGGCGACACCGGCGAGCCCGCCTGCGAGCACTACTTCCGCTGGCGCGAGGACCTCGACCTGATGCAGGAGCTCGGGCTCCAGGGATACCGCTTCTCGGTCTCGTGGCCCCGGGTGCAGCCCGGCGGACGCGGCCCCGTGAACACGAGGGGCCTCGACTTCTACCGGCGTCTCGCCGAGGGGCTGCGGGAACGTGGGATCACCCCGCTCGCGACGCTCTACCACTGGGATCTGCCGCAGGCTCTCCAGGACGAAGGCGGCTGGGCGCAGCGCGACATCGTCGAGCGCTTCGCGGAGTACGCCCGCCTGGTCTTCGACGGGCTCGACGGCCTCGTCTCCGACTGGATCACGCACAACGAGCCGCGCGTGACCTCGTTCCTCGGCTACGCAGAGGGAGTCAAAGCGCCGGGTGTGCGCGACTGGGCGGCCGCCGTGGCGGCTTCCCACCACTCGCTGCTCGGGCACGGCGTGGTCGTCCGCGAGTTCCGCGAGGCCGGTCGGGACGGCCGGATCGGGATCACGCTCGACCTGACCGTGGCACATCCCGCGAGCCCGTCCGCGCAGGACGCGGCCGCAGCCCAGCGGCTCGAGGGCAACCACAACCGCTGGTTCCTCGACCCACTGCTGCGCGGCGCCTATCCCGCCGACATGCTCGAGCTGTACGAGGAGGCGCTCGGTCCGCTCGACGCGATCCGGGACGGCGACCTCGAGACCATCGCTCAGCCGCTCGACTTCCTCGGCGTCAACTTCTACCGGCCGAACCTGGTGGCCGAGGGCGACAGCCCCGTCCTCCGCGTTCGCGAGGTCGAGCAGGACGCGGAGCGGACGGCGATGGACTGGCCGATCGTTCCGGAAGCGCTCACCGAGCTGCTGCTGCGGCTCAGGCGGGAGTACGGCGACCTGCCGCTGCTGATCACCGAGAACGGCGCGGCCTTCACCGACCGGCTCGACGACGACGGCGTCGTCGACGACGAGCGTCGGCTCGAGTATCTCCGCACCCACATCGCTGCGGTCGAGCGTGCGCGGGCGGAAGGCGTCGACATCCGCGGCTACTACGTCTGGTCGCTGCTCGACAACTTCGAGTGGGAGTGGGGCTACGCGCAGCGGTTCGGGATCGTCTACGTCGACTATCCGACCCAGCGGCGGATCCCGAAGCAGAGCGCGCTCTGGTACCGGGACCTCATCGCGCGAAGGAACGGTGGCTGAGATGGCGGAGCTCGAGTTTCGCGACCTGCGCAAGGCCTTCCCCGGCGGGACGCTCGCCGTCGAGGATCTGAACCTGCTCGTTGCCGACGGCGAGTTCCTGGTCCTCGTCGGGCCGTCGGGATCGGGCAAGACGACGGTCCTGCGGATGGCGGCGGGCCTCGAGCGCGCGACCTCCGGCGACGTCCTGATCGGCGGGGAGAACGTCAACGACGTCGCGCCGCCGGACCGCGACATCGCCATGGTCTTCCAGACGTACGCCCTCTATCCGCACATGACGGTGTACGAGAACATGGCCTTCGGCCTCAAGCTGCACGGCATCGGTAAGGCCGAGATCCGGTCGCGCGTCGAGTCGGCCGCGAAGATGCTCGAGCTCGACGACCTGCTCAAGCGCAAGCCGTCGCAGCTCTCCGGCGGGCAGCGGCAACGCGTCGCGATGGGACGAGCGATCGTGCGCGAGCCCGCTGCGTATCTCATGGACGAGCCGCTCTCGAACCTCGACGCGAAGCTGCGGGTCGAGATGCGCACGTATCTCGCCGAGCTGCACCAGCGGCTGCGGACGACGACGCTCTACGTGACGCACGACCAGACCGAGGCGATGACGATGGGCGACCGGGTGGCCGTCATGCGGGACGGTCGGCTCCAGCAGGTGGACGTCCCGCAGGCGCTCTACGACCGGCCCGCGAACGCCTTCGTCGCGGGCTTCATCGGGTCGCCGGCGATGAACCTGATCCGCGGCTGCCTCACCGCGAGCGACGGAGCCGCGACCATCGAGCTCGGAGACGTCGTGCTGCCGCTGCCGCGCTCGGTGCTCGCCCGGCGGCCCGCCCTGGCGGGATACGCCGGGCGCGAGATCGTCGTCGGCATCCGGCCGGAGGACATCGAGGATGCGTCGCTCGTTCCGTCCGCGAACGGAAGCTCGCTCCCGGTCCGGGTCACGCTTGCGGAGGCGCTCGGCTCCGAGGTCATCGCCCACTTCCCGCTCGGAGGACAGGTCGAGACCGCTGCAGAGGCCGCCTCCGAGCCGCCGTCGCTCGATGCCGCGCCCGACGAGTCCAGTGTCGTGCTGACTGCTCGGCTGAGCCCCAGGAGCGGCGCGCGCACCGGACAGCCGCTGCGGGTCGTGATCGACCTCGAGCGGGTGCATTTCTTCGACCCGGAGACCGACGAAGCGATCGGGTGACGGGAACGGACGGGGTCGTCACGGCCCGGCCGGCCCGGCACAATGTCCGTCGGCCCCCGTAGCTCAGTGGATAGAGCAGTGGTTTCCTAAACCGCGTGCGCATGTTCGATTCATGCCGGGGGCATGCGAGAATCACCTGCAAACAGCGCGCTTTCTGGCAGTGGCGAGCCGCCGCGTCACGAACCGAAGAACGGATCGGGCTTCCCCGTTACGGCGTACTTCTTGAGAGCGAGCATCTTCGTCGCCCAGCCGATCGTCCAGTCGCGTACGCCGTCGACGCTTGCGAAACCCACGTGATCGAAATTCAGGGTCACGCCGCCGTCCGGACGCTCGACGACCTCATACGTCATCGAGGTGCCTTCCCATTGCGGCGGGCCGACGAGCACCGAGAGCCGTAGACGGTTCGGACTCTCCTCCTCGTCGACCCGAAGCTCCCACGGTGCGGGCAGCTCGGGGAACGTCAGCCGGTGGACCGCGCCGACTCCCTCGCCGATGTCGGCGTTGGCCGTGAACCACCCCTGCACCCCTTCCGAGGTCGAGATCGCGCGGAAGACGGTCCCCGCGTCCGCATCGATGCTGCAAGCCATGACGATGTCCGGCATGTTGCGTTCCTTTCGTTGTCGATCAGCCGTCCGGGCGGTCGAGGTTCGCGATCCGGAAGAGCGACTTCTTGAGCGTCTCGCTTGTGCGTGCAGGCAGCGCGTCGCCGATGAGGTCTTCCATCTCGCCCAACACCCGCTCGACGACCGGGCGGAACTCGCGCCCGCGCTTCGTCAGGAAGATTTGCGTTGCGCGCGCATCCGACTCGTCGGTTCGCCGTTCGACGAGGCCGTCACGCTCGAGCGCTCGAGTCATCGTCGTCAACGTCTGCTTGCTGAGGCGAGCGCGGCGCGCAAGCTCGCCCTGCCGCAATCCATCCTCCTCGTAGAGCGGGAGCAGCAACGATCCATATGCCGGGCGAACCTCGTCGAAGCCGGCGGCCGCGAATCGCTCGTAGAGGATCTCGTTCCAGCGCTGACTCGCCTTCGCAAGGAGGAAGCCGAGATTGTCCAGCGCGGCCGGCGTCACGCGGCGAAGCGGGCACGGATGTTGTCGAATTCGCGCTGCAACGAGCGGTGCTGGGCTTCGAAGAGCTCATCCGGCACGCCGGGCGCTTTGAACATCGTGAACGAGTACGCGCTCGCGTGCGGGCCGAGCGCGACGACGCGGGTCGGGAAGAGGCCCATCTCGTCCTCGCTCGGGCCGGCGTACATGTCGATCACGCCGGTATCGGCGTCGGCGTCGATCGAGAAGAAGAACTCGCCGAGACCGTTGACGACCTTCGTCTTGCCACCCTCACACTTCAACTCGCGAGCGAAGTCCGTCGCCCACAGCGGCAGGTTTTCGACCTTCGAGAGGAACTCGAAGACATCCTCGCGCGGCGCGGGAAGCACCGCAGTCACAGTCCGGTTGATCACGACTCGCTCCTTTAGTCTGATATAGGACTAATATTCATAGCAGACTCCTACGTCCCGGCGAGCGCTGCGACGATGGGCGCACCGGCCTCGAGCAGCTCGAGGTCGCCGAGGATCGCGTAGTACGAAATCCCGAGCCGCTCGCGCCAGCCTCGTAACCGGTCGACGATCGCGTCGACCGCCCCGATCCAGACGTGCGGGCTGTCGCGCAGGGCCTCGGGCTCGCAGCCGAGCTGGCCGGCCAGCCGGGCGACCCCGCCCTCGGCGTCGTCCGTGATCTCCACGTCGACCACGTTGCAGCTGATCTCGAGCGAGTCGAGGCGCTCCGGCGCAGCCGCCCGCACCCACTCCACCTTGCGGGCCACCTCGTCGGCCGCGATGTTGCCCCAGATGAGACCGCTTCCGTCGCGCACCGGCCGGGGCGCGAACTGGACGATGTCTGCGGTGCGAGCTGCGTACGCCAGCAGCTTCGGAGCACCAGAGCCGATCAGGAGCGGAGGACCGGGGCGTTGCACCGGCAGCGGGCCGCCGCAGTATTCGCGAGCGGTGTAGTGGGCGCCGTCGAAGCTGAACGCCTCACCGGTCCACGCACGCCGAACAAGCTCGATCGACTCCTGCAGGCGCGCGACGCGCACGCCGGGGCCGTCGAAAGGAATTCCCGTCTCCGCATAGTCGTCGATCGCCCAGCCCGCGCCGATGCCGAGCTCGAACCGCCCGCCGGAGAGGAGATCGACCGTCGCCGCCTCTTTCGCGAGCATCAGTGGATGACGGAAGTCGTTGCAGGCTACGAGGGTGCCGATGCGGATCGTCGTCGTCGCTTCGGCAGCCGCCGCGAGAGCAGGAAACGGCGAGAGCTGTTGTCCGAAGTGATCCGGGATGAGAAGGATGTCGTAACCGGCGGCCTCCGCTCGCGTTGCGGCTGCCCGCCACTCCGCTCCCGAGTCTGCGAGGCCGAGCTGGATCCCGAAGCGGAATGGGCGGCTGGTTGCACGTGTCACAGCGCGGTTCGGAACACCGGCCAGCAGATCTCGGTTCGATGCTCCGCCTCATCCGGTGTCTCGAAGGCGCCGACGAGATAGTCCTCGCGGATCGGCCCCTCGACGCCGATCGCACGCTCGGCGACCACTGCGCCGAGCGCCGCGTACGTGCGATCGAGATTCTCGATCGACCCCGGGTGAACCGCGACCGCGTACTCCACTGCAGGAAGCTGCAGCGGCTCGACACGACCATCCTTCTCGACGGGCCCGTCGACCGGGATCAGCGCTGCGATCTCGCCGTGCTCGTCCTCGAGCAGCTCGCTCGAATACAACGCCGCGTCCACGCCCGCGCGACTCGCCCCGCGGCGGTCGGCCACCGCCCGCAACTCCGTCAACGCCGCGTCGAGCCACGCGAGCATGTCGGCGTTCGCGACGCGATCGCGGATCGCCATCGCCTGCATCGGCCCGATCGCCCGAAACTCGATCGCGATCGCAGGCGGCGCTTCCTCGTCGAGCAGCATGCGCAGCGACTTGACGGTCTCGCGCGTCTGCTCGAGCTCGCCTTCCATCCGCCGCAGATGGGCGCTGATCTCGGCGTTGCGGGCGCCGACGTCGGGAGCGTCCATCACGGCTCGCACACCGTCGAGCGGCATCCCGAGCTCACGCAGCCTGCGGATCACCTGGGCGGTCGGCACCTGCGCCAGTGCGTAGCGGCGATAGCCGCTCTCCCGGTCGATCTCGGCCGGCGGCAGAATTCCGATCTCGTGGTAGTGACGGAGCGTCTTCACGCTCAGGAACGTCATCCGCGAGAAGTCACCGATGCCGAGCAGCGTTTCCACGCGCTCAGGATGCACACTCCCCCTACCGGAGAGTCAAGGAGCGAGTGCGCGCCACGTCGACGTGGCAACTTCATCCAGAAGCCGTTCCAGCCGGACGAGCTGCTGCAAAAGCTCCGGCAGGCGCTCGTGGGCTCCGGGCCGATCTCGGCCGAGCGCGAGGCCGGCATCTTCCGCTTGCCGCTCGGCTGAGTTTCACGGGTCACCGGGCGGGTAGCCCACGACCGTCGCGGCAGATCCTGTGACCTACACTGCGTGACCTCTATGCCATCCAGGTAGCGCCCGGCGACGAAACGGGAGGGCGTGACGGAAACGGGTGATCGAAGGCGCGTCGTGCTCCACATCGAGGACAACGCGTCGAACCGCAAGCTGGTCGAGCTGGTCGTGTCTCGCCTGCCGAGCCTCGAGCTCGTCGAGGCGCTCGACGGGGAAACCGGCCTCGAGCTCGCGCGCTCTCTCCGACCCGACCTGATCCTGCTCGACCTGCGCCTGCCCGGGATCTCCGGCGAAGAGGTGCTCGCGGAGCTGCGCGACGACCCCACGACGGCCGGTCTGAGGGTTGTCGTGATCAGCGCCGAGGCGCGGCCCGGTGAGACCTCGCGCGTGCTCGAAGGCGGCGCCGAGCGCTACCTCGTGAAGCCCGTGGACGTGGAGGAGCTCCTCGCTGTCCTCGAGTCGGTCGAGGCGCAGTGAGCTTCGCTTTGCCCGGCGGCGCGGTGCTCTACGAGAAGCTGCTCGAGTCGGCGCCGGACGCGCTCGTGATCGTCGATCGCAACGGACAGATCCTGCTCGTGAACGGACAGACAGAGCGTCTGTTCGCGTATCCGCGGGAGGAGATGGTCGGCCGGCAGGTCGAGTGCCTGCTGCCGGAGCGCTTCCGCGAGGACCATGAGGCGCATCGCACGCAATACGTCGATGCACCTGCGTTCCGGCCGATGGGCGCGGGCCTCGAGCTCTTCGGTCTGCGGAGCGACGGCGTCGAGTTCCCGATCGACATCAGTCTCAGCCCGATCCGGATCGACGACGACGTGCTCGTGGCCGCGGCGATCCGCGACGCGACCGAGCGCAAGGCCGTCGAGCAGGAGATCCGGCGCCTCGCGGACGAGGCGACCCGCGCCAACGCCGCGAAGAGCGAGTTCCTCTCGCGCATGAGCCACGAGCTCCGCACCCCGCTGAACGCGATCATCGGATTCGGCCAGCTGCTCGAGCTCGACGAGCTTCCGCGCGAACAGCGCGAGAGCGTCGCGCAGATCGTCGGCGCGGGCCGGCATCTCCTGAGCCTGATCAACGAGGTGCTCGACATCTCGCGCGCCGAGGCGGGAACCTTCGCGCTCTCGGTCGAGCCGACCGAGATCCGGAGCGTGGTGGCCGATGCCGTCGAGCTCGTCCAACCCCTCGCGGACGAACGAGAGGCGCGGATCGAGATTCGGACGCAGGACGACCTGCACGTGCTCGCCGACCGGCAGCGGCTGCACCAGGTCCTCCTCAACCTCCTCGCCAACGCCGTGAAGTACGGCCGCGACAGGGGAGCCATCACGGTCGCCTGGCGCCCGGTCCAGGACCGTGTGCGGGTGGAGGTCACCGACGACGGCTCGGGCATCGACGCCGAGGCGCTCGGTGCGATCTTCGACCCGTTCGAGCGCGGCAGCGAGGAGGCGATCGAGGGTACGGGCCTCGGGCTCGCCGTCACGCGGGCGCTCGTCGAGGCGATGAGCGGCGCGATCGGGGTCGAGAGCGGCGGACGCGGCGCGGGCAGTACCTTCTTCGTGGAGCTGGTCGCGGCCGACGAGCCGGAGACGGCCGGCGTGACGGGGCAGGCGGGCGGTCCGCTCGTGCTCCATGTCGACGACAACAGGACGAGCAGGCGGCTCGTCGAACGCATCGTCGTCGGCGCCGGGCTCGCCTATCGGGGCGTGTCCGCGGGCGAACGCGGGATCGAAGCAGCCATCACCCAGCCGCCGGCGCTCATCCTGCTCGACCTGCATCTCGAAGGGATGTCCGGATTCGACCTCCTCGAGCGCCTCCGGCGTGAACCGGTTCTCGACACGACGCCGATCGTGGTGCTGAGCGCCGACACCTCTCGAGGCACGGCAGCGCGGGCGAGGGCGCTCGGCGCGGTCGAGTTCGTCGCCAAGCCGTTGGACGGGGCCGAGCTCCGTACGTTGCTCGCCGCGCTCGTCGACGCCTGAGCGAATTCTGGAGGTGGCCCCGAGGGGAGGGGCCACCTCCATTGACCCAAGTGGCCGGGCGAGGGGGGCTCCCGGCAGCGAGATCATCGTGTGGCTCCCCAGTCGTCTGTGTCCCCCGTTCGTCGGAGCCGGCGGCCCCGCCCCCCAACCGGGGGACGTCCCAGGGCGGTGGGATCCCGAAGCCATGGCTCCATCGATCGAAGGGAGCCGGGATGTTCCAGCAGGTCAGCACCGCACACGACGACGAGATGCCGGTCGAGATCAGCCAGGAAGAGGCCGTGCGCTCGTGGAGGTTCGAGGAGTTCGGCCGTCTCGGCTTCGACAACGTCGCAGCCTTCGTCCTGATGCAGGCCGAGGCCGATCTCGGGGTTGCCAGGCGGCTCGTCCGCGACGGTTGTCCGCTCGGCACCGCGCTCGCGATCCTGCACTGAGCCACGGATCCGAGTTGACACTTGGCAAGTGCGCCGAATAGGCGCACTATGTGGTCCTCCAAAGGAGCGCTGCGGACCACGAATGCCACGGCAAGCACGGTCGAGCTGGTCCTCGTGGACGACGACGCCATCGTCCGCGCCTGGGTACGTGCAGCAGTGACCGGAACCGAGTTCCGCCTTGCCGGTGAGGCCGAGCGGGGAGCGGAGGCGGTGCAGCTCGTCGAGCGGCGCCGGCCGGACATCTTGCTCGTCGACCAGCTCCTGCCCGACTGGACCGGGACGGAGCTCGTCAAGGAGCTGCGTCGGCGCGGCTGGCAGATGCCGGTCGTGCTGATGACGTCGGCGCCACGCGAGGGGCTGAACGAGGCGGCACGCGAGGCCGGCGTCCAGGGGACCGTCGTCAAGTCCGGGGACGCGGACGTCCTGCTCGCAACCTTGCGCTCGGTCGCGGGCGGCGAGAGCGCGATCCGTGCGCCGCATCCGCCCGCCTTGCGAAGGGTGCAGCTGAGCTCGCGCGAGCGCGAGATCCTGCAGCTGGTTGCCGCCGGCCTCTCGAACAGGGAAATCGCCGCGCGGCTCGAAATCAGCGCCGAGACGGTGAAGACGATGCTCTACCGCGCATTCGAGAAGCTCGGGGTGCGCCGGCGGAGCGAAGCAGTTGCCGAGGCGCACCGGCGCCGCCTGCTCGACGAGCCGCCCGACCTCGCAAGCTGATGGTCGATCCTGGGGGTCGCGCCGAAGTCGAGGCCGTGTTCCTCGCCGACGCGCCGGCGCGGCTCTCACGCCTCGAGGACGCGCTCGAGCGGCTCGCGCGGACCGGCGGCGAAGACGCCCGATCCGTAGCGGCCTTCGAGGCGCACGCCCTTCGCGGCGCGGCGGCGACCGTCCGCCGTTCGGAGCTCGCCGACCTCTGCGCGGGGGTGCAGCGCGAGGTCGAGAGCGACCACGCCGAACCGTCGGACCTGCGCGCGCTCGCCGCTCGCATCCGGAGCGAACGCGCCGCGATCGCAGGCGCGACCGGGTACCGAGGCATCTTCCGGCGCCTTCTGCCGCGACGCTTCATGACGCGCCTCTCGCTGATCCTCGTGCTTACAGTGGTCCCGGCTCTCGGCATCGCCGCCTACAACACGTTCAACACGGTTGGACGGTCGCGCACGCTGATCCGTCGCGACCTCGTGGCGGAGGCCTCACTGGCCTCGGAGGCGGCGCGAGCGCTTCAGCAAAGCGTGCGCACCGAGCTGGGCACAGTCGCGCAGACCGCCGAGGTGCGCTCCGGATCCGCTCGGCGCTGCTCGGCGCTGCTCGGCCGGCTCGCCGCAACGCCGAGCCGGTTCGGGAGCTTCGAGGTCGTCGGCGGGAACGGCCACATCGTCTGTGGCTCGCCCCACGCAGCGAACGTGTTCGCAGCCGACGCGTCGCTCGAGAGGGAGGTGCGCTCGAGTGAGCGATTCACCGTCGGCCCGTTGCAGCGGGTCGGAGCCCGGTGGATCCTCAGCTTCGCCGAGCCGCTGCCGGGGAGACCGGGTGCAACGATCATGACGGCCCTGTCGGCACGCTCGCTCGCCTCCCTGCTGTCGGACATCCAGCCTCAGGCGCACGGATCGGTCATCGTCTTCGACCGGCGGGGGGCGATCATCGCGCGGCGCCCTGACCCGGCGTTCCGCTTCGTCGGGATGAGGACATCGATTGCCGCGGCGGCGAAGCGCCACTCGTCCGCCGGCACCACCGAGACGATGGGCGTCGACGGGGTGCGACGGCTCTACGCCTATCGCTCGGCCGGCCCGTGGTATGCGGCGGTCGGCAGCGCGCTGGCGCCGGGCCAGCTTCGCCGGCTCCACACGCTCCTCTTTTCGTTCCTCGTGATCGCCGCCCTCGGCCTCGCCGGCGTCCTGGCAGGGATCGCAATGGGGCGCCGGGCGCTTGGGCGGCCGCTCGCGTCGCTCGTCGCCACGGCGAGCCGGCTCGGCGGCGGCGACCTGTCGGCGCGCACCGACCCCGGCGTCCGGGGGGGTGAGCTGGGTGAGCTCGCCGGCGCGCTCGACAACATGGCCGAGCAGGTCGCGAGACATGCGGCCGAACGTGAGCGCGCCACCAAGAAGCTCGAGGTGCTCGCAGCCAGCCTCGAACAGCTCGTGGAAACGCGGACGGCGGCCCTCGAAGAGGCGCGGCGGGCCACGGAGCGCCAGAGCGAGGCGAAGAGCGGGTTCCTCGCTCGGCTCTCGCACGAGTTGCGCACGCCGCTCAACGCCGTTCATGGCTTCTCGCAGCTGCTGGTGTCGGGCGGTCTCTCCGGCGACCAGGCAGAGGCGGCGCAGCAGGTCGCGGCGGCGTCCGACCACATGACGCGCCTCGTCGACGAGCTGCTCGACACCGCACGGATCGAGGCCGGCGAGGTTCGCGTCGACCTGGCCGCCGTGCCCGCGCGCGATCTCGTCGCGGAGGTGATCGAGCTGGAGCGAGGCGCCGCCGAGGACAGCGGCATCTCGCTCGATTGCGCCGAGGTGGCGGACGTCGCCGTGACGGCCGACCCGGGCCGGCTCCGCCAGGTGCTCCTGAACCTCGTCTCGAACGGAATCGCCTACAACCGTCCCGGCGGACGTGTGACGCTCGCCGTGCGCGCCCTCGACGAGACGCAGGTCGTGTTCGAGGTGGAGGACACGGGGCAGGGGATCCCGGCCGAGCAGCTCGAGCGCCTTTTCGTTCCGTACGACCGCCTCGATCGCGGCCCGGAGTCGAGCGGCCTCGGTCTCGGGCTCGCGCTCTCGCAGCGGCTCGTCGAGGAGATGCAGGGGTCGATCGACGTGGAGAGCCGGGTCGGCGAGGGGACACGCTTCGTCGTCACGCTGCCGCGGGTCTCGATCGTGACGGAGGGCAAGGAGGGTGTGGAGGAGCCGCCGGCGCCCGCGCGCGCGCCGTCGCGCACCGTCCTGTACGTGGAAGACAACCCCACGAACATCCGGCTCGTCGAGCTGCTGCTGCGTGGGCGGAATCTGGACGTCGTCAGCGCCACCACGGCCGCCGACGGTCTGGCGGCCGCCGAGAAGGCACTGCCCGGCCTGATCTTGCTCGACCTCGAGTTGCCCGACGGAAGCGGCGAGGATCTGCTCCGGCGCTTCCGCGCCGACGAGCGGTTCCGGGCAGTGCCGATCGTGATCGTCAGCGGCGACGTGTCGCGCGACACGGTTCGGCGGCTGCTGGAGGCGGGGGCCGACGACTACCTGACGAAGCCGCTCGAGGTCGACCGTGCCGCCGAGTTGATCGTGCGCGTTCTCGGGCGCTAGCCGTCCGACGAACGGGGGACACACGTCCGCCGCGTAACACCGAGAACCTGACCATGCTGCGGTTCAGCCCTGCGCGCTCGCGCCTCCGTTTTGGTGCGAGATCCGCCCTCATCGTCGGGGCGCTCCTCGTCGTGCTCTATTTCGCTGCACGTCACGCTCCGCGGGCGGAGGCAGTCGTCTACCAGTGCGCGAGCCTGCTCGCGCTCGGCGCGGTGGTCTTCCGCATTCGCGCCATCCGCTGCTCCTGGCCGGGGCGATTCTTCGCCGTCGGCCTCGCCGCCTTTGCGATCGGCGACCTGATCTGGGCGCTGCAGAGCCTCCTCGGCCTGTCGCTGCCTTGGTCATGGCTACCCGACGCGGCCTACCTCGCGAGCTACCCGGCGTTCGCCGTCGCGCTCGTCGGCTTCGCCGCGGGGAGGCGGGAGCAGCCCGAGACGCTCATGCGTCAACTCGTGGACGCGGCGCTCGTCTTCGTCTCCGGCTTTACGGCTGTCTGGTTTCTCGTCCTTCAGCCACATTTCGATCAGGGGCATTCCGCGTCCGCGCTCTTGGTCGCGTACCCGACACTCGACTTGATCCTCCTGGCGCTCGCCGCCCGTGGCGCCTTGAGCTCGGGGCGGTGGTCGAGGAGCTATCTCCTCCTCACGGGCGGTTTCGCGTTCCTGTTCGCCGCCGACCTCGCGTGGCGGCTGTTGCTGGCCAACGGGACGTACGCGGCGTCGTCGTGGATCAACACGCTGTTCATGGTCGGCTACGTCCTGTGGGCCGCGGCGGCACTCGAACCGTCGTTCCTCGAAATCGTGGGCGCGACCCGGCCGGCCCCCGTGCTGACCGGGCCGTGGCGCAGGTTGTCGCTGCTCGTGCTCGCGACGGGAGTGCCGGCCGCAATCATGCTCGCCGGAGTCGAAGTGGATCGCAGGCCCGGCATCTTCGTCTTCGCGGCCTCGATCACCTTGATCCCCGTCCTCGGTCTCGTGCGCGTGGCAGACGTGCTCCGCACGTTCCGCCTCCTCGCGGAGCGGGCGGCGGCCGCTCGTGACGAGGTCGCGGCGATCCTCGTGCACTCGCCCGTCCCGATCGCGGTCTTCGATGCGGAGGGAGTTGTACGGGTGTGGAATGAAGCGGCCGAAGACGTATCCGGCTGGGGCGCCGCGGAGGTTGTCGGCGCGCAGGCGCCGATCGTCCCCCTCGAGGACGAGACACGTCTTCGGCAACTGGTCACGGACGCACTGAGCGGTCTGCCGCAGCATCGTGTCGAGGCGACGCTCGCCCACCGCGACGGGCATGCCGTGAGCCTCCGGATCTCGACCGCTCCCCTCCACACGCCCGACGGCCGCGTCGTCGCCCTGTTCGAAGACGTCACGCTCGAGCGGACGCAGGCGGCCGAGATCGAGTACCTCGCGAACTTCGACCCGCTGACGAACCTGCCCAACCGGCATCAGTTCAAGGCCGAGCTCGTCGGAGCGGTGGCTGCGGCGAGGGCCGGCCTACCGATCCAGATCGCACTCTTCGACCTGGACGGCTTCAAGACCGTGAACGACGACGCCGGCCACGCGGTCGGCGACCGGATCCTGCACGAGCTCGCAAATCTCGTCCGCAACTCGGTCCGCGCCAACGACTTCGTCGCCCGGTCGTCGGGAGACGAGTTCGGCGCGATCTTCTGGGGGATCGACATGGTCGCGGCCGAACGCGCCGCCGAACGAGTGGTCGAGTCGGTGCGCGACTATCGGCTAGAGATCGGCGACACGGTCCACGACGTGACGCTCAGCGCGGGGGTTTACAGCCTGGAGTCGGACGACTCGCCCGAGCGTGCGCTGCGCCGCGTGGACGAGGCGCTCTATCGCGCGAAGGAGCTCGGCAAGAACCGCACCAAGGTCTGGGGCGAGACGTCGCACGTGCTCGGATCGGACCGGATCTGGTCGATCGCGCTCAAGGATGCGCTGCGCGACGGCCGCGTCGATCTGCACGCCCAGCCGGTCGTCTTGCTGCGCGACGGCAGCGTCGCGTTTCACGAGGCGCTCGCGCGGATCCGCCGTGACGACGGCACCATCGTGCCCGCGTGTGACTGGATCGAGCCCGCCGAGCGCCTCGGTCTGATCCCGGACATCGACGTGCGGATGCTCGAGAACGCCGAGGCGGCGTTGCGCGCGACACCGGGTCTCGTGCTCTTCGTGAACCTCAGCGCGAGCAGCTTTTACGACGACCGGGTCATGACGCGTCTCGAGCAGGCGCTCGAAGCCGTGCCGCCGGGAACGCTCGGCGTCGAGATCACGGAGCACGTCACCCTGCGCGACCCGGAGAGAGCGCCGGCGACGCTGGCGCGGCTGCGGTCGCTCGGCGCAGCGATCGCGATCGACGACTTCGGTCTCGGCTTCACGTCGTTCACCGAGCTCGCGACGCTGCCGTGCGACCTCGTGAAGATCCCGGCCGAGTTCACCCGCGACCACGGAGACCTGGCCATAGCGGGCGCGATCGCCGCCGTTGCCCATCACTACGGGAAGCGCGTCGTGATCGAGGGCGTCGAGGACGCAGATCTCGCCGGTCGCGCGTCGGACCTCGGGATCGAGCTCGCTCAAGGCTGGCATTTCGGACGCCCGGATCCGCTCCCCGACGCCGAGCGGCAGCACCGGGGCGAGGAGGCCGCATGAGCCGGGGGGCGGGCACGGAGGGACGCCTCGCCCGGCGTCAGGCACTGCCGTTCGTGTACGTCGGCCTTGCGGGAGTCGTCCTCAATGCGGCGGCTCCCGACAACCGCCACGCGCTCGGCACCTGGCAGTTCCTCGTCGGCGCGGCGCTCGCTGTCGTCGGTGTCGTATTCATGACGGCGTGGACGCGCGAGCTACCGCCACGCGTTGCCGTCCTTCCGGCGCTCGGGGGCATGACCTCGATCGCGTTCATGGCTGGAGCCACCGGAGGAGTCGAGTCCGCGGCTGTCGGGCTTCTGCTGCTGCCGCTGATGTGGTTCGGATACAACGCGTTCGGGCGTCAGGTCCTGGTCGGAGCCGCGGGCTTCGTCGTCGCCGTCAGCGCGATCTGGTACTCCGAGCCTGCGGCGGGCAGGCTGAGTCTTTGGGACGAGTGGGCGACGAACCTGCTCGTGGGAGTTGGGCTCTTGTACGGGATCTCGCGTATTGCGCGCGAGCGGCACGAGCTCACCGAGCGACTCGCGGAGTCGGCGAGAACCGATCCGCTCACCAACCTGCTCAACCGGCGCGGCTTCGAGGATGCGGCGGCGGCTGCGCTCGCGCGCGCGAAGCGCGATCACGAGGTCGTCGCACTGCTCATGTTCGATCTCGACGGCTTCAAGGCCCTGAACGACACTCACGGGCACCAGGCCGGAGACGAGCTGCTCGTCGCCGCGGCCGAGGCCTGGCGCGGGTCGCTCCGTGCCGGTGACGTGCTCGGTCGGGCGGGAGGAGACGAGTTCTACGTGCTGCTCGTCGACACCGACCACGCCCGGGCCGGGGAGGTGGCGGATCGCCTGCGGGCCCGCACACCCTCCGCCGTCTCGTGCTCGGTCGGGATCGCGCTCTTCGGGCCCGAAGACGGAGACCTTGAGCGGCTCGTGACCGCGGCCGACCGTGCCCTCTATGCGGCGAAGGCCGCGGGGCGCGATCGTGTGGTGTTCGCGCCCGACCCGGCGTCGGACACCTCCGAGTTGCCGTACGCTGCGACCGAGGCCGGCTCGAGGTCGGAAGACCTCGATGCTTTCGAGCACCTCCTCGCCGACGCGCGAATCGTGCGGCTCGCTTCGTTCGCCGACCGGTTTGTCGATTTCGCCCCCGAGGCGCAGGAGATGCTCGGCTGGGATCCCGAAGAGGCCGACGCGCTCACGTTCGCCGAGCTGATTCACCCCGACGATTGGGAGGTGTCGCTCGCCGCAGCCGCGCGCGCCGTGACTTCCGGAGCGGCGGTCCACGGCTTCGAGTCACGGTTCCGCTGTCGGAACGGCCGCTACCGGCGTCTCGGCTTCCACATGTACTTCGACGGCAAGCTCTGGCGGGCGATCGTCGTCGACCTGGGCGATGCCGACGCCGCCGGCGAGTCGACCGCGGCCTAGCACGATCCCGACAAAAGGGGGACACCGTTCGGGGGAGTGATTCGCGAGGCTCCCGCTATGGCGAAGCTCCGTTCTCCGTCCCATCTCGTTGCCGACCCGGCGGACGCGCTGGCGCTGATCGCGAACGTCCTCGAGGCCTCCACCGAGTACTCGATCATCGGCAAGGACCTCGAGGGAAACGTCCTCCTCTGGAACGAGGGCGCCCGCCGCCTCTACGGGTACGACGCGACCGAGGTGATCGGAGGACCGTCCTCGATCCTCCACACCGCCGAGGACATCGCGGCCGGGAAGCCGCAGGAGATCCTGCGGCTGGCACTCGAGTCCGGCAAGTGGGAAGGCGTGGTCGAGCGCGTCCGCAAGGACGGCTCCAGCTTCACCGCCCGCGTCGTTGTCACGCCGCGGCTCGACGCCGCGGGCCGGCCCGTCGGCCTGCTCCTCATGTCGAAGGACATCTCCGACGAGGTGCGCCTGACCCGCGAGCTCGAGGCGACGCAGCTGTACACGCGCTCGTTGATCGAGTCGAACATCGACGCGCTGATGACGACCGACTCGCTCGGGCTGATCACCGACGTGAACCAGCAGATGGAGCTCCTCACGGGCAGGACGCGCAACGAGCTGATCGGCTCGCCCTTCAAGGACTACTTCACCGCTCCCGACCGGGCCGAGGACGGCATTCGCCTCGTGCTGCGCGACGGCAAGGTCACGAACTACGAGCTCACCGCGCGCGCGAAGGACGGCCGAGGCACGGTCGTCTCCTACAACGCCAGCACATTCTTCGACGGCGAGGGGAAGCTCCAGGGCGTGTTCGCCGCCGCGCGCGACATCACCGAGCAGAAGGAGCTCGAGCGCCAGCTGCGCGACTCGGAGAAGTACAACCGGGGCCTGATCGAGGCGTCCGTGGACGGGTTGATCACGGTCGATCCGCACGGCGTCATCTCGGACGTCAACGACCGCATGTGCGCCCTGAGCGGCTACCCCCGCGAGGAGCTGATCGGGACGGCCTTCGCCGACTACTTCGTCGACGACGACCGCGCGTCGGCCGGCGTCAACCAGACGTTCGACGCGGGCTTCGTGACCGACTACGTGCTCACCCTTCGTGCCCGGGAAGGCGAGGAGCTGCGCGTGTCCTTCAACGCGTCCGTATTCCGCGGCCCCGACGGCGACGTGCGCGGGATCTTCGCCTCGGCTCGCGACATCACCGACCAGGCCGCTCTGCAGCAGCAGCTCTCCGAGGAGCGCGCGTACAACCGCGGTCTGATCGAGGCCTCCCTCGAGGGCCTCGTCACGGTCGACCCGATGCTCGCGATCTCGGATGTGAACGAGACGATGTGCCGCCTCTCCGGCTACACCCGCGAAGAGCTCATCGGCGCCCAGTTCCAGGACTTCTTCACCGATCCCAAGGCGGCGGCGAAGGGTGTGCGCCTGACGTTCGACGAGGGCTCGGCGACGAACTACGAGCTGACGCTCCGGACGAAGGACGGGGCCGAGATCCTCGTCTCGTTCAACGCAGCGGTGTTCAAGGACGAGAACGGGGTCGTGCGCGGGATCTTCGCCTCCGCGCGCGACGTGACCGAGCAGGCGCACCTGCAGTCGGCTCTCGCCGACGAGCGCACCTACAACCGAGGCCTGATCGAGGCGTCGGTGGACGGGCTGCTCACCGTCGACCAGGAGATGGTGATCACCGACGTAAACGAGACGATGTGCCGCATGGCCGGCCAGCCGCGGCGGCGGCTGATCGGCACGCGGTTCGCCGAGCACTTCGCCGAGCCGGATCTCGCGGAGCAGGGAGTCGCGCTCACCTTCGAGGCGGGCTCCGTCACGAACTACGTGCTCACCCTCGTGGGCGCCGGCGGCGCGACCATCCCCGTCTCGTTCAACGCCGCCACGTTCACGGACACGCGCGGCGAGATCCGCGGCGTGTTCGCCTCGGCGCGCGACATCAGCGAGCAGAAGGATCTCGAGGGACGGGCGACCGACTCGCAGTTCTACACCCGCTCGCTCATCGAGGCGAACGTCGACGCGCTGATGACGACCGATCTCGTCGGTGTGATCACCGACGTCAACGAGCAGATGGAGGCGCTCACCGGCCACACCCGGGACGAGCTGATCGGGACCCCCTTCAAGACCTACTTCACCGAGCCCGACCGCGCCGAGGACGGGATCAGCCTCGTGCTGCGCGAGGGTCAGGTGAAGAACTACGAGCTGACGGCGCTCGGCGCCGACGGTCGCGAGACGGTCGTCTCGTACAACGCGAGCACGTTCCACGACCGCGACGGCAACCTCCAGGGCGTGTTCGCGGCCGCCCGCGACGTCACCGAGCACAAGCAGCTCGAGCAGCAACTGCGGGAGTCGCAGGAGTACAACCGCGGCCTGATCGAGTCCTCGGTCGACGGCCTGATCACGGTCGATCCCGAGGGCTTCATCTCGGACGTCAACGAGCGGATGTGCTCGATGACGGGATACACGCGAGCCGAGCTGATCGGCACGCCGTTCGCCGACTACTTCAGCGACCCGGACAAGGCGCGCGAGGGCGTCCAGAAGACGTTCGACGAGGGCTTCGTCACCGAGTACGCGCTCACGCTCGAGTCGCGCACGCGCCGCCAGCTCCAGGTCTCGTTCAACGCCTCGGTGTTCGAGGGCGAGGACGGCTCCGTTCGCGGCATCTTCGCGTCGGCCCGCGACATCACCGACCGCGTGAAGCTCGAGGACGAGGCAGCCGAGCAGCAGACGTACCTGCGAGGCCTGATCGAGTCCTCGGTCGACGGCCTCGTGACGGTCGACCCGGACGGCTTCGTCACCGACGTGAACGAGCAGTTCTGCCGGCTCACCGGGCACGGGCGCGACGAGCTGATCGGCACTCCGTTCCGGACCTACTTCATGGATCCCGACGCTGCCGACCAGGGCGTGAAGCTGACCTTCGCCGAAGGCGTCGTCACCAACTACGAGCTCGTGCTGCAGAGCCGCACCGAGCGGAAGACGGTGGTGTCGTTCAACGCCTCGACCTACCAGGGCGCCGACGGAACGACCCAGGGCATCTTCGCCTCGGCCCGCGACACATCCGACCAGGCGCGCCTGCAGGTCAAGCTCGAGGAGCAGCAGTCGTACAACCGCTCGCTGATCGAGGCCTCGCCGGACGCGCAGTTCGCGATCGCTCCGGACGGGACCATCACCGACGTCAACGAGGAGGCCACGCGCCTGACCGGCTACTCACGGCGTCACCTCGTCAACTCGCACTTCGCTCCGTACTTCACGGACCCGCAGCTTGCCCGCGAGGGTGTCGAGCAGGCGCTCGCGGAGGGCCGCGTGCTCGGGTACGAGCTCGTGCTCGTCACCCGTCACGGCCGCAAGGTGACGGTGAGCTTCAACGCCGGCGTGTTCACAGACTCGGACGGTGCGCCGCTCGGCATCCTCGCCGCCGCCCGCGACATCACAGCGCAGCGTGCGCTCGAGGAGCAGCTCCGCGACTCGCAGTTGTACACCCGGTCGGTGATCGAGGCGAACATCGACGCGATGATCGCGACCGACCCGCTCGGCGTGATCACCGACGTCAACCAGCAGATGGAGTCGCTCACGAGCCATTCGCGCGAGCAGCTCATCGGCAAGCGCTTCCGCGACTTCGTCACCGAGCCCGACCGGGTCGACGACGCGATCCGGCTCGCCGTCAGCGAAGGCTCCGTGACGAACGTCGAGCTGATCGCCCGCAGCGACGGCGGCCCGGAGACGGTGGTGCTGTTCAACGCCGCCTCCTTCACCGACAGGGACGGTCGCCTACAGGGCGTCGTCGCCGCCGCCCGCGACGTCACCGAGCGCAAGCAGGCAGAGGAGACGCTCCAGGAGACGAACAACCAGCTCGAGACCGCGAACCTCTCCAAGGACCGCTTCCTCGCCAGCATGAGCCACGAGCTGCGAACGCCGTTGAACTCGATCATCGGCTTCACCGGCGCCATGCTGCTCGGCTACTCGGGCGAGCTCTCGCCGGACCAGTTGAAGCAGGTCGACACGGTGCACGCCAACGGCAAGCACCTGCTGTCGCTGATCAACGACCTGCTCGATCTCTCGAAGATCGAGTCGGGCAAGCTCCAGCTCGCGCAGGAGACGATCGCCTGCTCCGAGACGGTCGACGAGGTGATGCGGACGCTCGCCGCCGCCGCGACGGAGAAGGGCCTCGCGCTCGAGTTGGACGTGGAGACGGACATCAACGTCGTCGCGGATCGCCGCGCTCTCACGCAGATCCTGCTCAACCTCATGTCCAACGCGATCAAGTTCACGGAAACCGGACAGGTGAAGCTCGAGGTTCAGCGGTCGCACAACGGCCGTGACAGGGTTCTCTTCGTGGTCAGCGACACGGGGCCCGGGATCACCGACGGCGACCAGGCCAAGCTGTTCCAGGCGTTCGAGCAGGGAGGGTCGTCGGCGACACGCCGCCACGACGGCACCGGCCTCGGCCTGTACATCAGCCAGAAGCTCGCGGCCACGCTCGGCGGAGACATCACCTGCGAGAGCGAGCTCGGCGCGGGTAGCAGGTTCACTCTGATGCTCGACGAGGCCTGAGCGCCGTGGCCCGCGTGCTCGTCGTAGAGGACAACCGCGACAACCTCGAGCTGATGACGTTTCTGCTCGGGGCGCTCGGCCACGATCCGATCGGGGTGATGAGCGGCATGCGGGCCGTCGAGGTCGCCGAGGGAGCGCGGCCGGACGTCGTCCTGCTCGACATCCAGATGCCGGAGATGGACGGCTTCGAGACCGCTCGCGCGCTCCGAGAGATCCCGTCGCTCGACGACGTCCCGTTCGTCGCAGTGACCGCGCTCGCGATGGCGGGCGACCGCGAGATGATCCTCGACGCGGGCTTCGCCGGCTACATCGCCAAGCCGATCGAGCCCGCGCGCCTCCCGGGTCAGCTCGCCGCCTTCCTGCCGCCGGTTCGCTCATGACCGATTCGCCGACGGTTCTGGTCGTCGACGACGAATCGGTGAGCCGGCATCTCGCCGTACAGGTGCTCGTCAGGCAGGGGTACCGCTGCTCGACCGCGGCCAACGCGCGGGACGCGCTCACCGCCGTCGCCGCCCACGCGCCCGACGTCGTGGTGACCGACATGTCGATGCCGGCCGCCTCCGGACTCGAGCTCGTCGCCGCGATCCGGGAACGCCATCCGACGGTCGCCACCGTCATGCTGACCGCCCATGACGGCGACCAGCTCGTCGAGGCTGCCCTAGACGGCGGCGTCTACGGCTACGTGACCAAGCCCTTCGAGCCGAGCGCACTCGTGATCGCTGTGTCGTGCGCCGTGCGACGGCGCGACGTCGAAGTCGAGAACGCGCGGCATCGTGCAGCGCTCTCCGACCTCGTCCGCGCGCGCACGGAGGAGCTGGAGGAGTCGCGCGCAGAGGCGGTGCAGCGCCTCGCTCTCGCAGTCGAGTCGCGCGACCCGGAAACCGGTGCCCACGTCGAGCGCATGAGCTCGCTCTCGTGCCGCATCGCGGGGGCACTCGGCTGGAACGTGCGCGACCGCGAGACTCTACGGCTCGCCGCGGTCCTCCACGACGTCGGCAAGATCGGCGTTCCCGACGCGATCCTGCGCAAGCCCGGCCTGCTCGACCCGGACGAGCGCCGTCTGATGGAGACGCATGCTTCGGCCGGTCACGCGATCCTCGCCGGCGCCAAGAGCGACCTCCTGCGGGTAGCCGACGAGATTGCCTGGACCCATCACGAACGCATGGACGGAAGCGGCTACCCGCGAGGGTTGACCGGAGCCGAGATCCCCCTCGCCGGGCGGATCGCAGCGGTGGCGGACGTGTTCGACGCGCTCACCTCCGACCGGCCCTACCGCGGCGCCTGGTCCGAGCGCGATGCGCTCGAGTTCGTGTGGCACGACCGCGCGACGAAGTTCGACCCCCGCGTCGTCGACGCGTTGCTCGCCGTCGGCGCCCGTACGGCCGTAACCTGAGACTCCGGGGGAGGCGGTTCGCGGGCTAGCGCTCGACCAGCAGCACCAGCGTCTCGGGCAGGACCCCGTCGTGGGCCATCGCATCCGCCGCCGCGTCGGTCTCCATTGCGGCCATCACCGCGTCCATGTCGGCGACGTCCATCAGGAGGCCGACCCGCGTCGGCTGCTCCGGATCGACGAAGGTACGGATGTTGGTGACGCCGAGCGGGCCGAAGAACTCCTCCCGCTTCGGCGATGCGAGCCAATGCTCAGTGTCCTTCACGTCGTGGTAGCCGAATACTGTCGGCATCACAGCTCCTTTCAGTGGTGGGTCTACGCGCCGGCCGGGGCCGGGATCGCGCCGAGCTGCTGCATCATTCCGAGCGCGCCGCAGCTGCGGAAGGACGCTACAGCAGCGTCCTTCGGAAAGCGAGACTACGAGCGGGCACCTCCCACCGTCCAGCGGCTGAGGAATGGGCGGTGAGGCGGGCACTGGCGTGCTCCGCCTCACCGGTGTGCGGTTGTCGCCTAGTCGACGACGATGCCGGAGGGAGCCGCGCCGTCGGGGCCGGCGATCGCTACAAGCGGTGTGAGGGTGCCGCCGTCGACGGTGAACCCGGTGACGGCGTCGGCGCCCGCCTCGACGACCCAGAGCGTGCGGCCGTCGGGTGAGAGCCGTGCGTCCTCGGAGCCGGCGCCGAGCTGGCCGGGGCCGGTGCTCTGGAGGAAGGTGAGCCCGCCGCCGGCGCCGATCGAGTAGCTGGAGACCGAGGCCGAGGCGGTGTTGAC
>Ga0207693_10001036_pt1 | contig 24880 bp, 22 predicted proteins | sample LARL81metaG_FD_184347 | JGI IMG/M metagenome (GOLD analysis project Ga0207693, IMG submission 184347) | Corn, switchgrass and miscanthus rhizosphere microbial communities from Kellogg Biological Station, Michigan, USA - LAR L8-1 metaG... | ecosystem: Host-associated > Plants > Roots >... | reverse complement strand
GTCTTTCGGCTGCCGAAAGATGATTCGGTCGATTACATCAAACGCGTCATCGGTCTGCCTGGCGACCGCATCCAGATGATTGACGGCGTTCTGAACATCAATGGCGTCCCGGTCCCGCGGCAACGCGTCGAAGACATGGTGACGGACGAGGACGGCGTCGTGCAGCGGGTCAAGCAATACCGCGAGACTTTGCCGAACGGTGTCAGCTACAACACATGGGACCTGACCGATAACGGTTTCTACGACAATACCCCGGTCTATACGGTCCCGCCCGGCGACTATTTCATGATGGGCGACAACCGCGATAATTCAACCGACAGCCGCGTTCTGAGCCAGGTCGGCTATGTGCCGGGTGAAAATATCATCGGCAAGGCGCAGATCATTTTCTTCTCGATCCGCGACGACACCCATGCTTGGGAGGTTTGGCGTTGGCCGTGGTCGGTTCGCTGGGGCCGCCTGTTCACACTGGTGCGATGAGCGGCCGCCGCAAACGGAAATCCCCTGCAATTCGCGAAACGGCGGCTGACGGTTCCGCTGCGCCCGCTGCGCCCACAGCGCCGGTAGGACGCGCTACGCGCGCTCCTCGGGCTGATCGGAGCAAAGCATTGCGCCGCCGCAAGCGCGCAGCCACAGTTCTTGAAGAGCGTATCGGTTATCACTTCACTGATGCGTCCCAACTCGAAAATGCGCTCACGCATATTTCGGCGCTTCGCGGCGCGCGAAACCGCGCGGGCAGCTATCAAAGGCTGGAATTTCTCGGCGATCACGTTCTGGGTTTGGTGATTTCCGACATGCTGTACCGCGCCTTTCCAAAAGCCGATGAAGGCGAACTGTCACGCCGTCTGGCCGATCTGGTGCGCAAAGAGACCTGCACCGAAATCGCACGCAGTATCGATTTGGGCGCCGCTATCCGGGTCGGCTCCTCGGAGCACAATGCCGGCGCGCGCACGCGGCCGGCCATTCTGGCGGATGTTTGCGAGGCCATGATCGGCGCGGTCTATCTCGACGGTGGCTATAAAGCCGCCGAGCAGCTCGTCGAACGGCTATGGCAAGTGCGGCTGCGCGCTACCGCTCAGCCGCTGCGCGATCCCAAGACCGTGTTGCAGGAATGGGCGCAGGCGCGCGGCTTGCCGACGCCCGCTTATCGAGAGGTCGCCCGGTCGGGGCCGGATCACAATCCCGAATTCCGGGTGGCGGTGCAGCTTCCGGCCTTCGCGCCGGCCGAGGGGCTCGGACGGTCCAAACGCGCCGCCGAACAGGCCGCCGCCGCCGCCATGCTGGCGCGCGAGGGCGTTGAGCCGGCGCGCCGCAATGGCTGAACCGGCGCCAATCGAGCACGCCGAACACCGCTGCGGCTTCGTGGCGTTGATCGGCGCCCCGAACGTCGGAAAATCCACGCTGATTAACGCACTGGTCGGCGCCAAGGTCTCGATCGTTACGCCCAAGGTGCAAACCACCCGCGCGCTCATTCGCGGCATTGCCATCGCCGACGGCGCGCAACTGATCTTCGTCGATACGCCGGGCATTTTTTCGCCGCGGCGGCGGCTGGACCGCGCCATGGTCCGCACTGCCCTCGCCAGCACGCAGGACGCCGATCTGGTTATTGTCGTCATCGACGCTCGCCGCGGCGTGATGGATGACGACGAGAGGATTCTGCGCGAGCTCGCCGGTCTTCGCGCGGCAAAAATCCTGGTCCTGAACAAAATCGATCTGGTCGACAAGCCGGCCTTGCTGGCGTTGACGGGCAAGCTCAACGAGTCCGCCAATTTCGCGGCGACCTTTATGATATCGGCGCTGTCGGGCGACGGTGTCGCCGACTTAAAACGCTGGCTTGCGGCGAATGTGCCGGCGGGGCCGTGGCTTTATCCGCACGATCAGATTTCGGATGCGCCGCTGCGCCAATTGGCGGCGGAGATGACCCGGGAAAAGCTCTATCTGCGCCTGCACCAGGAGCTGCCATATCAGTCCACCGTGGAGACCGAAGTCTGGAAGGAACTCAAAGACGGCTCGGTGCGCATTGAGCAGACCGTCTATGTCGCCCGCGACAGCCAGCGCAAGATCGTGCTCGGCAAGGGCGGTCAGACCATCAAGGCGATCGGCGCTTCGGCGCGCGCCGAGATCGCCGCGGCGATCGAGCAGCCCGTGCATCTTTTTCTTCACGTCAAAGTGCGGGAAGGTTGGATGGATGATCCAGAGCGCTACCGCGCCATGGGTCTGGAATTTCCGGACGAATAAAGCGCCGCTCTGCCCGGTGCCGGGCGCATGCGCAAAATATATAAATACGCGCCATGGAATGGATCGACGAAGGCATCGTACTCGGCGTCAAGCGCCACGGCGAAACCAGCATTATTCTCGAATTGCTGACCCGCGCCCATGGGCGCCATCTCGGACTGGTGCGCGGCGGTTCGGGCCCGCGATTGCGCGGGATCTTGCAGGCTGGAAATACAGTGCGCGCAACCTGGCGGGCGCGGCTCGACGAGCATCTCGGGCTTTACCTCGTCGAGGCGGCAAATCTGCGCGCCGCCGGTTTTTTGGACAAGGCGCATGCGCTGCATGGGGTCACCCATCTCGCAGCCTTGTGCCGGCTCCTTGCCGAACGCGAGCCGCTTATCGCGATCTACGACGCATTGCAGGCGATCCTGGACCGGCTTGAGGACCCGCAAACGGTCGCGCCGATGATTGCGCGCTTTGAGCTCGACTTCCTCGCCGAACTCGGGTTCGGGCTGGACCTGGCGGCTTGCGCCGCGACAGGCGCAAAGGACGAGCTCGTCTTCGTATCGCCGCGCTCGGGCCGGGCGGTGTCGCGCGCCGCCGGCGAACCTTATCGCGACAAGCTGATGCGGCTTCCGGTCTTCCTGCGCCAAGACGGTGCGCCGCCGTCGCCGGACGATCTTCTCGATGCCTTCACCCTGACGGGATTTTTTCTCGATCGTCACGCCTTCGCGCCGCGTGGGCTCTCGCTGCCACAGGCCCGTGCGCAGTTCGTCAACGCGCTGACGCGTGAGGCGCAGCCACGGCAGACGCACTGACGGGCGGGCTACCAGTCCCACTGGCGCTGCCACCCCCACCATGGACGATGCCAACCCCACCAATAATGGCGGCGCCATCCCCGATAGGGATCCGGGCGGTCATATCCCCCGTAGTCGGGCCGCCAATAACAGGTCCAGGCATCGCAAACGAGGACGGTCTTTTTGAGCGCTTCTGCGGCGCCTTCGGGAAGCCCCAACTGGCCCGGTATTGCGGCCGCGTTCGCCGCGGGCGTCGCAACCGCAAGTCCGGCCGCGATTGCGGCGGCCGCAAGGGTCGAGTTGCGCATGACTTCCTCTCTCTATTTCGGGACAAATCGATGCGTGCATCCGGGTACGCGCCTATCCTAACGCGCGTGTGGCGCGTAATCGACGGCGGCACTGGCGGGCGCAAAAAGGTCGCCCCGCCGCGCTTGGTCCCTTGTTCGGCAGGGGCAAGCGGGGTAGCGCTGGTGAACCATGAATAAGAAGGTGATTCCCCCCGAGCCGAGTTCGGTGCACGAGATCCCGCTGCGCGAGGCGCTTGAAGAGCGTTATCTCGCTTATGCGCTCTCGACCATCATGCATCGGGCCCTTCCAGATGCGCGCGACGGGCTCAAGCCTGTCCATCGGCGTATCCTCTATGGCATGCGACTTCTGCGCCTCGATCCGGGCGCGCAATTCAAAAAATCGGCCAAGATCGTCGGCGACGTCATGGGCAATTTCCATCCCCATGGCGACCAGGCGATCTATGACGCGCTGGTGCGCCTGGCGCAGGACTTTTCCTCGCGCTATCCGCTGGTCGACGGCCAGGGCAATTTCGGCAATATCGATGGCGATAATGCCGCCGCCTATCGCTACACCGAAGCGCGGCTGACCGAGGTCGCCCGCCTTCTGCTCGACGGCATCGATGAGGACGCCGTCGATTTTCGCCCGAACTACGACGGCGTGACGCATGAGCCCGTGGTTCTGCCGGCGGCGTTCCCCAATCTTTTGGCCAACGGCGCGCAAGGCATAGCGGTCGGCATGGCGACATCCATTCCCCCGCACAATGTCGCCGAGTTGTGCGACGCGGCGCTGTATTTGATCGAACAGCCCAAGGCGCGCACGCGAACGCTCCTCAAATACGTCCTCGGCCCGGATTTCCCGACCGGCGGCCTCGTCGTCGATCCACCTGAGGTGATCGCGGAGGCCTATGCGACCGGCCGCGGCTCGTTCCGCCTTCGCGCGCGCTGGAAGACCGAGGAAACCGGCCGCGGGACTTACCAGATCGTGGTTACCGAAATCCCGTGGCAAGTGCAGAAGATGCGGCTCGTCGAGCGCATCGCCGAGCTCATCAATGAGCGCAAACTGCCGCTGCTGGCCGACATGCGCGACGAATCGGCCGAGGACGTCAGACTGGTTTTCGAACCGCGCTCGCGCTCGGTCGATCCGGCGCTGTTGATGGAAAGCCTGTTCAAGCTCACCGAGCTCGAAACCCGCGTGCCGCTGAACATGAATGTTCTCCTGCGCGGCCGCATTCCCAAAGTGGTGGGGCTCGCCGAAGCCTTAAGCGAATGGCTCGCGCACCGCCGCGAGGTTCTACTGCGGCGCTCGCGCTATCGCCTGGCCGAGATCGAACACCGGCTCGAGGTCTTGGGCGGCTATCTCGTCGCCTATCTCAACCTCGACAAGGTCATCAAAATCATCCGCAAGGAGGACGAGCCGAAACCTGTATTGATAAAGAGCTTTAAATTATCCGAGGTTCAGGCGGACGCCATTCTCAACATGCGGCTGCGCAATTTGCGCCGCCTGGAAGAGATGGAAATCCGCCAGGAAGACAAGACGCTCCGCGTCGAGAAGAAGTCCATCGAGGAGTTGTTGCGCTCTGAAAAGCAGCAATGGAAGAAAATCGGCGACGAAGTACGCGCGGTGCGCGACCGGTTCGGGCCGAAGACGCCGCTCGGCAAGCGCCGAACCGGCTTTGCCCAGGCCCCCGCCCACGATGAGGCGGCAATTGAACAGGCTTTGGTCGAGCGTGAGCCGGTGACCATCGTGGTGTCGGACAAAGGCTGGATTCGCGCCTTGCGCGGCCAGGTCGCCGACCTCTCGGGATTGTCATTCAAGGCCGACGATAGTCTCAAGCTTGCGTTCTTCGCCGAAACCACCTCGAAGCTTTTGGTCTTTGCCACCAATGGCCGCTTCTACACGATCGAGGCTGCGAAGCTGCCGGGCGGCCGTGGCCATGGCGAGCCAATCAGGCTTTTCATCGATCTCGAACAGGAAGGCGACATCGTCTCGGTATTTCGCTACCAGGGCGGCCGCAAGCTGCTTGTCGGCAGCCGCCAAGGCAGGGGATTTATCGCTCCGGAGGATGAGTGTGTCGCCAATACCCGCAAAGGCAAGCAGGTTCTCAACGTCAAAGGGCCCGATGCGGCGCGCGCCGTGACGCCGGTCGAGGGTGATCTCGTCGCCGCGATTGGCGAGAACCGTAAGATGATGATCTTCCCGATCGAGCAAGTTCCGGAAATGACGCGCGGCCGCGGCGTGCGCTTGCAGCGCTACAGAGACGGCGGTTTGTCCGACGTCAAGACGTTCGAGGTCGAGAAAGGCCTGAGCTGGGCCGATTCCGCCGGCCGGATTTTCAATCTGTCGCTCAAGGAGCTCGCTGATTGGCGTGGCAATCGCGCCGATGCCGGCCGTCTTGCGCCTAAGGGTTTTCCAAAAACCAACATGTTCGGCAATACCGAGGGCCGGTCGGGCACGGGAACCGATGAGGATCGCGCCTGATTTTGGTGGAGCCCGGCGACTTCTCTGGCAGTTCTCCCAATTTATAATAAAACCCCGCTATTATCTTAAGCCACCGGGAATATCGGCTCCGCGCGGCGGTCTTTTCGGCAGGCGAGGTTGCGAGCCAGCACGATGGGCGGACAACTGACGATCGCGAATTTACGGATGTGGCGCGCCCGGCTCCGGCTGATTAGCGCGCTGATCATGCTGTCCTTTGTCATCTGTCACCTCACCGCGCACTGGTTTTTGCTGGTTTCGGTCGATCAAGCGGAGCCGGTCCTGACCGTCCTGATGTATCCATGGCGGACCGCGATCGGCACGGGAATCCTCATTACCGCTTTTGTCGTCCACTACTGCAATGCGCTGTGGTCGATCTACATTCGTCGCTCGCTGCGGCTGAACCGGTGGGAACTGAGTCAGCTTGCGCTTGGCCTGTGCATTCCTATCCTGCTGATGGTTCACGTAGTGGGGACGCGCATCGCCGACAGCGCGCTTGGCGTGACCCCCAACTACAACAATGTCTTCATCGGCCAGTGGCTGCATCGCCCCTGGCTCGCCGCGGTGCAAATGACGGCGCTGCTCGCGGTGTGGATCCATGCCTGCATCGGCATTCATTACTGGCTGCGGACAAAACGCTGGTATCCGACCTGGCGGCCGGCATTGTTTATCTACGGGCTGCTTTTGCCGACATTGGCGCTGGCTGGCTATATCAGTGGCGGCAATCAAGTGCTTCGCGAAGCGGATGACGATCCGGATTTTGTAAAAACTGCCGCGCAAGTAGCTCATGCCACGCCGCAAGCGGCGCGGGAAGCTGACCAAATCGCGCGCGTCGGCTTTGCGCTCGCCTTCGGCTTCACTGTGTTACCGTTCGCCGCGCGTGGCGTGCGCGAAATTTACTACCGCCGCCGCAAACCACCAGTGTTGACCCACGCCAGTGGACACAGCATGCCGATCTTGCCCGGCGCCACGGTGCTGGAGACGCTGCGCGCCAACGGCATCCCTCACGCGTCGGTGTGTGGCGGTCGCGCCCGTTGCACCACCTGCCGGGTTCTGGTGACCAAGGGACTCGAGCAACTTCCTGAACCAAGCGGATTGGAAGCCAAAGCTTTGGCGCGGATCGGCGCCACGCCGGGCATGCGGCTCGCCTGCCAAATCCGTCCAACCGGCGATATCGCCGTCTTGCCGCTGATGCCGGCGGATGCCGGCGCTGCCGACGGCTCGATTCGCGGCGGGCTTGAAGGCAGGGAGCGCCTGATCACTATTCTCTTTACCGATTTGCGCGGTTCCACGACCTTGGCCGAGGGCAAGCTGCCCTACGATGTCTTGTTCATTCTCAACCAGTTTTTCTACGAAATGACGCAGGCGCTGGTCACGAGCAACGGACACTATTCGCAGTTCACAGGCGATGGGCTGATGGCGCTATATGGACTTCATGCCCCCGATCCAAAGAACGGACCGGCGGACGCCGTTCGCGGCGCCCAGCAAATGCTGGCGCGGCTCGATCAGCTCAATGACCGGCTGCGCGGGGATCTGCGTGAACCGCTGCGCATCGGCATCGGCATTCACCATAGTGAGGCGATCGTAGGCGCCATGGGACCGCCGCGCTCGCAGGTCATTACCGCGATCGGCGATGCCGTGAATACCTGCGCACGGCTGGAGAGCCTGACCAAGGAATACGGCTGTGCGGTCGTGATTTCACGTCAGGCCGCGGAGGCCGCAGGCTTGAGCCTCGACGGCCAGGAATTGCACGAAGCGCCGGTCAAAGGCCGGCGCGAGCCGGTCCAGTTTTATGCGCTCAAGACGCTGACCGATCTGCAGAGCTAGATTTCAAAGATTATCGCGCGGCCGCGCGGATCAGGGGCTGGCGACGTGCCAAACCTTATTCACGCCGTCCCCGTTCGCGTCACCGGGTTTCTTGTCCTTGGTCCACGTATAAAGCGGTTTGCCCTTATAGGCCCATTGTTTGCGGCCGTCGTCGCGGCTGATGAAAGAAAAACTTCCTGATGCCTGCGCATCGGTGTCGGCAATCAAGGGCAGCCAGCTGACGGCGCATTGGGCATTGCAATTCGATTTGCCATTGCTGTCGCGATCGAACACGTAGAGCGTCATGCCATTGAGATCGACGAAGGCTTTGCCCTTGACCGTCTCGCCGCTGGTTGGCGGTACGGTTTGCGCCAGCGCCGTGAGCGCAACGAGACAGGCGATGCCGCTGCCAAAAGCGGCGACGATCGGGATCCGCATCCGTTCTCCTTTTTCCCGCCGATCGGCGGCACGCGAAATTTAATCGACGCGCATCCAACCTTCCGGCATCAGCCGCTCCTGCGGCAGAAAGCGGCTCTTGTAATCCATCTTGCGTGATCCGCGGACCCAATAGCCCAAATAAACATAGGAAAGGCCCATGCTTTGCGCCCGCGCAATATGGTCGATGACCATATAGGTGCCGAGCGAACGGGCCGCCTCGTCCGGTTCGAAGAAGGAATAGACCATGGATAGTCCATCGCCGAGCACGTCGGTGAGCGCGATGGCAACAAGTTCGCCGGCCGCGCGCTTGCCGGGGGGCGCATCCGGGTCCTTGCGGCGATACTCGATGATGCGGGTTTCGATGTGGCTGTCTTCGACCATCATCGCGTAATCGAGCACGGTCATGTCGGCCATGCCGCCATCGCGATGCCTGGAATCGAGATAGCCGCGAAAGATCGCGTATTGCTCGGAGGTCGGCACGGCGATGCGCATTTCGCCGGCGATGTCGGCGTTGCGCCGCATGATCCGGCGCATGCTCGGGGTCGGGCGAAAATCCTTGGCGACGACGCGCACCGATACGCAGGCGCGGCAGTCCTCGCAGGCCGGCCGGTAAGCGATGGATTGGCTGCGCCGGAACCCGCCCTGGGTCAGGATATTGTTAAGCTCGCCCGCGCGTTCGCCGACCAGATGGGTGAAGACCTTCCGTTCCTCCTTGCCGGCGAGATAGGGGCACGGCGACGGCGCGGTGAGATAGAATTGCGGGGTATCGCGCGAATGCTGGGTCACGGGAACTACCGGCTCTCCCCTGGGGATTCGGAGACAGGATCGCCCGAGCGCGTTGCTCCGTCAAAGGCCATTTGCCGGTCAGCCCGCGGCACGCGCCCGCAGCGTAAGCGCCCGGCTTTGCGCGTTGATCAGCACCACGCCGACCAGAATGTCGTGTAAAAGCCGGCGCCGCGGGTTAAAGAATCCGACCAGGAGGATAAAGGGGGTGAGCACGCTCACGCTGATCCAAAACACGACGGCGTGAACCGCGCCGAGCACAAAATAGGCCGGCGCGCCGTACCAGGTCCGCATCTCGATTTCCATGGCGCGCATACCGATTGTGGCCGAGGCGGGGCTGCCCAGCGTAAAGCCGTAATAGGCGAGCGCCCAAACGACCGATATCGGCGACAATAGCCAGAACAGCAGCCAGCCCAGTCCGAACGTGACCAGCCCGAAGACAAAGATGAAGGCCGACGCCGCGACCAGCGGAACGGAGATGATGACGACGTCAATAATGAAGGCCACGATTCGGCGCGCCAGTACGCCCTCGAACAATTCCGGATTTGCGGCAGGGTCATAGGCATGCGGCTTGAAATCGAACGACATGCCGCTCCGACCGGGACCTGTATTTGGGTCAGAATCCGTCATGGTCAGCTCGGCAGTATAATATCGCCATCATGAGCGAACAACGATTGAAGATCACGCTGGCCGACGTCCAGGCCGCGCGTGCGACGATTTCGGGACACGTGCTGCGGACGCCGATGCTGGCGGCGCCGCCGCTTTCGGCGCTGACCGGCGCCCAAGTCTACGTCAAATATGAGAATTTACAGGTTACCAATTCGTTCAAGGAACGTGGAGCCTGCGTAAAGCTCGCGGCGCTCGACGAGAGCGAGCGCCGCCGCGGCGTTATTGCGATGTCCGCGGGCAATCATGCCCAGGCGGTCGCCTATCATGCGCGGCGTCTCGGCATACCGGCCACGATCGTGATGCCGACAACGACGCCGTTTGTGAAAGTCAAAGCAACGCAGATGCTCGGCGCCGAAGTGGTGCTCTCCGGCGAGACTCTGTCCGAGGCGCAAGAGCGGGCGGAGGAGCTTGCCGCCGAGCGTAAGCTGGTCTGGGTTCATCCTTACGACGATGCTCATATCATCGCCGGGCAAGGCACCATTGCGCTGGAAATGCTCGAAGAGGTTCCCGACCTCGATGTGCTGATCGTGCCGATCGGCGGCGGCGGACTGATCGCAGGCAACGCGATTGCCGCGCATGCGATTCGGCCGGCCATCGAAATATTCGGTGTCGAATGCTCGCTCTATCCGTCGATGTGGAATGCCGTTCACGGCGAGAAGCGCCGGTGCGGCGGCGCCACGCTTGCCGAAGGCATTGCCGTGAGCCAAGCCGGCAAACTCGCCTTGCCGGTGGTGCGTGAACTCGTCCGCGAGATCATCCTGGTTGACGAGCCGCTGCTCGAGCGCGCCGTCAACGACTTTTTGACCTTGCAAAAGACAATGGCGGAAGGCGCCGGCGCGGCCGGGCTTGCCGCCATGCTGGCCAAACCGGAGCGCTTTGCCGGGCGCAAAGTCGGCCTGATCCTCTGCGGCGGCAATATCGATCCCCGCATTCTGGCTTCGATCATGGTGCGGCAACTGGAGCGCGAAACGCGGATCGTCTCATTTCGCCTCACGATTCCGGATCGCCCGGGGATTTTGGGCCAGATCGCGAGCCGGCTCGGCGAGTTTGGCGCCAATATTCTGGCCGTCGATCACCACCGGCTGTTTCTCGACGTGCCCGCCAAGGGCGCCAAGCTCGATGTCACGATGGAAACCCGCGATGCCGCCCACGCCGAGCAGATTTTCCGGGCGCTTGCGGTCGACGGCTATGAGCCGGCGCGCATGGAAAGCGGCGCCGTGCTGCAGTGAGGGATCGGCGCTAGCGATCGCTTTCGAGTCCCGGCCGATAACCGGAAACGGGCTCGATCGCCGTATTGGCCGTCTCGGCGGGAGCGGCCGCCGGGCGGGCGCGGGGCAGCGGCACCGGACCGGTGGCGGCCGCGGCCACGGCAAAAGTGCCTGGCCGCTGCCGCGGCATGGGTATCGGTCCACGGATCGGCTCTTCCGCGGGGAGAAACTCGGCCGCCGCCGTGCGTGCTGGCGGTGCGGGCGCGGGAAGAGGCGGCAGCCGCGGTGCGGCGAAGTCCGGCGGGCTGGTCGTATTCGGGTTAGGCCAGGCAAGACTGCGATCCGAGGAACTCGGGGCGCCGGTCGACGCGGCATTGTCATTCGATCGAGGCGGAAGGGACGGTCTTGGCGCCGGCGGAGCGGGCAGGGTGCTGCCTGTCGATATGTCGCCGGTTGTGGTTGCCGTGGTGATTGCAGACGAGGGCGTCGGTGCAGTGCGCAGAGAAACGCCGGATGGACTGTTCGCGGTCGGCGGCGCCGCGCCCGCGTTCGGCGCCGAGGCAAGATTGGGAGGCCCGTTTCTGGTGTCGGCCGCGAGGCTTGCCGCATCGCTCGCCGAAGCCCCGTCGACGCGCTGCGGCGCCGATTGATCGGCCGGAGATGGAGCTGGACTGGGTGCTGACGGCGAGATCGCCGGTATTCGTGCGGGAAGGTTGGTAGACGCGACATGCTCGAGCGCCGGCACTTTCGGCCGCGCAACGTAGCCGCGGACGAAGGTCGTGATGGTCCACATCACGACGGGAACGGCGATAATGACGGCGGCGAGAATGATGACGCGCTGCAAGACCGGCGTGTAAAGCCGGATATTCTCGTCATTGTAGTAATCGTCGTGTTCGCGCATCACATCCGCCCCAGATTCTCGTTAGCGGACGGGGGTGGTTTACGGCGCTTTCGCGCGCGCTTATCCGGCGGCATCGCCATCCGACGGCGAAAACGCCGTTGCGCTTCTCGCGGCGTTCTATGCGCCGGCCTTCTTCAATTTCTCCGCAACCCTTGCGGCAAAATACGTCAGAACCCCATCCGCCCCGGCTCGCTTGAACGCAATGAGGCTCTCCATCATCGCCTTATCGCCGTCCAGCCAGCCGTTCCCAGCAGCAGCCACGATCATCGCATATTCCCCGGAGACTTGATAGGCGAAGGTCGGCATCCCGAACGCGTCTTTCACACGCTGTAAAACGTCGAGATAGGGCAGGCCGGGCTTCACCATCACCATATCGGCGCCTTCGGCGATATCGAGTTCCACCTCGCGTAAAGCCTCGTCGGTATTGGCCGGATCCATCTGGTAGGTTCGCTTGTCGCCGATCAGTGTGGCGTTCGAGCCGACCGCGTCGCGAAACGGGCCATAAAATGCGGAGGCATATTTCGCCGCGTAAGCCATGATTTGCACGTCGGCGAAGCCGGCGGCATCAAGTCCGCCGCGAATGGCGCCGACACGGCCGTCCATCATGTCGGACGGCGCGATGATGTCGCAGCCCGCTTCCGCCTCCACCAGCGCTTGCCGCACCAGAACGGCAACGGTCTCGTCATTGAGGATCACGCCGTCGCGCAACAGGCCGTCGTGGCCGTGGCTGGTATAGGGATCGAGCGCGACGTCGCATAACAGGCCGACCTCCGGCACTTCTTTTTTGATGGCGCGAATGGCGCGGCAGACGAGATTGTCGGGATTGAGCGCTTCCGAGCCGGCATCGTCGCGTTTGTCCGGATCGGTATACGGAAATAAAGCCACGCACGGAATTGCAAGCTTAGCCGCCCGTTCGGCGGCGCGAACCGCTTGGTCGACCGAAAGGCGATCCACGTCCGGCATCGATTCGACCGGTGCGCGGACATTGGTGCCATCGACGATGAACAAAGGCCAGATCAGGTCATCGGCGGTCAGCACGTTTTCGCGCACCATGCGTCGCGACCATTCGCCCCGCCGATTGCGGCGCAGGCGTACCGGCAGATCGAGTTGATCGGTCCTGATTTCGGCCGGCGCTGGGGCAAACCGGCTCCTTTCGAGCGGACGGCCGAATTTGATCGCCATAAGAGGTCTCCTTGACGCCTCTTTTATCCCGTCCCAGGCCGATCTGCCACTGACTGCAGGCACCGGTTTTGAGGCCAATTCCCGGGCTTTGACGCGCTGCCAAAGTGCCCGTATCGATCTCTGCCGGCCCGTTCGCCATCAATCCGCCCCTTGATCGCCTGAAGCAAGGACCATGACCGATCAACCGCAGCGCCGTCCGACGAGGCCCAGCGACCTGCTCGAACCGGTGCGGCTGGCCAAGGTCGTGCGCGGAACCTGGACCGATTATCTGGTCCTGTTTCTCCGCCTCATGGCCGGGCTGTCGCTGATCAAGGGGCTTTATCACTGGGTCCAGGTCTGCGGCATCGGCGCAGGCTCCGGGCAAGGCTTTGAGGCGCACACGATCGCCTGGCAAACCACGACGGTGTTTTTCGCGGTGCTGGATCTGGTGGCGGCGGTGGGGCTGTGGCTCGCCGCGCCCTGGGGCGCGGTCCTTTGGCTAGCTTCCGTGGTGTCGATGTCGGCAGTGGAGGTCTTTTTTCCGCAGGTCTATGGCGGCAGCCTGTTCGTGGTTTTTGTCGAGACGACTTTGCTCGGCATTTATCTGTTTCTCGCGATCGCTTCGGCGCGCGAACGCGCGGGGTGATCAGGATCAGGAATTCGGGAATCAGCGATCAGGCTCTCTTCTGATCCCTTATGCCTGATCCCTGGTCCCTGACGCGCGCAGCGCGCTCCGGATCCGCTGCGGGGTCGCCGGCATCTCGTCGATCGAGACCGCAAAGGGCGAGAGCGCATCGTTGACGGCGTTGAGTATAGCGGCGGGCGCGCCGATCGCGCCGCCCTCGCCGAGGCCTTTGGCGCCGGTGAGCGAGCTCGCCGCGGGCATTTCGAGGTGCTGCAACTCGATCAGCGGAACCTCACGCACAGTCGGCGGCAAATAATCGGCAAGCGTCGCGGTCAGTACATTGCCGAGCGCGTCATAGACGATCTCTTCTAAGAGCGCGTTGCCGATACCCTGTGCGATGCCGCCGTGCACCTGGCCATCGGCGATCAGCGGATTGATGATGCGGCCGGCATCCTCGACGGCAACAAAGCGCTCGAGCCGCACGCCTCCGGTCTCGACGTCGACATCAACGATGGCAACGTGACAGGCATTGGAGAACGTGCCGGGCGGATCGTAATGGGCGCTCTCGGCAAGACCCGGACCGAGATCTTTGAAGCGGTGCGACTGATGGTAGGCCGCGCGCGCCAGCACCGCGATGGATACGCTCCGATCCGTTCCGGTGACGCGCGCCCGACCATCTTCGAGCACGATGTCGTCGCGCGCGGCCTCCAACAGATCGCCGGCAATGGTGAGCAGTTTTTCGCGCATCTTGCGCGCGGCGAGCGTCGCGGCGCCGCCACTGATGACGAGTGAACGGCTGGCAAATGTCCCCCAGCCATAGGGTGTGCGGTCAGTATCGCCGTGGACCACCCGAATGTTTGTCGGCAGAACACCGATCGTGTCGGCAACAAGCTGCGCCAGCGTCGTTGCCAGGCCTTGGCCGTGCGGGCTCGCTCCGATGCGCGCCTCGACCTGGCCCGACGGGTCTATCACGAGCTCCACGGTTTCCCCGCCCGGTGTGATCGCCATGCCGCGCGCGGCAAAAGCCGAACTGCCATAGCCGGTGCGCTCCGAGAAGGTGGCAAATCCAACTCCTAGAAACCGACCGTGCGCGCGGGCGTCACGCTGGCGCGCGCGAAAATGCGGCAAATCGATTTCAGCGGCGGCGATCTCCAGCGTCTCGACATAGCTGCCCTCGTCGAACACCAATCCCGTCGCCGAGGTGTAGGGAAAAGAACAAACGAGATTGCGCTTGCGGATCTCGACCGGACTGATGCCGAACGCCGCCGCGGCTTTGTCCATCAGCCGTTCGAGCGCAAAGGTAATGACCGGCCGCGACACGCCACGATAGGGCGCCATGGTGCAGGTGTGGGTTGCGATCGCGCGCGCGCGGCATGAATAAGCGCGAAGATCATAGGGACCGGGCAACTCCGCCATCGCCATCAGCGGTTCGACGCCGCAGGTCGTCGGAAAACACGAATAGGCGCCGACATTGGCAACGACATCCGCCGATAGCGCAACGAGCTTGCCGACGGCGTCGAACACGCCGTCAAGTTCAACACGCTGATCGCGGCTGTGAAAAGCCGCGATCAGATTTTCGCGGCGGTCCTCGACCCAAGCAAAGCTGCCGCCGAGCTTGCGGGCGAGCCAGACCAGAACCACGTATTCGGCGGCGAGCGACATTTTTTGACCGAAGCCGCCGCCGACATCCGGTGCGACCACGCGCAGATCGGATTCGGGAAAGCCGAGAATGTCGGCAATGGCGGTGCGGGTGAGGTGCGGCATTTGCGTGGTGCAGGTCAATGTCGTGCGGCCCGACGCGGGATCGAAGCTCGCATGCGCCGCGCGCGTCTCAAGCGGCGTTGCGTTTTGCCGGTGCGATTGCGCGGCGAGACGAATGTGCCGATGTGCTTTGGCAACGACCGCGTCGAAACCCGCGGTCGTGAATTGCGCGTCGACAACAAGATTGCCGGCGTCGTGAACCGCCGGCGCATCGGCCCGCAATGCCGCGCGTGCGTCGCTGACCGCCGGAAGTTCGGCAATCTCGATCTCCACGCGATCCGCGGCATCTTCGGCTTCCGCCGGCGTCGGCGCCAATACCGCCGCGATCGGCTCGCCGACAAAACGCACGACCTCATCCGCCAGGATGGGCTGCTCGATCGGCCGATAATTATATTTGTGCAGCATCGGCTTGATCGGCCGCGCCGCGAGATCGGCGGCGCGAACGAGTGTGACGTCGTCGGGCGCGCCGATCTTCAGAATGCGCCCGGCGGCGACCGGGCTGCGGACGAAACGCACGAAGTGGTCCGCGGGAAGATCGGCGGTGAAGCGGCCGCGGCCGCGCACCAGCGCTGGATCCTCGAGGCGCCGGATCGCGCGGCCCACCCAGGTCATGCCCAAGGTCATGCCCGAGCCGGCGGTCGCTTCAGCCGTGGTTACCTTATCCATGACGGCGACTGTAGCTCGGATCGGACGGCCCGCCCATGTTTGCCGCAGCGTTTGCCGCAGCGGGCGACGGCGGTCGAATTCACCCGCCGCGAAGGGCTCGCCAGCGGTGGTTGTCATTCTTTACGATAGGCAAAAGAGAGGCCCGATGTGATCGCGCAATGTTGCCGATGAAGCTCAAGACCACGCTGGCGCGGCAATTGCTCATCTACGCGGCGCTGCCGCTCGCCTATGTGATCACCGGACGGCTTGGGCTCCTGCTCGCCGTGCCGCCCGGCTATGCGACCGCGGTATTCATACCCGCCGGCATTGCCGTCGGCGCGATGTACATCGCCGGAGCAGCCACGCTGCCCGGAACGTTCGTCGGCTCGCTTCTGCTCAATCTCTGGACCGGCTACGCGATCACCGGCCAATTGAGTGCCGTAGATACCGCCGCGGCGGGCGTGATCGCGCTCGCTTCCACGCTCCAGGGGGCGCTGGGCGGGTCACTGCTTCGCCGCGTGATCGGCTATCCCGCCGCCTTGGATAATCCGCGCGATCTTTTGTATTTGCTCGCGCTTTCGCCCCTGTTCTGTTTAACGAGCGCGAGCCTCTCATTGGCCGGGATGTGGGCGCTCGGCGCGGTTCAGTCCGGCGATCTGCCGTCAAACTGGATGACGTGGTGGGCCGGCGACACGCTCGGCGTCTTGGTGGCGCTGCCGCTGTTGCCTGTGCTGTTCGCGGAGCCGCGAGACTTATGGCGCTGGCGGATCTGGTCAGTGGCTATACCAGTTTTGCTGTGCTTTGCGCTTTTCATCGCAATATTCATCCGTGTTAACAGCTGGGAGTACGACCAGTCGCTGTTTGAATTTCGCCTCCGATCGCAGCAACTCGCCGACACGATGCGGGCGACGCTGGAGGAGCAGCGCGGATTTCTCGAACAGCTTTCGGACTCGTTTGTCGGCCGCCAGCAGCCGGTCACGCGTCGGGAGTTCCGCGATCTGGTGCAGACCTTGTTGGCGCGATTTCCCATCGTTCAAGCGGTCGAATGGGCGCCATTGGTCAAATCGGCCGATCGATTAAATTTCGAGCTTGCTCAGCGCGCCGAAGTCCGAGGATTTGCGATTCGCCAGCGTGCTCAAAATGGCGAACTGCGGCCCGCCGACGATCGGGCTCGTTTCTATCCCGTCACTTATGTCGAACCGCTGACCGGGAAACGAGCGCGCACCGGGCTTTGACCTCGCATCGGACGATGCGCGGCGCGTCGCGATTGACTCGTCTATCGTCACCGGAAATCTGAACGCGACCGCGCCGGTCCGCCTAGTGCAGGAGAGCGGCCGGCAATTGGGCATCTTGTTGGTCGACGCCGTATCCGGCGGTCCGACGGGCCCCGGTATCGTGCTGGTGGTGCTGCGCACGGGCACATTCGCGTCGACAATCATGGAGCCGCTGCGATCAACACTCAATCTGCGATTTGCCGATGCCGCGGCGAACGCGCCGCTGTTCGATGAAATTCCCGAGTCAGTGTCAACCTTGTTCGCAGCCGAATTTAATTTCGGAGGCCGTCGCTATGTCATAAACACAACGCCATCTCCGGCCTACCTCGAGACCCATCGCGGCTGGCAAAGCTGGGCGGTGCTTGCCGCCGGCGCGCTTGGCACCGGCTTAATCGGCGGCTTGCTTCTCTTAGGAACTGGTCACGTTTACCGTTTCGAACAGCTTGCCAAAAGGCTGGGCGAGAACGAGCTGTCGCTGCGCGACAAGGAAGCGCAGCTCGAAAGCATTCTCTATCGAACGCCCTTCATGCTTATCCGTTTGGATCGGGATCTCCGCTATCGCTTCATCAGCCAGGCTTATTCGGAGATGACCGGCCGCCGACCCGAGCAGGTGATGGGCAAACGACTGTCCGATATTTTGGGCGACAAGGATTTTCAAGCAATACGCCCTTACGTCGAGAAAGTTCTGCAAGGTGATCGGGTCGAATTCGAGAGAGAAGTCCATTATCAGGGCGTCGGAACGCGATTTCTGCATGTCATCTACACGCCGGAAAAAGATGACAGCGGAACGGTCACGGGCTGGATCGTTTCCATGCGCGACATTACCGAACGTAAGCGCGCGGAGGAGGAACGAAAACGTGCGGCGGACGCCGAGCAAATACTCATTCGCGAACTTCAACATCGGACTAACAATCTGCTCGCTGTGATTCAGGGAATCGCGCAAAAGACCTTGTCCGGCCCAGGATCGCTTGATGAAGCGAGAAAGATTTTTGAGGGACGATTGCTGGCCTTGGCGGGCACTTATCGGCGGTTGACCAAATCGAACTGGAGCGGGGTGAGCTTAAGCGAGATCGTACATTTGACCTTGGAGCCGTTTGCCGCGCGAACTGAAATCGACGGGCCCGATTTGATGCTGAGTGCAAAGAATGCGCAGAATTTTTCACTTGCGCTGCATGAGCTTGCCACTAATGCCTTGAAGCATGGCGCGCTTTCAAGTGCCGGCGGCAACGTAAGCATCGTGTGGACCGTTGCCAGCAATGGCGGCGGCTCAACCTTGAAATTCCGATGGCAGGAGCGCGGCGGCCCTCCCGTACGCGGTCCAGGTCAGCGCGGATTTGGCACCTCGTTGCTCGAGTCGACCTTTAGGGCCGTTAATTTCGAATACGCACGCGAGGGCTTAACTTGCGAAATCCAGGTTCCGCTCGGCAACAATGAATTTGCAGCCCCACCGGATCTTTCCGCTTAAGACAGACCGGTGGCGCCGTACTCGGCCACGACCCCCTGAGATTTCAGCGCTTTCGCAGGCCATCAAGGTTGTTTGGGCGCGTGACGCTGAGGCAAAGCTGGCATCCCGACGGAGGATTTTGCAAGGCCCGCTGGAAGATTCGCGCCCATGCAGTGGTTTACTCAATCGACATCCAACGAACACAAGGGAGGACGAGCATGAAGCGGCTTCATTATGCGGGCATAGCTGCGGCGCTTATCGCGAGCGCCTTGGTGGCGCAGGCTCAACAACAAGCGCCTGCACCTTCACCGGCACCCGCGCCGGCTCCCGCTCCGGCTGCCGCCGCGCCGCCCCCAACCGCAACCACCAAAGTCACCGACAACGTTTACATTTTCCGTTATGTTGGCCATCAGGCGATGTTCATCGTCACGCCCGCAGGCGTGATCGCGACCGATCCGATCAGCCTGCGTCGGCCGGCTAAGCCCTACATCGACGCCATCCAGGCCGTGACCAAGGCGCCGATCAAATATGTCATCTACAGCCACAGCCACTTCGATCACACCGCCGGTGGCCAGCCGTTCAAGGACCTCGGTGCAACTTTCGTGGCGCACCGCAGTGCCAAGGAGCGCATCCAGGCGTTAAAGCCCGCCGACGTCGTCGTTCCCGACTAGGCGGTCGACGACAAGCGCGTCATCACGCTCGGTGGCACCACGCTCGAGCTTCTCTATCTGGGCAGAATCACTCCAACGGCACGCTGGTGATGCGGCTGCCAAAAGAGAAGATCATTTTCACCGTCGATTGGATTCCGATCCAGGGCGTGCAGTTCCGTGACATGGCCGACACCTATGTTCCCGACATCGAGGAAGGCCTGAAAAAAGTGATCGCGATGGATTGGGAAACACTCATTCCCGGCCATCCCAGCCCCGGCGGCAAGCAGACCGGCACCAAGGACAATGCCCGCGAGGATCTCGCTTATTTGCAGGACCTCTGCGCAGCGGTGAAGTGAAGCAGGAGGTCGCTCAAGGCAAATCCTACGACGACGCGATGAAGGATATTTCGCTGCCCAAATATTCTTCATGGCCTAACTACAAAAACTTCCTGCCGATGAACATCGAACGCTATTACGACTACTGGAATCGCGGCATTTAGCGCGTAGCAGTAGGGTGGACAAAATCGTCTGCCTAGTTGATTCTGCGTGGGCATCGCGCGTGAACGATTTTGCCCACGCGTGACAGGCATGGCCGGCGCGATGCACACCCTACGCTTGCTGACTACTATACAGCGTAGGTGAACAAGGGCCGCCACAGGGAGAGGCTTACGTGACTGTTGTGAGGCCGACTTGGATCCGAACTTGAAGAATCGAGTGGTCGGAGTAGACCATCGACGTATCCGCATCAGATTTGCCCGCAAATGACCATACAGCAGTGCCCAATCCCGGAATTCCCATAAGCGTCGACCGCCAGCGCGCACTTGATCGGTTTCAATTCTATTCGCGCCTGCCTGATTGCTTGGATTGGGCAAGGGGGCTAGAAACCAACCATCTGCGAGAATTTGCGGATTCTTTTTCCTTCGATCTATTGAATCTGGCGGTGCTGGCCGGCCGCCTTATCCGATACGCCGGCATTACCCCCGAAAGTTATTTTACCCGCCATGACATCATCGACGTCACTGTCGATGCCGAAGCGTACTTTGTGATGCTTCAAACAGCGTGTGACACGATGGCTGATGTCATTTGCACATTGGCCGTGAGCTCGAAAAAGAGAAAACAGGCCCCACGCGAAAGTTTTCACCGCCTACAAAATTGGGCCAAAGACCAGCTCGGCTCGCACCAACCGAGAATCAACGTGGACTATGCGAGGATCATCGCACGTGACTTCCCATGGTTCACTGAACTTAACGCAATCCGCACCAAGCTCGTACATCGTGGCAACACGGTATGGATTTATACGGAAGGTTGCGGCTTTGAGTGGTCGCTTAACGGCGCCGGTTCACAAATCAGACGCGGAACAGACTTGTTGACCTCGCTTCAGTCGCTTACCCGCGACATGTTGAATTTCTCGAACGAACTCTCCCTGTTAGTCGCAAGTGACGAAGAGCTACAAAGCCAACCGGAGAAGCGAATTATTGACGGACTCAACGTTCCGGCGTTTCATCATCTTCTAGATAAATACGCAAGGCCAGTGGATTCCGAGAACCTCATTTTAGCGGCGCATTCCCTCATGGCATGCAGGGGCTATGTCGAAGCCGCATTTATTGGGTATCCCGACGGCTTCTGGTGGACCTCCTTAATGGAAATATCGAGGGCCTTGGGGCGAGGGATGCGGGCGTCGCGTGTCTTCGTTCGATCGACCGGCGCCATTTCCGATTGCAGGTTCGTATTCGCGAATTCGGCCGGTAATTTTGGCATCGTTGCTACTGACATTGCCAAAGACGACTCGGAGTGGCGTAAGGGCATTACCGAAAGCGCGCGCGCATTGCGCGACGACTATGTCACCGACGGTATCGTCATAGTGGCCCGTCGTGCCGAAGGCGATTTCCCGTCACATCTGGAAGAATTTCCGACTATCCTCAGTGACGACGCCCAGGCTGTTGCGAAGGCATGCCTTGCCGGGTGGCGCATCCCTGCTGACGAAGCATCCTGACTCAAAACCGCGGCGGCGCGCCGGCATAGGCTCGGCCGATCACGTTGCGAGCCCGACTCTCGAAAATACAGCGAAAGCTCAGCAGTTACGGGACCGCCCGATGACGTTCTCGGCTACACCGATCTGAGTCAGGCTACACCAAGCCCTTCAACCCTTATTGACCGCGCGCACCTCGGGCGATCGACGTACTTCACGAATGAAACTTGCGAGCAAGGGAGAGCTATTGTCCCTTCGCCACGCCAGAGCGAGTCGCAAAGTCACGCTCAAATCGACCACAGGCAAGATGACAACGGTTGCGGGACACCGCCAGCGTGCGGTTGCAAGGACCCATCCCACGCCCAAGCCGGTCGACACGAGACTAAGGATCGTTGCCTCGTTCAGTCCCTCCTGAACGATGCGCGGAGACTTCAAACCTCCGCGATAACACGCTGCCATCATCTGGTCGTAAAATGCGGGGCTTGCCCACCGCGGAAACCAGACAAACGCTGCATCTGCCAGATCCAGCAGGTGAAGTTTCTTCAGTCTGGCGAGAGGGTGTCTCTTCGGCAGGGCGAGTTCGACATGCTGATCAGCGACGGCAAGTTGATCCAATTCCAGATCCGCTTTTGGCATGAAATTGACGAAGCCCGCATCCAGGCGGCCGGATCTTATGGCTTCCAGCTGGTCCAGACTCGCTACCGGATAAAGTTGCAATTCCGCGTCGGGTTGCTGCTCGCGGAAACGCCGGAAGGAATCCGGAACCACCCCGCGCCAGGACGCATTCTCGGTAAACCCGACGCGCAGCGTCCCCGAATGACCGTGAGCCACGCGAGCTGCGCGCGCGGCCGCGTCGTTTACCTCCTGGAGGATACGTCTCGCATCCTCCAGAAACAGCTTGCCGGCTGGATTCAGCTTCACGCCGCGCGGGAGGCGTTCGAAAAGCTTGAAACCAATCTCTTCCTCCAAATCCTGTATCTGGCGGGAAAGCGCCGGCTGTGCCACGCGCAGTCGACGCGATGCGCGCCCAAAATGCTGTTCCTCGCCGACCGCCACGAAATAGCGCAGGTGCCGCAATTCCATTCCGATACTTTATCGCGATTGGTCTGATAGTAAAGATATCTTGGACCTATTGACGACTCCCTTTCACATTAATCCCACGGAGTTGAACGGCCGCAACAAGAAGCCAAAAGGCCGAATCGATTCGGAGACCGCGAACCGGCGGAGCGTCAGCCCATTTCTCTGCCGGCTGCTTTGCAACGCCAAATCACTTCGCAGGCAGCGCGATCTGATTTCGAAAGAAACTCGCTACGCGAGGTCAACGACGATTAGGCGGTGCTCAAGGACGGCTCGCTCACACGCGTCCTTCGTCATTTTGTCGTGAACGGGTTTCTTAGCCCAGGGAGAAGAGCGATGAACGCTGTCGCAAACAAAGATGCAATTAAGAAAATCACGACGCATTACATTGATGCGGCGTTCGTTGAATCCCACGGCCGCGAGGTCATGAACATCATCAATCCAACAAACAGCGAAGTGATCGCCGGCGTAACGTTGGGTGACGCAGAAGATGCCCAGCGTGCAATCGCCGCCGCCAAGCGCGCATTCGTCGATTTCGGTCGAACGACGAAGGAAGAGCGCGCGAAGATCCTTCGCCGCCTGCACGAAGCCTTCTCGGCGCGTCTCGATGATCTCACGGATGTGATGATCAAGGAGTACGGCGGCACCGCCGTCTTCTCTCGACTAATTATAGAGGCGGCCGCCAACGTGTTCCTGGCGACCGAAAAGGCCCTCCAAGAACTGCCGCTGACGCGCAGTTGGGGCACGACAACGGTCATCATGGAGCCGGTCGGCGTTGCCGCCTTGATTACCCCTTGGAATGCGAACTCGTTTTTCCTTTCCGCCAAGCTTGCCTCCGCCCTCGCCGCTGGTTGTACGGTCGTCATCAAGCCCAGTGAGCTGAGTTCGTTGCAAACTCAAGTATGGCTCGAATGTGCGCACGCCGCGCGCCTCCCGAAGGGGGTCTGCAACGTCGTCACCGGCCGCGGTGATGTCGTAGGGGCTGAGTTGGTACGCAATCCTGACGTGGCCAAGATCTCGTTCACGGGCTCGGTTGCCGTTGGCAAGTCGATCATGCGCGACGGCGCTGCGACCATGAAACGCGTCACGCTCGAACTGGGCGGCAAGTCGCCCAACGTCCTACTTGACGACGCCGACCTCAAGAAGGCTATCCCGGCGGCGTTCGTCATCGCGTTCCTGAACAGCGGCCAAGCTTGTGCCGCGGGGACTCGGCTTCTCGTGCCGGAGAGCCGGTTCGACGAAGTCAAGCGGGCGATCGTCGATGCCGTCTCCGCCTTTCCAGTCGGCAATCCGGCTGATCCAAAGACCGCCGTCGGACCGATGGTGACCCAGAAGCAGTACGAGCGCGTGCAATCCTACATCCGCAAGGGCATCGAAGAAGGCGCCGAGGTGCTGGTTGGCGGCCAGGGCCGTCCGCACGGTCTCGAAGCGGGTTACTTCGTGAAGCCTACGGTCTTTGTCAATGTGAAGAACGATATGACAATTGCCCGGGAAGAGATTTTCGGGCCCGTCCTCTCCGTTATTACCTATAAAACCGAGGAAGATGCGATCAGGATCGCCAACGACACGAGCTTCGGCCTCCACGCCTTCGTGAACGGGACCGACATAAAGCGCGCCCGCCGGGTGGCGTCTCAAATCCAAGCCGGTCGCGTCGCGATCAACGGCATGCTTGACGATCAGCAGGCGCCGTTTGGCGGATTCAAGAATTCCGGCATTGGCCGTGAATTTGGCACCTACGGTATCGAAGCGTTTCTCGAACCGAAGGCAATTCTCGAATAACCGCCCCTGCTGATCCGAATGAGTCGAACAAAAAAGTTGGCAGATGAGCAAACGCCTCGCCATCTCCCCCGAGGAAGCCGCGGATCGCCTCGCCATCCGGGAGCTCGTCGAGGCCTACGCACACTGCGCCGACCGTCGTGATGCGAAAGGTCAGATGTCTCTGTTCACAGCAGACACCCATTTCGTGGTGTACATGAACGCCAAAGATCCGACGCCCTCGCAAGAATTACACTCGCGCGAGGCGCTGGCTCCGGTCTTCGCGGACCTGAACCAGTACGCCACCACGATGCATTTCGTCGGACAGAGCACCATCTTCTCGCTGAACGGCGATCGCGCAACAGGCGGAGCCTACTGCATCGCGCATCACCTCACGGTGGAGGGCGAAAAGCGAGGCTTGATGGTCGCCTATCTCCGCTACCTTGACACCTTCGCAAAGATTGACGGAGCGTGGCTCTTTGCCGAGCGCCTGCTCTACGTCGACTGGCTGGAGGAACGAGCACTGTCATGAACGCGCCGCCGTCGGCTCAGGCAAATCTTGACGCCGTTGGCGCGACGGGAATGGTCGACGGATAGGCGCTGCATATATTCGCCGGCTTATCGTGCGCGACAATGCCAGTTGACACTATCGTCAGAGCGAAGCGGAGCTGGGTGCCAATGAAGTGAGGAGATGGATGCTATGTCTAGCTATCTTGTTTATATCTGCCAGGCGGTGAAGAACCGAGCGGGGCTCGAGCGCTACTGGCAGGTCGCGCCGGTGACCTACCCTGAGAATATCGATGTACTCGCAGGGTACGCTCCATGCGAGGTGCTCGACGCGGATAAAGATGAGCGCGTCGAGGGAGTTGTGATAGCCGAGTTCCCTCCATTTGAGCAGACGGTCGAGTGGTTCAATGGTGACGCATATGTCCAAGCTCGCAAAG
>Ga0207693_10001035_pt1 | contig 24894 bp, 26 predicted proteins | sample LARL81metaG_FD_184347 | JGI IMG/M metagenome (GOLD analysis project Ga0207693, IMG submission 184347) | Corn, switchgrass and miscanthus rhizosphere microbial communities from Kellogg Biological Station, Michigan, USA - LAR L8-1 metaG... | ecosystem: Host-associated > Plants > Roots >... | reverse complement strand
TTCTCCTCAGCAGTGTAATGCTTGCGCTCTTTTCTCATACGTTCGCTCCGCTATCTTAACGGACGAACGCTTTCTCCATTTCCAACTGAGGCGGGACACAAGAATATCGAGCCCAACACCCGGCCCTCGGCTTGTCGGGACCGATATTTATGAAATCTCTATCCTTTCTTTACGAATTCTTTATGCGCATCCGGCTACGTTAAGGTCTCCGCCGCTCCCTTCATGATTTGATCAGGGAGATCTTTGGAGGATTGACGCGTCGGACTTGAAAACCGCCATTGCAAAACCATCGTGCTAAACAGTCGACGCTAAACGTAAAGGCAACCGGCGCTCAACGGGTGCTCGTCGCAACGACCGCCATGCTTGTATTTATCTCTTTTTGGCGAGCCGCAGCCGTCGTGCTCAACGACATGGGTTCGTCCGCATTCTACGCTGGCGCAATTGCTGAACACTTTGTCGGGAAAACAGCTCCTTGGTTCATCCTGGCCATCATGTTGCTCTCCTATGCCGTCCGAGCCGTTTACATCGAGAGCTGCAGCATGTTTGTGCGTGGCGGTGTTTATCGTGTGGTCAAAGAGGCCATGGGGGGAACCCTGGCGAAGTTCTCGGTTTCAGCCTTGATGTTCGACTACATCCTGACAGGACCAATCAGCGGCGTATCGGCTGGCCTGTACCTGGCGGGTCTGTTGAACGAGCTTTTGCACCATGCGCACTCCAGTTTCGTCCTTAACGTGAACTGGACGGCTGCGCTCTTTGCTGCCGTAGTTACCGTCTACTTCTGGTGGCAGAACATTAAAGGTATTCCCGAGTCCAGCGAGAAAGCTCTCCGCATCATGTACGTGACCACCGTGATGGTGGTCATGATGATCGCCTGGTGTGCCTATACGCTCTGGGTGCGGGGGGCTCATCTTCCGCCCTGGCCGCATCTCTCGAATCTTGTGTACTCGAACGACGCGCTAGGTTGGCTGCGCCATAGCTCGCTGCCATATACCGTCGGATTGATCGGTATTTTGGTTGGTTTGGGTCATTCCGTTCTGGCCATGAGCGGCGAGGAGACCATGGCTCAGGTTTACCGGGAAATTGAGCACCCCAAACTGCGGAACCTGGAAAAAGCGGGATTCGTCATCTTTCTATACAGCCTGATTTTCACAGCCGGCGTGGCGTTCTTCGCTGTGATGATAATCCCCGATTCGGTGCGCAACAATTTCTTCGATAACCCAATCGGCGGATTGGCGATGTACCTGGTTGGGCCTTTATCCCTGCGGCTTGCGTTCCGGGCTTTCGTCGTAGTGGTGGGCGTCTTGATGCTGGCCGGGGCGGTCAACACTGCCATCGTGGGCTCGAATGGAGTCCTGAACCGGGTTTCCGAGGATGGAATTCTTCCCCACTGGTTTCGCCACCCGCATGGTCGTTTCGGGACCTCCCATCGCCTCCTAAACCTCGTCGTTGGCCTTCAGCTCCTCACGATTCTCTTGAGTCGGGGAAACATTTTTGTGCTGGGCGAGGCTTATGCCTTCGGTGTGATGTGGAGCTTCGCCATGAAGGGTCTGGCAGTCCTTGTCCTCCGCTACAAGCGACCCGGCGAGCGGGAATTTCGTGTGCCCTTGAACCTAAAGGTTCGGAATATCGAGATCCCCTTAGGCCTTGGCCTCATAACGATCGCTCTGTTCGCTTTGTGCGTAATCAATCTCTTCACCAAGCAGGTCGCTACGCTTTCAGGAGTCGCTTTCACGATTATTTTCTTCGCCGTTTTCACAGCCTCCGAAAAGATGACCAGGAAGCACACTACGGCTCACTCCGAGCTTGACCAGTTCAATTTAGAACCTGGTGAAGACCTCACACCCGAGGCTGTTGGCGTTCAACCGGGGAACATCCTAGTTATGGTCCGTAACTACAACACGCTTTATAACCTGGGGGCGGTCCTCGACCGGGTCGATACTCACAAACACGACGTCGTGGTACTCCACCTTCGATTTCTCACGCGAGCGGGGTCAGGCGAGTACGAGTTGGAGGCCGAGCAGCTTTTTAGCGTGGAAGAGCAGCAGCTTTTTACGCGCGCCCTTGAGCTGGCGGAGAAGAAGGGGAAGACCATCCATCTGGCGGTCGCTGCGGCCACGGAGAAATGGGACGCGATCTTGCGGGCAGCCCAAAGCCTGCGATCATCTGCCGTTGTTCTGGGGCCTTCTCCTACTAGACCTGTCACTGAAGAAGCTCGTATCGCGGGCATGGCCTGGGAGCATCTATCTGATCCCAAACCCCAATTGACCCTTCAAATCTACTTTCCCGGTGGCCAGGAACATGTTTTTTATCTCGGGCCGCATGCGCCGCACCTCACGCCTAACGAGGTTGATCTCCTGCACACTATTTGGCTTGAACTCAGTAGCGATGTTGCCCCTGAGGAGATTCATCACCACGACGTCATCCACTTCGCTCTGGAAGAACTCCGGCAGGAGCTCAGCAATACGCAGCGAGAGGAAGTCCTCCGCCGGTTGCGGCAGCATCTTGAGGAAATCAAGGGTGGGCGCGTAACGCACCTTTAGGGGTCGGAGTTGCACATCATCGTGTCGTGTATGGCATACGGGAGGAAAGCGTGAGCGCCGGCCGGATCCTCGTGGTGGACGACGATCCGCAAATCCGCCGCGTGATGGGAGTGACCCTGACTGCACAAGGCTATGAAGTAAGTGATGCTAAATCCGGTGAAGAGGCGCTGGAAAGGCTGCACTGCGAGAATTACGACCTCGTCCTGCTGGACGTGAACATGTCCGACATGAGTGGGATCAAGGTTTGCCGGACCTTGCGGTGCGGCCGGCATGGTTTCGAGTTGGCGATAATCATGCTTACCGTGCGAGACACAGAGAAAGATAAAGTCGATGCGCTGGATGCGGGAGCCGACGATTACGTCACAAAGCCCTTTAGCATCTCGGAGCTGTTGGCGCGGATTCGTGCCGCGCTGCGACGAGTACCCGTTGATCCTGGCTTGGAGTTACAGCGTATCAAGCTCGAGAATGTTGAAATCGACTTCTCGTCGCGGCGCGTCACGGGTCCAGGCCGAGACGTGCGCCTCACGCCGAAGGAGTTCGATCTGCTTTCCTACCTCAGCGCGCGTCCAAACCGAACCCTGACCCATCGCGAACTTCTGCGTGCTGTTTGGGGGGCGGATTATGGCGACGAAGTGGAGTATCTCAGAGTTTTCGTCAACCGACTACGCTGGAAGATTGAGCCTGATCGCGCCGAGCCTCGTTTTTTGGTAACCGAACCCTGGGTCGGCTACCGCTTCTGCCTGCCTAAATAACCGTGACATTCCTCTAGTTTTTATGAAGTTTTTAGGGCTTGTTTATTCCTCATTTATACACCTTTGGCTAGCTTGAGAACGAACGGTGCTTATACGCAACCACATCGGCTGTAGCTCCATGGAGCTTTGGGAGCGCTCCATACCCCCAGACAGAGCGGCGGAGAACAACCCGGGAAACGAGCTTGAAATTAACGTGATCTTCACCGACCATCAAGGCACGCTCAGCGCCTTGAGGACTGCCGGGGCCCTGGCTCATCAATTGCAAGCGCATATCAATCTCCTGTTTCCTCGAGTCGTACCGTACGCGTTCCCGCTCGCAAGTCCGCCAGTTTCGATTCGGTTTACCGAGCGTCGACTTCTGGACCTTGCGCGTCAGGGAGGCCAAGGCCCCATGGTCATCTCTGTTCAGCTATATCTCTGCCGTGACCGGCGGCTGTGCCTCTTGGAGGCCCTAAACCCACAATCTCTAGTGGTCGTCGGGGGCAGGGAACGGTGGTGGCCAACGAAGGAAACCAAACTGGCAAGGATGCTTCAGTTTGCTGGGCACCAGGTTATTTTCGCTGGTCTCGAGTGAGGAACGATGGTCCACCAACCTTTGCCTTTCGGCCCACGATAGGGAGAACATGCTAAGCGCCTTGGGAACCTAGACTTCCGCGTGCGAAAAGTCTTGTTTGGACAGAATTCGACCTAGGCCTCCAGAACGCTTGCACACAGTTCGTAGAGCGGCGTTGCTTCCGTTATCGTTGCTGCTAGGTGTTCAAAATCGTCGGTGATAGGGACGCCAACAAGACCAAGGGCATCGAAAACCGTCCCAATGTCATCAATCGAAAGGCCTTTACCTGTTTCAAAGACCTTGCGTTTTATCCACCACGTCAGTCCCTCGGGGAACAGTGCGTTCTGAAGCTCACGCTTACGATGAAGTCCACCTTCGCGCCATGCCTGTTCGAAGTTGATCACCTCGGCCTCGGCCTGCTGCATCAAGTCTCTGTAACTTGATTTCTCGGCGTCCAGAGACCGCATTGTTTCTTCGATTCGGGCCATTTCTTCAGCGATGCTTGTCTTCATGGTCCTGAGGTCCTCATCAGACAGGTGGCGTCAATCTTGGATTTGATGGTTCGGAGATTCAGTGCTCGCTGCTCTTCCAGCCTGCGTGTCAACCCTTTTGCATTTTCGGCAATCTGCTCTTTCCGGGTCTCCCACGTCCGTGGAGCTATAGCGGGCAACTTCGCAAGTAGCTCCGCTGTGGGCTGGATCTGCGCCAGCAAGATGCAGAAGTTATCTTCTAACTCTTCTTTTGATGCGGCAGCCTTGCAACCTTTCCTCCAGCACCAATAACGTGCATATCGCTGACCGTTCCGCCCCCGCACCCAGCCCGCAGTCAAGGCCTTATCGCACCCAGCGCACCTATGGAAAGCATTACCGACTGTGATTGTCGCCACCGTCGGAAAACGATCAGCAAGACCTTCCGTTGGTTGCGGGCCTTCCCTGTGGCCCCTGCAAAAAGGCAGCAGCCAGATGGCATCTCTTGGCGCAAGACGTAGTGGACTTGTCCAGATGCCAGCCTGGTGGTGGCCTATGTCTTTGAGACATTGTTTCAGATGCGCTACGCCGCACACTGCGGATTCCGTAGACGGCTGTTGCTGATCTTTCGAGCCCTGATTGGAGGGGGAAGGCATGCACCCCGTTGCGCCCCTTGTGTTTGTCCATTAGATAGCCCCGCGATTTGAGGAAAAGCTGGCGTTGGACCAATAATCACGGCCGTACAGAGCAACAGGGAGCGCGCAAGTCGCGACGCAAGATTTGTACTTCGAGCGGTGGACATATTCTTTGGAACTCCTTTGCAAACCTCGTATGTGCTCTGAATCGGAATCTTCTTGGTGCGTATTCTCAGAATTCGAAATCAAAAAAGAACTGGGTTTGGCGGTACCGGTGCCGACCATCGGGTGCCTAAACCCAGGCGTCGGCGACAGGAGCCGGGCCGAACCCAGGATTGAGATAGGAAAACGTTCGCACGTTTGACGGAGAACTAATCACGGCTGCTATCGGCCTGATCGGAGGTCGCACCTCGGCGATTCACATCACTCGGTCCTTAGCGCCTCAAGTGGATTCAAGTTCGCTGCATCGCTGGCGGGGCGGTAGCCGAACAGCACACCAATTCCGCTCGAGACTACGAGCGCGACTACAACAGCCATCCAAGAAATATCGAGCGGCAGGACATGTTTGGTCGCCACGGCGACAGACCAAACCAAAACAAGAGCGATTGCCACTCCCGCCAGGGCGCCTGCCAAGCTGATGAAGAATGCCTCCAACAGGAATTGCAGCCGGATCTCAGACGTTCTTGCACCGAGGGCTTTGCGAAGTCCAATCTCATGAGTTCGTTCCGCAACGTTGACGAGCATGATATTCATGATGCCCGTTCCAGCCGTAATCAGTGTCAATGCGGCGATCGCGAGAAGTACAACGCTCATTGCGAACGCGATCTTGCCGGCAGTCTGAAGGAGAGAAGATAAGTTCTCGACCAGGTAATGTGCCCCTTTGCGGTGGCGGCTGGTCAACAGCTGCTCCATTTGCACGGTCATGGTCGCAACCTCTTCGGGGGATACCGCCTGGGCATACAGAACTTGAAAGAAGTTGTCGCCTGTTATGTCTTTGACCAGGGGAAATGGAATGAGCAAGGTTTCGTCCTGGATCTCGGATCGCCCGAAAGTGGGCACGCCTTCCGTAAAACTTCCGATGATGGTGCAACGAAGTTGTCCGACCTGAATGGTATTGCCTACCGCGGGATCCGGGCCAAAAGCGGTTTGAACCATGCGGTCTGTAATCAGGCAAACCTTGAAGCGGGAAAGAAAATCGTCCCGGTCGAAATATCTACCGGAGATAATTCGCAAGTTGCGGATACTTTCGAAATCCTGAGTAACTCCGACCAATCGAGGATGGAACGCTTTGCCCCGGAGTTGGAGCTCGACCGGCAGGTCGTATGTGCCAGCAACCGCTCGAACGCCTGGTAGAGTCTGACGCGCGGCTGAGAGGTCGCCGGGCGTTAACTCATCCTCCGGCACGGTAGTGGTTCCAGTCCGATCAAGCGAGGCATACGCCAGGTTTGAACCGATCCCTTCGATCTGAGAGATCATGTAGACCTTGCCGGTGGAGGCGATGGTGACGACCAGCACTATGGCGGCGCTGCCGATTACAACTCCCAGCATTGTGAGAGACGCCTTCACCTTGTCCACCGCGAGGGCCCACACGGCAAAACGAACGCTCTCCTCCCAATGGACAATAGATCCGTTGTGGGCATCAAGGAAGCGCATAGTTTGTCAGTAAGTAGTTCCCGGAATTCTCAGTCACGATGCGCAAGTTGGACTCGCCGACGAGTTGCGCCAGATGCGGTATTTCCGTGCCGTAGGCGAGAAGATAGCATCGGCCCGGTCCCGTCCATAGCGATGCGAACTCGTGGTCATCGATGAACCTTCGGGGGGCGCTGGGGGCATAAGATCCGTACTCGAGGTTGTTGTTGCGGCCATTCAGCAGCAATGCCGTCTGACCCGTATAGAAAAACACGGACGAGAAAGCGTAGTAAGAGTTGGATTCGATCAGCTGACCTGGGGGACTCTGTTCCAGGCTTTGAGCCAGAGGATAAGAGCCCAGATATGTGTTGAAGCGGGTCAGCGCAATCCGGGCGGCTTGAAAAAAGATGATCATGCCGACCGCGACAACAAAAACTACTCTGCTGGATTCACTTCGCCATTTTGCGGTCCCAATAGCGATCCCTCCGAATGCCAACGCAGCAAGAAACAGGGGCAGTTTCAGGTAGGCAAATGCGCTGAGGGTCAGGTCTCGGATGTGTCCCATCGACAGCGTGTAAAGTTCCGGGTGTTGAGTCAGGGCTATCGAAATGTTGCCGGGTGTAGGCAAACGCCAAACCAGCACAAGCAGGGCCGTGAGCACCACGCAAACGACCGACGAAATAGTGAAGAGAGCGGCTGTGGCCGTACAAATCCTTCGACCTCCGGCGCTGATGGCTGAACCGACAAGCATTGCTAACGCAGGATAGACCGGCATAGAGTAGTACTCCTGCGTGGTGGAAAAGGTGAAGAACAGCAGCACTACGCCTACCCAGCAAACCGCCATCAATCTTGTTCGTTCAGCTCGGGAATCGGGATTCAATGACACCCTTGGAACGCTGATCAGAAAAGCGGTCCAAGGGAATATCCACACCAAGTTCAGCAGCCAAAACCATAGCCTTGGCACTGTGTTGTAGTCGCGTGGGTATCGCAGGTTCAGAAAGCGCAAGAGGTGTTCATTGATGAAGTAGAACCAGAAAAATCCCCGATATTCGCCGGGCACACAATTCATGGAAAATGCAAAGTAAGGCGGGTTGCGGAGGGTCGCGAGTACATGCCACGGCACGGCGATGACTAAGGCGATGGTAATGGCCGTGCCTAGAGTCAATCGACGCCACGACTTGATGGAGAACAGTTGCTGAGTGAGGGCCATGTAGGCAACACTTGCCAGCACCGGGAAAACCACGGCGATCAGGCCCTTGAGCAACAAGCCGGTTCCCAGACACGCACCCAGCATGACCGACCAGCGAAGCGGCAGATCTTGTTCTGGTTCAAGCAGCGACAACCACGCCCAGATGGCGCACGTGATGGTCAAAGTAACCGCGGCATCAGGGATCAAGATCCGCGTGAACAGAAAGAGTCCAACCGAGGTAGCGATAGCGATGCCGGCGTACAGCCCTGCTTCCTCGTCAAACGCCCAGCGTGCAAAGCGATAGGTGACCCAGCACAACGTAACTGCCGCGAAGGCGAGCGGCAGACGTGCAGCCCAATCATGAACCCCGAAAGCTTTGTATGACAGCGCCATCAGCCAGTAAGTGAGGGGCGCTTTCTCGAGATAGGCAATGCCATCAAGACGCGCCGTAACCCAGTCGCCACTGGCCAGCATGTTCCGAGCGATCTGTGCCTGGACTGCGTCCACGTCGTCCATGAGACGAGGCGGGCTCACGATATTTACCAGAAAAACGAGGGAGGCTACTAAGACTACAATCCAGCCCCGTCGAGGACTTCGACGCTTGGGATCAAGGGTCTCGCCTCCTCCGAAGCTGGCTCGATCTTCCATCGTTTCATCCAGATCAATAGAACCATTAAGCCCCATAGGTGATATCCGAGATTCGCCCTTCTTTGCAGATGCGCGCTGATCTGTTGCTTAACAGCAGGCCAGTGAAATAGCCCAGTCGCCATGACGGCTTCCTGCGACAACGTGTCCAGCAAGAGAGGCCGCAGTACTCCGCGCAGCCACTCATGAATGGGGACATCGAAGCCGATTTTCGCCCGCCGCAACACAGTGTGCGGCAACTTATCTTTCATGAGGCGGCGCAGCACATACTTGGACTGAGATCCCCTCAGCTTGAAGCGTTCCGGCAAACTGGCAGCGAAGTCGACGATTCGCTGATCGAGAAAGGGTGGGCGGACCTCCAGCGAATGAGCCATGCTGATGCGGTCCACCTTATATAGAATGTCGTCGGGCAAATAATACCGCTGATCGAAGTCCAGATAGCGATGTAGACCACGGCCGTCAATCATCGTGTCTAGCACCGCATCCAGCGGGCCGGGATCCGCAAACAAGAATAGTCTCTGCTTTTCCGCCTCCGAAAATGTTCCGTTCCAGAACACGTGCGCAAATTCTGGCGATAACAGAGAGCCTTGTAGAAATCGCTTGACCTTGTATTCCAGGCTGATCTTTTCGTTGGACACGGGAAGAAGTGTGGCCAGCGACAAAGCAGCCCTGCGCAGTTGATGGGGGATCTTGCGGGCCAGTGCATTGTAGCGATCGGCTCGGTAGGTCAGATAGCCCCCGAACAGTTCGTCGGCGCCCTCGCCCGTGAGGACGACTGTGACATCACGGCTCGTCATCTGGGCCAGAAACCAGAGCGGCAAGGCTCCGGCATCCGCACTGGGTTCGTCGGAATAGTAGGCGATCCGGTCGATAGCATCCACAAGATCGGCGCTGTCGCTAAGATCAAACTCCGAATGCTTTGTGCCGAAACGGCGGCTGACTTCCCTGATGTATTTGCTCTCGTCGAATGAACGTCCCCGAAAAGTGATGGAATAGGTTTGCAGCGACCCCTGATGAGCTTGTGCGGCGTAATGCAGGATAGTCGATGAGTCCAGGCCGCCGCTGAGCCAGATACCAACGGGCAGGTCGGAAACAAGTTGCTCTTTCAACGATTGGGCCAGCAGGTTGTCCAGTTCGTCGCAAGCGTCATCAATTGATTTCGAGGTCTTTTTCACGTGTGAAGCGGTGACGAAAGAGTGCACGCGGCAACATCCGTCCTGCCATTCGAGAGATTGCCCCGGCATGAGCTTGACGACGCCCTCGACCAGAGTGAGAGGGCCAGGAATGTAATTGAGACTGAGAAAGCAGTTAAGGCCAGAGAGACAGATGTTACGTCTGACCGCGGGATGGAGGAGAAGACACTTCAGCTCAGAACCGAAATAGATTTCGCCATTCTGAAGACAGTAGTAAAGAGGCTTGATACCCACACGGTCGCGGGCGAGAAGGAGACGACCTTCGGATCGGACCCAGATCGCGATCGCGAACATTCCACGCAGCCGCGAGAAGCACGATCCGCCCCAGCGCAAGAAGGCATTGAGGACGACCTCGGTATCGCAACGCGTTTCGAATCTAAATCCCTCGGCTTCTAACTCGGCTCGTAATTCCGGATAATTAAAAATCTCTCCGTTAAAAACAACAACCACGTCGCGGTCCGAACTGAACAGGGGTTGATCACCTCCATCCAGATCGAGGATGCGCAGCCGAGTCGCCCCTAGAGAAATCCGTTCCGAGTAGAAAGTGCCGTGATGGTCGGGACCCCGGTGCGCCAGGGCTTCCAAAGCCGTGGTGAGAAGTCCTGCGGGCAATGATCCAGCAAGATGGGAATACCCGAGAATTCCACACATTTGCGGCAGCTCCGATTGGCCAGGGAAGTTATCTGACACGCACCATTGGTACTAAGTCTTAACCACTTAAGACTTGTTGTCAACTGGATGCACCCGGCAGGGCAAATGGTTGTCCTCAACCTAGGCTCTTGACCCGACGTTTCGGAGGTTATATGTGCAGTCGGATTCCCGATTTCAGACGCCGTAAATTCTGGGACGATGAGCGAATCATTCAGTCTAGAGTCTTACTGTCATAACAGCGTCTGTCAAGGCTGATGGGGGCGAATCCCTCCTTGACAAAGGAAGTCTTAACCAATTAAGAACTAGATAGGCAGTCGCGATAGGCAATGCAATAGGGAAAATTGGAGAGGGCGGACGCCTTGCCGAATCTGGACGAGTCGAATTCCGAATCACAAGTGGTGTGTGAACAGTGCCAAACGAGTCCCGCCTTCCTCAGCTACAACCGTTCTCCGCCGAGCGTCCCGTTAAAGGCAGTCGCTGCGGTGGCTGCTTTCTGGATCTGCACGAGGCTTGCGGTGTGCGGAGCACTAAGAGCGAAATCCGGAAGGGAAAACTGATGTTTGGCGAAGTAAAAGATGAAAAGTCACCCGATTGGCGTGTTCTTTACTCTGATGGTCGTATCCAACCTAGCTCTTGACACGGGACTTGCACAAACCCGATCCGCCAAAGAACCGGCCAAGGCTGTGCAAATAACGGGCTGTTTAGTTAAGGGCGATGAGCCCGGCGAAGTCTGGCTCGCGCAAAAAAATGGGAGAATATACAGTCTCGAGGGTGAGAAGATCGACCTGAATGCACACCTTGGCCAGAAGGTCGTGGTGGAAGGGTACGTTCTGCCGAAGGGTAAGGAAGAAGCCGCCGAAGAATCGCAAAAGGAAAGGGAAGCCGGCAAACGCGAAACTGCCGACCTTCGTGTACGCATGCTGAAGACGATCAGCAAAAGCTGCACACACAGTGACTGAAAGACCCTCTATCGTCGAGCGACGATAACGAGAGCACTACGGCGATATTGAAATTGGATAAACGCGGCTAGCGAGTTCGCTTGCGTGGTCCGCCTATATCATCTGGATCAATCCCCCCCGTAGCCATTCCAACAGCTCCGGTGATGGCACCAACCGCAAGAGTGCGCCATTTCGGGGGACTCGCGAGGGGCATGGGAGTTTCGTCCCATACAGTATTTCGGCTTTGTAAGCCGGCGTCCTTTTTGAGGCTCGGGGACTCTGTTGCGGCAGAATCGTTGCCGGCGATCGAGGGATTCAGCACGGGCAAGGATGCCGGTGGAATGTCTAGAAGAGATTTGATTGATTCCTGCGCCCCCGATCGGGGCCTCATTTGCAGTGTTTCCATTGTCAACGTCTCGGGCGCGGAAGGGTGTGCAGCTTTGATCGCTGCCCTTTTCTGTCGCAAGTAGGACGAAGGAGGATTGCCAAGTCGCACCGAAAAGCTGGTCAGGCGAACCGGCGTATACAGTGATAGTCCAAGAGCTGGCAGCCAAAACAAGACAATGATCGCGACAATGGAAACAAGTCCGGCACGGGCAGCTTCGCGAGAAGAGGAGTAGATCGAGGGTTTGCTAAGAACGGCCTGAACTCTGATTTTGAGCAGAGATTCGGAAGAAAAAAAAGTTATTCCCGACGATGACATTTTTCTCGCCATGAACCAACGGGCGAGGTCGGTAAGACACTCTGCATAGCGCAGGCGCGCTTCGCTGGATTCCCCGACGACCTCATAGTCGCAGGCCAATTCTCGCTCCCGCCGCAGCTGTCGATAGGCCAACCACACCAAGGGATGAAAGAAAACCACTCGACAACCCAAAGCTGCGAGCCGATCCCACAAATAGTCATGTTGTCGGACGTGGAAAAGTTCGTGCCGCAGAACATCTTCGAGCTGAACAGTGTTGAGGTGGGGGACCAGTGCAAGGGGCAGCAAAATATGACTGCGCCACCAGTAGCAAGTGGCTGGAGAGCGAAGGTCGGCAGCCAAGCGTAATTCACAACGTCCGACACGTAATTCTTGGCATAGCCGTTCAAAGCAAATCTGCAACTGGGGGGATGGCGGGTGAGTTCGTCGCAGAGCAGATTTGAGTCGCATTGACTCGACAAATAAGGACAGGATTAAGATCAGTAAAAAGGAAAAATAAAGGAAGGCGGCAGTGGGAGCGACTCTGGCGAAGTACGACGCCCACGATTCCGCCACTGGCATGGCGACATGCACTCCAGCCATTGGCGGCAATGGCAGCGAGTGAAATCCCGCAAGAGCTGGTCGGGTTTCCCCCGCTGGTATCCATAATAAAACCCAGGCCGAAATCGTCCAAACTAGAAAACCGCCCCAGATTCGGACACGGAGACGAGCCTTGTGAATGAAAGCACAGATCGACAGCGTCGTTAGGTAGGCGATGACAACCTGAAGAAAGTATGTGATCCCAAGGCCGAGGCTAGCAATTGATCGGTCGACGTGCATCATATTGCCGTTCCTTTAACGGTAATTCTTGCGTTCCGCGACGTTTGCCTTGCGATAGCTTCGGATCAAGCCTTCCAGTTCTTGCAACTCTCTATTCCCGATCCGCTCATCCTCCAACAGATTGACCAGCAGCTCAGTACGGGAACCGCGAAAATATCGTTGAATTAGAGACCGCAACGAAACACGGCTAACCTCGCGCCGCTTCACCCGCGGCCGGTACACAAAGGCACGACCACGGATCGAGTGGCTGACAAACTTTTTATTCTCCATGATACGCAAGACGGTTTGGACTGTCTTGTAATTTAGCCGGCTATCCTTGGAAGCCTGCAAAAGATCGTCGATCGTGCCTTCTTCGAGGACCCAGAGAATCTCAAGCAGGCGAAATTCTGCGGCGGTGGGCATCACAATTGGTCGGGACAATTGATCCTCGTTTAAAACTGAAACGACGCGCTGGATCTGTCCCCCCAATTGCAGAAGGACAAACTCATTCGAAAGCTTAGCAGTTCACCTAAGGGCTATCAATAGCGGCGGAGTAATGCTGAAGCAAGATGTCCCCCTTTTGACGATCCGACGCTGATTTGGCACAACGTTGCCGACACCACAGACCTCTCTTGCCGCATCTAATCACCTTTACCCCAACAAACCAGTACGAGGTCCTGCTTGAAAACATCTCTACTTACCATCGCAGTATGTTTGTTGTTCTCCGCACTAGCTCCGTGCTGGGCTCAAACCCCGCCGTCTGACACGACCCTGGCCGCCAATCCCATCTTCCAAAAGAACTGTGCGAAGTGTCACGGCAAGAGCGCCGAGGGTCGTCACTTTGGCGGACCATCGCTCATCTCCGACAAAGCCACGTCCACAGACGATCTGCACAATATCATCGCTAACGGCAAAGGCCGGATGCCGAAATACGGCGGCAAACTAACCGCGGAAGAGATCGATATCCTGATCCAGGAAATCAATAAATTGAACAAGAAATGAGGAGCACGTAGCCGCGCCGAGCTTTCGAGGCAGAACTGCAGAACTATAGATCCAACCACGTTGTATCTTCTTCACTGTCCTCCCCAAGACTGTCTTTAGGAGTACATCCATGTGACCGGTTTTGGCTTGACGTGCTTCCAGTCTGCCTGCAGCTTGAAATTTCCTATCGATTTCCTGAAATTTGTCGAATAGGCGGCTTCTTGTCCGTCATACTTTTAGGCGCATAAAGGCGCTCACAATATTTGCCAAGGAGAAAATCCAATGCAATTTGCCCTACTAGTCTACGAATCACCGGATGCTTTCGCGGCACGGAAAAGCGACGGCACCGACCCCTACACCGGTGCTTGGCGGGCATACCATAAGTCGCTCGCCGAATCCGGCGCCTATCTCGGTGGCGATCCGCTTGAAGTACCGGAGACCGGAACCACAGTGAGAATTAAAGAAGGCAAGCGGCGCGTACAGGATGGCCCTTTCGCGGACACCAAGGAGCAACTGGGGGGATTCATAATATTGGACCTCCCCTCGATTGACGCGGCGCTCGATTGGGCAGCGCGCTGCCCCGCGGCCTCGGCTGGCGTTGTGGAGGTGCGCCCACTAGCACCTGCAGCCAAAGGCCGGATCACGGGATGAGCGGAAGCGCCCTAGACAGCACCCACCGGACGATCGAGCGAGTGGCGCGCGAGTCCTACGGTCGTCTGGTGGCTTATCTTTCATCGCACACGCGCGACGTGGCAAGCGCAGAGGACGCCCTCAGCAATGCGCTGGTGGCTGCACTGAAGGTGTGGCCGCGCGATGGCGTGCCACAAAATCCAGAGGCCTGGCTGCTGACGACAGCGCGCCATTCATTTATCGATCTGGTGCGTCATCAGCAAGTGGCCGTAGCAAGTGAGCCGACTCTCCAGCTCCTGAGGGAGGAACACGAGGTGACCTTGTCTAGGGAGTTTCCAGACGACAGGTTGAAACTGCTGTTCGTTTGCGCTCATCCGGCGATCGATCCCGCGATGCATACTCCTCTTATGCTGCAGACCGTTCTGGGCTTGGACGCCGCGCGCATCGCGGGCGCCTTCCTGGTTTCGCCTAAAACGATGGGCCAGCGCCTGGTGCGTGCCAAGACGAAAATCCGCGATGGTGGCATTCAGTTCGAAGTCCCACAAGAGCGCGAGCTGCCGCAGCGGCTGGATGCGGTGCTTGAAGCCATTTACGCCGCATTTGGCATCGGATGGGACGATATGGCGGGCGCCGACCAGCCCGGCCGCGATCTGGCCGAGGAAGCCATCTGGCTCGCACGAGTGCTTCTGCAACTGCTCCCCGATAAAGCCGAAGTTCGGGGTTTGTTAGCTCTCATGCTTCATTGTGAGGCGCGCCGCGGTGCCCGAAGGACGCCCGATGGCCGATACGTTCCCCTTTCGAATCAGGACACGAAGCAGTGGTCGCTTCCTTTAATAGATGAGGCAGAGCGCCATCTCACCGAGGCGTTCAGCCAGGGACGCTCCGGGCGCTTTCAACTTGAAGCGGCGATTCAATCCGTACATGCTGAGCGGGCGCGCACTGGCCGGATTGACTGGGCCGCCATCGCCGTCTTCTATGAACAACTGGTCCGCATATCGCCGACACTCGGCACGCGAACTGGATACGCGGCGGCGATTGCCGAAGCAAGGGGACCTGAAGCGGGCCTCGCAGTGTTGGATGGAATCGATCCGGACGATATCTCGGCATATCAGCCCTACTGGGCAGTTCGTGCCCATCTGTTGCGACGACTAGGGAAATCATCTGAGGCCGATGGCGCTTTCGACCGGGCGATTGGTCTGGCCGAAGATCCGGCAGTAAGAGATTTTCTACTCCAAAAGCGAGGCAATCCCTAGTCGTCTGGAGTTGCTCTGACATACAAGCAAGGGATTTCGTGGCAAGAGTACTCATTTTCCGGTTCGCCGACGATCCACTTGAAGTCGAAGGTAAACGCTAGTCAGGGGAGATTCATGCCGTCGGGTCGTCGGGTGTTCCACCATAATGGTCTCAATGAGGGGTCGAAGTTGGGGGCGATGGGCTGTCACCCGTTGAGTCCGTCCCATGACCAGTGTGGGATGCTGAGACCGTTAGGCACATCGTCGGCGGACTGGTGGTAGCGGGACATCGTTGTCGTGGTCGCCCAGGCGAAATAGTCGTGCAGCACTCGTCGCAAAACATCGTCGTTGGCTAGTCCGACATCGGCCAGAGCTAGATCGAAGCAGACAATCGCACGGCGATTCATTTCATCATGCTCCCCGTTCCCGCTGTGGATCCTGACGACGGTGGTTTCGTCACCATAGGAATCGGAATAGCTAGTCGGGCCACCGAGTGCCTCGGCCCAATAAGCGGCGAGTCGCTCGACATGCTGGGGGTGGAAGCCATGGCTGAACGCGTGGGCCACGATGTCGTCGGCCATCACCCGCTTATGCCAGGCGTCAGCAAGACGGCGCAGGCCGTCGTTGCCACCGGCTGCCTCGAAGACGGTTTGCATGTACCCATGATGACAATCCTTTCGTGGCTATGCAAGGCGGGTGTACAGGGGTCGCGACCGCCGATCGGACGCTAACCTTGTCACCCACCATTTAGCAATGGATCTTCCCGGATTCCAATCAGATCACGAGCAAACCGGATTGCAACCTCTGACGCCCCGATTGCGTGTCAGCGCGGCGTTAAAAAATTCAACTCTTTGCCTAAGCACTAATTTTGTCCTTGGTTATGTAGAAATCACCCAACCGCACCCGTCACCACTATAGAGGGGCTTAGCAGTCAAGCTTTGCTACCGGAGAGGTGAATGATGACAATCGCAGACAAAGCAGTTTTGGTGACCGGGGCCAATCGCGGTATAGGAAAGGCGTTGGTCGAGGAAGCCTTGAAGAGAGGCGCGAAGCGGGTGTATGCCGGTATGCGCCGGCCATTGGCCCACATGGATCGGCTCGTTACGGCCGTGACCCTAGACGTGACGAGCGCAGCGCAGACTCGGGCCGCTGTCGAGAGAGTCGAATCGCTCGATATCCTCATCAATAACGCCGGCTTGGCGCTTTTCGATGACTTGAGCGATCGCGCCGCTCTCGAACGGCACCTCGCCGTCAATCTCTTTGGCACCTATGGCGTGACGCAGGCTTTCCTGCCGACGCTGACTCGTTCTCGAGGTGCCATCGTCAACGTTTTGTCGGTGGCGGCCTTAGCCCCCTTACCAATCATTCCGGGTTACTCGATCTCAAAAGCGGCCGCGTTCTCCCTGTCACAATCGCTGCGTGCTCTTCTGGCCAGACGGGGCGTAAAGGTGCATGCCGTCATGGCCGGCCCCGTGGACACGGAGATGTCCCGAGGCTTCGATGTACCGAAAGCTTCTCCGGAGTCCGTGGCGCGAGCCATCTTCGACGGAGTGGAGAACGGGGAAGAGGACATCTTCCCAGATCCAATGTCGGAGTCCATGGCAGAGAGCTGGCGCAGCGGTGCGGTCAAGGCGCTTGAGCGCCAGTTTGCGGCGCTCGTAGAAACAGAGCCCGTAAATTCATAAGCGAAGGGAGGATTTTCTCCTTCTGGCTTTGTCGAAATCGACTCAGTTCAGCCGTTACAACTAGACAAGCAGCTTTAACGATCACGCTTTGCCACTAGGAGGTTAACGATGTGTCCATTCTGCTTCGCGACCATGGGACTAGTAGTTGCTGGGGCGGTCTCTACAGGCGGGCTAGCCGCGTTGACCGTAAAAGTCTCTCGCAAAAAGAAGGAAGAACGAGGAGTTGTCCTGAATTCAAGTAATAATAATGAGGAGAATGAAGATGTCAACGAACACGATTGAAAACCCGAAAATAGTGTCGCGTGATGAATGGCTTGCGGCGCGAAAGAAGCTACTGGCCAGAGAGAAACAACTCACGCACGAGCGCGATGCAGTCGCCGCCGAACGCCGCCAGCTTCCGTGGGTCAAAGTCGAAAAGAACTATGTTTTCGATTCTCCCGAGGGCAAGAAGACTCTTGCTGATTTGTTTGACGGCCGAAGTCAACTCGTCATTTATCACTTCATGTTCGGCCCGGATTGGAAAGAAGGTTGCCCCAGTTGTTCTCTTAACATGGACCATACCGACGGCGCGCTGGCGCATCTGGCGCAACGCGACGTTGCCTTTGCCGCGATTTCGAGAGCCCCATTGCCTAAGATCGAGACCTTCAAGAAGCGCTTGGGCTGGCATTTTGCATGGGTCTCATCCTACGCAACCGAGTTCAACTACGACTACCATGTTTCGTTCACCCCGGAGGAAGTCGCGAAAGGCAAAGTTGAGTACAACTTTGATCTGGTGGAATTTCCCAGCGTGGAAGCGCCTGGAATCAGCGTTTTCTACAAGGACGAGAATGGCAACGTCTTCCACACGTATTCCGCCTACGCTCGTGGGACTGAGAACGTCGTCAACACCTACAACTATCTCGACCTGGTGCCGAAGGGGCGGGACGAAGATCGTTTGTATTTCCCCATGGCTTGGGTACGCCACCACGATCGTTACGAGGACGGCCGACTGGCGGATGCTGACAAGCCATACTGGCCGTCGGAAGCAGCTTCCGGACGTTGAATATTCGAGCGCACTCAAGCTGGCTCATTGGCCTGTCGTTTGCCAAGATCACGTCAGGCCAAGCCAGCAAGGGGAGGACGCTTCAGTGGAACCACGAAGGAGTGATATCACTTATCCCCCGGCGCAACGATCCGGAAGGGGCCTTCTTTCCCGTCAAGTGGTTTGCTGTCCCGCTTGTCCGCAAGGATGATGTCGCCCACTGCGAATGCCTGATCAACCTCGGCGAGGGCAAAGACCGCTCTGTATCCATCGGCTGCTTCTACCAGCAGCACTTCGGTCATTCTTGGCCCACGCAGTTTGTCGCCCAATTGAATGTTCGCGCTAGAAAGCAGGCTGGCTAACGATACTCCGTCAAACTGAGCGGGAGCATCATGGTCACTTACTTTGACCGTGGTATGCGGCAAGTTCGAGATCTGCACGGCGGTAAGCGTGGTTGCGTGGCCTTCTAGATCCGTTATCTGTAGCGTCTGTGCCGAGAGCCCAGAAGCGACCAGCAGGAAACAGCAGATTAGGTAGAAAGGCAGACTACTCTGCTCAGTCATTTGGTTTTCCCCGTGGCACCATTCAGTCCTTCTGAAGCATTACCTCACTGGACTTTATTATGACCCTAACGGAGTCACCCTTCTTCAAAGCCATTTCCTCGGCGCTTCTTCGGGTGATCACACTTTCGACGAGGTTTTCCCCGACACGCACCGCGACATGTGCCATCACGCCGCCAAGTTGAACTTCTTCGACGGTTCCCTTGAGCTGATTGCGAGCAGAAATACTCATGCCACATGACTAATTCAATTGTTGTCCTGCTGTGAAGCGTTCCGGAGTTGACCGGGCCTCGTTTCGGGGCGATGGCGTGGCATTCATTCAATCGCCTCAGAGCATGCCGCAATCGCTACGGAATCGAGTCTGCTGTGTCCGACTCTCTTACGATGAGGCCATTTCATTTAGTATTCGGATGCGCTGCAGCCGAGTGATGCCACTACGCTGCGGAGCAGGTTTACCTTATTGAGTTGATCGAATGGTACAGACCGAGAAGAACGGACACAGTCAATGACAGGAACCTCGGAAACAGGAGGACCAAGGTCATCAAGTCTATGGCGCCCCCTCCGTGTGCCCACGTTTCGTCATCTGTTGATCGCAGATGTTATCTCCGACATCGGTACTTTTATGCAGGGCGTTGGCGCTGCATGGTTGATGGTGTCACTTGGCGCGGGCCCTGCGTACGTCGCGCTCACGCAGACTGCGTCTTCCTTACCCTTTTTTCTGCTGGCTCTTCCTGCGGGTTCTGCCGGCGATATCTTCGATCGCCGCAAGCTAGTTCTCGCCACCGAGTCTTGGATGATGGGAGTGGCTGTGCTCCTGGTGGTCTTGACTATCAGCGGCCTCATGTCACCCTGGCTGCTGCTGGTCTTAACGTTCGCACTCTCGACCGGAGATGCGTTTGAAACACCAACGTGGCGCGCGATTCTGCCCGAACTGGTGCCCAAGGACGACCTTGCAGCAGCATCCGCGCTGAACGGCATTGAATTCAATCTTGCTCGAGCGGTGGGGCCGGCTCTCGCCGGGGTCGTCATAGCCGTCGCTGGAGTAGCCACGGCATTTGTGGCGAACGTAGCCTCATTTCTTGGAGTCATCCTGGTTGTTGCGAAGTGGAAGCGGCCGATTCGCAAGCGAAGTGCACCACCAGAGACGTTGACCGGTGCTACGCTCGCCGCGATTCGCTACGTCCGGAACTCTCCCACGATCCTCACCGTTGTGTTGCGGACGGGCATCGTTATGTTTTTTTCCAGCGCGATCTTTGCTCTATTGCCATCGGTTGCGCGGGGCGTGAACAAAACAGCAGTCGGCTACGGGCTGTTGCTCGGATGCTTCGGAGTCGGCGCAATTGCCGGTGCGTTTGTCATGCAGTGGGCTCGTAGAAGATGGTCCACGGAGATCGTGGTTTCGGCTGGTGTAATCATCCTGGGCCTGGTGCTTGTAACGATGAGTGTCTTACACAGGTTGAGCACACTTTCCCCCATCCTGTTGATTGGCGGAGCGGCGTGGGTCATCTTCATTTCGCTCATCAACGCCCTCGTGCAGAGCTTGGCACCGGATTGGGTACGAGCACGAGTCCTTGCGATCTTCATTCTCGTTTATCAGGGAAGCTTCGCTGCGGGCAGCGCCTTTTGGGGCGCAGTTGCCCAACGAGCAAGCATTCGAGCGGCACTGATGTATGCCGGGATTGGAACAATCGGTAGTGTGGTGTTCGTGCTCTTCGCAAAGCTTCCCGATTCTACGGCCGATCTGAGCCCATGGAACCACTGGCGCATGCCAATTGTCGTCGAGGAAGTTAAAGCTAACCTTCGCCAGGGTCCAGTGCTGGTTACGGTCGAATACCAGGTTGTTCGAGAACGGGAAGTCGAGTTCGTGCAGATTATCAATGAATACGCCCGTATCCGGCGGCGCGACGGCGCCTACCGCTGGGGGATTTTCCGTGATACGGAAACCGCTAATCGTTTTCTGGAGACGTTCCTGGTCAATTCGTGGGCGGAACATCTGCGGCAACACGAACGTCAGACGCAATCCGACGAAGCGCTGGAACGACGTTTGCGCAGTTGTGTTGCCGTTGACCCAAAGGTTCATCACCTGATCTACGCGTATTCGAGCGAAACATGACCAGGAACAGCCAACTCGCCTTCGTTCTCTCCCCTTCGTTTCGAGGGCAATTTCTTCAAGACGCGACTTGAATCTTCATCGTGACCGCACCGACTTCGCCGCATGTTGTTGACAAAGCACTGGTTACTCTTCTTGTAACCGAACCACCATCTTCGCTGGCGCACTATTCTTCAACACCGCACGTGTCGCCCCGCCATCGTCGAATACAAGATCAGCACCTCTTTGAGCATGTGTGGCCATCGTCATTGGTTAAACTCTTTGCCACCGTCGATGAAGTCGCAGCGATGGTGCTCTACCTCGCAGGCGAGGTCTCTTCGGCGACGTCCGGAGCGATCCTGCGAGTAGATGGCGGTGTCGTGTGGGCGATTGTCTAACGAGAGGTGAAAGTAGTGGATTCGAGCAACATTGCTATTCTTAGGAGGAGGTAGCCAATGCCGGAAAGCGCGGCACCCCCATATATCACCAGCCTAATCCGCCATTTCGCCGACCTTCGGGACCGCACGCACGGCGGCTCCGCAAGTCGCGAGGACAAGGAAGCCCACTTCGAAAAGGGTGGTTCGCCAGGTTCTCCCCGAAATGAACACGAGCTTACTGCTCAACTCCGGGCGAATCAGCGAGACGGGGACTACGAGGCACAGACAATGGCGGTCTAGAGGCACTCTGGGCTTTGAGCTGGCCTGAACAGCTGGCAGTCGGGGTCGAGCCGATCGTGCTCCAAGCCCATTTTGGGCGCAGCGTCCATCACCCTCACCTTCGAAGACCACAGTTCACGACTGGCCGCTGAACTGTTCTGCGACGAGGATGCCGCAGCCCAACTAACCATGGTCCGGGCCATCGCGTACAGCGGTCTGCACAATTTGGTTTAACGTGCAGACTATCGAATCGCCCCTGTGGTGAATCGAGCTGCGATTTTGTGATCAAATGAATCTTGACTATGCTTTCTGCTCAAAAACTCGACACTCACCACAAAGCACTCACCCTCAATCTCGATCCCTCCACCTTCGGCTCTTTTGCCGAAATCGGTGCGGGACAGGAAGTCGCGCGATGGTTCCTTCTCGTGGGAGGGGCATCCGGAACGGTGGCCAAATCCATTTCCGCTTACGACAAGGAAGTCAGCGATGACCTCTACGGTTCCGGATCGCGCTACGTATCCAAACAGCGGCTCGAGGCGATGCTGGAAAACGAATGGACCCAGCTTCTCACGCAATTAAGCAAATCCCGTGGATCACAAACTCGGTTCTTTTGCTTTGTCGATACCCTCTCCGCCCGTAATTTCGCCGGAACAAACGACGCACATGGTTGGGTCGGTCTCCGGTTTCAGTTGGAGCCCGGCGGTCCTCCCAGCGACATCCTGCTGCACGTCGCTATGCGCGATCCTTCCAACGTCCTCCAGCAGCAGGCCATCGGCGTTCTGGGTGTCAACCTCATCTACGCCGCATTCTATGAGGCGCAAACTCAGCAGTCATTTCTGGAAGGCTTAGCACAAGACGTCGTCGCGGAGCGAATCGAGATCGACTACGTGGATCTTCGCGGGTCAGCGTTCGAGAGTTGGGATCGCCGTGCTTTGCTAGTCCAGATGGTGCGTGCCGGATTCGCAGAGGCTGTGGTTTTCCCTTCCAAGGGTTCCCTGGTTCCCCCTACCGAGGTTCTTCATAAGAAAGCCGTCGTGCTTGCGCCGGGATATTTTGGCCACACAGATACGGTTCACTCGCAAGTTCATTTGCGATTATTGGCTTCGGGTATTCAGGAGCTTGAGACGGAGCTTGGCGAAACGCGCTCGGCTACCGCTGGTTTTTTTTGCCTGACAGTGGCGCCATTCACGCCAAACGAACCAGCGCCGGAAATCCCCGACTTACTTCGTCGCATCGATGCGCTTCTCGCCGCTAGCGGCGATGTGCTACTTTTTCGTCGACCTGAGCTCTACCACATGACCGCTCTCGTGAACCGCCATACGAACGCGCCTGTACGCTTCGTCGCAGGTCTTTCCCTGGTGATTCGAGCGTTTGAAGACGTTTACGGCAATCTGGAAGGCAGACGTCTGGAGGCGCTTTCGCGTCTCTTCGCCCAAAATGTCCGAATCTATATTTATCCGATGACCGCAACGGATCTGCGGGAGTGGCTGGAAACCGTTTCCATCAGAGGGTGGGAGTGGGATGAGACGAACGGATGGGTTTCAGCCGCTCAGCTGCGTCGCGCGCCGCCTCTTGGACATTTATTCGCTTATCTCCTCGCGAGCAACTTTCTTGTCCCCATGCTAGTCCCGGCGGGTGCGTGAGAGCCGAGGGTCGACACATGATCGCCGGACGCCGCTCGTTCAAAGACTCGACTTGACTCGACTTCAGCCTGACCCGCACCGACTTCGCCTCATTTTCCGCGCTTGTCAAGCAGGGAGCTCACCAGAGTATCGGCCAACCAGTCCTCGTACTGCTGGGGAGACCACCGACGCTCGGTTACGAGCATGCGGTACACATCTCCTCCAGTAAGCATCCAAAAGAGATCGCGCGCAACCTTGTGAGTAAGACCCGAGCGAAGCCTTCCTGACTCGCGAAGGAAGTTGATCGTGCCTTCTTCCTTGTCGTAGCGAAGTCGCTCGCGTTGCCGTCCCAGCTTCGCCAATTCTGGCGCCACAACACCCGCGCCCCGCATCAGATCAAACGCCGCACTTTGCGCTCCGCGGATCTGCCTGGCAACGCGCGCCGAGAGACGTAAACGCCTCTCGGGGTCGGTCGTGCCTAATGCCTGCTGTACGACCTTCTCGTAATCGGACTCCAACATCGATTGATCGAGGAGAGCGATCAGAATGCCCGTCTTCGATTTGAATATGGCATACACGCTTTGGGCAGATACTTCCGCCTGCTGTGCGATCGCTTCTACAGTCATTCCCGCATAGCCTTCGCTCTGCAGGAGCTGCCGGGTGGCCTCGACAATGCGGCTGCGGGTGTCGTCCGCTTGACGCTGGCGAACCAAGGAATTGTACGGACGCGGTTTTATTTTCAACAAGGACCAAATTGTAGCATCGTTTATTAACTATAGTAATCTATAACCATTATAAGAACGCAGCCGCTGGGAGGGAACTACACGGCGACCCAGAAAGAGAGGCATCATGAAGCTGGTTGTGTTGGGGGCTACCGGGGCTACTGGGCTTGAGATCGTTGGGCAGGCGCTTGAACGTGGCCATTCCGTGACCGCACTGGTTCGCTCACTGGAGCGACTGAAGGTTTTTGGCGATCGAATTAGCATCAAGCAAGGAGATCTGCTGAACAGTGCCGACCTCGAACAGGTTATCCGAGGTCACGACGCAGTTATATCGGGGTTTGGACCGCGGCTGCCTGTCTCGAAAGCCGACGCGCATCTTCTCGGGCAGTTCGCCACCGCGCTCACAAACGCGATGGTGCAAGCGGGAGTGAGGCGTGCGGTCGTCGAGTCGGTGGCTTTCTTGTTCAAGGATTCAATCATCCCGCCTGCCTACATTCTCGGCAGATTACTGTTTCCGAGTATCGTAGCGGATGCTTCCGCGATGGAGGAAATCTTTGACCAGAGCGGACTCGAGTGGACGATGGTGCGCCCGCCGGAACTGACCAACAATTCTTACACCGGAAAGTATCGCGTCCGAGAAGGCCACCTCCCGCGGTTCGGCTTCAGAATCTCGCGTGCGGATGTAGCCGATTTCATGATTAAGGCGGTCGAGAATCATTCCGCGATTTGCAAGGTTGTGGGGGTGGCTAGTTAATGCCCCCCGGCGATGTGATCCATCTGGCGTAAAGCTGACCGGGCCTTCGGCGAGTTAAAAAAGCGTAGCGACCTCCAGCGGAGATGAACCGGCCTGGTGAACGGGGCGCCTTGATGTTCGAAAAGGTCGAGCCTCAAACGGCTCAAGGATCTCGCCGAAGTCGGAGGGGATGGTGCAATGCGTGACGCGGCGCGATTTGAGTTCATAGCTGTGTGCAGCAGTAGTGTCCATTGGCACCCTTCCCATCCATGG
>Ga0207693_10001033_pt1 | contig 24905 bp, 15 predicted proteins | sample LARL81metaG_FD_184347 | JGI IMG/M metagenome (GOLD analysis project Ga0207693, IMG submission 184347) | Corn, switchgrass and miscanthus rhizosphere microbial communities from Kellogg Biological Station, Michigan, USA - LAR L8-1 metaG... | ecosystem: Host-associated > Plants > Roots >... | reverse complement strand
GCCTTTATTTGCTCAAACGCAGTCTGCAGAGCCGCTCTCGCTTCGTGCTGCTCGGTGACATCCATCGCCGTACCGACTAATTCAATGACATCACCGGAAGCATTCACTACCGGGTGTCCGACCACATGGATGTACTTGGTCGCGCCGTTTGGCGGAAGAAGTCGAAAGTCGGTCTCAAAGTCAGTCCTGTCCCGAATGGCCTGCTCGACTACACGTTGGTGATAAGACTCGTCCTCCGGGTGCATCCGCTGGGCTACCTGCATGGAGGATAGTGGCATGGAATCAGGGTCGAGGCCGAAAATGCGGTACATCTCTTTTGACCAATAGACGGTCTCCGACTGAGGGATCTGCGTCGCCCAACTGCCTGTGTGCGTCAATTTCTGTGCTTCGGCCAAATAACCCTCACTCCGCCCTAGAGCTTCTTCGGCACGTTTGCGCTGTGTAATGTCCTCAGACAGCGCCATTATGAATCGCGGTACCCTCTCGGTGCCAGGCACAAGGGAAACGTTGTTGCTTACCCAAATCGAACTGCCGTCCTTGCGCAGATACCTTTTCTCAATCTGAAACTGTTGTCGTTTTCCCGCCAGCAACTCGGTGATGAGCGCCCAGTTGGCTTCGCGGTAGTCCTCATGCGTTACGTCCAGAAAACAAAGCGTACTCAATTCCTTCTCCGTGTAACCCACGATTGTCTGGTAGACATGATTGGTGGCTAGAAAGCGGCCGTTCAAGTCAGTCAGCGCAACGCCGATAGCCGAATTCTCAAAAACGGATCTCCACCGCTCCTCGCTTTTCCGAAGGGCTTGCTCGGCTCGCTTGCGGTCTTCAATATCGATAGCGGTTCCATACCATCTGACGAGCTTTCCAGTTTCATCGCGCAGTGGTACATTGCGAGTAAGCCACCAGCAATATTCTCCGTCTGCCCGCCGAACCCGCGCTTCACTCTCCATCGCTCGACCGTTCTTAAGGGCTGTGTGCCAATCGGCGACGACCCTCGTCCGGTCATCGGGATGAACAACCGCTTCCCACTTCCACCCGAATGCCTCGTTCGAAGCTAAACCGGTGAACTGCAACCAACGATCATTAACGAAATCAACGTGACCGTCGGGCGAAGTGCTCCAGACATACGCCGGAACCGTATTGACCACGTCGCGAAGCTCTCTCTCGCTCCGACGGGCAGCTTCCATCCACTGCTTAATTTCCTCGAAAGCTTTCTCCAACTCGGTTCTGGCCTTCCACTGTTCGGTGACATCCATGACGGTGCCGACAACCTCGGTGATTTCACCTGAGTCATCCTTAACAGGATGAGCGACAGAATGGAGGTGCTTTATGGTGCCGTCCGGGAGAATGATTCGAAAATCAATCTGAGAATCTAGCCATTCTTTTCCAGAGGCCTCCATTCTTGCTCTCTGCTCGATCTGCGGCCGATCCTCAGGGTGAATTCTTTCGAGGAACTGTGGCCAAGTGGGCCCCGTTTCCAGGTATTCATAGGCATAAATGTTAAAAATCTCTCGCGACCAGAAGAGAACGCCGGTACGCACATTCCAGGCCCAACTGCCCGTGTGGGTCAATTTCTGTGCTTCGGCTAAATAACCCTCACTCCGCCTGAGTTCTCTCTCTGCTTTCTTACGCTCGGCAATATCTCGATAAATGAGGTAGACGGCTGCGTGGTCGAGGCCAAGCGAAATGCCCCTGGCGACGACGGAAGCGTCAAAGCGAACACCGTCTTTGCGTTGCCGAATGGTCTCCAGCTCAACTCTGTTGCCCGAACTCAGCCGATCCCTGTTCTTGAGAGCCTCAGCGCGCAATTCCTCGGGGACGATCAAGTCGGGAAGCCACTGTCCCGCAACCTCTTCTGCTGTGTACCCGAACATTCGTGTGAATTCCTCGTTGACCCGCACCACGTGAAAGTCATCATCGGTCAGGATTACCGCGTCGGGCGATAGCTCAAACAATGCATCGAGCTGCTCTTTCCGCCTGTGGAGGTCCTCATTCGCTGCCGTGAGCTTTGCCGTTCGCTCGGTGATCGTGACCTCTAAAACCTCCTTGCTCCGTCTTACCCACATCATGACAATTGCAAAGGTCAGGAACACCAGCTCATAAAGAACACGGGAGAGGCTGCTGGTTTCGGCCTCGAAGACGAAGCCGCGGATCAGCGACGCAAGCAAGACGGCCACGATACCTGGCTTCGTGCCGCCGTACCAAAACGTGATCGCGATTGCGGACAGCGCAAATGCAGCAAACGGATGAGGCAGATTGAAGTGGTGAAACAGAAGCTCCAGCAATAGCGCGCCGGTGACCGAAGCGAAAGCCAATCCATAGCGGCGCACGCAGGACGCACTTGGCCGCGTAAACTTTTTGGCTGTAGCTGAATCAGGCATGGTTCAGCCCTTCTCTCACCCTCAGACCAAGGCTACGATGGTTTCCGCACTGGTTATTACTGTAGCTCCGTTCCCAATGGCGGCACAACGCGCCGTGTACTACTTCAGAGCGGCTTGTAAGACCTGGCAAGAACACGCTGCCGCATGTGCCCGTGCGCTCCTTAACTTGACAGCTACGCAGCCGGATCTGTCCCCCCTTGGTTTTCGATGATTTGCTTGCTGATCCAAGGACTGGGGTTCGTCGCCATAGCCTCATAGAAGCAGTAGTAGCTTTCCGGCAGTCTTGCGACTTTCCAGATCGCGGTGCGCCTGAGCGCCTCGCTCAAAGAATAGGTGCGCTCTATCCGTAGCTTCAGTGTGCCAGATTGCACTGCCTGGAAGACCTCTGTCGCTCGATCTACCAGTTCATTACGCCTGAGCGTGTAGTCCCTCAAAACTGGACGCGTGACGTACAAAGAACCGAGAGATGCGAGCTTCATCAGATCCAACGGAGGAACATCGCCGCTCGCGGATCCATACAGTACGAGAGTTCCGCGGGCTTTCAGGCAGGTCAGAGACTGCTCAACTGTGTTCTTGCCGATGGAGTCGTACACGGCAGCGAGCCCGCGCCCGTCCGGCAGGCGTTTTATTTCGTGCCCGAAATCGGACCTGGTGTAGAGAATGACATCATCTGCTCCTGCCTGATACGACAGTTCCGCTTTCTCTTCGTTGGAAACCGTCGTCAGCACACGACCACCACGCGCCTTCGCCCACTGCGTTAGCAGAAGACCCGTTTCGCCTGCACCCGCGTGGACTAGTACCTCATCCCCCGGCCGGATAGGGTAGGCCGAGTGTGAAAGATAATGAGCAGTCATGCCCTGCAGCAAGGCGGCGGCTGCTTGTTCAAAGGCGAGACCAATCGGAATAGGTACGACCCGTTCGGCAGGTGCCACGGCGTACTCTGCGTAGGTGCCGAGAATGCTGCACCATGCGACCCGGTCACCTTCATGGAGGTGGGAGACGCTTTTCCCGACGGCAACCACTGTGCCTGCAGCCTCCTGGCCAGGAGTGAAAGGAAGCTTGTTGCCATAACGACCCTCCCGCACGTAGAGGTCGATGAAGTTTACCCCGGTCACGGCAACGCGAATCAACAGCTGGTGTGGTTGAGGTGCGGACGTGGGAATCTCCCTCAAGAGCATTACCTCGGGACCCCCAGTTTCCGTAAGCTCAATCGCCTTCATCGTGATCAGCTCTCAGGAAGCGGGTTGTTCGTCGAAACACGACTCGAAATTCTTCAGATCTACGGGAACGCGGGCTTGTGACCCTTCCGGTGCAGCCCTCAGATATTGGACAGGCCACGACATTGGCTGGCCTAACTCACGGGCTGCCCGCAATGGCCAATATGGATCTCGCAGGAATTCGCGGGCGATGATGACTGCATCTGCTTGTCCCGTAGCAAGGATATCCTCGGCCTGCCTGGGAGAGGTGATCATCCCCACCGCACCCGTCAGAATGTTGGCTTCGCGGCGGATCTGCTCCGCAAATGGCGTTTGATAACCCGGCCCAACCGGTATCTCTGCCCGAGGTACATTGCCTCCAGAAGAACAATCGATCAGGTCTACTCCGAGTTCCTTTAGTTGGCGGGCGAGTTCGACCGATTGCTGAATATCCCAGCCGCCCACAATCCAGTCGCTCGCCGATATGCGTACGAACAGCGGTGCTTGTTCCGGCCACACACCTCGAACCGCGGCAACAACCTCGCGCAATAGTCGAGTGCGGTTCTCAAATGAGCCCCCGTAGGCATCTGTTCTTTGATTGCTAAGCGGCGACAAAAACTCATGAATCAGGTATCCATGAGCGGCATGAATCTCAATGACACGGAAGCCCGCTTCGCAAGCACGACGTGCGGCGGCGGCAAATGCATTAACGATGTTCTGAATACCATCGATGGAAAGCGCTCGAGGCATCGGATAACTATCGGCGAAGGGCAATGCGCTCGGGGCAACGACATTGTTCCACCCTCCCTCGTTTTCCGGGACCCTTCCCTGACCTGCCCACGGCCGGTAGGTGCTGGCCTTGCGACCGGCGTGCGCCAACTGCATCCCAGCCACACTGCCTTGCTCATGAATAAATCGGACGATTCGAGCCAACGCCTCAATGTGATCATCCATCCAGATGCCCAGATCCTGCGGACTGATTCGGCCCTCAGGAAGAACGGCAGTGGCTTCGGTAAGCACCAGTCCAGAGCCGCCTACCGCGCGGCTGCCCAGATGCACGAAATGCCAGTCGCTCGGATATCCGTCCAGGCTGGAGTACTCGCACATAGGAGAAACAAATACGCGGTTCGCAAACCTAATAGCCCGAATCACGAGAGGATCAAACAGGTGAGTCATACAGATTTCTCAGTCTTTCTCAATTCAGAAGAAGCTCCACACTTGTTGCCCGTTGGAACCCTATGAGTCGCGTGCATACTCCTTGATGTATATTCGATGCACGGTGTAGCGTAAAGATGGCAATTTCTGGACCGACCTCTGCAAGAAAAGCGTCCATGATGACCGCAGCTTTATTCGGCCAGCGGCGGTATATCGTGGTTCGCGCTACATGCGCCTCGTCTGCAATGCCTTCCATACTTACCGATCGGAACCCTTTCCCGAACTTCCAAGTGCGCCCGAAAGCCTAACTGTTGGCACGCGCACTACGGGCCAGGGTTGCTTATCCGTTCTCTGCTTGCTGAAGCTCAATTCGATCCTGAGTTGAAGAGGGCTTTCCGCGACCGTTGGATCATGAAGCGCCGCGCCTCGGCTCAAGCGGTCATAAAAGCAGGGATCCTCGCGGGTGAACTGCCGGCTGCCACCGACTCTGACGTGCTGCTCGATGCGTTGTATGGAGGACTCTGCTATCGACTACTTATGGGCACCGGTTCGCTAAGCGATGCATATGTAGAAGCAATCTGGAGGACCGTGCTCCACGGTTCGATGTTAGGGAGCGTTCATCGACAGAGGCGACCTCAGTGATGTGACTCGATAGCCCGTCGCTAACATCCACAAAGCTAGGGCCGGATGTGGCGGGAGTGCGGGCAAGGTGGACAAGAAATTTGCGAGCCGAACTGTTCTATTTATCTGCTGGCATCGTATCGACGAAAGCACTTTCTAGTTTTCTTCGAGGATACGCATCCACCAAGAATAGGCCCGCGAGCCCTAAAACATGTTCCTTAAGTTAGCGCTGGTGGGGCATCACCCCCAAAAAACCGGCGGTGGCCGTCGCCGGGCGACCGACATCCTCTCCTTGTAGCGCTCACCTGACCACGGCCAGGGGCATGGTTACCACTGTGACCCGGCCAATTACATCGGCGTCTCCAGGGTAGCGCACGTGTTTGGATGGTCTTCGCGATTGAGGAGAGGGAATAAGAACAAGCTGGTTCCCATCGACTTCGCACCAGCTGCACATGTAGGTATCACGCAGATCAACAAAGTAAATTGGGCGATCAAATTCGCTCTGCCAATCCTTCTTGATCTTCGTCTGACGGGCGTCGATCTGCACCCAAGATCCGGGGCGGATTATCGGATATAGGGTATAGTCTTCCAACCCGATGTAGCCGTACAGAGAAGTCCGCCAATCCGTTTTCTGGAGCAGCCCGAGGGGAAATTCACCCCAACCTTCAAACATACGCGAGACCAGATTGGTTTGGTCGAGTCCCACGTTGTCGCGCAGTCCGAGCGGCGCGGTGATGGTTCCATTGACATCAATCGCCGGAGCGGGGACCAGACAGGTGCGCGGCAAATCCACGAGCCCTTGATCTTGGCCGACCTGACGGACGTCCAACCCAAAGAAGCCCATAATTTCATCCAGACTGCGTTGATAGATCAGACTAAGACTGTGAAGCTTGTAGAGCTTGGGCTTGAATTTTCCTGCTTCCACATCCGCGACCCATGTGTGCGAGATGTAGTAATCGGAATCATTCCTCTTGAGCGCAATCGCTTGACTCATGCGCTCAACATCGCGTGTGGACAGACGCAGACGTTCTCGTTCGGCCCTGAGCCGGCGACCAGCATCCGGGCACGATGTCGCGGCCAACATCGACTACAAACCTCGGAGTTTGGCGCGTATCTTATCGCAAATTGGACGCTTGTCTACAGGGATAGTAAAAAGATTTCTGAAAACAGAAACTCGAACTGCATTGGGTCTAAGTCGCCCCGGCGGCTGCCGGTCGGGAGAAAGAACGGTCTGACCGGAATTCCGACCACCCATCGGGCCCAACCATTCATTCATCCCGATCCCCGAGACCGCCCCTGGGTGCACCCGTTTCAAGCAACTGGCCGCGATTGCGGACACGCCAACAATATTCGTGACGGTTTGCGCAGCTCACGTTTATACCGACCGAGACTCTGCGAGCACGCGGGTGAACGCGGCGACTGATCAGTGTTCCTTGAGGACTGGGAACGTCTTATTTATCACGGAAACCAGCAGGTACGGCTGGCACCATGCAGAAACTCCTCGCGGAAATAGAGAGAGGCTTCAGTGTGTTCCGAGCGTAGTTCGCGAACTGCCAACGATCTCGTCGAGCGAGTTCGGTCCATTTTGGCCAGCAAGGATCTCACTCTTCATCGAGTATCCCGCCAGTCGGAAACACTATACGGGCGTTTGTCGCCCTACTTTCTTCCTCACAATCTGTATTTTGATCTCCGGCCCGGAACGTTCAGCCCAAGCATCCATCAGATTTTCGCCCTGAGCCGCATATCGGGCTACCGCTTTACCGACTGGTTGCGCGTGTTTGGGTTTCATCTGGAAGAACTTCCCCGACTGCAGATTCTGCTGCCCGCCAGCCGCACCGTCCTCTTGAATTCCTCGCTCGACGATCCCAATGCATGGGTTCCATGGCTCGACAACCGATCACATATCACACCCGCTCCGACGGTTGCTCCCCTGGCGCACCTGCTGAAATTCACGCATCGCCGACGGCTTCGGTCGTTGTCGGAAATCGGTGGTCGAAATTTTCTTTACGCAAAGATTGGCGGAGACGACGTTTTGGCTTTCCCAGATCTGCTTCCCGGAAGCATCGTGCGAGTAAATCCGTGGATACCCACTGGCTTTATTTCCAGGAAAGGCGGCATAACATCCAGTCGGATCTTCCTGGTTCATCACTCGAAGGGACTTTTCTGCTGTCGCCTGCGCGTCGTCGAAGATGGCCTGATCGTGCCTGTCAGCACTCAGCTGCCGTATGCACAAATCGAACTACCTGTTCCGAGCGCGGCAAACCTGCTGGGCACCGTGGATCTGGAGATTCGGCCTGCGCTCGGTGTGGAACAGCCCGAGGTTCCGAAGGATTTGTCGAAGCATTGGACGCCTGAGGTTCTCACTACAGAACTGAAGTTAAGTCACCTCGTGCGCAGTGCACGCACCCGCTTACACCTGTCTCTGCGTGAGGCCTCAGCCATGACCCGCCGAATCGCAGAGTTGCTCGGTGACGAACGCTATGCCATATCCCAGAGCTCTCTAAGCGACTATGAGGTACTCGACACCCCGCCTCGTCACTTCCACAAGGCGCTAAGTCTTTGTGTCGTCTGTGGTCTCCCAGTTCCCATGTTCCTGAAAGCCATCGGTATCCTACCGGAGACCTCTGGGATTGAATCGATGCCTGACTACTTTGTTTCCCGAGCCTCTCCTCAAAGCATTTCGAACACCGCACTCGGCGACGACAAGGTTCTTGCCGATGGATTTCTGGAGAAGCTACTGGGGGAATGCGGCGGTGTTCCCTTCTTTCTGCGAAACTCCATAGAAGAAATTTCGGGTTTGTCCGGCGTTTCTTTGGACGACTTTGTTTGGATCGGCGGAGAACGGAACCCGCTCCACCCATATCTGAACAATGGATTGCTCGTGGCGGTAAATCGTCGCAAGAAGAGGCCGACCTATTTGCGATCAAAGCCGCTTTGGCAACAACCCATCTATGTCCTTCAGAAGCGCGACGGAACATATTTGTGCGCCTGCTGCAGTGTCGAAAACGGCACACTGATCGTACATCCGCACTCCCCCAACTTCTATCGGCCGATACAGCTGCGAAATCATTACGACGCCGAGGTCATGGGACAAATTGTCGCGATTGCAAGAAAGCTGACTTAGCTCGGTCAGCTTTCCGCACAAACAGCCAATGCACTACTCAGCACCTCGGCAGAAAATATTGCCCCAATCTCCAAGATTGACCGAAAAGCGAACATTTCGGGCATTTTCTGGACGGTTCCCGTTCCCTACGCTAGCTTGCGCCAAGTGGGGTATAGCCTTCTCTTGCCGGTCTCTCGAAAAAAGGAATTTCGTTGGTTGCCAGGCGAACTGCTTTGGCTTGGCCGACAGACCAGGCCTCTTCTCCACCTTCACGCGGCCAGTTTCTTGTGCTTTACAGCAGGAAGCCTTCTGGCACTTCTTACTCCGCTGGTTCTCAAATGGCTGATCGATCAGGTCCTTCCGCTGAAGCAAACGGATCTGCTCGTGCTTGCAGTGGTTCTGATCTTCCTCGGTTATCAAGGAAAGACGACCCTGACGAGTTTGGGCAGTTGCCTGATGCTAGGCGCGGCACAGAAAATGAGCCTTAGCTTGCGATTGAGCCTACTGCGGCATCTGGACACGCTGTCGGCAGACCACTATGAAGACACGCCGGTCGGAACGGTAGTCTATCCCTTTCGCGAACCGATCGAGGAAATCTCCTATTTTGGATCGGACCTTCTGCCCGCTGTTCTGCGAATGCTTTTGACCACCGGTTTCACCATCACCACAATGTTCACGCTCAGTCCCGGTCTTACCACTGCGATTCTTCCTCTTGTCCCGGCATTCCTGATCGCTCGGCAACACTTTCGGCGGAGGCTGAGTTTCGCTTCCGACTTGGTCCAGCTCGAACGGGCATCCTGGAGTGGATTCCTGGAGGAGCACCTTTCCTCGGTGATCCCCATCCAGCTATTGGGACAACAGAAGCGCCAGGAGCGCAAGGCGTTTCAGCTTCTGGCACGGTCGGTACAGGCACAGTACAAGGTGTTCAGAAGCGGGCTGGGGCTCACCGTGTTCAGCTCCCTAGCCATTATTCTTTCCATGTGCGCAGCGATAGGCTACGGCAGTGTGATGGTGCTCGCCGGCACCCTTAGCATTGGTAGCCTGGTGGCATTTTACAGCTTCGTCATACAGCTCTTTGAACCGCTCAATGGTGCCGCCGAACTATACACAAGGGCACAAAAGACCTTTGCCAGTATTCGTCAACTCCAGTCCGCGTTTGCCTTGACCCCAAGTGTCGTGAACGCAGCCATCACCGTCCCGCTTTCGCGCCCAGCGCAGATTGATTTTTTCAACGTCGAGTTTGGGTATCGGCGGCAGAAGAGCACGCTTCACATTCCCACTCTTACAATCGCGGCCGGGGAGAAGCTCGCTGTGGTTGGCGACAATGGCGCCGGGAAGAGTACGGTGGCGAAATTGATCGCCCGAATCTATGACGTGGATCGCGGTGCCATTTGCATCGGAGGAGAGGATATTCGATGTCTCGACCTTCGGTTCCTGCGCCAAAGGATTTGCTACCTGCCCCGGGATCCGGTCCTGTTCGATGGAACACTGGCGTCGAATCTTCACTTTGTGAAACCATCAGCCTCGAATGACGAACTGAACGACGCTATGCGATCCGCTGGCGTCTCAGCATTCGCTGCGACCTTCCCGCAGGGTATCTATCAACGGGTCGGACCAGGAGCGTGCCAGCTCTCGGGCGGCCAACGGCAACGCCTCGCATTAGCGAGGGCATTGCTGCAACAACCTTCCATTCTAATTTTGGACGAAGCAACCTCATGCCTCGATTTATCGTCCGAGCGGCTTCTTATCGGAAACCTACAAGGGAGTCTCCCAGCATCCACGCTAATCGTAATTTCTCACCGTCGTTCAACTTTGGAGACCTTCTCAAGAATTTTGGTTCTGAGTCACGGACGTATCATCGCAGACGGCCATCCAGATCGCTTCCCCACCGTCCACAGTGCATGCTCCAAGGCATCGGCTCCAACCCCGATCGAGACGCCCGAAATTCCTCGTGATCCGTCGTGGTAGAGCAAAACGGAGAAAACACAGACAGGATGGCCACGCGGAATGTGGCAGCAATTCCGCGAACCATGTTGCAAAAGCAAGCACCGTGATTCCCTCGCACGAAATGCGTGCGCGACATCTCGTTTGCAGAGAGTGACATTCCGCAGTGCGGTTGCCTTACCGAAAATCTCGAACATTCGCTGGTGTTCGCCCGGACGAGGGTGGCAGAGTGCGCTCTAGCACCTCGTGTTCACAAAAAGATTAGAACCAAGTGAGGGCAGCGATGTATCGAGTTTCCGAGACGGTTCGCAGCACACACAACCAAGATGGCGGGATCATCCTTGACATTCAGAAGGGCTGCCTTCTTCGTTTGAACCACACAGGTTCTGCGATTTTTCAACAAGTAGAGAGTGCCCGGACAGAACTGCAGATTATTGAGGGTATCCGCCGGGACTTTCACCTCTCGCTGGAGGCTGCGGGTAAAGATGTCACCGACTTCCTGCGATCGCTCGAAGCACAGGGGCTCATCTGTCACCAGTCACCCAAATGACTCATGGAAGTGGCTCCGAGAGATACCCCATTGGCCTGGAGGCGTCGTGATGAAACTGGTCTTTTGGCAAGCATTCGCAGGATTGGTCTTCTTTGACTTGGTGGTTCGGCATCGTGACTTCGCAACCATGCTCAGATTGGTGCGAAGCCGGAAGGTAAAAAGCTGCGCCCCTTGCCCCGACATGATCGACCGAGTCTGCACCGCTCTCAATAAAGCTTGTGTCTGGTATCCGAAGAGGGTTCTTTGCCTGCAACGTTCCGCCGTTGGAGTTTGTCTGCTTCGCCATTACGGCATCCCAGCAAAGATGGTAATCGGAGTCCGCGTCATGCCCCTACTCGCCCACGCATGGGTTGAAGTGGACGGAAAAGTAGTGAACGACGTTTCCCGGGTCCAGCAGCACTACGGGTATCTCACTACCGACTGAAACCTCGCAGGAGAACAGAAATGAGCGTTCAGACCGGAGTCCGTTACTTTGATGGAAGAGAGCCGTCCCGTCAGGAAGTGGGATTTTTACTGGATGGGCTGGAAGCTCGTGGTCCCGACTACGCCAACATTCTCATTTCGCGCTGTTTCGGTATTGGCTTCCGCGGATTTCTTGTCGCCCCGGAAGAACGGCAAAATCAGCCGTTGACGGGCCCCCACGGGTCCGCTCTCACCTTTGATGGTCGACTGGATGGCCGCGCGAGCCTATGCGCCAGACTGCCTGGCCATCCCGCTCTTCTTGATGACCCCTCACTTGTCCTTATGGCGTATGAACTCTTTGGGCAAAACTGTTTCGAGTTTCTCAAGGGAGAGTTTGCGTTCGTGTTGTGGGATCAAAGTCAGAATGCACTTTTCTTTGTTCGATCGCTTTGCGGCACCCGCCCGTTGTACTACACCTGCGACGATAAGCGGGTGATGTGGTCCTCCGAGCTGGACGACCTGGTCATAAAATCCGGGATCGATCCCGTGGTGAATGACAGCTATGCGATCGGCTTTGTGTACTACCAGCCCGACGTCGACGAGTCGCCATTTCACAACCTAGCGGTGGTTCCCCCTGGCACGTACATCCAACTGACGTGCTCCGGCCGGGTTTGTCCTCCCGTTGCAACCTGGCACCCAGAGCGCCTGTCCACCCTTCAGCTTGGCTCGGACGGTTTGTACGAAGAAGCTTGGCTGCACGAAGTGGAGGCTGCCATCACAGACCGGTTACGCGTCACGGGTCCAGTGTTTTGCGAGTTGAGCGGCGGTCTTGATTCTTCGACCCTAGTCCTTCTGGCCGATCGCATTCTGGCAAAGAGCGGAAGAAATCCGGCGAGTTTGACGACGGTTTCCTGCACCTTTGAAACTTCTCATGAATGCGACGAGAGCTTCTTCATCTCGCTAATAGAGGAAGCGCGCGGTCGAGCCGGCCTTTACGTCCTTGAAGAATCGCTGCACGCGACCATGGGGCTAGGTGATATCGAGTTCACCGGCTTGCCCAACACCCAGCACCTTTTTCCGGGGCGCTATTCGACGACTGAAAAGTTGATGAAAAGAGTAGGCGCTCGTGTCTTACTGACCGGAAACGGAGGCGACGAGCTTTTTTGGTCAGACCCCGCAGGTAGCCCCGAACTGGCGGACCTGTGTGTTCAAGGACGGGTTTGGACCGCCCTCTCGGCAGCGTATGCCTGGAGTCAAGCGGCGGAAGTTCCCTTCTGGCACCTGTTTTTCACCCAAGCCATCGCCCCGATCACCGCAGGATTAAGCCTTGTCCCTTGGCGTCCCACAGACGGAATGTTGACCTCATGGATCACCTCCAAGGCGAAACGCTGGCTTACACAACCCGGGCGACGCCTCGGGTTGCGCGTGGACACGCAGACGCGCCCGCCCAGTCGAGGAATTCGGCTGCTTTCGATTCGTTCCTTGAGTGCCTTGTTGTCGGCTGGCTATTACCACGAATACCACGGCATCTATTTCAGTCATCCGTTTTCACACCAGGGACTGATCGATTTCATTTTGTCTCTTCCCATGAATCAGCTCACGCGGCCGGCAGAGAGCCGATCCCTCATGCGGCGTGCCACTCGCAGCCTCTTGCCCGAGAAGATTAGGATGCGCCGGAGTAAGGCAACTCTAGATGAGCCCGTCTGTCGGACTCTAGCGCGCAGCAAAAATGCGCTCGGTGATCCAGAGCGCATGGAAGTGTGCCAGCGAGAGTATGCCGAGCCTCGAGCCCTTGCGCGCGCATTTACGGCAGCCAGTTTAGGCAACGTCGAGCAAGTATCAGGACTGCTCCGACTGCTAAGCCTAGAGCGTTGGCTGCGATCGCTCAAACAAATCGAGACACGCCGGTTGAGCCTCAAGCCTCATTGCACTCAGGAGTTGCCCAGCACGATCGGTTTGGTCAATTCACCCGAATGGTCCATCCGCCATTCAGATTCAGGCAACGTTTAGAGGATGGAGAAAGGAGGATACCGTGGACTATGAAACCCCGCAAATCGAGATCGTCGCCTCCGCGGCAGAACTGATTCAGTTCAAGCCTAGTGGAACGGACGACCTCTCCGGCTCCGGAAAGAGCAGACAGCAGCAGATTAGCGTAGCGCTGGAAGCTGAGAAATAACCCGCAGCACAACTAAGACAGCTCGGGGTGCAAGCGGCCCCGAGCTTTTTCCAGCCTGGCCACCTAGGGCGGACCGTGGCGCCTGCAGCTCTCCGATCGTACCGGCTCAATTTTAAGTGATGCTGAAAGTCAGAGTCATTCTCGTTCGGAAATGTGCCACGGGATTGCAGTCGCTGGGCGCCCCGCAGTCCCTCTGTCTTCAGGGAAGAGAGTCGGACCCGGACAATGTCCTAGAAGCAGTCCGCATCCACTTCCGGAACCGGTGGCGCAGCGAAGTTCACGCCCTCCGGTGGCTGTTTCCCAACGACATCTGGTTAACCGCCAACGTGTCGGAGCCATTTCTCATTTTGCATGTCGACACGGTTGGCACCCTCCCGGTTGGAGGTCCAGCGGCCTTTCCTTGCGATGGGATCAGCCAGAATAGCGTCATAGACACAACTTTTTTACTCTTGGAATCAACGCGGCCATCTTCATTCCAGCCTTGGAGTGAACCCGACTGGCTACGAACATGTTCCGACTGGCTAACGCGGAGTCTTGGACGCGATGCGGTGAGAGAAATTCGTCAGGTTCGGGTCAATGCAACCGGAGCCGTACTAAAAATTACAGGTGAGCGACTCACATACTTCTTAAAAACCATTCCGTTCTTCCTGTCTTACGAAACTCGGTTACTGACGCTTCTCGATCGAAAACTTCCCGAACTGTGTGCCCCTCTATTAGACCTGCGTCCGAATGACAGCACGCATATCACGCAGGAAATTGACGGCCGTTCCTTGGCCACGATCGATGAATCGGAAGATTGGCAGGCGGCATTGGCGAGTGTCGCGCGAATGCAGATGGCATCAGCCAAATACGCGGCTGAGATGCGGCTCGGCGGCGTGCCTTCCAGGAATATCCGAGGTCTGGCGGACATTCTAGAAGACAAGTTGAAAGGCTTACTGAATTTTCAGGAACGAGCGCCCAACCGGCTTTGCAAGGCTGAACAGAAGAGAATTCCTTTAATGGCCTCAATGGCTGTGGAGGACTGTTGGCGGCTGGAGAGATGCGGCCTTCCCCAAGCCCTTATCCACGGCGACCTCAACGAAAGTAATCTCTTTCTCACTGCTAGACATGAGTCAAAGTTGATCGACTGGTCTTTCTCTCGGATCGGTCATCCGTTCTTTATTCTGGGGCATTCCCTTTTCTCAACTTATGATCGGCGGCATCGAATGTTCAACCAACGTGCCAGCCTGAGAGAAGCATATCTCGCTCCCTGGCGAGCTTACAGTTCGGCGGAACGACTATCGGACGGCGCGCGCGCAGCGCATCGGCTAACTCCCATTGAAACCGCAGACGTGCTAGCGGGGTACATCCATCGCCTAGAAAGAGAAGAACCCGGAAACGTGAGATACATTCCTAAGCTCCTACGCAAAGCCCTGTCGGCATTCGGTCTTACCTGCCCATCCCAGCCTGCATCTTGCCACCGGGTGATGAGAGACTAGAAGCCGAGGACTCATTGATTGGGACCTGTTTGCACTCCGAACAAGATCTTGATGGGTAAAGCTCAGCGGGCAGATCATCTTGCCTGGCTCGCATCGCCTCCCAACGGCGGTATTGGTCAGACTTTTGTGGGTCGGGATCCTCGCGCTCGTTAAGCCAAAAATCGAACCAGTCTACATTACCCTGCAGGGACACATAGCGGTGCCACGGTTTGATCAGTTCGTGAGCATCGTCTTGCATTACGATCATCTCGACAGGCTTTCGCAAAATGGAGAGCGAAGAGAACCATTCCCATTCTCCGAGAACAGTGATCGGTCTCTCAGCCACAATCCGCATCGGCGTTCGAACCTTGTCCACGTTAAATCCGGAAGCGCGCTCCATCCAAAGGCGTAGGCCGGCGCCGAATGGTTTGGATCCGTCGTACACTGCTTCAACGCTCATGTTCCGCCCATCGCTAGCGCCGACCAAAATGTATCCCCAGTAGCCTGCATCCCAGCCATCCTGAACGGAGGCAGCTGCATAGGGAATGCGGGAATGCGTCAGTGCAAATTTGACGTAAGCGCAAGTCCGACTCCATCCGATCAGACCGACTCGCAGTGGGTCAATCAGCCTCTGTTCATCCAGATAATGAACCACGGCGTCGAGCTTGGAGCTTTCTCTTCTTACCTCAGGGAACGAACTTGCCCCCGCATAGTCGTTGGCCAATTGAAACACCATGATTCCGCGACTGGCGAGTGGCTGCGCTGCAAAGGCGGAGGGATAAGGACCATCGATCATGAACTGGCTGGCATCGAAGCCATGCCCCTGTATGACGAGAGGGTATCTTTTGCCCGCGACATAGCCGGTGGGGAAATAAAGACCACCATTCACCTCATATCCTTCCGAGGTTTTCCAGTGCAGAGCATCAACACGACCGAACTCCAATTGCGAGAATCCAGGATTGAGATCGAGCAGCAACGCTTTCTTTTGAGACGTCGAGTCAATCACGAATAGCTTCGGAGGAGCATTGAGACTTTGTTCTTCAACAATGACAGGGGGCCGGCGAGAGTAAGACTCGCCGGCAGCTGTCGCCCCGACATTCGCCCAACCATCACTATTGCGTTGGTACCGAAATGTAGGAGCCGTGGTAGCGCCGGCTCTTTCGTTGAATAACAGAGTGTCAGTGGCCCACTCCCAGGCTAAAAGCTTGAGGTCGTTCGGATGCCTATCAACGATTTGGTAGTGTCCGCTCCGGGTGTCTACCACAACTGCAAACGTGCCGGCCGGCCTAAGCCTGCGTTCGTCGTCATTCATAGGCTCGTCAAGGGGCAGAAACATGTCGGATAGGACAATCGACTGGCTGTCCCTTGACCAGGCGGCTTCGCTGCTGTCGTCGCCAATCGGACTGTTCAGCAGCACCGAGCTCTCCCCAGATCCCATGTCGATCAGTACATATCGTCGCCGAAAGATGTTGCCTGGGCCGGCCGGCCACCCTGCCGCGCCATTCCACAAAGTTTGCAGCGCCGTCTTGGTTCCATCCGGCGAAATGTAGGGAATGATTTCACGGGACAAGATCGGGCTCGGTAACGGTATCGAGGATTCGGCTCCATCTCTTTCGACGAAAAGGCGCTGGTCTGCGATGATGTCGTCCGCCACGGCGGCGCTTCCCTTCTTTTGTTCGACCAACTGGAACAGCGAATCATCCGGCTTGACCACGTATCCCGCATGCGACGCCGTCCCATCAAAAAGCTCTCGGGTAGGATTGTCCGCCGTGAAAACAAGCGTGTGGCCGTCGGCCGTGGCGCTGTATGAAAGAACATTGGTCGGATGATTGGTCAGCTTGGCAAGCAAACTGCGCTCTGTGTCGAAGGAATAGACCTGTTGCAGCTCACCCTTGGATTCTCCCAAGAAAAGAATTGTCTTACTGTCGGCGAGCCATCGGACATGCCTGATCGCGGGCCTAATGGAGGACGACCTCAGAGTCAAGAGCGATCGGGGAGAGGCTCCACTCATCAATTCCTTTGCCTTCCACAGCAGTATCGAATATTCGTTTGTGTTGTCGCGCAAATTGCCCTTTTTGACCACAACAATGACGCGAGTACCGTCAGGAGAAAAAGAGGCCAGTGGATCATCGTCGAGAGTCACGACCTGCGTCATCTCGATGACATCTGCAACCGTAACACCTGGCCTGGAGGTTGCTGCAGGACTTCCCTGGCCCCATCCTTCCATTGGATTTACCGCCACAATAATGACGGGTACCAAAACCAGGACAAGGGGCATGGAAGCAACAATCGCCCTTCGATACCGGTTAAGCGATGCCTCGGAGTTGTTCTTCACGTGTCTCAATAGCGTTTTCGTTCCGATCTGCCGCGCGCCACAACGACGACACAAGCCGTGCATGGTCGCTCGTGGGAAACATCACTACCCTTTAGAACATGAGTTTGAGTGCAAGTTGCACAGACCGAGGACCGCCGATCTGATAGAGAGGATTGAAGGCTCCTGCACCGAGATTGTCACCGTTGAGACTCTGGGCCAAGGTCTCGGTCGATAAGCCAAAGCCCGCGGGCCCGCCGAAGACCGGGGACAGGTATTGGCCATTCGGCTGCCCAAAATTGGGATGGTTGAGAACATTGAAGAACTCTGCTCGGAACTGCAATTTCACCAACTCATGAATGGGGAAATCACGATGGACGGCAAGATCCCACTGGATCGCCCCGAATCCTCGCAGGAAGTTCCGTGGAGTGTTCCCTTGACGAACGGGGTTGCCTGTTACGGGATCAATTGGCGGGTCCGTGAATGCGGCAGGATTAAAGCCCTTCCCTCCCGGACACAATGCTCCAAACACTACCGAGCACTGGGATCCAGACACGTAAAGGGGCTGCTGTGGCACCAGATCAGGACGGACGTCTGCGTTGGAACCGCTGTTGAATTCGAAGAACCCAACGTCCGAGATGTCCACGGGTGACGCCGAACGACCTTGAACGACATTCTGGAGAGACCAGCCACGAAGAACTGCATTGCCAATTCCACCGATCTTCGGCGATGGAATGTCATACGTCGCCCCCACTGAAAAAGCGTTGCGAATATCAAAATCGGACGGTCCCCGATTTGCATTCGGACCGATCCCCGGCACAAGAATATTGGAGGAAATGAAGTTAGAGCCGGCCGATGCGGTATCGATCGAATGCGCCCAGGTATAGGAAGCGAACGCCTGGAGACCTTGCGAAAATCTGCGATGGAATTGCAGCTGCAGCGCATCGTAGTCAGAAGTACCAGCATTCGCCAACAACTGAGTTTCCCCAAAATTCGGATTCGGAGAGGATAGAAACCCTGACTGTAAGAGGCGCCGCCCTGCCGCACCGACGTACGAAGCAGTGAATGCCTGTTGATTGCCGAATGCCTGCTCAAGCGCAACGTTCCACTCCAGCGTGTATGGTAGGCGAAGGTGCGGGTCTACCGCCGACAAAATACCACCATTGGTTGCGTTGGGTGGAGTAACAGGAGGTGGAGAAGCCATTGCTGGATCTAGAGGCAGCGTCCCTCCAATGAAGACTGCCGTACTTCCAAACGGGTAATACTGAGCAGAGATCTGGTTGCCCATCTCCGAGCTTGCCAGATCGTAAAAGAGGCCGAATCCTCCCCGCAGCACACTCTGCCAGTAGGGATTTTTTCGAAGTTGATACGCTGCGCCAACCCTGGGCGCAAGATTGCCGTATGTGGTTTTGTAGGCAGGCGTTCCAACTGGTGCCAACGCGAGGTTGGATAGGTCTTGCAAATTGAACCCTGTAACGGCCGAGAGAGTTGGGCCCTCGATGGAGCGCGGTACGAAATCCACATCCCAACGCACGCCGTATGTCAGCGTTAGCCGCGGAACAACGTTCCAGGAATCTTGAGCATACACACCGAGATTCTGAAATAGCAGCGTGGTGTCCTGACTGGACGACACGACGGCTGCCCGGAACTGCCCGTTCTCAGCTGCTGTCACGTTGTTCAAAAACGCGCCTTGCAGATATGAATAGGGCGCATTTACGGGGGATAGTCGCCGGTAGTCAATTCCAAATCTTAAGGTGTGTGATCCCTTGGCAATTGAAAGGTTGTCAAGGACATTGACCTGCCGCTGCAAACCGCTTTGAACTCTTCCTTCATGCAGAAAACCTTGCACTAAGGACGAAATATTGAAATAGAGCTGAGCATTGTCGGCTGTGAACGGCGTGGGAAAGGGTAGAGTTGCCATTGGTACGGCGCCGCCGAAGTTGTCTGTTTCGTAGGCACGAGATGCACTCGTCCTGCTGTAGTTGAAGCGCAAGTCGTTGCTCAGCGTCGGCGACAGCATCCACGTCGTCCCTATGGTGGCCGTCTGGGTTCCAATTCCTACCAACGAGACTGTACTCAGAGAACTCGTGATGCCGCGCTGATCAAAGTCCGACGGAGAATAGTTGTACCGTCCAAACAGAGAAACTTTGTTGGTTAACTTGTGGTCGATACGGATACTGTAAGCATCAAGCGTACCCGGGTTTGAATAGCTCGCTCTGAACTGTGCTATTCCGGTGCCCACGTTGTCGGGACCATTTGGCAGTGGGTAAGCCGCAAGAAACGGTTGCAAAGCTGCCACCGCGTCCTGCCGGGCCGCCGTATCGGGAACGGTAGTAAGAGCAGTTTGCGGCAGACGAAGCCGAAGACCCTCGTAGGAAAAGAAGAAAAAGGTTCGGTTCTTGAGCAACGGACCGCTGAACGTTCCCCCGAAATCGTTCTGCCGCTCTTCTGCTTTCTTGAGAGGAGGGTCATTCGTGTAGCCGTTGAACCAACTGCTGCTGTCCAAAACATCGTTCCGAAAATAGTCGAAGAGCGTGCCATGAAAACGATTCGTGCCGGAGCGCGTCACGATCGAGATCTGTCCTCCAGGTGCGCGCCCGAATTCGGGCGCGTAGGTCGAAGTTTGGATTCGAAACTCTTGCATTGCATCCACCGAAACCAAGCTGTTGGTTCCACCCAGAGCACTGAATGACCCAAGCGAGCCCGATAGGCCATTACCAGGAGAAGTGCTGAGATTCACTCCGACGCCGATATTCGCACTCACTCCGTCGACCATCCAATAGTTAGAGGAGGCACGTTGCCCATTCACGCTGAACTGGCCGGAGTCCGATGGATTGCTGGTTGTCAGAACCACTCCAGGCGTTAACTGAATCAGGGTTTGAAAGCTGCGGCCATTCATCGGTAGGTTCTCTGCAAATTGACGGTCCACAACCGTACTCACGGCAGCAGACTCCGTGTTCACTAAGGGCGCTCCGCCCTCAACGGTTACCGTCTCGGATAACGCACCAACCGGAAGCGTGAAATTAATCGCTAAGGCGTCCTGAACGTTCAGAATGATGTCGGGTTTAATGAGTGTCTTGAATCCCACTTTCGAAACCTGAAGACGGTACGGCCCCGGGGGGAGGCTTGGCAACACATAGATGCCTTCACCATTGGTTTTCGCGGCATACTGCACGCCTGTTACATCGTTTACGCAAACGATGTCGGCACCGACGATTACTTGATTGGAAGGATCGACTACGAGGCCATTGAGAACCCCATTGGGTGACTGCGCAAGAAGCGGCAAAGCCAACGTTAAAGCGCACGCGGAAAGCAGAACAACATAGGGGAAGCGCATTTAGACTCTCCAGCGACCAACGGGGTTCCAGCCCCCTCTTGTATTGTTCGCAAGACAATGCGCGCTGGTACCACGTTGCACATATTTTAGGACCAAAAGGAATGAGGAAGATCTGCAAAAGCGGGTGGCAATGCATTAGGGATGATTAGGATCGACCCTCAGGAAGGCGAAAAGAAGCGACTTGCTACTGGGTTTGTGGCTTCCCCCATCCGGCTCGACCGTCACAAATACGGCATCAATCTGGGCAAGAGTCTTGGGATCATCACACTTCAGTATCCAACGTTTCTTTGAGGCACTATCTTCATAGAACACCCCCAGGTTAACCGCCTGTTCCCGATCTGGCCCGCGTCGCCCCCAGGCCTGAAATGTCGCGGCGCGTTTCAGCTCTGTCTGCCGATCCAGGTCGTAGGCATAAAAGATCAATGACTTTCCCTTGGTGTAAAAGACACGACCGTAGGGTATCTGGGTCTGACCGTCGCGGGCGACATCGTGCACCTCGGCAATGTAGAGGTCCCTTGCTCCCATCAATTCCCGGATGTCGCGATCATGTGCGAGGAGTTCATCTTTTTGGTCGAGGGCCACCTCGCGTTCATGAAGCAGGCGGTCGAGTTCGTTGACCTTAACCTCCAACGCCTTGCCGCGCGCAGCATCTTGCGCAGACTGGTCTGCGAGAGAGTCGAGTTTTTGCTGGAGGGCTTGCGAACTGGAGATCGCCGCCTCGAGTTTTCGTGCCAGTTCGCTACGTTGCAGGGCTAGGTCTTGTTTAGCCGTATCACCTACGCGCTGCTCTTTCTCCAAGCGATCCTTCGCTGCTTTCAGGGAGTTGATCTCGACCAGCTGCTGAGCCGATTGCTGGCGAAGCTCGGCAATGATCTGGTCGCGTTGGTTGATCTGTTCGCGTGCCACTTGACGCTCATGCCCAGCATCGCTTAGTTGAGCTTCGAGAGAGCTTTGGGTCAGTGCCGTGTTTTGGGGGAGGGCGACCTTGGCAATATCGGCTCCCCGGTGCACGCCTATTCGGAAAGCGTAAAGACTGAGGGAAACAAAAAGTAGAATGCCAGCGGCATACAGCATCCAGACATGACGCCAAGCTGATTCGCTGGAAAATGGGGGAAGTCGGCGGGGAATCGTAGCAACTTCGCCTGTGATTGTGGACTTGTTTTGCTGGTCTCTGTGTTCTCGCTCCAAACGTCTGAAAAAGGCTTGCTCCGCATGTTGTTCCTGGCTTTCCGACCAATCCGAGCTTGCTTCCAAATCCTCCGAAGCTTCATTAGCCGCGATGGCCGGGATGGCACGGTCAACCACCGACTCATACTGCCTTAAAGTTTTCCGACAGGACTCACAAACGGCAAGATGTTCCTCTAGCTTTTTCTGTTCCTCCTCAGTCAACTGGCCCGAGGTTGAAACGGCACAAAGCTCTAGGAACTCGTTATGGGGTTCGGTTAGGGACAACGCCCCCACTCCCTGGTTGGACAAAACTTTTTATCATATTGCTCGTTCACCCGGCAATTTGCTACCAAAAAGCTCTCTTCGTAGCCGTTCCAGTCCTCGGAAATAATGGTGCTTGACGTTCCCTCGAGCTTGACCGAGCTTCCCAGCAATTTCATCAATGGTATAGCCCTCTATAAAGAAGAGGCGCAGGGTCTGGCGCTGGTTCTCCGATAGCCCGTCAAAAACCCTGTTCAGGGCTTTATTTGCAACATTTCCGTCAATTAAGTCGTTGAAGTTGGTGACACGACTTCGTGAAATCGCCAATTCGACTGCTGCGTCGTCAAGATCGAGGTGTGAGTAGAAGTGTCGAGATGTAAGGTAGCGACGGCGGGAGACAGCGCGGCGATAAGCCATTTGAAGCATCCAGAATCGCGCGGGGGCTTTCGAGCTGTCGAATGTTTTGCATTCCCGGTGGATCAGAAGGAAGACATCCTGGACGAGATCGTCTGCTTCAGAGGCGTCCCGGAGAACCCGGAAAGAAACCCCGCGGACCAGCCGGGCATAGCGGCGGAAAAGGACTGCGAGAGCTTCCCTGCTTCCCTCGCAAACCTCATGCATGAGGGCTTCGTCGGAGATTTCGGCAGTTACGACCGAAGAGGGTACACACGAAGTCGTTTGAGCATCCTTTGCGGGCCGCGCAAGCGCCGGTAAATGGACTGTGACGGAAGGATTCATGAAATCCATTGCCAGGATCGGCGGTCAGCAATCCCTCCTGGCAGGGGATGATTCCCTGCTGAAATGAGTGTGAGTGGAGCCTCCGAACAGACCTGAGTGCCCAGCATTTCCACGCATCTCACTGCACACATAAACCGCCTATTCTTAATTACTTCAGTCAGAGAGTAGCGGACTCAGTATTACCTTGTTGGGAAATTTCCGACGTTTCCGAGTCTGCCCTATTGAATACTTCTTCTGAGGTGCTGGCACGGCCCAAAACCTCCCAACTCTATTGGCGGACTATAGTCACTGAATTGTTCAGTGTCAAGCAAATGAATATGGGCTGTGCCCAAAACCATCGGTGCCGACAAGAAAAGAGAAACCAGGACAATGGCACAAGCTATTGGAGCCGAACTCACAGAGCTCCGCCGCTCCAAGAAGTTGTCGCAACAGAAGCTTGCCGATCGTCTCGGCTACGATGTCAGCCACGTTCGACAGACCGAAATGGGCGGCAATCCGACCTTGGAATTTCTCAACACAATTGTTACATTCTTCTCTCTAGACCTCTCAGAATTCGTTCGTAGAGCGGAACGTCGAGTAACTCCTGCTCGCTAGATAACCGCCCAGCTTGCAATACGAGACTATTGTCCCTGAATGATTTGAGCGTTACTCGCCAATTATTGCAAGCGTGGCGAAACCAATTGGTGCGGACAAGGAACGTAGGGTTCGCAACCTTGACGAGGCGTTTGGATCTGTGTTGACAGATCTACGTACCGGTCGCCATTGGACGCAACAGAAGTTAGCGGATATAGCGGGCTACGACGAGAGTTATATCCGGCAACTGGAAAGAGGCACTAAAAGCGCAACCCTCCGCACCCTTGCTGATTTGGCCTCCGCGTTTTCACTCTCTGTTTCGGTTTTAATCCGGCGAGCGGAGACACGAATGCCGAAACACCACTAACCCCGATCTTGGAAAAATTGCGACGATCTGCCCTCAACGATTGGTAACGCACGAACCGATCAATGCAGCTTCCACTTTCGCAGCAACCGCGAGAACTGCTTCGAGGACCGACGGCAGGTGCCGGTAGGTCAACCAGAACAATAGAGCCAGCCACGAGAAGGGCTAAGCAGCACCCGAAAATATCGAGCCAGGGAGGCCATGACACTTGGTGTCAGGCAAAACAGGGCATCGTCAACTTACTTGGGTCACGGCTAGTGGTGCTTAAAATAGCAGCAGTTCCGGGTCCCGGGTTCACAGCGAATACAACGAACCGCAGTCCGCAAGACCGCGTCCCGCTTGGCTCGACCAAGGGCCATCATCATTCGATGGCGGATCGAACATCGAAATTCCTGGAATCAACGACCTTGTTCTAAAGCCGACGGGCGGTCCCACCGGCCGATAGCATCTGCACAACTGCGACGATCACTTAGATCTGGGCCGTACCGCCGTCGACGAAGAGTTCGATGCCGTTGACGAAACTTGAATCGCTTGAGGCGAGGAAGAGGGCGACAGTCGCGATCTCTTCGGGGCGTCCCATTTCGCCGCGCGGGATCTGAGATTTGAAGAACTCCTTGGCGTCTGCCCCGAGCGGGTCTAGGATTGGCGTGTCGATGGTGCCGGGGCTGAGGATGTTGACTCGAATTCTGCGCTCCTTAAGTTCTACCAGCCAAGTACGAGCGAAGGAGCGCACCGCAGCCTTGCTGGCGCTGTAGACGCCGAAGCCCGGGAATCCCTTGATGCTGGCGATGGATCCGTTCAAGAAGATAGAACCGTTGTCGTTGAACAGGGGCAGCGCCTTCTGCACAGTGAAGAGCGTGCCGCGCACGTTCAGGCCGAAGGTTTTGTCGAAGTGTTCTTCGGTTACTTCTTCGAGCTTGGCCGATTCGCCCTGTCCTGCGCTGGCGAAAAGAATATCGATCCTGCCCTTCTCGCGCTTTACCGTATCGTAGAGGCGGTCGAGGTCGGCTAGGTTACTGGCGTCGCCCTGCACACCGGTAACGTTCTTGCCGATGAGCTTGACGGCCTCATCGAGCTTATCCTTGCGGCGTCCTGTGATGAAGACGTACGCGCCCTCTTTGACGAAGAGCCTGGCGGTGGCGAGCGCCATGCCGGACGTCGCTGCTGTGATG
>Ga0207693_10001032_pt1 | contig 24921 bp, 23 predicted proteins | sample LARL81metaG_FD_184347 | JGI IMG/M metagenome (GOLD analysis project Ga0207693, IMG submission 184347) | Corn, switchgrass and miscanthus rhizosphere microbial communities from Kellogg Biological Station, Michigan, USA - LAR L8-1 metaG... | ecosystem: Host-associated > Plants > Roots >... | reverse complement strand
CCAGCTCTACACGCCCACGGTGAACCTGCAACTGGGGACCCGCTGTTTCAAGAGCATGGTCGACAAGTTCGGATCGTTCGAGTATGCGCTGGCTGCCTACAACGCGGGGTCTGATCGGGTGGAAGACTGGCTGGCGGCAGGGAAGTATCGCGATGCGCAGGAATTCGTAGAATCCATCCCGTTCACCGAGACCCGCGAATACGTGCAGGCCATCATGCGGAATGCGAATGTCTATAAGCAGCTGTACGGAACGCCCTAAAGGCAGGTCTTAGGTCTCGGGTCCTAGGTGTCAGGAGTAGCCCATCAATCGAATTACGGGTTGAGATTGTCAGCGCCTCTTCACACTGCGGTATACGCTGCGCACTAGCTCGGTTTTTCCGGGGACCTGGACACCGTAACCTGAGACACGTCCTTCGGCACCTTCGCAAACAGAATCTCGTACACCAACAATCCCGCACCCACAACGATTGCGCTGTCGGCTACGTTGAAGGCCGGCCACTGGTAGGACTTCACGTAGAACAGCAGGAAGTCGGTGACGTGTCCTGCTGTTAGCCGGTCCCACAGATTGCCGATCGCTCCTCCCAGGATCAGCGAGAGACCGACGCCCGTGGTCGAAAGCGTGTGGCTGTTTTTCCAGAGCAGCCTTGAGACGACCAGCAGTGCGACTACCGAGAACAGCACCAACGTGCCGACCGTCCATGGCGACGATGAATCGGCGAATAGGCCGAAGGCGGCGCCACGGTTCTCCAGATGGGTGAGGCGGAAGAAGCCGGGGATGATTTGAATCCCGTCATGCAGAGGAATCTTGCGTTCTACCGCTAACTTGGCCAAGCGGTCGAGCACCACCACGAACGCGGCAATCAGAAGATGGTATTTGCGCATAACGTGCGTGTATGACCGGCGGCTTATTGATTTCCCTCAAGCTCTTTGAGCACGGCGCTGCAGCGTTCGCAGACGCCTGGATAGTTTTTGTCTTCGCCGACGTGCACCGAGTAGTTCCAGCAACGCTCGCATTTCTGCCCGTCTGCCTTGCTGACAGACACCGTTACCGGACCGGTACCGTTGCCGGATTTCTGCTCCAACGTGACTGCTGACACGATGAACACGTAGCGCAGTTGGTCACGATAGCGCGCAAGCACCGAATACACGGGCTCCGAGGCGGCAATCTTTACTTGTGCTTCCACAGCCTTGCCGATCTGCTTGGCGTTGCGCGCGCCCTCCAACTCTTTCAGAACTTGTTCACGCACGGAGCGCAGCGTGGTCCAATCTTCGAGTTGCTTTGGATCGTCGGTGACATTGGGACTGCCAAAGATCTCCTCGGCTTTCGGAAACAGCGCCGTGTGCACACTTGCGGGACGGTTGGCGACCACCGGGAGATAGCCCCAGACCTCCTCGCAAGTAAAGCTCATGATCGGCGCCAGCAGGCGGACCAGGGCTTCCAGAATTCGCCAGATGGTGGTCTGCGCCGCTCGGCGGCCCTGCGAATTGGGTGCTGACGTGTATAGCCGGTCTTTCAGCACGTCGAAATAAAACGCGCTCATCTCGACCGCGCAGAAATTCAGAACACGCTGGTAGATCTTGTGGAAGGCGAATTCGTCGTACCACCTCCTAACGTCCGCAGCCAGCAGGGCCGTCTGGCGCAGCATGTACTGATCGAGCGCCTGCAGTTTCTCAAACGGCAGAGCATCGCGCGCAGGGTCGAAGTCGTACAGATTTCCCAGGCTGTTCTTGAACAGATTGTTCCGGATGGTGCGGTAGTTCTCCGCGACGCTTTGCATCAGGCGTTCGGAGCCAACCACATCCTCCCGAAAGTCGACGGACGCAACCCAAAGACGCACAATCTCCGCCCCCATGCGGTTGGCGATGTCGACCGGATCGACGTCGTTGCCGCGCGACTTCGACATGGCCTGGCCGTTCTCGTCGAGCGTCCAGCCCTCGGTTGCGACGACCTTGTAGGGTGCGTGGTTCTCGGTGCCGATCGTGCAGAGCAGGGAAGAGTGGAACCATCCACGGTGCTGGTCACCGCCCTCGAGATAGAGATCTGATGTCGGCGGGTATTGCGGCTCTGCCGCACGCAACGCGAGGTAGCTGGAGCCCGACTCGAACCACACATCGAGGATGTCCATCTCTTTCTTGAATGATGTTCCCTGGCAATGCTGGCACTTCGCGTTTTTGGGAACCAATGCGTCAGCTTCAGGCGTGTACCAGGCGTCAGCTCCGGCGCGCGCGAACAGTTTTTCAACCTCGCGGTTCACAGCTGGATCCATCATGGGTTTGCCGCATTTCTCGCACAAGAACACGGCGATGGGCACACCCCAGATGCGCTGGCGAGAAACGCACCAGTCCGGGCGCGTCGCGATCATGTTCGAGATGCGGCCCTCTCCCCAAGCCGGGTCCCATTTGACCTTAGCGATTTCCTCGAGCGCGCGAGAGCGCAGCGTGCCACCCGACATGGGTGTTTCCATCGAGATGAACCACTGCTCGGTGGCCCGGAAGATGATCGGGTTGTGGCAGCGCCAGCAGTGCGGGTAGGAGTGTTCTATCTTTTCGGTGTGCAGAAGGACCCCGCGTGCTTGCAACAGTTCGACGATCGACGCGTTCGCGTCAAAGACCCGCTTGCCTTCATATTCCGGCAGCCCTTCATGAAGGACTCCGGCTTCGTCCACGCGGGAAGTGGCGTCCAGCCCGTACTTCAGGCCGGTGACAAAATCGTCTGCGCCGTGCGAGGGCGCCGTGTGCACCACGCCCGTGCCGGTGTCCATGGTGACGTACTCCGCCAGCACGCCGAGCACGTTGCGGTCGAGAAACGGATGGCGGAAGTTCACACGTTCCATTTTGCGGCCCTGAAAACGCGCGATTTCTGTGGCTCCGGCGAGGTTGCACTTCGCGATCACGTCCTCGGCCAGTTTTGCGCCCACGATGTAGACTTCGCCTCCGGATTCCAGCGCGACGTATTCTTCATCGGGATGGAAGGCAACTGCCATTGAAGCAGGCAGCGTCCAGGGCGTCGTGGTCCAGATGATGGTGAAGACCTTCTTGCCGCGCAGAGCGGCGTCGACGGAAGAGGGATCGTCCGCCATCGCATACTTCAGCCACACCGTTGGGCTGGTGTGGTTCTCGTACTCAACCTCGGCCTCGGCGAGGGCGGTCTTGTCGAAGATGCACCAGTAGACCGAGCGCAGGCCTTTGTAGACGAAGCCATGCTCGAGGAACGAGTAGAAGGTTCGCAGGACCACTGACTCGTACTCGGGCGTCATGGTCGAGTAGGGATTGTCCCAGCGGCCAAAGACGCCGATTCGCTTGAACTGCTCGCGCTGCAGATCGAGAAATTTCTGCGCGTACTTCCGGCACTCCAGGCGCACTTCACCGGGATCCATCTGCAGCTTCTTTTTGCCGAGTTGCTTGTCGACCTTGATCTCGATCGGCAGCCCATGGCAGTCCCATCCTGGGACATAGGGCGCATCGAATCCTGCCATGCTCTTGGACTTCACGATGAAGTCCTTCAGGCACTTGTTCAGGGCATGACCCAAGTGCAGGGCACCGTTCGCGTAGGGTGGCCCATCGTGCAAAACGTAGGCTGGCAGACCTTTGCGGGCTTCCTGAACCCGCTCGTAGATACCCTCCTCTTCCCAGCGAGCCAGGATTTTTGGCTCATTTTGCGGCAAATTGGCCTTCATGGGGAAGTTGGTTTTGGGAAGGTTGACGGTCATTTTCAGGTCAAGCAGCACGCTTTAAATGTCTCCTAAATGGTTGATTTTCATTATAGGGAGGGAGGCAGAGGACGTCCATTCTGGAGGCTGAGGCGGGTACCTAGGTCGTGTGTCGAAGGGACGTCGAAATGTACTGTCGAGAAGTTAGAAAAAAAGTGTACAATTTTCACCGAATCGAAACTCCGTCGCATCTAATCGTCTGAAAGTAATGGGGAACACGTTGCCACGGGAGAGGCACTGCGATTGCTGAATAAGCGCAGTGTGGCAGGCAACTTGGTAGCACGAGCCGTCATCAGGTAAAGAAGCAGCCGTCTACCCAGCGAGCGCGAGACAAATAGAGAAACCGTTTCTCAGTATGGCATCAGACACTCAGAATTTCGAAAAGCGCGAGCCAGAACTGGATCTACTCCTGCCCAAGGGCACGCTCGATGTGCCGCTGTGGAAATCACTGTTCGCCGGCATCGATGCCGCGCTGTTCCCCAAGAAGCTCCCGCCACTGATTCTGACGTCGAAGCCGGAAGCGCAGGGCGAGCTTTGGGGCGAGCGCCTGACGCGGCCCTGGTGGCAGTCCGTATTCAGCAACTTGCGTGACGTAATCTTCCCGCCGAAGTTGCCGCCGCTGCAGCTGACCTCGACACCGGTTGAAGGCGAGAATGCCCTCGACGACTACTTGGCGCTGCCGTGGTACCGGTCGCTGGCCTCGAACGTACGCGACGCACTGTTCCCGCAGAAGCTTCCGCCGCTAGTGTTGACCTCGAAGCCGGTTGCCGTGCGCGACATTTGGGGCTTTTACGACTACAAGAAAAACGGCGCCCTCGCCTCGACCGCGGTTCACGTGGTGCTGGTGGCCTTGCTGATTGGCGGCACCTTGATCGTGCGCAACAAGGTGACGACCGCGAAAGCTACTGGGCCGGTCATGCCGATCCTTTCGGACTCGGATATCCCGGCATTGCCTCCTTCCAAGACGCAAGTGGGCGGCGGTGGTGGCGGCGGCGATCGCGACAAGCTGGCGGCGACCAAAGGCAGATTGCCGAAGCTGTCGATGCAGCAGATCACGCCTCCCATGGTTGTGGTGCGGAATGACAATCCGAAGCTTGCGGTTGAGCCGACCGTGGTTGTGCCTCCGCAAATCAAGCTGGCGATGAACAACATGCCGAACCTGGGCGATCCAATGGCGGCGATCCCGAACGGACCGCTTTCGAACGGAACAGGGTCCGGGGGTGGCATTGGTTCAGGATCGGGCGGTGGCGTGGGTTCCGGTGAGGGACCTGGCGTCGGTCCCGGTCGCGGCGGTGGCATTGGTGGCGGCGTCTTCCACGTAGGTGGCGGCGTTTCGGCTCCCAAGCCCGTCTTCTCGCCCGATCCGGAGTACTCAGAAGAGGCGCGCAAGGCGAAGTATCAGGGGACAGTTGTTCTCGGTCTGGTGGTTGGGCCGGATGGACGCCCGCGAGACATGAAGGTTCTTCGGAGTCTTGGTCTCGGTCTGGATGAGAAAGCCATCGAAGCCGTGAAGAACTGGCGGTTCGATCCGGCCGTGAAGGACAATAAGCCCGTTGCTGTGTACATCAGTGTGGAAGTCGATTTCCGGTTGTACTAGAGCATGCAGAAAATTTGCAGCGAGGACCGCTTTCGAGCGGTCCTTTTGCTTTTGAGGAGATGAGACCTTAAACACAGGGGACACGGAGTGGGACGTGCACTACTCTTTCAGGTCCACGTGCTCGACCCCGTTCACCGGATGTCCGAGAAAACTTGGGCCGAGGCGGCCAAATTTCTCAACCGAGTCGGTCGCGAAAAACCTCAAATGTGGAGACTGTCGTTCAGGCGGGGCGGCGGTTCCGAGTTCCCGCAGTTTCTGGGCGACGGCGCGCGCGGTCGAGTGCGCTGAATCGACGACGTTCACACTTGCCGGCGCCACGCGCCGCAGTAGAGGCTTGATTAGCGGATAGTGCGTGCAGCCCAGCACCAGCACGTCAGCATCGTGAAAACCGTCTCCGAAAGCATCCTTCACATAGATCCGTGCCACTTGCTCCGTCACCGGATGCTCTACCCATCCTTCTTCGACCAGCGGGACGAGCAAGGGGCAGGCTTTCTCGCGGGCAGCAATTCCGCGCCGCTCCAGAGCCTTCAGATACGCATGACTGCTGACGGTGGCATCGGTGCCGATCACGACCACGCGCCGCGCTTTGCTCACTAACGATGCCTGCTCAGCGCCAGGTTCAACCACGCCGATGACGGGGACCTTTGCTGCCCGGGTGATCTGGTCGAGGGCAAGGGCGGTAGCAGTGTTGCAGGCGATCACCAGCAGGCTTGCGCCCTGGGCTTCCAGAAAATGCGTGGCCTCGACCGCGTACTTCGCGACCGTCTCCGCTGATTTCGATCCGTAAGGGAGTCTGGCTGTATCGCCGAAGTACAGGTAGTCGGCGGCTGGAATGAGCGCCACCAGTTCTTTGAGGACGGTGAGTCCTCCGAAGCCGGAATCGAAGACACCGATGGTTGGTCTGGATGGTGGCAAGGACATCGTCGCAATTCATCATAAAGGAACTTGGCGCGACGCCCTACTTAGTCTGGAAAAGATTGAAACGCACGTCGGGGGAAGCAGCATCTGACAATGCTGAAATTCACGACGAGGTTTCCGCAATGGGACGCATGATCGCTTACTGGGCCACGACCGGAATATTGTGCGCGTTGTCGTTGTTCGCCGCTTGTACGTATCTGTCGGGCGGTCCGCAGGCGGTCGAAGGCTTTGCGCACGTCGGATATCCGCAGCAGTTGCGCGTTCTGCTCGGCATTGCCAAATTGTTGGGAGGGATCGCGCTCGTGGTCCCGGGCTGGCCGCGTTTGAAAGAGTGGGCGTACGCAGGATTTACCTTCGCGTGGATTGCGGCGTCGGTCGCCCACTATTTGGCCAATCAGAAGTCTGAGGCCTTCATGCCAGTGATATTGCTGGTGCTGCTCGCGGTATCGTATGTAACCCGTCCGCCCGACCGGCAGTGCGTGCCGAACACTGCGCGTCCGTGAGCGGCCCCTGGGATAGAATCAGCCGTCATCCACCGACGGAGATTCTATGCGTCCTATTCTGCTCAGCGTCATTCTTGCACTCGGCTGCAGCCTTCACGCCGTGGCCCAGTTCGACGACATCCTCAAGAAGGCGGGCGACGCGCTTTCGCACAGCAACACGGCCGGTCTCAGCGACGACAAGATCATTGCCGGCCTCAAGCAGGCTTTGCAGGTCAGCACGGGAAAGGCCGTCGCTCTGACAGGTCGGCCCGATGGCTTTCTGAAGAATCAAGCGATCAAAATCCTGCTGCCTCCGAAGCTCGAGTCGGTTGGACGCGGCATGCGTATGCTGGGCATGGGCGCGAAAGTCGACGAGTTGGAGGTTGGCATGAATCGTGCCGCCGAGCAGGCCACGCCCCTTGCCAAACAGATCTTTCTCACGGCCTTGCAAAAAATGACATTCGATGATGCCCGCCAGGTCTTGACGGGCGGTGACACCGCAGCCACCGAATACTTCAAGCGCTCGAGTTCGGCTGACTTGACCACTGCCTTCTCACCGATCGTTCACCGCGCCATGGTGCGCGTCGGCGTCGTTCAGCAGTACGATCAAGTCATCAGCAGTGCGCCCGGCGGAACGCTGCTTGCCGGGCAGTTCGATCTTGACAAGTATGTTGTGGGCAAGACGTTGGACGGCCTTTTCCTGACGCTCGGCGAGGAAGAGAAGAAGATTCGCAAGGACCCAGCGGCACAGACCACGGCCCTACTCAGGGAAGTCTTCGGCAGGAGATAACGCGAGCGTTCGCAAACGTCGTCGGAGAAAGGGAGAAGGCCACTATCGCCCCGCCTTCACGCTGGCCTGATCGGAAAGGCCAGCCATTTCTTCGACAATTCTGCCTCCGCAGCACGGCCCCGGCGGAATCGGCGCTCCATGCGGACACGTCTTCGGATGTCCGAGGAACGTGCAGATCTTGTCGGTCGCTCCCGGAGAGAGAATGTGCTCGAACTTGCAGGCCTGTTGCTCGATTTCGGTTTCGCTGTCCATGGCGAGGCTGTCGGTGAACAGGCGCTCGGCCAGCCGGTGACGGCGAATGATACTTCCGGCGCGGCTGCGGCCACGCGGCGTCAGTGCCACCACGGCGCTACCATCACTCACGAACATTCCGTCGGGACGCATCGCGTCGTGGCAAGGATTCACGAAGGGCTTGTGAGCGTGCGATTCGGGCGGATGCGGAGTCGTGGTCAATAAGCCGAGTTCCGTCATCTTCTCGACCGCAATGCTGACCGGCAGCGCGCCGTGTACGTCCATGTGCTCGAGTTCGGCAATCTGGCCGTGCTCTTCGACTACCCACAGCTCTTCGAGGATCTCGTCGAACTGCTCCTCGTCGGCCATGGCGAACACTTCCTGCGCCGCGATCTTGCCGTGATGTAGTTCGATGCGGCGGTCAGCGAGGCGCGCGACTACTGGATCGTGCGTAACCATCACGATGGTGCGCCCTTGCTGGTGGAATTCGCGCAACAGGCGCAGCACGATTTCTTCATTCTGCGCGTCGAGGTTGCCGGTCGGCTCGTCCGCCAGAATGATCTTAGGATCATTAATCAACGCGCGGGCAATACAAACGCGCTGCTGTTCGCCGCCAGAAAGCTGTGACGGCACGTGATGGCAGCGATCTTTCAGGCCGACGCGCTCCAGGGCATCCCGTGCTTCTTTTTCATCGGTCATGCTATGGAAGTACTGCGCGAGCATGACGTTCTCGAGCGCAGTCAGATACGGAATGAGGTGAAACTGCTGGAAGACGAAGCCGATCTTTTCTGCTCGCACGCGATTCAAATCCGCAGCGGAAATATTGGCGACGTCCTGCCCGTCGAGCCAGATTTCGCCGCTGCTGGGGCGGTCGAGGCAGCCAATCAAATTCACCAATGTTGATTTACCGGAACCTGAAGGGCCCATGATCGAGACCCACTCTCCCGGATCGACCGTCAGGGAAAAATCATCCAGGGCGCGAATGTTGCCGCCATTTTCTTCGGCCTTGGCCGGATACAGGCGGCTGACTTTCTTGAGCTTGATCACCCTTACTCTCCCTTCAAGATGATAGCCGGTTGGACGCGTCGCAGCAGCGACATGGGGACAATGGCTGACAGCAGCGCCACAGCCACGCTCCCCGCCAGCACCACTGGGAACACGCTGAAGCGCGGCACCACCGGAGCATTGAAGTTTGCCCGCCCGATCCAGGCAGCGATGCCAATACCGATGATAAATCCGAGAGCTGCCCCGACAGCACCAAGCGATGCCGCCTCAGCGGCGAAGAAGCCGCTGATCAAACTTTCTGATGCGCCCAACGCCTTCATGATGGCGAAGTCCTTGCGTCGGTCGAAAACCCAGCCCGTGAGCGTCGCCAGCACGCAGAGTGCGGCGGTCAGAATAATCAGGATGGCTGCGGCATAGAGCGTAGCGCGCGTCTTGCCCAGGACCCTTGCTTCACCCTCCACAATTTGTCGCACCGGACGCACATCCGCCACAGGCAGCGCCTCCGACAGTCGGCCCACAATGCCGTTGATCTCTTCGGCACTGCCGTTGGCGGCGATTTCAATGGTCGTCGTCTGAATACCGCTCCAGGCAAGGAATTCGGGCATGGGAAGATAGACGCGGCTGTCTTCGGCCGCACCGGTCTGCAGGGTGCCTGAGGGTTTTAAGTGAATCGTGTGACCTTGAAAACTGAGATCGAAAGGCTTGCCGTCTGGCGAAACGACAGGCAGCGCGCGCATGCCGACCAAGGCTTCACCCTCTCCCGTGGGCCACGCACTCACCGACCACCAGCGATTCAGCTTCTGCACCCGATCAAAGTCCGCGCCAACGACCACGACTGATTGTCCATTGGTCGCGCGGGCGACAACATACGCGAATGGAACCGCAATCCCGCGGCCACCGAGAGCAGTTTCCATCTGCTGGAGAGCATCTGCGGGCAGGGAAGTGCCGTCCTTGCCGACCACCACGATGTTCGCGCCGTAACTGCGGAATTCCTTGCGAAGCTTGGCCTGCACATCCACGTACAAATTCATCATGGCAGTCGCCACAGCCGCGGCCACGATCATCGCCAGCAGGGCTGACGCCGCGCGGCCACGCCGCATTACCGCAGCGCGTACCAGCATGCGTAAGAACATCGACGTGTGTGGAACTGCAGCGCGACGTTCGGCGAGGCTGGGAGTGCTCATGCGTCGCCTCGCAACGCAAACACGGGATCGAATTTCACGGCGCGGCGGATGGCCGCTGCGCTGCCGGCGAATGTGACAACCACAGCGATCGCCATGATGACCGGGAATAACACCGGCTCAATGGTGATCTGGGAGTCGAAGATCGAGCGACCGATCCGGTGCGCCAGCCAGGAACCAGCGAAGAATCCGGTCACACCGCTCATGAGCGCGAGCAAGGTGCTCTCGGCGAAGAACAGCGCGGCAACCGCCAGATTGCCAGCGCCCAGAGCTTTCATGAGTCCAACCTCGCGCCGCCTTTCGAAGATGGCAGTGGCCATGGCCGCCGACACGGCCAGCGCGGACGCAAACAACGCAGCCAGCGTGATCAGCAGCATCAGGCCCTTGATGCGTGAGAGAACCGTGCCTTCATTCTGCGCAACCTGGCGTATCTGCTCGGCGTGCGAATGTGGAATCGCCTCCTGCAACTGGTAGGCGATCGACTGCACGTAAGGCGAGCAGTACCACCGGTCCCACAATTCGCCGCTCATGGTCTTGGGATCGCGCCGGGCTAGTGCGTCCTCCGGCTTAGTGAGTGCACTCACGTAGACCCGGCGTACCGCGTCGGGCTTACCTAGCAGGCGTTGCGCGACCGGGAGAGGAGCGACGATCTGGCCATCCTCGGCTCCGCCTGTGGAGAGCACTCCGGCGATGTGAATGCTCTGGCCATTGATCGACAGCGTGTCGCCTGTACGCAATTGCAATTTTTGCGAGAGGTGCTCACCTAGCAGCACTTCACTCGAATCATCCGCTGGCCAGACGCCGTCGACTTTCCACCAAGGATGCGTATTCCTTACGCCGGTGGTGAACTCGTCCTTGCCGAAAACCAGGTGCTTGGCGAAGTAGGTGCCGACGAGCGTCGCATCCTGGGCACGCCCAGAGCTCCCCACTGTGACGTTCACCGGCAGCATGGGCGAGAAGCCAAGGATGTTGTGCCGCCAGAAAGTTCCTTTGATCTTGGGCAGGTCAGCTTCGCTCAGGAAGTTGCCGTCGCTGGGAGGCTTCAGGTTGACGCCGCCGATCTCGACATCGATCGTGTCTTCCTGCGGAGTCACCAGAAGGTTCGCGCCATAGCTGCGCAGCTCGCGGTTGATCTTGTCGCCGATGTCGGTAGCGACGGCAATCATTGCGGTGGCCACGGCCACGCCAAGCGTGATCGCCACTCCGGCAAGCAGCTTACGGCGCTTCTGCCTGCGAAAGCTTTCGTAGAGAAGCCGGGCAAACATGATCTATTTCTGGAAGAACCGGGTCTGCGCCGCGACGTCGGCTTCCTTGATGACTACCGTGTCGGCGGTCGTCTCGGCTTTCAGAGGAATCGGATTGCAGCCGCCCGGCATGCCCACCGATTGCGGATTGATGGGAGCAGCACAGTTCTTGCACACCACGCCGGTGGTTCCCTTGTAGAAGCCGACCGAGCCGCAGATTTCGCAGGCATCTAGCACTGTGGCAATCTTGCCGTCCGGCTTCAGGTAAAGCCAGAATCGGACGTCCACGCCATTCTCGTTCGCGCGGTAGAAGTGAATGTCGCCGTCAGAGACTTCTTTGAGGGGAATGGTCGCTTCTCCGTTCAGGAATGCGATCTCGGTGGCCTTCTGCGGGGCGCTCAGACTTTTGGCATAAATGAACTCGGCCGTCACCAGCATGATGAACAAGAATGAACTAACATAGACCGATCCCATCCACAACCGTTCGCGGCGCGCCGTCCACTGTGCTTTGCGGCGCTCGGCAGCCGTGGTCGCTTCCGGCGCGGGCTGGCGCGACTTCACTTCGAATAGCACCATCAGGGCCGCCAGCGCGAAAATCGTAATGAAGAAGAAAACCTCGTTCCGGACAATGGGACCGATGAGAGCCATCTCCCGCTTCGAGGAGGGGAGTACGCCATTTTCCGAAAGTTCGTGCAGGCCGCCGATTACCAACTGAGCGGCGACGAACCAGAGAATCACGGTGGTGACCCGGAAAAACTTCTGCAGGTTGATGCGCACGCTGCCCTTGACGAACATCACACCGAAAGTCACGGCGGCCAGCACTCCCAGCAGGGTGCCGATGAAGGTCATCAATTCAGTGGAGTTCAGCGTCACGCCGGCCAGGGTCAGAACCGTCTCGACGCCCTCGCGCAAAATCATCAGGAACACGAACAGGAATACGCCGATGCGCGATCCGCCACTGCTCAGTGACTGGAGCTTGCCTTCGATCTCGCCTTTCATCTTCTTGCCGGTGCGCATCATGAAGATGATCATGGTGATGACGAAGAAGGCGGCGGCCAGCATGACCCAGCCCTCGACGATGTCCTGATTCAGGCTCAGGCGCGAAACCACAATGGCCACGGCGATGCTGGCGACAAAGGCAGCCGCCATCCCGGCGTAGACCGAGCGGCGCAAGTCGGCACGCCCGATCTTGGCCAGATAGGCCAAGGTGATGCCGACGATCAGCGCGGCTTCGACACCCTCGCGCAAAGTAACTATGAAGGCTTCTAACATGAAATTGGACCCACGACGATGTTGAAAATGAATTTCAATTTCAACTTTACTAGGATAGCTTGCACCCTGCAGGGGCGTCAACGCGTGAGGTCACGCGCGGATGTGACGTGGGTCACGTGCAAGTTCTTGACCCAAGAACTACTCAAAGCCGCCGGATAAATTGTTGCGCCTGTTCGAGTTCGGGGAAGAGCTTCTCTTCGGCGTGAAAGGCCGCGGAGTGCACGCAGCGCCGGCTACCGTTGAGTTTCACAGGATGCCGCAGGTGGAGCATTTCGTGGTAGACGATGTACTCCACAGCGTAGCGGGGCACCTTGGGGTGGTCGAAGATCCGGCTGACGATGATCGCGTTGTGAGCTGGGTCATAGTGTCCCAGCAGATTGCGAGCGCGGCGCTGGCTCCAACTCATCTGCGGCCGCGCCTGCATGCCGCCGAAAAAGCGCAAATTCAGGCTCTCGAAGATCGAGTCCAAGTCGTAATAAGAACCCCGTGCCGAGCCTAGCTGTTTTCGCCCTCGCAGCTGACGTATCAGATGAGCTTTCTTCCGTACTGTGCTGCTAAGAATGTATCTTCGATAGCGGCGTGAATGCGCCTGCTCGATGGCTTTCCGATACATTTTTGCAATCAGGATATGGGCGATGGCGCGCAGCACGGGCTCGGGCGCGCCTTCCAGCAGATCCGACAGGCGAACCAGCACCCGGCCTTCCCGCAAACGGATCGTGTTATTCACGTTGGCAAATGGGAAGAAACGTACGGACATCGGAGGAGGCGGAGTAGCGGGATGCAGTTCGCGAAAGGTGTCCAGGAAGATTGTGACAATACTGTCGCTCACCCTGTAATTAGGGTAGCACGATGCGCTGTGGATTCAGGGATCAAGCCCGCAACTGTTGTCGCCGGATGTTCGCAGGGCAGCAACTCACGACTTCGTTTTCTTTTTTCGCTTCCAAATCTCTTCTTCGTCGGCCTGCAGTTTCCGATGATCAGCGGTGCTATTGTCGACGGTCTCGAGCGTGTCCGACAAGATGAACTGGTATTGGCTGACGTCTTCCTTGGAAGCGCTTGCGTCGTCCTTCAAGGCGCGAAGCTTGGCCTGGAACTCGGTGTCTCCTTCAATGACAAATCGCATGGCTTTGCGCAGATCCGCTTTGCGGCCTTCGAAGTTGTCGAGGTTGTCATTCAGTTCGTTGTAGACCGATAAAAAATCCTCCAACATCTGGTGCGTCTGCGCTGGACGATCTTTCACTTTAGGATCGGCTCGCATCTGTTCCAGCTTTACTAGCCGCGCTCGCGCGAACTGGACGTAAAGCTTCATGCGAGGCTCAGGCTCGACCGCGGAATCGCGAAGCAGGTCGATCTCCTCCTGGGTCAGAGGATCAGATCGGCGTTGCGCGCGCGCCGGAGCGAGCGCCATACAGATTACGAATGCGAGAAGGAGAACAATGCGCGACTTCATTTTGCATTCTTTGCGAACATGCGGTTCAGTAGATCTGAATCGATCTTGTCGAGGCGCTCCACCGCCTCCTGCACCGTGGCCTGATCATCGAAAGGCAGGCTGCGCTTGATGTCGGTGAGGCGGTGAGCCATGCGGTGCACCGCGATCTCGACATTCTTTAGCTTCCTGCCTGATTGCTCCGCCGCCTTCTGCGCTTGCTCCGAGTAGGAAACGACCTCGTGAATCGCGACGACTGCCTCTTCTGACTTTCCTGCAGAGTACAACTTGTCGGCGTTTTCCACCTGACGTTCCGCGACTTGTGCGCTGAGGGTGGCACGCTCATCGGGCTTGGCGTTCTGCAGACGAGCCTTCAGTTGTTCGAGGGTTAGTTCCTTCGAAAATCCGCAGCTGATGGCGACCACGGCTGTGATGGTGAGAACTGTGCCCCAAGTACGCATGCGTTCGTTCACTTTTTCGGCTCGATCGTGATCAGGCGGTGCCGAGCCTGCCATTCCTGATCAGGATACTTCCCGTTGGCTACTTGAAGGAAGAGATGATAGTTCGCCGCCGCCTGGTGGTAGTCGCGCAGATGGTCATAAGCAGTGGCGCGCAGAAAGTATCCTACCGGAACCTCCGGCAGATACTTGGCGCGAATATCGAGTGCCTTGATGGCCAGCGGGTAGTTCTGGTTCTCGTTGGCGGCAAAGGCGAGATCCCCATACACGGCTCCCCAATCCGGCTTGAGCTTTACGGCGGTCATGAATTCCTGTTCGGCTGCCGGAAATTTCTTCTGCTTCATCAGGCACTGGCCAAGCTTCTGGTGGAGGTCCGCATTCTCAGTATGAGCGGCAAGCAACGATCGGTACACGGCCTCGGCCTCCGCAAATTTACCAGCTTCCACGTAAACGTCAGCCAGATCGCTCTGCGCTCCCGCGTCATTCGGTGCGATCTTCAGCCCGGCTTGCAACTCAGCTGCTGCCTCATCATATTTTTGGTCAGCCGCCAGAACTCGTCCCAGTTGAATATGTGGTTGCGCCTCGGAGGGACGCTGCGCAACTACCTTCCGCAAATAGTCTTCCGCCTCGGGATACCGCTTCCCGCGCATGTAAACGTTGGCGAGGCCGACGAGCGCATCCTGCGACGAGGGATCGAGGGTTAGCGCCTGCTTGAACTGCTCTTCGGCGTCGGCGAAGTTGTTAGCCTTCTCATACAGAAACCCGGCAGAGAGCCGCGGCTCGGGGTCCTTGGTCTGAAGCGCAGCCGCCTGGCGAAATGCTTCGATGGCCGCGTCCGGATCGCTTTCTTCCAATACATGTCCGAGCCCCAACCAGGCGCGAGCATGACCTTCGTCAGGATGGCTTTGAGGCTTGAGCTTGGTAGCCGCCCGCAAAAACTCCTCGGCGCCAGACTGCTTGTTCTTGGCCAGACTCAGTCCGAGGTTGAGGTTGGATTCGAAAACATCGGGCTTCGCGGTGACCGACTGGCGATAGGCCGCAATCGATTCCTCCGTCCTGCCCAGCGCGTTGTAGACGAATCCCAGGTCAAACCAAGCCTGATAGTTCGAGGATTGCGTGGATACGATCTTCTTCAAGAGAGGTTCCGCGGACGCGTAATCCTTCTTTTCAATCGCGGCCTCGGCCTGCGATAACTCAGGCGGCTGCGATGGATCTTGCTCAATCACACGATGGTGGCGGACCGTCTTGCTGCTTGAGACTTGTGCGAACAGGGAAGTGGTTGCGGCTAAGAGCAAGCCGCCCAGCACGCGCCGCAGCTGCTTATTTGTGTCCATTGGAACCGGACGTTCCATTCCCATTGAGGAGCGCAGCCAGATACTTTCCCGTATAAGAGTTGGGGAGCTGGGCAATCGCCTCGGGAGTGCCTGTGCCCACCACGTAGCCTCCGCGATCTCCGCCCTCAGGCCCGAGGTCAATAACCCAGTCCGCAGTTTTAATGACCTCGAGATTGTGTTCAATGACGACGATGGAGCCCCCCGCGTCAATTAGACGGCGGAAAGCAGAAAGAAGTTTGCTGACGTCGTCGAAATGCAACCCGGTTGTCGGCTCATCGAAGATGTATAGGAACCGCCGCTTGCGCTGAACACTGCTTCCATTTGCCGACGGACGCCCGATTTCGCGGCCGGTGGGCTGCAGGTGCGCCGCCAGCTTCATCCGCTGCGCTTCGCCCCCCGACAGCGTGGTGGCGGACTGCCCTAGCCGCAAATACCCTAGCCCAACTTCTTCGAGCACGCGCAACTTCTCCGTGATCTTGGGGACCTCTGCGAAGAACTTCAGCGCTTCCTTTACGGTCAGGTTCAGGACTTCGTGGATGTTCTTGCCCCGATAGCGAACGTCCAGTACTTGGGGCTTGTAGCGCGTGCCCTTGCACTCCTCGCACACCAGCTCCACGTCGGCCAGGAACTGCATTTCGACTGTGACCGTGCCATCTCCCTGGCAGGTTTCACACCGCCCGCCCGGAATATTGAACGAGAAATGCCCCGCACTAAATCCGCGTTTCTGCGCCTCAGGAAGGGAAGCGAACAGGTCGCGAATCGCGTCGAACGCCTTGATGTAGGTGACGGGATTCGATCGCGGAGTTCGGCCAATCGGTGACTGATCCACCAACACCACTTCGTCGAGGTAGTCTTCTCCTTCGATGCTGTCCCAAAACGCAGCAGACGGTACTTCGCCGTTAGGCTGCTTCTTTGCAGCGATCAATGCCTGATAGAGCACGTCGTGGAGCAAGCTCGACTTTCCCGAGCCCGAAACGCCTGTGATCGCCACGATCATCCCCAGCGGAATATTCAGGTCGATACTCTTCAGATTGTGCGCGCGCGCCCCGCGAATTTTGAGCTGCTGCACGCCCGGTTTTCTGCGATTGCTGGGCAATTGAATTCGCAGATCTTCCGAGAGATATCGGCCCGTGAGCGAGGCAGGATTCTTGCGAATCTCGTTGAACGTCCCGGTCGCGATGACCTTGCCCCCGTTTTCTCCCGCGCCCGGGCCGAGATCTAGGATGCGGTCGGAGGCCCGCATGATGTCGGGATCATGCTCGACCACGAGAATCGTGTTTCCCAGATCGCGCAGGTTGTGAAGGATCTTGATCAGCCGGTGCGTGTCGCGGGTATGCAGGCCGATGGATGGCTCATCGAGCACGTACAGAGTCCCGACCAGCCGCGACCCGAGTGACGTTGCTAGCTGGATGCGTTGCGCCTCGCCGCCCGACAATGTAGAGGCCAACCGGTCGAGGGTCAGGTACTCCAGTCCAACGTCGTTGAGGAAGCGTAATCGCTCCTGGATCTCGACCAGCAGCTTGTCGGCGATGGCCGCTTCTTGCGGACGCAGGTCCAGCGACTGGAAGAAGTCCGCCGCCTGCTCGACCGTCATGCTGCAAACCTGGCAGATGTTGCGGTCGTTGATCTTCACCTGCTGTGCTTCTGGCCGCAATCGCGCTCCTCCGCAGGTTGTGCACACGGAATATCCGCGGTAACGGCTCAGGAAAACGCGTACATGCAGCTTGTACTTCTTGCGCTCGAGATGGCTAAAGAAGCCGCGCACTCCAGGAAACTTTCCTTCGCCATCGACGATCAGTTTCTGATGCTCGGCGTCGAGCTCGTTCCAGGGCTCATCGAGCGGGATCTTCACCTGTTTCGCGAAGCGCTTCAGTTCCGTGAAGAGCGGGCGATACTTCGGCTTGGTCCAGGGCTCGATCGCACCTTCATTCAGCGATTTCGACTTGTCAGGAATCACCAGGTCGAGATCGAAGTCGATCGTATTTCCAAAGCCCTGGCAGCGCGGACATGCCCCGTAAGGGTTGTTGAACGAGAACAGGATCGGTTCCGGCTCATCGTATCGAATCAGGTCCTGCTTGCATTCGAAGCGCTGGCTGAAGCGAAATCTCTGGACGATCTCGCCTTCGCGGGGAGACGTCTCGAAGATCACTTCGCCCGATTCGCGATAGGCCGTCTCGATCGCGTCCACGATTCGGGGCCGAGCATCCGCGGCCACCACCAGACGATCGGCAAGGACAAATACGGGCGCTGCGAAGTTGACGTCGAGCAACGACTCCGGCGTGGAGAACTCAAAAATCTGGCCGTCCTGGTACAGGCGGTTGAAACCGCGAGTGCGAAGATCGAGCAACCGGCTCTTCAACAAATCGCTCGGCAGCCGCGATGCTTCCGCAGAAGCCTTCTTGCGGCGTCCGGCTTTTTTCTCGGGCTCAGCCGGCCGGCCGGTGCTCGACTGGACAGGGAAGAGCACTTGCAGCCGAGTCTCTTCTTCCATCGCCAGGATTGCATCGGCGACTTCGTCCACCGCGTCTTTCTTCACTTCCTGTCCACACTTCAGGCAGAAAGTGCGGCCTACGCGCGCAAACAGTAACCGCAGGTAGTCGTAGATTTCGGTGGCGGTAGCGACTGTCGATCGCGGATTACGCGTTGAGTTTTTCTGACGGATGGCCACTGCGGGCGCGATGCCATCGATCTGATCGGCATCGGGTTTTTCTATGCGCTCCAAGAATTGCCGCGCATACGCCGACAAGGATTCGACGTAGCGCCGCTGTCCTTCGGCATAGATCGTGTCGAACGCGAGCGAGGATTTCCCCGAACCCGACACACCCGTCACCACGGTCAGTGCGTTGTGGCCGATGGTGAAATCGATGTTTTTGAGGTTATGGACACGTGCGCCGCGGACTACGATGTTCTCTGTGGACATCTGCTAAAGGGATCGCCGCAAGCCAGGCCGATGCCCGGCTGAAACCTTCTAAGGGGTCCACAGAACGGGTCGGCGGGCTTACGGAATCCTTCTATTATACGGCACGCGGGACGGAGGGTTCAGTCAGGCGCTCGTCGATGCGGAGCTCCGCAGGACGGCGGCTCACAGGCATGGGAAAAGGGTGACGCCGCGGCGAAAGTATGAGTGCAACGATCGCACCCAGGCCAACCCCCGCCATAAGAAACGTAACAGCAGTGCGCGGATCGTATCGCGTTTGCATAGCACCTTCCATTTCGTGAAAGTGAAAGCGGCGCGCCAAGGCAAATTGCGCCGGACGCGCCGCGGCTCATCAACAGCACTGAGCGGTTGTGTTAGGAGATGACCTGAATGCTATCCACGTGGATCACGTTGGTCGACGAATCCAGAGTGCCGGTGACTTTCACCTGCTTACCTTCGTAGTCCTTCACCTTGCTCTCGTCGTCAACCTTGTAGCTCACGTTCGAGGAGCCATCCTTCAGCATCATCGCGCCCTTTTCCTTCACGATCGTTCCCGTGAATTCCTTGGCGGTCTGTGCCGAAGTCGGTGAGGCCTGCGCGTCTTGCGCCGGCTGCGACTGCGTGGGCTGAGCCTGTGGATCGTTCTGCGCCGGTTTTGCTTCCTGCGCGTACAGAGAACCCATGCCGGCTATACCCAAGGTCAGGGCTAATACGGATCCACGGATAAAGTAGTTCTTCATGAAAATCCTCCTGGAAGAAAATTTCACAGCGTGTTTGCACCCGTGAAGTGCAAGCAGCATGCCAAAAGGCGAAAACTGTCGAACGCGAGTTGCAAAATGAGAAAGTGCTTTGCTTGTCGTGTGGAAAAACCAGCGAGCATGAAATTTCAACTGCGTCGCATGCAAAACTTTCGCAACAGCATTTTCCACAGCAGCGACATTCCGGCGCTACGGAGCGCAAAACCTACACGCTTGCGGCGCTTCTACTGTAAATCGGGTACCGCGCTAGTTTTGGCCATCATGATGCAACGGTTTCTTTGCACATCATTCCCAGCGCACCGCACGATCCTGCTCGCTTGAGTGCGCCCACGTGCGAGGAGGCTTCGAGTGGATTTGCAAATAGGCAGGGCCGCGGCTTACGGAATTTTTCCGATAGACGCGCGCCTCGATCAAATTGTGAGTTCGCTCAATGCGGCAGGATTCGAAACCAGCAGCATTTGTGTTTTCCTTCCTTCCTCCCATCCCGTAGCTGACGAAGTGCGAAGCATTAAATCGTCTTCTGGCGAACTAATGGGCGATCATGGGTCGGAGCGCATCCTCGCCTGGCTCGCGACACTGGGCGGCGTTGTTATTCCAGAAGTCGGATTCTTTGTGGGGGCGCGCGGCTACCTGCACGCGGTTGCGTGCGGTATCTGCCAGAGCGGGGACAAGCGTACAGGGGCGCTCGCCAAGTTGGGAATTCCCGCGGATGCCGCCGAGCGCTACGAGACTCGCACCCGTGAGGACGCAACCCTGGTGTTTGTCAGTTGCGATGGATGGGCCCAGTCGGAATGGGGGCGTGAAATTCTGCGCTTGCTGCGCGCGGAGGAAGTGTGTGTCCTGGGCGAGAACGACGAGCCAGAGTGCGATCCTCCGCCCTTGCCTTCGAATGTTGTGATGTTACGGCCGCTTTGAGGACTATTGGCGTTCCTGATCGCGACGACGACCGTAACGGAATGCCAGGCCGACGCCCAAACTCATGAAACTGAGCGGGGGGATGAGTAACACGAGCACGCCGCGGCTGATGGCTCGCTGCCCGTCTTTCGTGGCGCCAGTCGCGTTCGCGTAGCACATTGCACAACCTTGACCGAACGCGGGCATGGCCCACAGGGCGAGCCAAAGTATGGCGACGAAAGAAAGCTTCTTCATTTCACTCCCAAATCAACCACCCGGTGGGCGTCGCGGAAAAAGAAAATCCACATCAGGGCGAAGCAGGCCATTACTGAGATCGTGAGCAGCCATCGCATGGCAGGAAGTTCGGACTTCAGGTGCATGAAGTACATCGTGATCAATCCGGCCTTGATGACCGAAAGGACCAACAGGACCATGAGCATATGCACAGGTTGAAGAACCTGCTTGTAAGCAAGAACCACCTCGACTGCCGTGAGCAGCAGCAGAGCGCCCCACACCCACAAGTATGTTGCCTTGGTCTCTCCGTGTGCCACCGTCACGTCATGCATCGTATGCGCTCTCCGATTAGATCTTGGTCGACATCAGGTAGACCAGCGGGAAGATGAACATCCACACCAGATCGACGAAGTGCCAGTAGAGGCCTGAGACCTCGACATCGTTGGCATCGTAGTCTTTGGGTTTTAGGAACAGAACAATGGCCGAGATGATCGCGCCCACCAGCAGCACATGCACTCCCGTATGGAAGACGCTGCTGGCGGGAGTTATCAGCCAGCCAACTAGCCACAGCACGAGCAGTATAGGCAGAAATTTCTTGCGCAACGCGATCACGCCCAGGTAGATCACGCCGATCGTGACGTGCAACATGTGCATGCCCGTCAAGGTAAAGAACGTTCCGCCGAACAAGGGCACCGCCGACCAGGGATTGCCCGAGGGCGTCATGTTCTCGCCGATCAGCTTGGTCCACTCCATCGCATGCAAAACCGTGAACGCGGCTCCGAAAAACATGGTCGCAAGCAGCCAGTTGCGGATCCACGGTTTGTCGCCGCGGTTCGCGGCCATGACTGCCAGCACCATGGTCAGCGAGCTCGACAGCAGGCACGCGGTCATCACTGTGGCGTTGGCAATGCTCTCTTTGTGGAAGGGCGTAGGCCATGCCGGATTCGAAATGCGCCCGTAGCTGTATGCGAACAACAGCGCTCCGAACGTCAGCGAATCGGACGCGAGGAACAGCCACATTCCGATCTTTTTCGAATAGGTGCCGAACAGGGAGGGCTCGAACTCGCCCTGTGTATCGTGAACCGCGTGTTGCACCGTTGCCATCGTCAGCCTTCTCCTTGAAGAGCTATCGAACCAGCATCAGTAGGACGACAATATAAATCCACAACAAAGCCATGAAGTGCCAGTACCAGGCAGTTACATCGACAACGATCCGCTGCGCTTCCACCGGCTTGCGCATCAACCACGAAGACACTGCCGCGTACATCAGCGCGATGATTCCACCCGCCAGGTGAATCGCGTGTGTCGCGAAGAGCAAGTACGTAAACGAGCTGCTCGGGCTGGTGTACACAAAGAAGTCATGTGCACGCAGGGTTTCCCACAACAACAACTGACCGGCCAAGAACCCCAGTCCAAGAACGACTGTACTTCCCAACCATGGAAAGCCACGTTCATCGCCCAAGGAGACCCCTGGAATCGACTTTACCGGAGCGAGTGCGGCCCGCCGTGTAATCGCGCGCCGTGCCATTTCCATCGTCACACTGCTCAGGAGCAGGATGAACGTGTTTACCAACAGCAGTGCGTACGGCAGGCGAATCGTGGTCCAGTCGCGTGAATAAGTATTCGTCTGCTGGTCGAAGGAGGGAAGTCCCTTGCGCACCAGCAGCGCGCTGGTAAAGCCCACGAATAGCATCAGCACCGCGGTCAGCCCCAGCACCAACCCCAGCCGCGCCCGTCGCAGGCGCTCGCCGTAGTTGAATGCGCCGTTACTGGCGCTCCCTTCGTTTCCGTCGCCACCACCGCCATACGAGGGAGGACTCCCACCGCCCGCGTCGCGGGATCGAGGGTCCTTGATTGCAAGATTCGGAGCCAAAGTCGACATACCCGTTTTCTGGTTCTAGTGCGATGCTCCAATCGGCGGATCGGTTTGCATCACAAAATCGCGCGCCGCGCCCGGAACCCCGTACTCGTAGGGGCCGTTATGCACTACCGGAGTGTGCCCGCCGAAGTTGTCGTGCGGCGGAGGCGTGGCCGTGGTCCACTCCAACGTCGTCGCATCCCACGGATTGTCGGACGCCTGCGCTCCCTTAAACATGCTCCAGAACAGGTTGAAGACAAAGATTAACTGCGCGGCAATCGTGATAAACGCCGCGTACGTCATGAACCTTTGCACCGGAATCAGCGGGTGCAGGTATGCCAGTTCGGTGAGCTGCGAGTAGCGCCGCGGGTGTCCTGCCATGCCGAGATAATGCATCGGCATGAAGATCGCGTATGTGCCGATGAACGTGATCCAGAAATGGATCTTGCCCATGGGCTCGCTCATCATTCGGCCGAACATCTTGGGGAACCAGTAGTAGGTTGCCGCGAAAATTCCGAAGATCGCCGCCACGCCCATGATCAGATGGAAGTGCCCCACCACGAAATAGGTATCGTGCAGAGGAATATCGAGGGTCGGCTGCGCGAGAAACGGTCCGCTCAATCCGCCTGATACAAAGAGCGACACGAAGCCGATGGCGAACAGCATCGGCGTAAAGAAGCGGACGCGGCTCTTGTAGATCGTCCCCAGCCAGTTGAAAGTCTTGATGGCCGAGGGCACGCCGATCGCCATGGTCAGGAGCGAGAAAGCGAACGCCGAGTATGGGCTCATCCCGCTCATGAACATGTGATGGCCCCAGACCATGAAGCCCAGGAACCCGATTGCCAGCATGGCATACACCATGGCGCGATAGCCGAAGATCGGCTTGCGCGCGAAGGTCGAAAGAACCTGCGAGGCCACGCCCATGCCCGGCAGAATCGCGATGTACACCTCGGGATGCCCGAAGAACCAGAACAGATGCTGCCACAGCAGCGGTGAGCCGCCTTTATGACCCAGCAATTGGCCGTTGACCACGATGGTGGGAAGAAAGAAGCTGGTGCCCAGATTGCGGTCCATCAGCAGCAGGATGCCCGCCGACAACAGAACACCGAAGGCCAGGAGTCCGAGGATGGCCGTGATGAACCACGACCACACCGTCAGCGGCATGCGCATCAGCGTCATGCCCTTGGCGCGGAGATCGAGCGTCGTGGTGATGAAGTTCAGAGCGCCCATCAACGACGCAGCGCAGAAGATAGCGATGCTCGTGATCCACAGATCCGCCCCGAGTCCTTCGCCAGGCCCGGTGGACTGCACGGCGCTCAGCGGCGGATAACCTGTCCAGCCATGCAGCGGCGCCCCACCGGCCACGAAGAACGATGCGAGCATCACCACCAACGCCACGAACGTCGTCCAGAACGACAGCATGTTCAGGACGGGGAACGCCATATCGGGCGCTCCAATCTGAATGGGCAGGAAGTAGTTGCCGAATCCGCCCTGCGGCGCCGTTGTCAGCACGAAGAACACCATGATCGTGCCGTGCATTGTCAGCAGGCTGAGATACGCTTCCGGCTGAATGTGGCCGATGAGCGGCAAATTCGCGTCGGGCCAGATCAGGTGAATGCGCATGAATAAGGACAGGATCATGCCCACCCACACCGCGGTCAACGCGAGGAAAAAATACTGGATCCCGATCACTTTGTGATCGAGGCTGAAGATGTATTTCCGGATGAAGCCTTGCGGGGCCGCGTGCGCGTGGACCACTTCCGAGGTTGCCATTATTGTTTCTCCGCCTCCCGCGCCCCGAGCCACTTGTCAAAATCCTCCTGGCTGACGACTTTCAACATGCCATGCATCTTGTAATGTCCCAGCCCGCACAGCTCCGCGCAGGCGATTTCGTAGTCGCCAATCTGGGTGGGCGTGAAGTGCATGTGAATGGCAAGTCCGGGAACGGCATCCTGCTTAAAACGCATGTTCGGTACGAAGAAGCTATGGATCACGTCTACGGCTCGTAGCGTCAGGTCGACCTGCCGGTTGACGGGCAACATCATAGTTCCGGTAACGACGTCATCTTTCGCTGCCGGATCGTTCGTGTCGAGCCCGATCGCCGCCTCGCTGCCTGACGATGGATCCATCAGCTTGGGAGTTGTCACCCCGAATTTTCCGTCCGGTCCGGCATAGCGGAAGTACCAGGCGAACTGCATGCCGGTGACCTCTACCGGGATCGCGGAAGCGCTGGCCGGCTCAAACCGTTCCGCCGCCCAAATCTTGCTGCCCATCAGGTTCATCCCGACAAAGAGGACGGCGGTCAGCATCGTCCAGACGACTTCCATTGTGGTGTTGCCGTGGGAGTAGTCCGCTGGCGGAGAAGACTTCCGCTCCCGGTACATCCACACGAAGAGTCCGAGCGAGCATTGCGCCAGCACGAACACGATACCCATCACGATGTAGGTGAAGGTGAACTGGTGATCGATGCCCGCCGCTGCCGCCGACGCGCCCACTGGCAACCACCAGGGATGCCAGATGAAGAAGTATGTACTGACGAAGGTGATCAACCAGACAACTGCCAGTAGAGCGAGGCCCATCTACCACGACCTCCAAGGTGTCGATTTTCCGCA
>Ga0207693_10001030_pt1 | contig 24932 bp, 27 predicted proteins | sample LARL81metaG_FD_184347 | JGI IMG/M metagenome (GOLD analysis project Ga0207693, IMG submission 184347) | Corn, switchgrass and miscanthus rhizosphere microbial communities from Kellogg Biological Station, Michigan, USA - LAR L8-1 metaG... | ecosystem: Host-associated > Plants > Roots >... | reverse complement strand
TCACCATGGCTTTCGAACTGCCGCCCCTGCCCTACCCGAAAAACGCGCTCGAACCGCATATCTCCGAGCGGACGATGGACTTCCATCACGGCAGGCATCACCAAGCCTATGTCACGAACCTCAACAACCTCGTCAAGGGCTCCCCGATGGAGAGCCAGTCTCTCGAAGACATCATCAAGGCCACCTATAGGGACTCGTCGAAGACGGGCGTCTTCAACAACGCCGCGCAAGTGTGGAACCACACCTTCTTCTGGAACTGCATGAAGCCGAGCGGCGGCGGTTCGCCGACCGGACAAGTCGCGCAAGCGATCGACCGGGACTGCGGCGGTCTCGACAAGTTCAAGGAGCAATTCAAGGCTGCTGCAGTGGGTCAGTTCGGCAGCGGGTGGGGCTGGCTCGTTGCCGAAGGCGGTAAGCTTAAGATCACCGCGACCCCGAATGCGGTCAATCCGCTGGCCGAAGGTCAAACGGCGCTCCTCACCTGCGATGTATGGGAGCACGCCTATTATCTCGATTACCAGAACCGCCGGCCGGATTTCGTCCAAACCTTCATCGATCATCTGATCAACTGGGATTTTGTCGCCCAGAACCTGTCGAAGGCCCGCTAAACACCGCCTCGAAACGAAAAAGCCCCGCTCAGCGGGGCTTTTTCACAGGTGCACGCCGGTGTCGAGCAGCACCGCGGTGTAATCCCGGTACGTCATCCCGAGCGCCTGGGCTCGGGCCAAACGAGCGAGCGCAATCTCTCGCGGTGGCGTCTTCCAGGCCAGCGAATGCGCCTTCTTCCAGCAAAACCTCCGCCAATCGGCTCCCGGATCAAGCGGAGGTCCGCCATTGTGGCCGATGCCAGGGGGTAAATCGTCCAGGTCCACAAGCTCGCTCCCGTCCCGTGGAGCGAGCAAAAAATGTGCCTCGCGAAAGGCTTTCGCTACCTGCGCTGGCCGGTCAGGGCTATCCCGTGGTTAACTACTTACCCGCGATGCGATTGCGCCGCACGCTGCATGTGCTTTTCGGCGTTGGCTCGGAACACCTGATCGGCCAGACGCTTCTGCTGATCAGGCATCGCGTCGTACAGCTTCTGGAACGCCGGAACCAGCTTCTGCACCCGCTGCGCGTGCTCCTCGGAGATTTGCTCGTAGGATTGCATGTTCTGAACGGCGTTCATCGTCGGATATAGCTGAGCGCGCTGCATGAACGCTTGGTCCATATCGCGGGCGTTCTCGCGCATCACTTGGGCAAATTCGTTCCACTGCGGCTCCTCGGCCGGGGTGATTTGCAGCTGCGTATGCAGCTCTTTGATGCGGCGCTCGACGCGCTCTTCCGCGGTTTTGCCAGGCACCGGATGGCCGGCCATCGGGGAAGCCGCCGCGGCAGGCGGAGGGGGAGTTGCCTGCACTGCCGCGGTTTGCGGCGGTTGCGCCATGGCGGCAGGGAGGTATAAAAGCGCGGCGACGGCGACGGATGCGACACCGCTCAACGGGATCAGTCTCATCGTAGTACTCCAGTAACCAGGTTTAGGTCTCCCGGCGCTCAGTAGCCGTAGTAGACGGGCGGCGGCGCCGGCGTGTAATAGCCGGAAGGTGGCCCGTAATAGCTATACGGCGGGGCGTAATAGCCGGGGGAGTAGCCCGGCGCGCCGTAATAGCCGCCATTCGATGCGATCGCGGCGCCTAGCCCGAGTCCTACGAGACCGCCAATTATCGCCGCTCCGGCAGCGTTGCCGCCGTGGTGAGAGTAACCCCCGCCATGCCAACGTTCCGCATGGGCCGCAGGAGCCATCGCCAACCCTGCTATGAGAGCTGCAGTGCTAAAGATGCGTGCGAGAACAGCCATGATCGACTCCCTCAAAAGTGTACATGGCCAACGTCGGACGCGGTCGACGGTTCCCCAGCGCTTGCCGGCGCGGTCAGCGTATGGGGTAGCCGGCTCCGATCACGCGGGCGGGATCAGCGCAGCGGCGACCCGGCGGTCCTCGGCGACCAGCACGTTGTATGTGCGGCAAGCCGCCCCGGTGTCCATCGCTTCGAGCGCGATCCTGGCGTTGCGTAGCGCGCTCCGCAAACTGGCGGGCACGGCGGTTGTCGAGCGTCCGAGCCCGAGCAAAAGGATCTCGATGCCACCATGCTCGATCACTGGAGCCAAGGTCTCCCATGTGACATCGGAAGCATTCGCGGGACCCCACGGAACGGTGAGGTCGGGAAAGACCAGGACCGGACCGTGATAGATTACCCCGCTCACTCGAAAGCCGCTCGCGGCATAACGCTCGACCAGTTGACGCCCGGCCGGAGCCACAGGGGTGAGATCCATCGCGGCGACCGCGGGGCTCAGGGTGCCCCCGGGGCGCGGGCTTGCACGGCCTCGCCCGACCGGGCGATCGCGGCCCGGTTCGGCCGCACGTAGTAGAGGATCGGCGCAGCGATGAAGAGCGACGAGTAGGTGCCGATCACGACGCCCCACAGCATCGCGATGCTGAACCCTCGAAGGACAGGCCCGCCGAGGAACAGTAGCGCGAGAACCGCGAGCGCTACTGTGCTGACGGTCAGGATGGTTCGCGACAATGTTTCGTTGAGCGCGAGGTTAATCAGATCGCGAAACGGCATCCTTGGGTATTTGCGTAGCGACTCGCGGATGCGGTCATAAATCACGACCGTGTCGTTTACCGAATAACCGGCAATAGTCAGGATTGCGGCCAGCGTGGTCAGGTTGAACTCGAGCTGGAGCAGCGCAAATAGGCCAACCGTAGTGAGAACGTCGTGCAAGGTGGAGACCATCCCGCCGACGCCGAATTGCCACTCGAACCGGAACCCGATATAGAGCGCGATCGCCAGCAGAGCGAGAAGAGTAGCGATCACTCCAGCCCGGATCAGCTCGCTGCCGACGCTCGGGCCGACGACCTCCACTCGGCGATAGTCGACCTCCGTGCCGAGCGCCTGACGCACCTGCTGAACCGCCTTTTCTTGCGCGGCATCGCCGCCAGGCTGACGGGGCAGCCGTATCAGCACGTCCGTGGGGGGACCGAAGCCTTGCAGCGAAGGCTCGCCGAGGTGAAGGGCATCGAGCTTTTGTCGCATATCGGCGAGATTTGCCGGCCCAGCAGTGGAGCGCACTTCGATTAGTGTACCGCCGATGAAGTCGATCCCGTAATTGAGCCCGACAGTCGAAAACAGCACGATTGAGGACAAGGTCAGCAAGAGAGAAAAGGCAAACCCGACCTTGTGCCAGGCCATGAAGTCGATTTTCGGCGTGCGCCGAATGACGATCAGCGGTCTCATTGAGTCTTCACGGTCAAATTGGGATCGCCTTTGGTTTCCACTCGCGCAACCAGGTGACGATCAGCAATCGCGTCACCAGGATCGCCGAGAACAGCGAGGTCAACACACCGATGCTGAGAGTCACGGCAAATCCTTTGACCGGTCCGGAGCCGAGCCAGAACATCAGCGCGCCGGCAACCAAGGTGGTCACGTGACTGTCCAGGATCGTGCCGAAGGCCCGCTTGAACCCGGCATCGAGCGCCGACAGCATCGTCCGGCCGGCCCGCACCTCCTCGCGGATGCGCTCATAGATCAACACGTTCGCGTCGACCGCCATGCCCATCGTCAGGGCGATTCCGGCGATCCCCGGCAAGGTCAAGGTGGCACCTAGGAGCGAAAGGCTGCCGAGCATCAGGCAGAGGTTGAAGATCAGCGCGATATCGGCGAAGACGCCGAACAGCCCATAAAACAGGATCATGAAGACGATAACCAGGATCACCCCGACGATACTGGCGACCGCTCCGGCATGGATCGAGTCGGCGCCGAGATCGGGGCCCACCGTCCGCTCTTCCAGGATGGTGATCGGCGCCGGCAGCGCGCCCGCCCGCAGAAGGAGGGCGAGGTCGCTCGCCGACTGGACGCTAAAGCTGCCGGAAATGATGCCGCTGCCGCCGAGGATGGGTTCGCGGATTACCGGCGCGCTGATCACCTTATTGTCGAGCACGATCGCGAAAGGCTTTCCGACATTCTCGCGCGTCGCATCACCAAAGCGTTTGGCGCCCGCTGCGTCAAAGCGAAAGCTGACCACCGGCTCGTTGTTCTGAAAGGTCGGCTGGGCATCGACCAGGGTATCGCCACCGACCATTACGCGCTTGCGCACAACATAGGCGGGGGGACCGGTGCGCGCTCCCCGCCCCTCCTCCGCGGGCAGAATCTCGTCACCTGGTGGGAGCCGGCCGCGGCGCGCGTCCTCCACCGAAACGGTGGTGTCCACGAGCTGAAAGGTCAGCTTAGCGGTCCGGCCGAGCAGGGCTTTGACATGCTCGGGGTTGTCGACGCCGGGGAGCTGGACGAGAATACGGTCGGCGCCTTCGCGCTGAATTGTCGGTTCCTTGGTTCCGGTCTCGTCGATCCGCCGACGAATGATCTCGATCGACTGGTCGACCGCCTGCCGACGCCGCGCCTCGGTCGCAACGTTGCTAAAGCGCATCGTTCCCGACCCGTCCGGGGCGATGTCGACTGTTAGATCCGGATCGATTTTGCGCAACGCTTGGCGCGCGGCGTCGATGCGGTCGGGTTCGCGAATCGTAAACACGATCGCGTCGCCTTCGACATTGAGCCCGGTATATCCAATATTGGCGTCGCGCAACGCGTTGCGCACGCTATCGATGATCGAGTTGAGCCGCTCGCGCTGAGCCGCGGCGACATCGACCTCAAGCAGCAGATAGGATCCGCCGCGCAAATCGAGGCCGAGCGCCACCTGCTTATGCGGCAGCCATCTGGGGACCTGGGCGAGAAAGGATGGGCTGAACAAGTTCGGCAGTGACAGCAGAACACCGAGCGCGCATACCGCGCAGATCAGGGCAATCTTCCACTTCTCGAAATACAGCATTCTCTATTGCTCACGGTGAGTGCCAACAAACCTTTGGCCGTGGCTTCCACTTTCTTTTAAGCGCCATCACTCCTTTGTGCCGACCTTTGCGCGGGTCTCCGTTTTCTGCTTGGCGGCCTCCCGGGCGGCGGCGGGATCGGGTTTGGCGAGGACGCTGGTGATCGTGCTGCGCACCACGCGAACTCGCACATTGTCGGCAATGTCGATAACGACTTCCTCCGGGTTGTCGACCCGCGCCACGGTGCCGATGATCCCACCCCCGGTCACCACCCGGTCGCCGCGCCGCAACGCGTCGAGCATGGTCTTGTGATCCTTGGCCTTGCGCTGCTGCGGGCGAATCAGGAGAAAATAGAAAACGACAAAGATCAGGATCAGCGGCAGAAACTGGACGAGCGCGCTTTGATCGAATATGCCCGTCCCCTGGGCATAGGCCGTAGAAATCCACATTGGAATGGTGCCTCAAAATCGCGTGCCGTCCGTCGCCGGGCGGCGCCGCAGTCACCGACATATGGTGCTGGCACGCGGCAGGCCAATTGGTACCCGATGCCCGGTTAAAGGGCAATGCCGAGCCCCGGTTCGCGGTCTTCCGCAGCTGTGGTAGCGTCGACGACCTCGCGGATCCCAGGATATGGATTTGCCGAAAACAGAACCCGATTTGTTGCCGCTGCTGAATCGCATCGCCGATGCGCTCGAACGCCTGGCACCTCCAGCCGCGCCTACCAACGACTTGGAGTCCGGCGATGCCTTCGTGTGGCACGCCGACCGCGATTGGCTCGAGCCCGTTCACCAAGTCAACCGGATCGAGATCGGGCTGTTGCGCGGTATCGACCGGGTCCGCGACATCCTGCTCGACAACACCGAGAGGTTCGCTGCCGGCCTCCCGGCGAACAACGTGCTGCTGTGGGGCGCACGCGGCACCGGGAAGAGCTCGCTCGTCAAGGCGGCGCACGCCGCCGTAAACGAGAAACGCCCGCACGCCCTCGCGCTCGTCGAGATCCACCGGGAAGACATTCCGAGCCTGCCGCATCTCTTGTCGCTGCTGCGGGCGACCGCACGCCGCTGCCTGCTGTTTTGCGATGACTTGTCCTTTGATCAGCATGACGCGAGTTACAAATCACTGAAGGCGGTGCTCGAAGGAGGCATCGAGGGACGGCCGGCAAACGTTGTCCTCTACGCGACCTCGAACCGCCGCCACCTGATGCCCCGTGACATGATCGAGAACGAACGCTCGACCGCCATCAACCCGGCGGAGGCGGTCGAGGAACGCGTCTCGATGTCGGACCGCTTTGGTCTGTGGCTTGGCTTCCACAGCCTCGACCAGGACACCTACCACGCTATAGTGCGCGGCTACGCCAAGCGCTACGGGCTCGATCTGCCGGCCGATCAGCTGAAGGCCGAGGCCAGCGAGTGGTCGATCACCCGTGGGTCACGTTCCGGCCGCGTGGCCTGGCAATTCATCCAGGACCTCGCCGGCCGCCTCGGCAAACCTCTGGCCTAAGGGGTCCGACGTGGCACCGGTCAGCGGCAGTGGGGCATCACCTCTTTAGCGAACAAGGTCATCGAATTCTTGACCATCCCGTGGTCCATGATGCCGCCTTGATTGAAATAGCAGATCAACTCGTCCATGCCGTATTCCCGACGGAGCTCCTGTACCCGATCTACGCAATAATCTGGATCACCGAAGATCCCGATCTCACGGTCGAAGTCTTCGTACTTGACACGTTCGAGCCGTGCCAGGACCTCACGAAAGGCCTCAAAGCCCTTGATGTCCCCCTCGCCGAGAGGCCGGTTCAGCGCTGTTGCCTCGCGCAGAAAGCGCAGCAAGCCCGCCTCGCAATCTTGGCGCGCCTGCGTCCGGCTCGCAGCAACGTGAACCGGAAAGGCGAGCGCAATATCGCCCGCGGTGCCGGTGGGCAAGGTGTCGTGATAGACTGCCAGCCCCGCCTTGAGCTTGTCCGGCGGATTGATCAGCGGCGAGGCAAAGATCGGCAGCTGGCGCCGCCCTGAAAATGGAAAAGTGTCGGGGCTGTTGGCGGCGACCCGCACCGGCGGATGCGGTGATTGCACGGGTCTCGGCACGATGCTCAGGTCGCGTGCGCGAAAGTGTTTTCCCTCAAAGGAGAAGGACTCGTTGCTCCAGGCCTGTAACATGAAGTCGAGAGCCTCCTCGAAGCGCTCACGGCTCTCTTCCTGGGGGATGCCGAAGCCCCGATATTGATAGGCAACACCCCGGCCTACCCCGAATTCTAGGCGCCCGTCGCTCAGGATGTCGGCGGTCGCCGCTTCTTCGGCGATCTTTATCGGGTTGTGCAGAGGCAGCAAAGTCACGGCCGTTCCCAGGCGAATCCGAGTCGTCCGCTGCGCGGCCGCGCCCAGCACCATCAGAGGGTCGGCCAAGATCGAGAACGAGCGGCTGAAGTGAATTTCCCCGAGCCACACCGTATCGAAGCCGAGACCATCGCCAAGTTCGATCTGCGCTAGGATGTCCCGGTAACGCTGATGCTCCGAAAACCCGCTCGCACACGGCAACTGGTCGAAGAAGCCGAAGCGCATTTGGTCCTCCCTGACTTCGCTAGCCGCCACCCGCGTCTTTGCCAGCCGAATAGCACGGGATGTGTCGTGCAGCAATCGACAGTAGAGAGAACGGAATTCTCAGCTCGATCGCGAATCTTTTGTGCCGGCCGTCGGCAAAGGGGCCAGGAACTCGCGCGGATCGACGGCCTGCTGACCGCGGCGAAGCTCGAAATGCAGCTGCGGCTCGCTGACATTGCCGGTCGAGCCGACACGCGCAATCAGCTGACCGCGACCGACTTTCTCGCCGCGCTTGACCAAAATCGAGTCGCAATGGGCATAGGCCGAGATCCAACCATTAGCATGCTTGACCAGAATGAGATTGCCGTACCCCCTCAGCTCGTTGCCGGTATAAGCGACGATGCCGCCATCCGCGGCTTGCACGGCCGTACCGCGCGGAGCGGCTATATTGATGCCGTCATTATGTGTGCCGTCGGATTTGGATCCGTAGGTTGCAAGGACATTGCCACGGACCGGCCAGAGGAACGCGCCGGTAGCCGAGGGCGTCGCGGCTCTACTCGAATCCGGCGCCTCCGGAACCGCTCGAGGCGGCGGCGTAGCGGAGACCGAGGGCGGCGGCGAAGCCGGAGGCACTACCGTTGGAGCCGAAATCGATGGTCCATCCGACGGGGCCGCGGGCGGCAAATTGGACCCGGTCGTGGGCGGTGGGACGTCTGGCGGCCGCGTCGGGGGTAGCGCCGCAACCGATGCCGGCGCCGCAGCGACACGCGGCGGCGGGCCGCCCCCCGGGATGATCAGTGTGCGGCCAACCTGAATGTGATAAGGAGGCAACAGGCCATTCGCCTCGGCAATCGCCCGCATCGGAATATGATAGCTCCGGGCAATTTCGGACAAGGTCTGTCCACGCTGGATCGTGATCGTCTCAGGTCCGCGCTCCTGCGGCGCGCCCCCGGTGATCACCGGTGCAGGCCCGGCGGTCGGCGGAGTACAGGCGGCGACCAGACAACTGAGTGCCACAACTCCGGATGCACAACAAAGGCCGCGTCGCGCGCCACTGCGAAGCTTCATTTTTCCCCCGCACGCCCCCCGACGCGCAATAGTCTCGGCTATTTGGTACGCGAAGAGAGAATCATGTCAACCCTGGTCGGGGTGCCGCCGCGGCAGCCCCGCGACGAGTGGAACGAACCGGACCAGACCGAGATCCTCGGTCGAAAACCGGTCGTCTTGGCGACGTATGCGCACGAGCTGCTGGTCGCGGTGATCCTCGCCGACGGGGACCACAAGGATGCCGCCCGGAGCGAGCGCATCGGCGAGGGGCGCCGGCACCTCGGGAGCCGCCGCGGTCACAAGCACCCGCTCATAGGGGGCCTGCTCCGGCCAGCCTTTCGTGCCGTCGCCGAATCGGCACACGACGTTCCGCAGGCGCAGCTCTTCAAAACGGCGCTCGGCCTCGCGCAACAGCTCGCGATGACGCTCGATCGTAAAGACCCGGCGGCAAAGGGCCGCCAAAACTGCGGTCTGATAACCGGAACCGGTGCCGATCTCGAGGGCGCTTTGTCGGCTGCCGAGTTCCAGCTTTTCGGTCATCAGCGCCACTACATAGGGCTGGCTTACCGTCTGCCCATTGCCGATCGGCAAGGCCGTGTTCTCGTAAGCTTGGTCCTCAAACGAGGCGGGGACGAACTTCTCACGTGGTGTGTTTTCGATGGCGCCGAGAACCCGCGTGTCGCCGATCCCGGCGCGGCGTAGCTCCATCAGCAGGCGTAGTTTCTTCTGGATCAGGCCTGGCTCGGCCGAGCCGGCTCGAGCGGGCGTCACCCGAAAACCTTTTTCAGCGAAGCGAGCACAGGAACGTTGGTCAGATTGAGATAAATCGGGGTAACGGAAACCTGATTTTCGTTGATCGCGGCCAAGTCGGTGCCGGGCTCGGCGATGCCGTCCTCGCGGACCGGGCCGATCCAGTAATAAGGCTTGCCGCGAGGATCGAAGCGCTCGGTCAGATTGTCGGCGATTGCACGCTTACCTTGGCTGGTGACCGCGATGCCGCGAACTTTCTCCGGGGCGGCGGCCGGGAAATTGACGTTCATCAGGGTGTGCTCGGGCCAAGGCAGCCGGGTCAATCGCCGGATCACCTCGGGCGCGAAACGCGCGGCGGTATGCCAGGGGATCGTCTCGCCGTCGACGAAGTGCTGGCTCAGGGCAATCGCCGGGATGTCGAGCAAGGTCGCCTCCATCGCCGCCGCGACTGTCCCGGAATAGGTCAGATCTTCTCCGACATTGCCGCCGCCGTTGACGCCGGACAAGACGAGGTCGGGGCGCCGCTCACGCAAAAGGTGCTTGATCGCCAACATTACGCAATCGGTCGGCGTCCCGTCCACGGCATAGCGCCGCTCCGCCAATTCCGACATTCGCAACGGGCGCCTCGTCGTCAGCGAGTGACTAGAGGCGCTCTGTTCCTGCTCGGGCGCAACCACCCAGACGTCTTGCGAGAGGTCGCGGGCTATCTCCTCCAGCAGTTTTATGCCAGGCGACCCGATGCCGTCGTCGTTGGTGACGAGAATGCGTGCCTTGCCGAGCTCGATGCGCCCGTCAGCCATGGGGTTCGAGGACCTCCTGCCCTCCCATATAGGGCTGGAGCACCGGTGGGAGCGCCACGGTTCCGTTGTGGCGCTGGAAGTTCTCGAGGATCGCAATCAGAGTCCGCCCGATCGCCAATCCGGAGCCGTTGAGAGTGTGCACCGGTAATGTCCCCTTGCCCGCGGCGGGACGATAACGCGCCTTCATGCGCAGGGCCTGGAACGCGCCGCAATTCGAGCAGCTGGAAATCTCTCGGTAAATCCCCTGCCCCGGCAACCAGACCTCAATGTCGTAAGTCTTCTGCGCCGCAAACCCCATGTCACCGGTCGAGAGCAGCACGACTCGGTAGGCAAGGCCGAGGCGCTTCAGCACCTCCTCGGCGCAGGCGGTCATCCGTTCGTGCTCGGCTGCGGAATCATCCGGGCGGACGACCGAGACCAGCTCGACTTTCTCGAATTGATGCTGGCGGATCATGCCGCGGGTGTCCTTGCCGGCCGCACCAGCCTCCGAGCGAAAGCATGGGGTCCAGGCGGTATAACGCAACGGCAAAGCGCCTTCCTCAAGGATTTCATCCGCCACCAGATTGGTGAGCGGCACTTCGGCCGTCGGGATCAGCCAATAGCCGTCAGTGGTCTGAAACAGATCCTCAGCGAACTTGGGCAACTGGCCGGTTCCAAAAACCGCGTCGTCGCGGACCAGCAGTGGAGGAGACACCTCGTTGTAGCCAAACTCGGTCGTATGGAGATCGAGCATGAATTGGCCGAGCGCCCGCTCGAGCCGGGCGAGCGCGCCGCGCAGAACAACGAATCGCGACCCGGACAACCTCCCGGCGCGCGCAAAATCCATCATGCCGAGCCGCTCCCCGATCGCCTCGTGCGACAGCGGCGCGAAATCGAAACGCGGTGGCTCGCCGTGATGGCGCAGCACCCGATTTGCAGTCTCGTCCGGCCCGTCCGGCACCTCTGCGCCGGGCAGATTCGGCAAACCGGCCAAGGTCTGGTCGATCTGGGCGCGCAGTTGCGCTGCCTCCGCACTCGCTTGGGCCTCGGCCTCCCTATCCTCGGTAGTCTGGTGTAGCAGCGGCGTTATGTCCTCGCCGCGCTTCTTGGCAGCCCCGATCTCCCTCGCGACGCGGTTGCGCCGGGCCTGCGCTTCCTGGGCGCGAGTCTCCGCGGAGCGCCACGCTCGGTCGAGCGTCAGAATCTCATCGGCACAGGGCGCCAAACCGCGCCGCTTCAGGCCACGGTCTAAGTCAGTCGGGTTGTCACGAATCCATCTGAGATCGTGCATCGAAGCGCGTCATGCCCGGGCTTGACCGGGGCATCTCCTGGACCGCCGAGTTAAGCCCGGCAATGGCAAAAGGGGGGCGGCGATAAGCATGGTGTCCGGATATAGAGAGCCGTACGCCTCTCGTCCATCCGGCTCACACTCGTCAGGTTCCAGCGGCTGGTTTGCCCTTGCCCGTGAGCTCGGCCTCCTCTTCCGCCTCGCGCCGAGCACGCGCCTTTTCCACCATGCGGCAGGAGATGATCGAGGCTTCGAAAAGGATGATCAGCGGGATGGCGAGGCTCGTCTGACTGACCACGTCGGGCGGCGTCAGCACCGCCGCCACAACGAACATGGCCACGATCGCGTAGCGGCGCTTGGAAGCGAGTCCAGACGACGTCACCAGACCCACCCGCGCCATCAGCGTCAGCAGCACCGGCAACTGGAACGCAACGCCAAAGGCGAAGAGCAGGGTCATCACCAGCGACAGGTACTCGTTGACCTTCGCCTCGAGGACGATCGGAAGTCCGCCGTCGGCGGCGGCCGGCGTCTCGAAGCTGACGAAGAAGCGCCAGGCGACCGGAATCACGACAAAATAGGCGAGCGACGCGCCCATCGCGAACAGCACCGGAGTCGCGAAGATATAGGGATAGAACGCCCGCCGCTCGTTCTTGTAGAGACCTGGGGCGACGAATTTCCAGATTTGACTGGCGATGATCGGGAACGCCAGGCAGAGCCCGGCCCAGAACGAGACCTTGACGTAGGTGAAGAAGGCCTCGGTCAGGCCGGTGTAGATAAGGTGCCGCCCGGTCTGTCCTTCGAAGATGACCGCCAGCGGGTGCACCAGAAATCCGTAGAGGCGTTCCTTGAATTGATAGCAGATCAGAAAGGCGACGAGGAGCGCGCCGATCGACCACATTAGCCGGTTGCGCAGTTCGATCAGGTGATCGAGGAGCGGCATCCTGCCTTCTTCGAGCTCGGCTTCCCTGTCGTCGTCCACAACTTTTCCCTAAATGCGCCTAACCATGCACCGTGAGAGAACGCTAAGTCGAAGCGACCCTCACTGCTTCAGCGGCACGGTATCCTGATTGGCCTCATGTGGCGGCGAGAGGGCTGGCGTCGCCGGTTCGGCCGCCTCAGTCTTTGGCATTTCTTCGACCGGCTGCGGTTGAGCTTCGGGAGCCGGTGCGGCCGGCAGGTCGGCGTCGGAGAATTTCGGCAGCTCCGGCGGCTTCAAGCTTTCGGCGAGGCTCCCCGTCGGATCGATAGTCTGGCGAAACTCCTTGTCGAGATCGATTTCGGTGGCTTTCTTCAATTCCTGCCGCATTTCGTCGAGCTCGGCTTCGCGGATCATCTGTTCGACGCTGCTCTGAAACTCGCGCGACAAGGTGCGCGCCTTCTTGACCCAAAAGCCGGCAACCCGCAGCGCCTTCGGCAGGTCTTTCGGCCCGATGAAGACGAGCGCAACGACCCCGATCAGCAGCAGCTCGGACATGCCGAGGTCAAACAGCATCGCGACGGCGCTCCTCAGCGTCCTGGTCAGGTCTCTGCAGCATTCGCAAGTGTCGCGATGATGTCAGATGGCAGTGATATGGGCAATATCGGCCGGCGCACCACCCTTGGCAGGTCAGGGCTCCACGGGGACTCCCTGCTCGGCGTCTTTCTCGGCCGCCCGTTCGGGAAGGATGAGCGGGGCAAGATCGAGAAGACCGGCGGCGCGCAGCTCGTCGAGGGCGGGCAGCTCACTCAGGCTCTCGAGGCCAAAATGCACGAGAAAGCCCGGAGTAGTCACCCAAAGGAGCGGCCGCCCGGGACCGACGCGCCGACCCCTGGGGCGGACCCAGCCGGCCTCCATCAACGTATCGATCGTCCCCTTGCCGAGAGCGACCCCCCGGATCTGCTCGATTTCGGCACGGGTCACCGGCTGGTGATAGGCAATCACCGCAAGGGTCTCGACCGCCGCCCGCGACAGCTTGCGGGCAACCGGCCGCTCGATCCGCAATTTGGCGGCGAGATCGGGTGCGGTGCGGAACGCCCAGCCGCCGGCCAGGCGAACGAGGTTGACGCCGCGCCCGGCATAGATCTCGGCCAGCTCGTGCAACAGGCTGCTCACGTCGGCCCCGTTGTCTAGGTGCTGCGACAAAGCCTCCTCACCGATTGGCTCGGCGACGGCGAAGACGAGCGCCTCGATGAGCCGCAAGTGTTGCGCCCGTTCGTTCATCCACGCGCTCCGACGTCAAGCGCGGTCGCCGGGGCTGGGCTGCGGAGGTAGATCGGCCCAAAGGCTCGGTCCTGACGGAGTTCGAGGCGGCCGCTGCGCGCCAGTTCGAGGGTGGCGGCGAAGGTCGCGGCAAGCGCCGAGCGGCGAAACACTTCGCCGCGCAGCTCTCTCGGCAAGAAGCTCGCCAGCTCGCGCCAATTCGGAACACGGCCAATAAAGCGCGCCAGCCGGTTCAACGCATCGTCCATCGAATAGAATTCGGCCGGCTCGATCGACAGCACCGCCGCGTCAGTCCGTCGCCTGCCCTCGCCATAGGCGCGCAGCAATTCGTAGAGAGCGAGCTCGTAAACCGGCACCGGGATCACCGCGAGCCCCTCGGGCGCGCCGCGCAGGAACACATCCTGCCCGATCCGCGAACGCCCCATCAGCCGGGCCCCAGCAGTCTGCATCGCCTCGAGCAATCGAAGACGATGCTCCAGTTGGGCGGCGAGCTCGGTGCCGCTCGGCTCCTCGTCCTGCGGCGGTTGCGGCAGCAACAGTCGCGATTTCAGGTAGGCGAGCCAAGCCGCCATCACCAGGTAATCGGCGGCGATCTCGAGATTGAGCGAATGCTGTTTTGCGATGAAAGCGAGATACTGGTCAGCGAGCGCCAGGATCGAGATCTTGCCGAGATCAACCTTCTGCTCGCGCGCAAGCGCCAACAGCAAATCGATCGGTCCCTCGTAGCCGTCAAGCTCGAGCACGAGTTGTTCCGAGTTCGAGGGCCGCTCACCCCAGCCCTCTCCCCGCGCGCGGGGAGAGGGAGAGACCGGCGACGCGGGCGGGTGAGGGGCAACTTCGGTCATGCGCCCTGCCCGGTGATCGCCAGTACCACGCGGATCAGCGCTTCGGTCGGCGCGCCAATAAGCCAGGCGAGGATATTGAGGTCGTGACCAGTTTGCTCGCCGACATAGGGAATTACGAACAAGAACAGCAGCAGGATCAGCATGCCGTAGCGCTCGAGCCTAGCGAGCGGAAGCGCCAGAGAATCCGGCAGCAGCCCGACCGCCACCCTGCCGCCGTCCAGCGGGGGCAAGGGCAGCATATTAAATACGCAAAGGACCGCGTTGATCTGGACCGAGTGCACCAGATTTTCCGCGAGCCACTCGGCCGGGCTCGGCGGCACCAAATGGACGCCGTAAAACAATAACGACGAAACTATGGCGAGCAGCACGTTGGTGCCCGGCCCAGCCAAAGCGACCCACACCATGTCGCGCCGCGGTTTGTCGAGCCGCCGGAAATTAACCGGTACGGGTTTGGCATAACCGAACAAGAAAGGCGAGCGCAGCAGGATCAGCATCGCTGGTAGGATGATCGTACCGAACGTGTCGACATGCTTGAACGGGTTGAACGTGACGCGTCCCGCTCGCTGTGCGGTGTCGTCACCGAACTGATAGGCGACAAAGCCGTGCGCCGCCTCGTGAAAGGTAACTGCAAATACGACCGGCAGAACCCATGTGCTCGCCTGATAGACCGTTGCGGCCATGCCGCCCGCCGGGTTCACTTCTTCGCAACCTCCGAAATATGCGCACCCGCAAGGAGCGCGTCGAAATCCGCCTCGGCTTCTCCGCGATCAAAGCGTTTCGCCGCGGAACCGCGACGCATGCCTTCACCGCGCGCGAGTCGTGTCGCCGTGAGCGGCGAAATCGATCGAGCCGCCGCGACGACCTCCTCCATCTCGGCGGGGTCTCCGTTGCAATGCAGGGCGAGATCGCAGCCGGCGGCGAGCGCCTGCCGTGTCCGCTCGCCGAGCCGGCCGCCGAGCGCCTGCATCGACAGATCGTCGGAAATGAGAACGCCGTCGAAGCCGATTTCGCCCCGGATGATCTCTGCGATGATGCCCGGCGACAATGTCGCCGGTAGCGCCGGATCGACGGCCGCATACGTGATGTGCGCGGTCATCGCCCACGGCATCGCGGCCAGCGCACGGAACGGGGCAAAATCGGTGCGCGCCAATTCTTCGTAACTCGTCTCGACCGAGGGGCAGGCGTGATGACTGTCGACGCGGGCGCGGCCGTGGCCGGGTATGTGCTTGACGACAGGCAGGACAGCGCCCTCGAGCAGTCCAGCACATACGGCGCCGGCGAGGCGCGCGACGCGTTCCGGGTCGCTCCCATAGGCGCGCTCGCCGATCACCGCATCCGCCCCGGATACCGGGAGATCCAGTACCGGCAGGCAGTCCACGGTGATCCCGAGCTGCGCCAAGTCGTCGGCGATCAAGCGAGCGCCGAGGCGGGCCGCCGCCTCGGCCAGCGGGTCCGGCAGCGAGGCGAGGCCCGCAGCCGATGGGTAGCCGCGCCAATACGGCGGACGCAGCCGCGTCACCCGGCCGCCCTCCTGGTCGATCAGAACCGGTGCGTTGTCGCGGTTTACACAGCCTCGAAGCGAGCCGACGAGATCGCGAACCTGCTCGGGCGAGCTGCAATTGCGCCGAAACAGAATAAAGCCGACCGGGTCGGCGGCGGCAAAGAGACCGCGTTCGAAGACCGTAAGGCGCTCGCCCGAGCAACCCAGCACAACCGCGAGCGGCGCCTTATCGAGCAATGATGCACCCGATGTTTCGCCGTTTCAACTCGCCGCAAATCCGGTCCGCATCCGCTATCGGACCGGTCAGGAGTCGATAAAACACGCCCTTGTCGCCGAGATCGGCGCGAACGGGTGTTGCCGAAACATTAGCAAACAGATCCGGATTCGCGCGCCTGATCCGGTCCCATTCCTGACGCGCCGCCTCCTCGCTGCGCACCGAACCGAGCTGGATCCGCATTCCGTCATTCTTTTGCGCGATTTCCGGCTTTGCCGAGGAACTCGCAGCCGACGCCGGCTTTACCGGCGGCTTGCCTACTGCCTGCTGGGGCTGAGACGATGGCACAGCTGTCGCAGCGCCGGACATCGGTCCCAAGGATGATTGCGGTGCATCAGGTTGTGCAGCGGCTGGCAGCGCCGCGGGCCGCGGCATAGGCTTCTCGGGGGGCGGCAGCAAGTGCTCCACACCAGCACGTTTCTGGGTGTAGATTAGCTTGTCCCGATCCGGAACTTCCATGCCGCCCGGCTTTTCCGGCTTCACCTTTGTCGGGCGCTCGTCGGCCCGAATCAATGGGACGTCCGCAGCTCCGCTGATGATGCCCCCATGCCGCAATCCTTGCTGGTAGGCAAACCACAGACCGCCGGTGAAGACGGTCATGACGGCTACTGCGACCAGACTTGCGATCACTGCGCGAAATCGCGGCGGCGCTTCACGATCGCGCGGGTCGGCATAGAGATCGGCTCGCCCGTCCGAATCCGCCGATCCAAGTTGATACGACATGATCACATCTCCTGCGCCGGTTCGACCCCAAACACGGCGAGCCCCGAAGCGATGACGAGCGCGACGCCACGGACCAGAGCCAGACGCGCGCGGGTCAGTTCCGCATCGGAAGCAAGGATAAAGCGCAATGTCGCCTCGTCCTTGCCCTTGTTCCACAGCACATGAAACTGGGCGGCGACTTCCTGGAGATAGAAGGCGATGCGGTGCGGCTCATGCGCCTCGGCGGCAGCCTCGACAAGGCGCGGCCAGCCCGCGAGCTGGCGAATCAGGGCGATCTCGGAAGGATCCGAGAGCCGGTCGAGCGGTGCCTCAACCAGTGCCGAATCGGACAAGTCGTCATCGGGAAACTGCTCGGCGGCGTGTCGCATGACCGAGGCGGCGCGGGCGTGGGCGTATTGCACATAGAAGACCGGGTTGTCCTTCGACTGCTCGGTAACTTTCGCAAAGTCGAAGTCCAGTGCCTGGTCGTTCCGCCGCGTCAGCATGATGAAGCGGAACACGTCCTTGCCGACCTCGTCGACGACTTCGCGCAACGTGACAAACGTCCCGGCACGCTTCGACATACGCACCGGCATCCCTTTGTCGAATAGATTCACCAGCTGGCAGATCTTGACGTCCAGCGACGCGGCGCCGTTGGTCAAGGCCTGGATCGCCGCCTGCAGGCGCTTTACATAGCCGCCGTGATCGGCCCCCCAGACATCGATCATCGTGTCGAAACCGCGCCGCACCTTGTCATGGTGATAGGCGATGTCGGCCGCGAAGTAGGTCCAGGAGCCGTCCGATTTCTTTAACGGTCGATCGACTTCGTCGCCAAACGAGGTAGCGCGGAACAAGGTCTGCGGGCGCGGCTCCCAGTCATCGGGCAGCTTGCCCTTCGGGGGCTCCAGCACGCCAGTATAAACGAGCCCCCGGTCGGCCAGGATCTGGACGCACTCGTCGATCGCTCCGCGCTCGGTCAGGCCGCGCTCCGACACGAAGATATCATGGTGGACGCCGAGCAAGCCCAGGTCGTCGCGGATCAGCCGAATCATTTCTTCAACCGCGAAATCGCGGATCGGCGCCAGCCATTCGGCCTCGGGCCTGCCGAGCCATTTGGCTCCGTCGCGCTCGGCAACCGCGCGGCCGACTTCCGCGAGATATTCGCCAGGGTACAAGCCCTCGGGAATGGGTCCGATCGCTTCGTCCAGAGCTTCGCGGTACCGCAGATAGGTCGACCGGGCGAGAATGTCGACCTGGGCACCGGCATCGTTGATGTAATACTCGCACTGCACGCTGAACCCGGCCTTAGCGAGCAGCCCGGCCAGCGCATCCCCGACCACCGCGCCGCGCCCGTGCCCGACGTGCATCGGGCCGGTCGGATTGGCGGACACGAACTCGACATTCACACGCCCGCCGCCGCCGATCGCCGAATCGCCGAACGCCCCGCCGGCCCGCAAGACGGCGCGGAGCTGGGCGTGCCAGACCTCGATTCCCAGCCTGATGTTGATGAAGCCCGGCTTCGCGATGCTGACAGTGAATCCGGAGCCACGGTAATCGCCGGTCACCAGCTCCCGCCCGGAAAGCGCGGCGCCGAGGCGCTCGGCCAGTTCCATCGGGCGAGTGGGAATCTTCTCGTCCGCCGCCAACGTCGGATTGGTGGCACGATCGAGATGTGCCGGCATCGTCGAAGCAAGCACCATTGCCGCATTAGTCGACAAATCGCCACGCGCGGGATCGCGCGGCGGCTCGACCGTAACCCGGCGCAGATCGAGCCCGCTCGGCAATCCTCCCTTCGCGGCGAGGTCATCCAGCGTAGCAAGAACGAGTCGGCGAAAGTCGCTGATGATGTTCGTCATGTTTGGAGATCAGCAGCCGACGCGGTTCTTGCTTTCAGGCAACGTCGGGCAGGGGAACCTCAATTCGATGCCCCGCGACTTCGTCCACCAACACAAAAAGTCCGCCATCACAAGCGCGCAGCTGAGCGTTCGCGTTGAGGAGCTCGATACCGTAGAGGGTTCCGTCCGGAGCCAGGTCGACGTTCACCTCATCGCTCAACGGAACCGACTCCACCTGGGCGCCGGCCGGCTCGCGCAGGCGCAGATAGGCGATATTTTGACGAGGATCATAGCTGAGCTGCACTCTTCAGCCTCCAACTCTTGCTTAAAAGTATTTGACGACCACGCTGATAACCAGCCAGTCACTGTCTTCCCAAGTCGCGAACACCTCGACCTGTTTCATATGGTAGCGACGGCCGCGCCGCAGTGCCTTGAAGACGAAATTGCGTCGAAATCCCTGGCGGCCGAACCGCGCGGGAAATTGCTCGCCTTCCCGGATCGTCGCCCCGACCTCTTCTTCAGTCGCTCCTCGCTCCCGCATCCGAGCGATCGCATGAGAATGGAGCTTAATAGGTCATGTCCGGGCGTAGGTGTCGAACAAACGGTGGTGCTCGTCGAGCGCGAAACGGTCGGTCATACCAGCGAGGTAGTCGGCCGCGACCCGCGCGGTCCGGGGTTCGTCCGGGCCGGCGGCGAGGTCGCGCCACTCGCGCGGCAAGCATTGAGGCTCGGCAAGGTAAAGCGCGAACAGGTCGTGGACCACCCTGTGCGCCTTTGAGCTCATTCGGTTGACCCGGTAGTGGCGATACATCCGTTCGAATAAAAATCCCTTGAGAGCACGATCGTTGCGCCGCATTTCGTCGGAAAAACCGGCGACAGGCGCTTTGAGGGCCCTCACCTCATCCGCCGATCCCACCCTGCTTTCAGCGAGCCGCCGGCGCGTCTCGTCAATCACATCACCAACCATGCGATCGATCAGCCGGCGGACCGATTCGTGAATCAGCCGCGGTTCCTCAAGACCCGGGTAATGCGATGCCACGTCGTGAAACACTGGGCCGACCAGTGCGACATCGTGAAGATCGATGACCGCGAACAATCCGGCGCGCAATCCGTCATCGATGTCGTGGTTGTTATAGGCGATATCGTCGGAAAGCGCAGCGACCTGCGCCTCGGCGCTCGGGAAAGTGTCGAGCGCGAGCGGATGGCAAGTGTCGTATTCGGCGATCGTGGGCGGCACCGGTCGTTCGATGTCGGCGCCGCGCAAGGGGCCGTTATGCTTGACCGTACCTTCGAGCGATTCCCAGGCCAGGTTGAGCCCATCGAACTCGGCATAGCGCCGTTCGAGACGGGTGAGAATGCGCAATGTCTGGTCGTTGTGCGAGAAGCCGCCGAACCGCGCCATTTCGGTGTTGAGCGCCTCCTCGCCAGCATGGCCGAAGGGGGTATGGCCGAGGTCGTGAGCAAGCGCCAAGGTCTCGGCGAGGTCCTCGTCGAGACCGAGCGCACGGCTGATCGTCCGAGCGATCTGCGCCACTTCCAGGGTATGGGTTAGCCTGGTGCGATAGTGGTCCCCCTCGTGGTAGACGAACACCTGTGTCTTATGGGTCAGCCGCCGGAAGGCGGTCGAATGGACGATGCGGTCGCGGTCCCGCTGAAACGGCGACCGTATCGAATGTTCCGGCTCCGGATGAAGCCGCCCGCGTGACTCCTCGGGCTTCGATGCGTAAGGCGCGAGACCGACCGGGCGAATCATGTTCGAAACCTAAGCGTGGCGGTCCTCCCCGTCCACCCCAGGGTACAGCTTGTATTGACAATCGCCCGGCGAGGCGAGACATGTTAGCTAGATTAGCTAGGGCCGCCTACAATGACCGAAATCGTGAACATGCATCAGGCGAAAACCTCGCTTTCACGCCTTGTCGAGCGGGCGCTTGCCGGCGAAGAGATTCTGATCGCCCGTAATGGCGAGCCGTTGGTCAAGCTCGTGCCGGTGCCCAAGGAACGCAAGCCGCGTGTGCCCGGCCGCTTGAAAGGCAAGGTGTGGATGGGGCCCGATTTCGAGTTCACAGATGCAGAAATCGAGGAGCTCTTCGAACGCTGAGAAGCTTGATGCGTTTGCTGCTCGATGCGAACGCCCTCGTTTGGTGGGTGACCGACTCACCGAGCTTGGCCGCCGCACCGCGCGCCGCGATCGCCGACGCAGCCAACGAAGTAGTCGTGGGTATCGGCGCGCTTTGGGAGCTTGCGATCAAGCGCTCGCTCCAGAAACTGCATTTTCCGGTCGATTTCGAAGCTGCAGTCCGTGACGAAGATTTCCAGGTACTCCCGATCAGTTTTGCTCATTTGCGCACACTCGGCACCTTGCCGCAGCATCATCGCGATCCCTTCGATCGACTGCTGATCGCGCAAGGGCTTACCGAAAGGATTCCGATCGCGACCAGCGATCGGCGTTTCGCCGCTTACGGCGTGCCAATCGTCTGGTGAACGCCTACTCTGCGGCGAGCCGTTGCCGCAGGCGGGCGGTCGCGGCATTGTCGATGCGGCCTTCCGCAGTGAACGCGATGCCGTAATTGCGTTCGGCGGCCTCGCGGGAGATCAGCCCGTCGGCGACGTCGAGCGCTACCTGTTGGGGATCGCGCTCGGCCGGGTTCCCGAAACCGCCGCCTCCCGGCAGTTCGAGGCGGATGAAATCGCCGCCCGGCACGCTCTGCCGGCCCTTGGGGCCGATTGGCTTACCCGAGACGAGCGTAACCCGACCAGCTGCTCCGTCCCCGCCGCCGTCGCGGCCTCGCGCCGGGTTGGCGACGCGCTCGAAATTGCACAGCATCGCGATCGGCGTGCCGTCGGCGCCCCCGAGCTCGATGATCTGGCCGAGGCCACCGCGAAACCGCCCGGCTCCGCCCGAACCCTCTCGAAACTCGCGGCGGCGGAACAACACCGGAGCAACGGCCTCGGTCGCCTCGATCGGGATCGTGCGCACGCCGGACGGAAATGCGGTCACGTCGAGCCCATCCTTGCCCGATCGCGCCCCCGCGCCGCCGCAATGGAAAATCGCGGTGCTGAACGGCTTGATGTCGGGCGGCGCCCTCCCCTCCTCCGCACCGAGTTCGTCGAGCACGTCGGCGCCGCCGTAGATCTGCGGTATCCACAGCGAGGAAGCGCCTTCGGCCGGCACGCCGCCTTCCATGACCTGATGCAGACAGCCGAAGACGACATCGGGCAGCATGTGTCCGACGGTGTGCCGGGCGGCGACCGCGCGCGGCCGCTTGGCGTTCAAGAGACAACCTTCGGGCGCGCTGACCGTGATCGGCGCGAGTGAGCCGGCGTTGTTGGGCACCTCGGGGGCGACCAGGCATTTGACCCCGAAGGCGGTATAGGCGGTCGTATAGTTGAGCACGACATTGATGCCGAAAGCGCTCGCCGGCGAAGTGCCGGCGTAATCGACGTGGATGCCATGCTCGCCGATCGTCATCTCGGCGGACAGGGTCAGCGGGCGGTCGTAGCCGTCCATCGTCAGGCTGTTGCGGTAGGAGCCCCTTTTTAGCTTACCGATAGCCTCGAGCGTCGCCTGGCGCGAGGTCTCGATTATGTGCTCGCCGAGCCGGTCGAGATTGGCGATGCCGAACTCCTCCATCATCTCGACGAGCCGCCGGCTGCCCTCGTCGTTGCAAGCAGCGAGCGCATAGACGTCGCCCTCGACCTGCAACGGCTCGCGCACATTGGCGCGGATCACGCGCAAGAGATCCTCGTTCATCCGGCCTTCGCGCGCCAAGGCCATCAACGGGATCGACAGCCCCTCCTCATAGACCTGGCGGCCGTCAGGACCCATTCCGAGCCCGCCGATATCGACGACGTGGACCGTACTGGCGAACAACCCGACCGGCTCGCCGCGCAGAAAGGTCGGACTCACGACCGTCAGATCATGCAGATGACCGCAGGTCAGCCACGGGTCGTTGGTGATGTAGTGGTCGCCGGGCCGCATCGTCTTCAGCGGAAAGGCGTCGAGGAAATGCCTGACCGCGGCCGCCATCGAATTGACGTGTCCAGGTGTGCCGGTGACCGCCTGCGCCAACATGTTGCCGTCGCGGTCGAACACCCCCGCCGAGAGATCGCCCGCCTCCCGCACGGTCGTCGAAAACGCAGTGCGCACCAGGGTCTGCGCCTGCTCTTCGACGACGGCAATGAGCCGGCTCCACATGATCTGCATATGGATCTGCGACAGTGCCGTATTTGGTCGGCCAAGCATTAGCGCACCTCTCTGAACTCTGCACCCGGGCGGACCTTTGCGGATATTCTATGCGTCGCACTTCGATCCGCGCAACGCGCCTCCCGCCCGATACCCACTCAGCCTTCCCCCGGGCTTATCGTCGCCTGCAACCTGACATTGTATCGTAGATTCCTCTCCGCTGCACCTGCAGCGGGTCTGCAGCGGGAATTCTCGTGACGGTTGAAACACCCGCTTCGCGAGCAATGCCGGTATTGCTCCTCGAGTTGTGCCATGAGAATGAGGCTTCTTTAGGGTGCGTTTGCTAACGGGCGATCGCTTCGAGGGCGAGGCCACGTGTACGGGGGCCAAATCCGCCAATCGTCGCTACTACGATTGCCATCGCAAAGGCGATGAAGGCGAAAACCGCGTTCACCCCGCCCAAATTGAGCAAAAAGGCGACAACGAGGCCTGACAGCGCCGCCGACAGCCGGCTCCAGGAATAGACAAAGCCTATTGCACGCGAGCGAATGCGGGTCGGGAACAGTTCGGACTGATAGCTGTGAAAGCTGAAGGAGAGCAAGTTGTTGGATAGCGTCACCAGCACGCCCAACAAGATCAGCGCCGCCGGCAGCTCGCTGTTGGCAAACAACATGCCGAAGATGCCGATCCCGATCGCACCCAAGCAGATTTGCGATTTGCGCTCGATCCGGTCGGCAATCAGTGTACCCAGCAACGGTCCGACCGGGTTGGCGATCGCGATGATGAACGAGAATTCGAGGCTAGTGGTGACCTTGATGCCTTTGGCGATCAGCAACGTGGGAACCCAGGCAGCAAAGCCGTAATACCCGAAGGTCTGGAAGAAATTGAACACGGAAAGCACGATCGCGCGCCGGTCGTAGGGCGGTTGCCAGATCTCGGCAAACGTCCCCTCGCCTGCTTCGTGGCGCTGCGGCGGGCCGGGCGGCGGCAGTTTTTCGGTGCTTTCCGTCATGACCCGGTTCTCGATGCCTTCGACCACCCGCTCGGCTTCCGCGAGGCGTTGGTGCCTCGCCAGCCAGCGCGGCGATTCCGGCAGTGACAGGCGAATGAACCAGATGAAGATCGCGCCGGCCGAGCCGATCAGCACGACCCAGCGCCAGCCGTCGAGCCCGAAGGGCGTCTGAGGCACGAGCAGCCAAGCGAGGAAGGCGACCAGCGGCACGGCCAGGAACTGCAGAAACTGGTTATAGGCGTAAGCGCGGCCGCGGTGGCTGCTCGGCACCAGTTCGGACACATAGGTGTCGATCGTCACCAGCTCGATACCAATCCCGACCCCGGCAATGAAACGCCAAAGATCGACGGCAAAACCCGAAGTTTGGAACGCCATTATCGCGGTCGTGATCGAATACCAGATCAATGAGAACGTGAAGACGGTCCGCCTTCCGTAGCGGTCGGCGAAATGGCCGAGAAATATCGCCCCGACAAACAATCCGGCAAACATTGCGAAGACGAAGGTTCCGACCCCGGCTACCCCGTAAGGCGCGAGCACGCTGAAGGGCCCCAGCGATTCCGGCGTGAAATAGCCGGCCTTGACGAGCCCCGGCGCGATATAGGCGGTCAGGAAGAGGTCATAGAACTCGAAAGCGCCGCCGAGCGAGATCAGGGTCACGAGCACCCAGATATGACGGGTCATCGGCAGCCGGTCGAGCCGGGCGGCGAGTTCCGCCGCACTTGCGGTGGCCATAGCGTTTCCTCCCATCGTCGTCTGCACGGACGACCTCTATCCCGGTCGCGGGAGGCAACCTACGCTACGGCATCCTGTGTTGCACCCACATCAAACCTCGAGTGCCGACGCGCACGCCGACACGGTGCCGGCGATCCGGTTAGGTCATGAAGGTAAAGCGGCTCCCAGTGGTGCACAGCACCAGCTTCTCCGGCATCTCCTCTTTGGCCAGATCGATAAAGTTCTGACCGCTGCAATGCATCGGAAGGACGTGATCGAGATCGAACTTCTTCAGTTCGGCCATCACCTGGCGCAGGTAATCTTCAGGTGCCGGAGCCAGATGGAAGCCGCCGACCAGCGCGTAGATTTTCTCGACGCCGCTGACCTCCTGCGCGCGCCTCCATGTGTTG
>Ga0207693_10001029_pt1 | contig 24949 bp, 25 predicted proteins | sample LARL81metaG_FD_184347 | JGI IMG/M metagenome (GOLD analysis project Ga0207693, IMG submission 184347) | Corn, switchgrass and miscanthus rhizosphere microbial communities from Kellogg Biological Station, Michigan, USA - LAR L8-1 metaG... | ecosystem: Host-associated > Plants > Roots >... | reverse complement strand
TTCGAATCCTGCAATCGCTCCCAGCAGTTCCAGCACATAGGCATCGAGCACCAGCGGATCCGCGGTCTCTGTCTTGAACGCAGAATAAAGATGAAGTCCCGGCCACAGCATCGCTCCCACGCCGCGATCGAACGTCGCGCTCAGCGGCAATGAAACTCCCAGATGACGCAGGTTCGCTTCGCACAATTCAATGGTAAAAAACGACGCTCCCGCCGGTCCGATCACCGTAGAGTGTTCGATCCCCGCAGGATTGAACACCGCCGTTAACGGCCGTAACTCGTCGAGCCGCCCGCGATCGCCTTCCAGATAGTCGCCTCGCAGCACCACCGTGACGTACGCCAGTTCATGCTGGTGACGCGGTACACTTCTCGAACACGGCTGGCAGAGCTCGGAAAGCACTACCTCGCCGGTTCGCAGCCTCGCCTGGATCGGAGAATAAAACTCCCCTCCCCGCAAATGGCTTCCGGGATTCGCAGCATCGGGCACGGTCATAAGACGACGGCCCGCTGGATTTGTCACCCGCAGAGGGTAGGCGTTCATGTTTAATTTGTTCAAGACGCCCGCTATCGCCGCAGGCTAATCTGTCTCCAACTCAATTGGGAGGGTTCTATGAAGAATGTTCTATGCAGTGTTCTGGTCTTGCTTGCGTGCCTCGCCCTGTTGGCAGCTGCGCCCGACCTGAAAACGCCCAAGCCGCAATATGACGAAAAAGGCGCACTGCTGCGCCCGCCCGACTATCGCGAATGGATGTTTCTTTCCGCCGGATATGGCATGAACTACAGTCCCGAGCCCGGCGGCCACGAGATGTTCACCAATGTTTTCGTCCAGCGCTGGGCCTATGACGAATTCGCGAAGTCCGGCAAGTGGCCCGAGCAGAGCATGTTCGTCATCGACGAACGTGATGCCGCCAGCCGAAGCTCCATTAACCAGAAAGGCCACTACCAGACTGATCTCATGGGCCTTGCCGTCGAGGTCAAAGACTCCGCGAAGAATCCCGACAAGTGGGCCTACTATGCCTTCAACGGCGATGACCAAATTGCTGCCGGGAAGGCCGCCGGAGCCATGCCCAAAGGCAACGGCTGCTGGTCCTGCCACGATGCCCACGCCGCAGTCGAGCACACCTTCGTCCAGTTCTATCCCACGTTGAAAGTAGTCGCGAAAAAGTTCGGCACCTACAACGAATCCCGCGAACAGGTCGCGGACTCTAAGTGAACACTCAGGGCTTATCGAGTCGCCATCAGACCAAGTTCCTGATAGGCGCCCTGTAGAGCTGCGGACTCGCCGTAGAAGTCATAGTTCCCTGCATGATGCGTCGCCACGTGCAACAGACCGTTCGCCATGAATTTCACGTTCTTGATCGCTCCTGCGGGAAACACGACGTGATCGCAACGGCCTTGCGGATCAAAGCTGTTGACGCAATCGAACCGAGCGGTGCCGTCCCCGCTGAGAACGAGCACTCCGACGCAGTAGGCCTGCTGCATGGCTCCATTGTTGGCGAAGACAATATGCCGGTGCTCCAAAACGAACTTCTTAAGCTGGGCTTCGGCGACCTCCCGTTGCTCCTCTGCCTGGATTTGCGAGCGCAATGACACAAGTTCGATGCGCGCCGGGTAATAGGGAATCAGTTTGTTCAGATCATCAATCGCCGAGATGTAGTTCTTGCTGGCTCTCGCATCTGAGATTCGTTTTCCCATCGCGCTTAAAACGTTGTGCTCAATCTCGGCACCCTGTGGATTGCCGCCTTGCGTGAGCTGCCGGGCCCAATAGAGTGCACAATCGCTAGCCGGTTCGATGAGGCGTCCAGAATCCAGATCGAGCCGAGCTCGTTCAATCATGGCCACGCTAGGATCGGGAGGCAGCGTCTGAGTTGCCGCGGCATTCGTCTGAATCGCCGACGCTTGAGATGTCTTAGCCTCTCGGTCTGCAAGCTTTTGCTTTAACAGAGCGTCTTTTTGCGGGTCGTACCGCTGGGGAGGTGCAGGAGAGGGTTCCACGGGATAATGCTTGACGGGCTCCGGCTCGATTGGTTCAGGTTGAGGGACAGGCCTGGGATTAGGATCCGGATTCCCCGTGCTCATTGCTGTCCACGTCCGTGCCCATAGAGTTCCTTGCGGCTCGGGAAGGCTGGCGACTGCGTTCGAGACCGTGCGAAGCAGCCAGCATTGGTCATCTGCGGTGTGAGTCTTTTTCTGGCCGAATTGTTCAAAGCGCTGCTGGTCCTGCTGGCTCAGGCTTGCTGCGAACCGCTGCGTTATGTTGTTCTCTTCACTCGTGTCCATGGTGACAATCGGCGTGTTCTCTGCGCCAGCCACAATCGCTCTATCTCGTGCTTTGGCAAAGTCACGGTATTCGTCGGAAGGCATATAGGTAAAGGCAATCTGCATGCGGCCGCTGGATACCAGAGCCGAGCACCTCGCGTCACCCAGACGCGACATCATTTCGGCTTGCGCCACGTAATAGACGCGCAGATTGGCATCATCGAGACTGGAAAGCCCCCTCGCCAAGAGAGCCTGGTTTAGCTGATCCAGATTCTCCGGCGCGACGTGGGCCCTGAGAGCGAGATACTTCTGTGATTTGTTCAGCTCCTCCGATTCGTCGTATTCCGACATCTCGCTCGCCGTGATAAACCGTTGGAAGACCGTTCCCCATGACTCCTGCGGGTCGAAACCGACGTTGGACGTGGGCATCAGAATGGCCAAAAGGGCAACAGGGAACACGGAGAGTTGGCGAGCGTTTTCGAGCCAGCCCCAGAACGCGCCGTGGCTGGCCCGCTTATCCGCATTGACGATTGCCTTGTAGATGCTCTTGCCCTGTTTGGTCTTGAAGATACGATCAAGGGATTTGTGTATTTTCCGCGGCGAACTCAGCATCAGAGGTTCGGCATTGACTAGCTTGCCGTCTGGACCGAGCCGGAACAGCAGCCCCCGGTCCTGATGCTCCGGAGCCTCCAAGCCGTTTACCGCCATCGCACACTTGGCAGCTTCCCAGCGTCGAAACGTGTCGAATTCTCCCTTGCTTGTAGGAGGCATGATGAAGACAACCTTGCTGAAAAGCTCTTCCCGCTTGAGCGTGTCCATCTCCCACACAGTGCCCTCGCGATCTGAGGGTACGATGAGGATGCCCTTGGCTCGCCTCATCAAGTTCACGATATCGGCCTGCCAGTGTTCCTCCTCAGTCAAGATTCGTCCAGCTCCGATTGCTTCGCCCGGCTTACCCAATGCAATCAGCGGAGCGCGGCCGCCTACCGCCAAGGTGACGTAACTCTCTAGATCATCCGTTACCTGCCGCTGCCCGACCCATACGCACTTCCTCCTTACTCGGAGGTACAGAGGAACATGCAGCTTCCCTGTGGTTTCAAAGGCTCGAAGGTAAAGATAGAAGTCCGGTACTCGCGCAGCGGGATCGCTGCGCAATGTGGTTAGGATCTTCTGTCCGGTGGAGTCGTAGTCCTTCTGGCGCAATTGAAGTCGTCTTCCCCGCAGCCATTGGCTGAAAAGCAGCAGAAGCAGCGCGATCGTCCCGACGACCCAACGTCCACCGAACGTATCGATAACCTTCTGCGTCAGCAGAGTCGCTCCCGGCCTCGCGGCCTCAATCACGGGCCCAAACAGCGTACTTCCAAGCATGCTGCTGACCCAGAGGGCCAGACCCGCGCCGAAAGTGAGTCCGCCGCGCAACATCCAACGCTTTGCGCGATCCCATGCGCTGTCGAACATGATTGCGGTCATAAGCACCTCCCCGCACCAGATACACTCTGTCGACTCGGATGGGGCCCCAAAAAACCGCCGAGCAGAAGGCCGGCGGCGATAGTGGAACGATTTTGCCCCGGAACGTCCGTTTTTTCCAGCACTATTGTTGCGAAACCGTCTGGATGTCCCGCCGTACTCCCGCCAATGGAGCACGTTGTTGAATTGTGATGTTGGGAGGCAAAACGTTACGCCGTTTGGAACATCAATCTTCGATTTTGCATTTTCCACCCCATCTGCGACACTGACTTTGACTACCGACGACTAGCTACCGAATTCCCGATGGGCCGCATCCACGTACTCTCCGAAACTGTCGCCAACCAGATCGCTGCTGGCGAGGTCGTGGAGCGCCCCGCTTCAGTCGTCAAAGAGATGCTCGAGAACTCCCTCGACGCCGGCGCAACCCGCATCAAGATCAGCGTTGAGGCCGGCGGCAAGAAGTTCATCCAGATCACCGACAACGGATGCGGCATGGTTCGCGACGACGCCATGCTGGCCTTCGAGCGTCACGCAACTTCGAAAATCAAAAATGCCGAAGACCTGCTAAGCGTCGCAACCCTCGGATTTCGCGGCGAGGCCCTGCCCTCGATTGCGTCCGTTTCCCGCCTGCATCTTGAAACCCGTGCCGCGGACGATCCTGCCGGTACGGTGATTGAAATTAACGGAGGAAAGATCGCGCGCGTCGAAGAAGCTGGACTCCCTCTCGGAACCTCGATCACCGTCCGCGATCTCTTTTTCAACGTTCCCGCCCGCAAGAAGTTTCTCAAAGCCGAATCGACCGAACTGTCGCACATCGCCTCGCTGGTCACGCACTACGCGCTGGCGCATCCGGAGAAGCATTTCGAACTGCACTCCGCGTCCAATGCCATGCTGGTCGCACCTCCCGTGGCCGGATACAGCGAGCGCGTCTACCAGGTCTTCGGCAAAGAAACCTTAGACCAGTTGATTCCGGTCGCATCGCGTCAACCGCTCGAGCGCATTGGCTTGCCGCAACCTCCTCCCTGGCGGCGCAAGGAAGAGGATGACGGTGGCGGCGTTCCCAAAGATCCTGGCGAGATGAGGATTCATGGCTTCGTCTCCAAGCCTGAAATCCAAAAGCTGAATCGCAATTCGATTTTCATTTTCGTCAACGGACGCCTCATCCGCGACCGCCTCGTGCAGCACGCTCTCACTGAGGCCTATCGCAATATCATTCCGCCCAGCGTCTATCCAGTAGTCCTGCTATTCCTGGAAATGCCCGCTGCTGAAGTCGATGTCAACGTACATCCCTCAAAGACAGAAGTCCGCTTCCGCCAGCAGAGTGCGATGCACGACTTCGTCCGCGACTCCGTACGGGCGGCGCTGATGAAGGCGCGTCCGGTGCCGCAATTCATGACCGAGATTCATGCGCATGCTACCGCGAGCCAGTCGCTCACGCCCGGTGCGATCACACCCGGCGCGGTGTGGGAACCATCGTCGGGAGATGCTGGGCTTCCCGCCTCCGGCGTTCGTTATCCGGAGGCGGGATGGCGAGAGCCGGAAGCCATTGTTTTCGGGGGCTTCGCGCTGCAAGCCCCTGTCCCGCCGCCGATTTCCCAACACTTTCAATTTGAAGGAGGAATCGCCGTCGAAGCGAACGCGGCCGTCTCACTGTCGCGACCAGTCGAGATCATCCCCGACAACGGCTGCGCTCCCGCGCTCGACGTCAATGAGGAAGAGCCGACCCTGTCGTCTCTGGGAACCCTTAAGCCGCTCGGTCAAATCCGCAATTCTTTCATCCTCGCCGTGAACGAAGATGGCCTCTGGATCGTCGACCAACACGTCGCCCACGAGCGCGTCCTTTTTGAACGAGTGCTGAAGCAGCGCGCCGCACAAAAAGTCGAAAGCCAGCGCCTGCTCATGCCGATCGTGCTGGACTTGTCTCCCGCGCAGCAGGCGGTATTCTCCGAAATTTCCGACGAACTCCAGCACAACGGATTCGAAGCCGAACCCTTCGGCGCCCGCAGCGTCGCCGTGAAAGTCGCTCCCGCGGGCGTGGACGCCGCAGCCGTCGAGCACATGTTGCATGAACTACTCGACCAGTTCTCGCGCGAAGAACAATCGCTGAACCTGGAAAAAATCCGCGCCCGCATCGCCGCTTCCATCGCATGCCACGCGGCCATCAAGGTCAACATGCCCCTCGAGCAGAACAAAATGGACTGGCTCCTCGCGGAACTGGCCAAAACCGACCACCCCATGTCCTGTCCTCACGGCAGGCCGGTCGTTCTAAGGTATTCTGTAAAGGACATTCAAAAGGCCTTTAAGAGAATCTAGCTTTCAGCTGTCAGTTCTCAGCTCTCAGTGAAATCAAGAGAGTTGTTACCGATAGCTGACAGCTGTCTTTATGACTGACCTCGAACTCCAGCAACTGCGCCGCGAAAAATGGCGTCTCGATGGCAAGCCCATCCGGACCATCGAGCAGGCGCGCGCATTTCTTGAAGAGGTCGGCTTCTGCCTGATGTATCCGAAACGTCCAGCCTTATTGGTGCCGACGTTCATTGGCGCATTCGTCGGCTCCGAGGACCGCTTGCCCGGCTGGCAGCACGCTTTTAAAGATCCACGCGCAGCTGAGGCGACAGAATTGATGGTCCGCTTGCTGCGCGAGCGCACGGCGTTCGAGGCCAATCTCTTCGAGGAAAACAACGGCTTCCTGGTGTCGGCGTCAGCCTTTCCTTATTTGTACGCGGTCATCGGCGAGCGTAATCCCAAGCAGGCGCCCAAGGCCGGATCGCGCTCTCCATATTCCGCGCTGGCCTGCGATGCCTTCGAGTTGATTCGCCGCGATGGTCCCATTTCGAAGCAGAAGTTGCAGGAAGCGCTCGGCGGCAGTGTCTCGCTCGCCGCGCTCGACGGCGCATTGGCCGAGTTGTGGTCCAAGCTCCGCATCACCCGTGTCGACTACAAGGCGAGCGAAGGCTCCGTCTGGGATGTCCTCTACCGCTGGGCTCCCGATGCCGTCAAAGAAGGCGTCGGCCTGTCGGTGCAGGAGGCCCTCACCGCTTTGCTCTCGAAGTATCTGGATTGCGTGATCGCAATCGAGCAAGCCGATCTCGAAATCTTCTTCGGCAACCTCATCGCCCGCTCCAAGGTGAAAGATGCCGTGAACGCATTACTAGCCGCCCGTGAATTAAGCTTCGTGCACGTCAGCGGACGCTCCATGCTCCAAATCACGCCGGAAAAGGTTGTGGTGCCTTCGGCTCCGCGTAGTGCAGTGCGATAACCATAGCGCCGGCATCTTGCTGGCTGTCGCGAGGGCGTCACGCCCTCGCACTATAGGAACGCCGAGACGACGGTGCTATTTGAAAGTTCAATCAACACAATCGTGGCCGAGCCCAACCTAAAATCCTATCGCGGTCGCCTCGCCCCCTCCCCAACCGGCCTCCTGCACTTAGGCCACGCGCGCACCTTCTGGACCGCGGCCTGCCGGGCGGCCGAGCATCACGGGCAGCTGATCTTCCGCAACGAAGACTTAGACCCGCAACGCTGTCGCCCCGAATACGTCCAGGCCATGATCGACGATCTGCGGTGGCTCGGGATCACCTGGCTCGAAGGGCCAGACTGCGGCGGGCCGCTCGGTCCCTACACGCAAAGCGAACGCCGAGGCCAATATCTCCAGGCTTGGACAACGTTGCGCGACCTCGGAATGATCTATCCCTGCACCTGCTCCCGCAAGGATGTGGCGCAAGCGGCCGGTGCTCCCAATGACTCCGACGACGAGCCGCTGTATCCAGGACGCTGCCGCCCCGCCAACTCCACGAATGCACAACACCCCAACCCCAAAGGAGTGAATTGGCGCTTTCGCATCCCTGACGGCGAGGAGATTCGCTTCTTCGACCAAAACCTGGGCGAGCAGCGAATGATCGCCGGAAAAGATTTTGGAGATTTCATCGTGTGGCGCAAAGACGATGTCCCTGCCTACCAGTTGGCAGTTGTGGTCGATGACGCCGCCATGGGCATCACGGAAGTCGTACGCGGAGCAGATCTGCTGAAGTCCACAGCTCGGCAAATTCTCTTGTTTCGCGCGCTCGCGCTGCCCGCGCCCGCCTATTACCATTGCGACCTGATTCGCGACGAAGCCGGCGTCCGGCTGGCAAAGCGTCACGATGCCCTGAGCATTCGCAAACTGCGTGAGTTGGGATGGACTCCCGAGCAAGTGCGCAGCGCAGCAATCTGAGAGAAACTGATTGCATTCTCATCCGCGACAGGTGGAGCGTACCGAATCATGTGGAGACAGTCGCCTCGGCAGTCCCGCGAGCGAACCCAGCGGCCTCTGAACCACTCCCGCCCTATCAGTGCACCCACGAGCACCGTGTACAATCTGTAACTTCGCATGACCGACGCACCCAAAGACGGCCTGCCCACTAGAAAGCTGACCATTGCCATCGACGGCCCGGCGGGCGCGGGCAAGAGCACCATCGCCTCACGCCTCGCCCGCAAGCTCGGCTATGTGAACCTCGAGAGCGGCGCCATGTATCGAGCCTTAGCGCTCAAGGCCATCGATCATGACGCTTCATTCGATGACGAGGCCACCCTCGTGAAGCTCGCCGAAAGCTCCCGCATCCAACTCGAGCCCACCATCGGTGGTAACCGCACCCTGCTCGACGGGCGCGACGTTTCCTCCCGCATTCGCGAGCGTGATGTCTCTGAAGCCGCTTCGCGCATCTCGGTGCATCCCAAAGTTCGTGAGTGGATGGTCGACCATCAGCGCGAGATGGGCGCCGGTGGCGGCGTAGTGATGGAAGGCCGCGACATCGGCACGAAAGTTTTTCCCGATGCCGATCTGAAGATTTTTCTGGACGCCGATCCGGTCGTCCGCGAACAGCGCCGCATGGAGCAAAACAAGATCAAAGGTGATGTCGCCGCTGGTGTAGCTGAAGAACTCCGCGAACGGGACCGCCGCGACCGCACCCGCGCCGCATCCCCGCTCGTCGCAGCCTCCGACGCCGTAGTCATCAACTCCACGGCATTGTCCGAAGACGAGGTCCTGGCCCGTGTCGAGGAATTAGTGAAACAGAAAAATGGCCGGTCGGGGATTGACGAATAGCCTCTGAGTTCCTCCGAGTCCCCCGTGGTAAAAACGTTTTGAACCACAGAAGCCGGAGGGACCTCAATTCTCCGTAGGTTCCACCTTCACCTTGGGCGCGGGCAGCGCCTTCCCGGCCTTCCCGGTACTCGGAGGCTCCGGCGGTTTCGGCGGCAACGCGCTCGCCTTTCGAATCTCGATCCCGTCGTGTTCGTTGTTCAGAACAACGTGCGACGACGCATTGCCCACACTGCCGCTAGCCTTCGACTCGCGGTCATCGTTGTTGATTTTCAACTCGGGGAAGTCCGACTGAATCTCGCCATCGCGCGTGCGGGCATCCAGACGGAATCCTGCCTTGTCGGGCACGCTCAACTGGATGCCGCCATTCCGGCTGTCAATCTGCACGTTGCCCAGCGATCGCATCCCCACTTCAATCGCGCCGTTATCATTCTGCAGGCGTACATCACCCGAAACGTCGTCGAGCCGAATGTTTTTCGACCTCGTGGTCAATCGCAGCGGCCCGGTGATCTGCTCCGCGTGCAGTTCGTCGGAATCAAGATCCAAATTGCCCTCGATCCGCGAAAACTCCATGTCGGTGCGTGAAGACTTGAATGTCACCGTCTTGGTAATGCGCGCCAGCTTCACGCTCTCCTGGAACTCGCCTTCCAGTTGTACTCCGCCCTTTATATCCGCAACGGAAACCTCGTTCACCCGGCCCTGCACATGCACGTCGCCGGTGACCTGCTCGATTTTCACCGAGCCCTTTTCCTGGCTCACTTTCACGTTGCCGACTACGTCTTCAATGCTTGTGTCAGAGTGCTGCGCTGAGATGTCGATCGTGCCCTCGCGCCCCACCAGGTTCACGTCCCCGCGCTTGGAGATGATCGTGACCGGAACCTTGCGCGGAACTGAAATGTCGAGGTCGGTTTCCACCGAGTGATCGCCAGCCCCCTCCGCCTTGGCGTCGACCGTAACCAGCCCGCCAATCGTCGTAATCGTCGGCTTGGTTTCCGTGTTGTACTTGTCGGCGTCGTTCTGGTTCTCGGCGCCCACGCGCTTGCGGACGACGACAGTGATCTTGTTGTCGTCAGAGGCGTGCACGCTGATTGCGCCGCGCGTGTCGAGAACCTTAAGGGTGGCTCCCGCGGGGAAGTTCTGCTCCAGATGATCGTTGAAGTTGTAGCTTTGGCCGAAGATGCCGTTGAAGTCCCCATCGTCGATGTTGATGTTGTCGCGCAGTCCCGACCAGTTCACGCGCTCCAATTGAGTCGCGATCAAACCGAAGACGACGATCATAACAACGAGAACGATTCCCCCACCGCCGATCCCGGCGGCTCGAGTGCCTTCACGTTGGGCCTTCTGATGCTCAATGAGTTTGATCACGCCCCAGAAAATCAGCAGGACGGGCCAATAGTTGGCAAACAAGTGAGCTAGCCGTCCCAACGAAAGAACGTGCATCGTCCCTAACAGGCACACCGTGCCGATCACAATCAGGACGAACGGCCCGGCAATGGAGCGCTGACGTCGCAACGGCGGTGGCGCGACCGGCGGAACTCCCGGAGTCATCACTGGATTAGACATGGTTCACCTCGCCAGAAGAGGCTGTCTGCTCTGGGCCTTGCGGTGGCGCTGGAGGCGCCGGTGCACTCGGAACATTAGGTGTAACTCCAGGCGGCATCACCGGAGGCAATGGACCGATATGTCCTTCAGACGACGCATTGCTTTGCAACAGTTTGACCACTCCAATCACCAGCAGAATCGCCGGCCAGGTTCGGTGAAACTCCACGCCAGACACATTGTCCAGCAGGAATAGCACGCCAAGCGTAACCAGGATCGCCGGACCCATCAGCTTGCGAGTTCGGCAGTGCTCGCAGACGCAATACGGACGGTAGCCGCCCAACAGTCCCCAATGCTTTGCAAAGAGCCACACACCCAGCACGATCAAAATGATCGGCCAAAAGCGATGCAGGCTGAAGTCAAACACCGTGTTGACCAGGAAGAGCACACCGAGCCCGATGAGAATGGCCGCTGCGGCGGGAACTTTCGTGGTCTCGATTTTCTCTCCCGTGCCAAACGTCGAAGCCAGCCCGAATGGATCCGGAATCGGCTCGCCCGCCTGAATGGCCCTGGCCGTACGGATGGCATCGATGATCTGGTACACCCAGAAAAAGCCAAGAAAAATTCCCAGCGCAGTTTCCGCTTGCCACGGCAGGTCCGACGACAAACCGACAATCGCCAGCACCACGATTCCGAGATGCGCCAGACCCTTTGCATATTGGCCGCAGTACACTGCGCCCAAGCCAAGTGGGATGGCACCCAGAATTCCAGCCACCGTCGGATTCGGCCCAGCATTTACTCCCGGTCGCGGAACCGCTCCTGCTCCGCCCATCGGTGGATATACCGTCTGTTCCGGCGGAACAAATCCCGCAGCCGGAGCCGTGCCCTCCAAACGTGCGGCCAGGCACGATTCGCAATAGATCACTCCGCGGACGTCGCGGGTGCATTGGTTACAAAGTGGCTTTCCGCATGTGCGGCAGAAGGCCACCGCAGCAATTTCGCTGTGAGTGGCGCAGTTCATACGAACCTCCTGTACGTGGTCACCGACACTACAGGCAGATCGCGAAGAGAGGGACCCCGGTGAGCGCTGGCCAAAATGAGACGATTGTCTGTCTGGCTGTAATTGCGCTCCTGCTTCTGCTCGGGCTGTTGTGTTGTGTCGTTCTTGTTGTCTTGCTGTTTCGCCGGACGCGTTGGCTTAACGCCGGGTTCGGCAGGAGCCACGGTGCGCTTGATCTCGCGTACTCGCGACTCAACTTCGTAGACGATCCTGACATTCTCGTAGTAATGCACGACGCGAGCTTGCGTCGCATAATACGTCCGCCGGATCGCAGAAGGCCGCAGGCTGATTTGGGCGAGGTCGTTGGGTTTTACCCCGGCCACGGTCAGGCCCACCGACAGCGCAAAGAACGCCATGCCAAATGACATGGCAAAGCGCGGCTGGCGGACCGTAGCCCAGATCGGCTCGAGCAGCGAGGCCTGCACGCGTTCCCACCACGAGATATGTGGCTGGGCCGAGCGTACCGGGACTCGCAGGCGCTGGCTGTCAACGCCCGTCGTGGATGCCAGAATATTTGTAACCAGGCTGGCTGGAGGCTCCACCTCCGTGAGACCTTTCAGCCAACCGCGCCCCGCCTCGGCATCGGCGAACAGCGGACCGCACGCCCGGCATATCCGGACATGGGCTTGGAAGCGGTCGAGTGCGCTCCCACTCAGAACGCCGTCAATGGCATCCGTGAGCAGGCTTTCGAACTCGTTACACTGCATTCCGTTGCTGGTTTGGTCTGGCATCACATCACCTGCCTATAGGTACGTTGTAAGAGCCGCGCAAGTTCCGCTCGACCCCTATTTATTCGTGATTTCACGGTACCCTCCGGAACCTTCAAAACGGTGGCAATTTCGCGATAGTCCATATCCTGTAAGTCCCTTAGAATCACTGCTTCCCGTAGTTCTGGCGATAGCTTGGCCAAGGCCCCGTGCACGGTCTCCGAGACCTCCCGGCTCCGCACGTGGGCGTCCGGGGGGGCATGCTGGTCCGGGATTTGCTCGCTCAGGGGCTGGGCGTCCTCGTGATCGGACGCCGCAGTGTCCATCGAATCGGTCATCCGGTCCTGCTTGGTCTTGCGGAAATGATCCACCAGCAGGTTCCGAGTGATGGTCGTCACCCAGGTCACAAACGCTCCCTTGGTGTGGTCATAACTCGAAAGGGTGCGGTACATCTTGATGAAGACCTCCTGGGTGAGGTCTTGGGCATCGTCTGACGAGCCCGCGAAACGGTAACAGATGTTGTAGATACGCCGATTATAGGTCTGCACGATTTCCTCCCAGGCGGCGGCATCCCCGGCGATACAACGCCGGACCAGCATCGCAACGACCTGGACGTCTTCCACTTGCTCTCCCCGGAAATCTGCTTAAACCTTGAGACTTTCGCTTGGACGACCGATCCTCTGAGACTTCCTCCAAGCACTACCCACTAGACAGTACGTGTTTGTGCCCGTTGAAGTTCGCGGACCGGTCCGGCCATCAGTGTGAAACAGGGCATTGTAGCAGTGCCCAGAACGCCCCCGGAGTGCTTGCCGACACACCCGAACCGAAATGTCCTGAGTTTGTGCGTGTCCAGGTCTATGACCCGGACAGGCCGAGCACCGCTCGGCTGCTCAGCCCTCGCCAGAATTCCGCCGCGTCATTCACAGTAAAGCCGATAGCTCGCGCGAGCCCGGCCCCGGACCCGTTGGTCACCCTTGTTCTTTTCAACCGTCCCACGACTGTTTTTGCTAGTATGGAGTCGAATCGGAATACCTCTTTGCAGGTGTTTTATGATTCCTATTTCTTCCACGAGCTCCACTGACCTAACCTGGTCGAAGGTTTCCCATCGAACCTACGCGCTCGAAGTGAACCACCACATCCTCGGCACACTAAGACGCCGCAACTTTTGGTCCTCCACCTTCTTCGCCGATACCCAGTACGGCCACTGGACTTTCCGTCGAGGACGCTGGTTTGGCGCGGGTACGCAGATTCTGGATCCAACTTCCACCCAGAAGATCGCAACCTTCCGCTCCGTATGGGGCAGCGGCGGCGGTACTCTCACCTTCACCGACGGCGACACCTACTGTCTGGAATGTGAAGGCTGGTGGCGTCCCGTCTGGCAGGTCGCCGCGCCCAATGGTGAGACCCTGTTGCGCCTCCGCGCGCGTGAAAGAACTGTGGAACTGTCCGCCGCCTCTCTGCCCGGCAGTCGTTTGACGCAGTTGATCTTCTTCACCTGGTACCGCGCCTTGCAGACTGAAGAGGACGCCATGATCGAGGCCATCACCGCCTCCTAGGTAATCAGAAACCCGCATGCCCTCTCCTCGGCGTTATCCCGAGCGCACCCGTTCTTCAGGCGGAGCGGGGAATCTTGCGAGGGGAGAAGCAGTCGTCTGGTACGAGGGTAATCTTGCCCCCGCTATACAGGAATCCTATACTACAAACATAGGAACCCTATATAGCAGCCATGACCAAACGCATTCGCTCTAAAATCGCCCGCGGCAGCGGCGAGCTCGCCATCCTTTCGTTACTGGCTGAGCACCCTCTCTACGGCTTCGAAATCGCCCGGCAAATCGGCGAACGCACAGGCGGCGCCCTGAAGTTCACCCTCGCATCTCTGTATCCCTTGCTCTACGGCATGGAAAAACGCGGCTGGGTCGAAGGTCGCTGGCAAGCCAACCAAGCCGGTCGCGACCGTCGCTACTATCGCCTCACCCCCAGCGGACGCCACCAACTCGCCCCCCTGCGTAAGGAATGGCGTACGTTCTTCCACGCGCTCGACGCCCTCGCCGGAGTCAGCCATGCCTGATTGGAAAAAGCTGGTTCGCGAGCGAATCGTCTCGGCATCGCCGACCGTGCCGAGTAAAGAAGAAATGTTCTCCGAGCTAGCTGCTCACCTCGAAGAAACATACGAGGACGCGCTCTCCCAAGGAATGACCGAAGAAGCGGCAACAGAATTCGCCTTGCAAGAAGTCCCCGATTGGCACGTTCTGGCTGAGAAGATTCGCATCGCAAGATCTGAGGAGGATTTCATGAACGAGCGTACCCGAAGTCTGTGGCTTCCCGCACTGGCCAATGTGATTGCGGCGCCCGCCCTGCTCATGATCCTTCAGAAACTCGCGATCCAACCCCGTGTCCTGTGGATCGGCGATATGGCGATGGTCCTCTATCTGCCCTGGCTCATTGCGCTTCCCATTTTCGGCGCGTTCGGAGCTCTCCTGGCGAAACGCTCCCACGCTCGTTTCGTCAATCGTCTGTTTGTTGGATTGTCTCCGGCGCTCGCAGTGTTGGGCGCTTTCGGATTCGTTCTGCCGGTAGCTCTCATCACCGACCGGCACCTGCTCACAAATTTCCCATTCGCCTACTTCGCCCTCACCATCGTCAATTGGGTTCTTCTCCCTGCATTCGCTTTGCTGATAGGAGCGTTGCCATTCCTGCGAGAGCCTGTCAGCCCAGCATCCCACCAAGCGTAGAGCGGAAGCCCAGAGCCGGAAGCCGAAAGCGTGAAGCCTGAAGCCTGAAGCCTGAAGCCCTGGTCTCTACTCCTTCGGCGCCACATACTCCTTCGGCTTCGCCGATCCCTCGCCGAAGAAAAACTGCTCCAACTGCTTCACGATCACTTCCTGATCCTCACGCCGCGCCGGATTCAGCCGGTACTCATTCAGCAACATCTTGCAATGCTCCGTCCACATCCTCCACGCTTCCTGGGAAACATTGTCATACACCTTCTTTCCCAGGTCATTGTCGAACGGAGGCTCATCCAGCCCCGGCATCTCTTTCTGAAACTTCACGCAAAAAACATTGTGCGCCATAACTTCCCTCAATAATGAATTAGCTCCGAATCCAATAAGCAGTGTTTCCTTCGTGTACCTGGGTGTCCTTCGTGGTAAGGACTTTAAAGGTTCTCAACACGGCCGACTTCCCGAATCTCCATACTCTGAATCAACCCATCTCGAAACTCGTACACATGCTGCACCATCTGATCGCCCACGAGCTTGCCACTCTTATCATGCACGACCTGATGCACATCGATCGCGATCCGCCCATCCGCTTCAGGTGTAAACTTCTTCGGCTCGACCTTCGAATCCAGCATCTCGAACTGCCGCTTCCAGTAGGCGCGCACCGCCGCTTTCCCCATCACGCGCCCGCCCTCCATCCCATTCGGCCAGTCGACGTTGTCCTGCAACGCGCTCAACACGGTCTCAAACTCTCGCTGGTTGAATGCTGTGTACATCCGGCGCAGCATCTCGATCTCAGCCGATACGGCCTGCACTTCCGCCATAAAACACCCAGAAGATTATCTTACACGCAGCTGGCACGAAGGTTGCGCGGCAGAGTGTCGCCTTTCCAAAGGAAAGAACTTCTCTGAAAGGGAATCCGACCCGTCCTTGATCCCAAATCCTGCGTACTCAGGCCTGCGGAGCCTTGCCCTTGCGGCTCCGGCATATCAGCACTTACGGCTTGCCCGAGGCCTCGGAGGCCGCGACAATCTTCAATCCAATTAGCATCAGAGGGAATCAACGACCAGCGTCGCAGGATGCGCCCGAGTGGTAATCGGTGTGGTGGGCCCACCAGGATTTGAACCTGGAACCAACAGATTATGAGTCTGCTGCTCTAACCGTTGAGCTATGGGCCCGCGACCCTCAATCTAGCATATCAACGGAGAGCCGTCAGACCACAAACCCAAGACCTCAGACCCAAGCCGAAAGATCAAACCCCCCGAGGTCGTGAAACCCGCACTGACCAATGACTCCTGTCCCTAAACCGCCCGCTCCGACCCCAGCCCCGTATTCGACCGCACCAGCAACTCGTTGAACTTATGTTGCGACGTTGGCTCATGGCTCACGAGTGTCCCCACAATCGCCCCCACAAATCCCAGAGGAATACTCAGAATCCCCGGATTCTCCAGCGGAAACCACGCCTTCGCCTGGATCAAGTGTCGCGCTGTCCCAGTCACCGTTGGCGGATCAATCGCCATCAAACTTGGACTTACCAGGATCAATCCAATCGACGCCAACAATCCCACCGCAAGTCCCGTGACCGCCCCCGCCGTATTAAACCGCCGCCAGAAAATCGACATCACAATCACCGGAAGATTCGCCGACGCCGCTACCGCAAACGCCAGCGCTACCAGGAACGCCACGTTCGCCGTCGGTCCCAGCACGATGGCGATCGCAATCGCAATCGCCCCGATCACGAATGCCGAAATGCGCGCGACCATCACTTCCTCGCCCGGCCTCCGCTCTACCCCGTGATGAATCACGTTAGTCCAGAAGTCATGCGAAAACGAAGTCGTCGCGCTGATCGTCAACCCCGCCACAACCGCCAGAATTGTGGCAAAGGCGATCGCAGAAATGAACGCAAAGAAAACAGATCCCGCCAGCGCATTCGCCAACAACGGCGCACTCATGTTCGTACCGCCGTGCCCCTTGATGAAGTCCGGACCCACAATCGTCGCCGCTCCGAATCCCAGGAACGTCGTCATAATGTAGAAGCTGCCAATCAACACCATCGCCCACACCACGCTGTGGCGCGCCGTCTTTGCATCCGGTACCGTATAAAACCGCACCAGGATGTGCGGCAGTCCAGCCGTGCCAAAAATCAATGCCAGTCCCAGCGAGATCAAATCCAGCGGCCCGTACGGCGGCTTAAACCGCAACCCGGGCTGCAAGAAGTCTTTCACTACCGTCGCGCCCTTCGCGTCCGTGTAACTCACGTGCGAGATTGCTCCGAAAAATTCGCCAAAGCTGAAATGGAAATGCGCCATCACCAGAATGCTCAACAGCAGAGTTCCCGCCATCAGAAGGATCGCTTTCACAATTTGCACCCACGTCGTCGCCAGCATCCCGCCAAACACCACGTACACGATCATCAGAATCCCGACGCCGATCACCGCCTTGTTGTAGCTAACCGTGCCGCCCAGCAGAAGCTTCACCAGAGCTCCAGCACCTACCATCTGCGCAATCATGTAAAACGTGCTCACCGTCAGCGTGCTTAGCGACGCCATCGCCCGCACCGGTCGCGGCTTCAGGCGATATGCCAGCACATCGGCCATTGTGTACTTGCCCGCGTTGCGCAACGGTTCCGCAATCACCAGCAGCACCGTCAGATACGCCACCAGCCATCCCACCGAAAACATAAATCCGTCGTATCCCTGAAATGCGATGATCCCCGCGATTCCCAGAAAGGACGCCGCGCTCATATAATCGCCCGCCACCGCGATTCCGTTCTGCCAGCCCTTGATCTGCCGGCTCGCCGCAAAATATGCGCTCGCCCCCGCCGATCGCCTCGACGCCCAGTAAGTAATGCCCAGCGTGATCGCAATGAACACCACGAACATGATCAATGGAATATTCGACATGGCTTACTTACCTCCCTTCGCGTCTTCGGCCTTGTTGAGGATGTCTTTGGCGAGGCGGTCAAAATCACCCGCCGCTTTCACGTATAACCCCGCGATAATCCACGCCACAAAGAACTGCGACAGGGCAAACAGGTAAGCGAGATTCACCGGCCCAATCACTTTGGTTGACATGAACTCCGGCGCGTAGCCCACCAGCACCGGCAACGCGAAGTAATACACGACGAAAAATATGAAGGCCGGCACAATAAATATTCGCTTCGTCGCCATCAGATCCTTGAACTCCCGGCTCTCCGCAATGCTGTCCCACGTCGACTGCGATGCTTCGTACTGTTTCGGCGAATCCACTCTTAAATCTCGTGTAGCGTCGGGCATAGGCATTTCCTCGTGATTTGGCATCGAGCCAGTTCACCAGACGGATGGTTCTTCGGATGGGACGACTACAGACCGGGGACAGATTACTCCCGTTTTCGTCTTTTGGGGAGCAAATCTGCTCCTGCCGGGCCGGCGTCGGCGTCGAGGCCGACATGCCGCTCTATTGCCAGCCGCGAATCGAAATGAGGCCTTGGGCGCAGTACGTGCCAGCCGCGAAGCGGCGACAGAATGCAGCCCCCAGCGCAAGCTGTGGGTGGCGACCCTAGAGGAGTGAGCAAGCCCCGTAGGGGCGAAAGAATCGCAGCGTCCGAAGAAGCCACCGGCAAATAAAAACGGCGCCCCCGAAGGGACGCCGCAATCTCGAAACTCAAAAGGTTAAGCGCCCGCTCCCCGGCGCGCCTTGCCCGACAACTCCGCCAGCGATGGCATCGACTCCGGTGCTGTCGTCTTTCGCTCCGGCAGAGCCGCTCCGCTCTTCAGGTGCTCCACCAGCATCTCAATCGCAAGATCCGTATTCGGACGGATGAAAATCGTCGCTGCCAGCGTGCCGTTGCGCACCCATGCTTGGCCGGTCTTTGGCATTCCATCGCACCCGGTGATCGGAATCTTCATCCACCGTGCTCGCTCATTCTCCGCGATCTCGCTGAACGCCTTGCGCGCGCCCATCGCCATGCTGTCGTCTTGCGCTCCGACTAAATCGATATGGCTCTCCTGCGAAGTTCGCAAGCGCAGCCACGAACTCACCGTGCGATACGCGCTCTCCTCCGTCCAATTCGCCCGCATCGTCTTCACATGAATCGTTGCCGGCTTCGTCATGTACATCCCGGCGGTTCTTTCCTTCGCCGCCGAACTGTTTGCCGGCCCCTCGATATACAGAATCGACCCTCCATTTGGCAGGAGCGCCCCAAACTGTGCTCCCTGGATCTTGCCTACCTCTTCATGGTCAGAACTGATGGCGAACACCGGCACCTTGAACGCGCGTCGCAGTTCCGCAATGTAATCCACTTCGTGATTCAGCACGACCCATCCGATTCCTGCCGCCACTGCAGCTTTCGCCACCTGCGGAAATGCCGTGCCACCCGCGGGCTCAAACATGATCGCGTCCGGACGCACCACCGCAGAATCCTGCACGTAGTGAAGCAGTTGCTGGCTTTGCGCGAGCGCATCATTTCCGGCATGAATAATCTTCACGTCCACGCCGAGTCGTCGCCCGGCCTTCTCCGCCGCCGATGCCTGCTCCTGCTGGTAATCGTTATCGTTATTCGTCAGGGAAACCAGGAAATTCAGTCGCTTCATGGGATATCACCCTATGCTCGGATCATAGTCCTTAAATCTCTGTCACCAAGGTAACGAGGGTAACCGCGACGGAGCGGACGGTCGCTGTGCTTTCCAATTGAGGATGAGAGAAGTAGAAGCCTACGAGTTGGACGCGCCTGCCGCAGCACCCGCCGCGGCTTCGCCGATAAATGTTTTCAGCTTTGCGTCCAGAGCCTCACGCTCCACGTCAGACAGATCCATAAAGCGGAAGGGCTGCATCCACCCCTGCGTCGCCCACATGGGGAACAACATTTGCGCCTTGTACCGCAGCGTCGCTTCGCGGATGTGAAAAATCAATTCAACTTGCAGCTTCTCGTCCAGCGGCTTCTCCAGATGGATCACTCCACCTGTCGTCGACAGCTGATGAAACGCGGCTCGCAGTGATCGCCGGTTCGGCAACCGCACCAGCACCAGCACTGATCCGCGCAGCTTCACGCGAAAAGGACGGTCGTTCAACTTGTTTACCGGAACCGCCGCTGCCGGTGCCGTCGAGTTGGAATCTTCGGACATATGCTTACCCAGAGTATGGCAGCGGCTTGGAACGCAGCGAAGTTACCAAAGAACAAGACACCAGTAATTTCACTCGTAGCGACCGCAACCCGTCTGCGTCTTGCTTACGTAGAAGCAGTGTGGGAAGTAAGCGCGCTCTTATTTGCGTCCAGGATGGACTTCAGCGCCTTCAGAAAACAGATTGTACGGCCAGACTTTCTTGTTCACCGTGATCTTCGGAGCGTCGGCCGGAGCGGCAAGCGGTGCAGGATTGTCTTGCCCCGCAGCGTTCCAATCCTCCGGAGCATCGGCGATGCCCCAGACATTTCCATGCGTGTAGAGCGATGCCCCAATCAGAAAGTAGTTGCCATCATTCCCCAGCGGCAGGCAGTTGGCAACGCGCGCCGTCACACTTCCGCCGCCCGGCAAGTTGCTCAGCAGGATTGGTGTGCCAATCGGTAACGCTTCCGAGGCGCGGAACCCGCATCCCTGCGCGCTTACCACCAGCACCATGCAGCGATCGCCAAACGGCTTCGTCCGGTCCAGGCTGATCACGCTGACCGGGATCTCTACGCGGATCCGCGTACTTCGTCGAGAGGCTATGGCTGTCTGCACTTCCATCATCGTAAGCTACCGCGTCGCGCCTCACTATTGTGACAGAAGCGCCGCGCGCTTCGATGATGACAAAAGTAACTCGCGACGGCAGACCTTAGTACCGGTTCAACCGGAAGGGCACGACTTCAGTCCTGCCGTTGGCCGCGCAAACGACTCCGGCTTCAGCCGCTGAGGTCGCTCACCGCCGCGCATTCACTCGCGCCTGCCTGATTCCCGCGCGGATCCCGCTCTTTACCGCGCGCGCATATCCCGCCGCATCCATCGCTGACATCGTTGCCGCCGCGATCCCGCCGGGTGTGGCCGCCTCGTGCAGCAGATCGGCGAGATCCTTCCCGCTCTCCCTCCAATACAAGATCCCGTCCCCCAGCGCATGCGCCGCGGCCGTCAGCGCGTTCGCGCGATCGAGCCCCGCGTCCTGCGCCGCCTTCGCCAAAGTCTCGAGCGCATGATACCCATGGCTCGACGAATAGGTCACCGTGAACGCGTCGTACCGGCTCTCCGGAACTTCCACTACCGCTCCCACGCGCTCAAACAACGCAGTCACGCGCCGCCGTTCGCTCTTCGTGAAGCCGCGATCGAAGCTCAACGCCGTCAGCCCGCGCGCGATGCGGCACACCGGACTCGGCATCGCCCGCACCCATCGCGCCTCAGCCCCAATACGTCCACGCAACGTGCGAAGCGGAATCCCCGCCGCCAGGCTCACGCACAACTTCGGCGCGCGCACTCCGCACGCCTCGATTTCATCCAGCATTCCCGCCACCGATGCCGGACGCACCGCGACGATCAGCATCTCCGCCCAAGCAATAGCAGACTTCAAGTCCCGAGCTGCCTCGATGCCCGTCACCCGCCTCAACGCGCGCAGCTTCGCCGGATTGCGATCGTAGACAACAATCTCCCGCGCATCGCCCGCGAGCCTCAAGCCCGCCGCCAGCGCGCTGGTGATGCGTCCTCCACCAAGAAAGACTGTCGCCTTCATTTCATTCCTTGCATGGCGCGATTTCTATCAGGCTGCTTCGTATCGGGCTGCCTTCAGGCATACGGGGAGCCGTCCAACCAAGCGATCGCGCCTTCAGGCGCCGTGCTCAGTCGGCCGTCCCTCCGCCATCGACCACGAGCGCCGCCCCCGTCATGAACGACGAATCGTCCGACGCTAGGAACAGCACCGCCTTGGCGATTTCCTCGACCGTTCCCACGCGCCCCAGCGGACGGCTGGCGCATCCCGCAATGTAGTTCTCCCACTTCAGCCCGCGCATCTTGGCATCGACCGGCAGCATCGGAGTCTCCACGTCCCCGGGGCAAATGCAGTTCACGCGGATCCCTTGCGCTCCGTGATCAATCGCCATCGCCTTGGTCATGAGCACGACTCCACCCTTCGACGCGCAATAAGCGACCGCATGATCACCTCCAACAATTCCCCAGCCGGAACTGTTGTTGACGATGACGCCGCTGCGTTGCGCGATCATCACCGGCAGCACGCACTTCGACATGAGGAACGTACCCTTCAAATTGACATCGATCTGCTCGTCCCACTCGCGCTCGGAACATTCCAGCGCGGTTTGCGGATAATAGACTCCCGCATTGTTGAACAGGATGTCGAGCCGTCCAAATGCCCGCACGGTTTCCTCCACCGCGCGCTTGCAGTCGTCAGCGACGCTCACGTCGGCACGGTAAAAGATCGCAACCCCGCCGCGATCTTTTTTTCCTGTGACGTTTCCTGCGACATTGCCCGCGTCATTGTCGGTGACGATAGCCGCCACGACCGCCGCGCCGCGCTGTTCATTCCGTCCAGTGATGGCGACCTTCGCGCCCTCCGCCGCAAACAGCAGCGCCGTCGCCTCGCCAATCCCCGAAGTCCCGCCCGTAACTAATGCAACTTTGCCCTTAAGACGCATCCTGTGATCCTATTCGGCTCTGAGTCCCCTGTGTCCTCTGTGGTGAATGTTTCTCTTTCGCTAACCCGAGAGTACACAGACTACACAGAGATGCTCCTTTACCGGCTAGCCAATCCTCCAGCCGTCTCTCCGCCATCCATAGTGAACACATGTCCCGTGGCAAACGCCGCATCGTCCGACGCCAGATACGCGAACAGCCCCGCAATCTCCTCCGGCTTCGCATGCCGCCGGAGCGGGATCTTCTGGTTCACCTCTTCCAGCATGGCGTCGGAGTACTCGACGCGCTGCATGGGCGTCAGCACGTATCCCGGAGCGACGGCGCACACGCGCACCTTGGGCGCCAGCTCCAGCGCCATCGAGCGCGTCAGTTCGATCACTCCCGCCTTGGTCGCGTTGTAGTCGGCGTAATACGGATATCCCATCACGCCATTGGTCGACGCGGTCTGCAGGATCACTCCCGAGCCGCTCTCCCACATGTGGCGCGCCGCGGTCTGCGCCACGTAGAACACTCCCGTCAGGTTCACCGCGAGAACTTTGTCCCACTCTTCGGGAGTGATGTCGAGAAACTTGTGCCGGATGCTGATGCCGGCATTGTTGATGACCACGTCGACGCCATCCATCAGCCGGATCGCTTCGGCGAACGCGGCTTCCACCTGCATCAAGTCGGTGACGTCGGCAATGATCGCCGAAGTAATGCCGGCTTCGCCCCGGGCCGACAGCTCGTGCTTGATGTGCCCGCAAGCCGTGGCGTCGCGATCGAGCACGCAGACACGCGATCCCTCATCCAGGAAGCGCGCGGCAGTTGCAGCGCCGATCCCGCTCGCGCCTCCGGTGATCAGCACGCGCTTGTCTTTCAGTCCCCTCATCGCAGTCCTCGCATGAATTCCCCCGTAAGACTCTATTATCCGGAAGCCGATTTGTCATGCCGCGAAGCTTCGCCCTTGTTTTGTCATCCTGAGCGAGGATTGGTCTTTGCGCGCTGAGCGCAAAGATCAACCGCAGTCGAAGGATCCCTGCCCTGAGCGCAGCCTGCAACTTTAGCTGTGCCCGCCTGTCTCAGGGAGTCCTTCCCGGAATCCATCCCCCTGCCGCAACCGTGGAAGAGCGGCGCTTTAGCGCCGCGTAAAGCAGAGAAAATATCACCGGGCTTCAGCCCACGTGCCCCGGACAAATCCCTCCCCCACTCCGTGCCCCCGCCGCACCACGAAAGTGCCTAGCATTCCCTCTTCAACCCGTGTACAAAGGACGCGTACGTGAGGGGGGTCCCACGGCCAGCGCCGTAGGACCCTTTTCCAATATGAGCTCGGAGGTTGCTCAGTGTGGAGAAACAGTTTCTGGACGTGGTGGGAGCAAAAGAGCGGCTACGCCATCGGTCCGGCATTGATTTTGGTTGCGTGGATTATTGGACACTTTGTACGACCCTACTACTCCACCCATTTTCTCGACGACGTTGTCGTAGCGTTACTGACCGCAGGAGTGCTAGCCGTAGCGGTTGATCCGTTTGTAAAGCGCAAGGCACAAAGAGAGGCGACGCGAGATATCTTTCATCACATGTTGGGCTTTAGTTTACCCGCAGTTATTCGTGAAAGATTACAAAGCACGGTCGAACAAACAAAGCTTTATCGTCGAAATTTGATTGAGCATGTGGTTGTAGGAGAAGACGGAGATTATTTAGTCTTTGAAACAGAAGTCGAATTTGAAGTACTAAATCCTACGCCTCACGATTTGGACTTTCTTCCGAGTTTAGAGTTCGAAAAGAGCGAACAGCCCGTTCTTAAGAGCCTTACTTGTTTTGGGGAGCCCAATTGTGGAAAGAGAGCAAAGATAGAACGAAGTTTTGCTGGCTTGGGCTTCGAATGTAAGGGCGCTTCCATTGTGATCCCATCAGAGCGGAGCAAGAAGTTTAAGTATGAGTATTCGGTACGATATCCTTGTCACGCCTCGAATGACCGTCAATGCCGTCCGCGACGATCCCGACGACAACCGCATCCTCGAATGCGCCCTAGAAGCCGAGGCACAAATCATCGTCTCCGGCGATCACCACCTACTATCCCTGCAAGAATACAAATCAATCTCCATCGTCACGCCCCGCCAGTTCATCGACCGATTTGTTACCCGCACCTGACCACTGCCTCCCGCCCCTTTTCCACAGCTCACCCCCAAAATATATTTCACTCTTGTGACATCCAACCTTTACTGAGAAAACTCAAACGGCGACAGTGGAGGTGTGCCCCAGCGCACTTCCACTGAACCGGCAATCTCGTCAGCCCCAAAGCCGAAAGCCCGAAGCCGGAAGCCAGTTCCCAAACCGCCCTCCACCCCCGCCACCCGCATTAAGTCCTTTGTTCGCAATATTTTACTCGCAAGTCCTGCGTTTCCAAGATTATACGCGGATGTCGTCATCTCCTCCGCCCCTAACTCCAATGAAGCCAAAATTTTAGCCCACAACTACAAAAAAATTGTTGCCCTATCCAACGAGAGGAACACCCAAATGTCGCATCCCAGATCCTGCACTCATATCAAGGTCACCGGC
>Ga0207693_10001028_pt1 | contig 24954 bp, 25 predicted proteins | sample LARL81metaG_FD_184347 | JGI IMG/M metagenome (GOLD analysis project Ga0207693, IMG submission 184347) | Corn, switchgrass and miscanthus rhizosphere microbial communities from Kellogg Biological Station, Michigan, USA - LAR L8-1 metaG... | ecosystem: Host-associated > Plants > Roots >... | reverse complement strand
GAGCAGGTAGGCGATCCCCGCGGCGATGTCGTCCGCGTCCGTGAACGTCTTGAAGGCCTTGTCCGGGTCGGCGGCGCGCATCTTCGGCGTCACGATGGCATTCACGACCAGGATGTTGGCAGTCCCGCCGTCGCCGGACAGCTCGTCGGCCAGCGCGAGGGTCCACGCCTCGGCCGCGGCCTTGGCGGCGGCGTAGGCGGCGTTGGAGTTGGAGGGCGCCTGCGCCTGCTTGGCGGAGACGAGGACGAAGCGGCCGTGCTCGCTCGCGAGCAGCGCGTCGTGGAAGGCGCGGGTGGTGTGCTGGACGGTGCGGACGAGCAGGTCGTGCAGCAGCTCCCAGTCGGAGAGCGGCGCCTCCTGCAGCGGCTGCCCGCCGCGCCAGCCGCCGACCAGGTGGACGAGCCCGTCGACGCGGCCGAAGCGCTCGACCAGGGCGGCGCACCAGGCGCGCGCGGCGTCCTCGTCGAGGAGGTCGACGCTGCGCCCGTCCCAGCGCTCGGGCGGCAGCCCAAGGTCGGCGGCGAGCCCGTCGAGCGTCTCCTGCGAGCGATCGGTGCCGGCGACGGTCGCGCCGGCGTCAGCGAGCGCTCTGGCGACGAGCGGGCCGAGCCCCCCGCCCACGCCGGCGATGGCAATGACGCGGTCGTCTGGTTCAGTCACCTCCCCATCCTTTCATCCCGGTGCATTCAGTGCGCAACTTTCCGTCTGCGGCACCTGCGAACATACGTTCTATGACGCCTGCCTCTTCATCCAGCGTCCACCGACGGGAGCGGGCCGTCAACCGGCGTGTTCAGGGCGACATCGGCGAGCTGTCGGCGATGGAGTGGCTGGCGAGCAAGAACGCGGTCGTCTGGGTCCCGTTCACCCACAGTCCACACGTCGATCTGATGGCCGAGTTCGAGGACGGCTTGGCCCGAGTCCAGGTGAAGACGTCGACCTACCGAGGTTCGAAGCCCAGAAGTGACCGCTGGAATATCTCCATTGCGACCAATGGAGGCAACCGCAGCTGGACTGGCGTGGCAAAGAGGTTCGACCCCTCCCGGGTCGACTATCTCTTCGTTCTCGTGGGGGACGGCAGGCGGTGGTTCATCCCCGCGAGCCTGGTCGAGGGATCGACAGGCTTGGTGCTCGGTGGATCCAAGTACTCGGAGTTCGAGATTGACCCCGGAACACCGTTCGAAGGAGCGGTCTACTCGAACGGCTCGCCCAATACAATCCCCCGTCCCACCCCGGGGGAGTGCCAGAGCGGTCAAATGGATCAGACTGTAAATCTGACGGCTATGCCTACGCAGGTTCGAATCCTGCCTCCCCCATCTCCTAGTCGCCAAATTCTTCTGCGCCCGAAACGGCAGGCGACTTTCCCCAAAGCTCCATGTGAAGAGGCGGGACTGCGGGCTGGTGACCGCCTTTGGGCGCGGGCAGATGGACCGGGTCGTCTTGTGTTCGAGAAGATCGGGGCTACCGATCCCCCGACTCGGGACGACGCCCCCGTCTAGCTGACGACGGCAGAGACCAGCGGCTCATTCGTTCGCTTCCATGAGAGCGAATGCTGCTTGCCGCTGCTTCGGCGAGTCATTCAAGGCCGCCATACAGCCCTCTTCTGCGGCGATATTGAATGGTTCTCGATAGCCCTGACCGTAGGCATGACCGATAGCCGCCCAGTTCTGTTCCGTATGGAATTCCCTCGCCAGTTGCTTTTCGGGCGTCACCGCGCAAACCCCGTATGCAATTTCCCAGTTCCCGAGATCCGTGCCCCTGAAGTGATGAAACTCTTCGGCGGTTATCGGGTCGACCGCTGATTGAGCCGCAGCTTCCTTCTTTTCTTGCGCCCTCTTCTTCCTGGCGTTCCGCTTTTTTTCTTCCCGCCTCGTCCTCTGCGCCTGCTCTCGTTCTCTTTGCCTCTTCTGCGCCTGACGTTCGCGCTTCTGCTTCTTCTTCCCCGCGCTCCCCCCTTGCTGCCCCATTTCTTCGCCAGGGTGTTCCTGCTCCCCGGTTTCTTCTTCGAGGAATTCCCCAGCCGGGACGGTCGCTTCCTTGGTCGAGGAGCTTCCTCCTCCGCAGGCCGCGATAAGGAATGCGAGCGCTAGAACGCCAAGGACTGAAACGAGACGCTTCATTTACTCCCCCTGTACTTGACCAAGACGACGGCGACAGCCTATATCCAACTGTGGAAAACCTTCTCCTAGCAATGTGTTTGGCGAGGCCAATACCGATGCGCGGTGCAGAGCGTCGAAGCGAATTCGCGCGTCTCGGTTTGAAAGCCGTCCTGTTATGTCCATTTCACCAGGCAAGGTCTTCTCCGTCCGAAACGACAGGTGACCTTTCCCAAGACGCCATGCGAAGAAGCCGGGGTCTCCGCTGGCGGTCGAGGGCAGGTTCAGTTTGATGGGCCGGGCAGGATCGTGTTCGAGAAGATCACAGCCGCTGAACTACCGGCTCCAGAAGACGCCCCTGTCTAACCTTCCGAGGCTTCGAGTCTGGCCTTCATCTGCTCGTTGAAGGCGTTGAGGGCCGAGAAGGGGCGCATGAAGACGGTCAGCTCGCGGACGCGACCATCGGGGTCGAGCTTGAGGACATCGATGCCCTCGAGCTCGCGGTCGCCGACGGTGGCCTTGAAGCGGAGGACGACGGTGTCGCCTTCGGCCAGCTCGTCGGTGTAGGAGAAGTTCTCCAGCGTGGCGGCGACGTGGGTGATCACGGTGAGGACGGTGTCGCGGCCTTCGAAGCCACGGAAGAGGACCGGGCTGTGGAGGACGACGTCCTCGTGCAGGGTCTCCGCGAGCAGCTCGACGTCCTTGCTCTCGGCGGCGCGGCGGAAGGGGTGCGGCCCGGCCATCGCCCCCACTGTACCTGGGCCGGGTGGGATACTCACGCGGTGCCGAGCGACCGTTTCTACTCGCGCCTCTCCCACTCCCTGGGGGCGACCGGGCTGCGCCTGGTCGGCAAGCTCAACACGCCCGTCTACCGGCTCAGCGGCGGGCGGATCGGCGGCAGGGTCGGCAAAGGTCCCGTCCTCCTGCTCACCACGACGGGGCGCAAATCCGGTCAGCCGCGGACGGCACCGGTCCTCTACCTCGCCGACGACGAGCGTTTCGTCGTCATCAACACCAACGCGGGCAACGCCAAGACGCCGGCCTGGTCGCTCAACCTTCGGGCCAACCCCGAGGCCGCGGTCGAGGTCGGGCGCAAGCGGACCAAGGTGCGGGCGCGGATCGCCGAGGGCGAGGAGCGGCACGACCTCTGGCGCCGCCACATGCAGCAGTACTCGGGCTGGGACTACTACGAGTCGAAGCTCGACCGCGAACCAACCGTGTTCGTCTTGCAACCGATCGAATCCTGACGCGGACGAGAGGTCGTCAGGCAAGGGAGCAGGGAGCGCCGTGTGCTCTGCACACAAGCGACCGATGACGCAGCCTGGCGGCGTCTCGTCCCGTCAGGAGGCTTCGCGGAGCATCTGCGCCTCCGGCAGGCGCTTCAGCTTTTTCAGCGTGTTGTTCTCGATCTGGCGAATCCGCTCGCGGGTGACGCCGAAGGTGCGGCCGACTTCCTCCAAGGTCAGCGGCTCGGCGCCGGAGAGGCCGTAGCGAAGTTCGATCACCTGGCGCTCGCGGTCGGGCAGCGCTTCCAGCGCCTTCTGCACGCCCTCCTTCTGCAAGTGCTCGCTCGCTTCCTCGAAGGGCTCGAGCACGGCGTCGTCGGCGACGAAGTCGCCGAGCTCGGATTCGTCCTCGTCCCCCACCGGTTTCTCCAGCGAGACTGGCAGCTGGGCGACGCGGAGGATGTCCCGCACGTCGGAGACCGGCCAGCGCAGCTCCTCCGCGATCTCCGCCGGCTCGGGCTCCCGCCCCAGTTTCTGCACCAACTGCCGTTCGACGTGGGCGACCCGGTTCAGCTTCTCGACCATGTGGACGGGGATCCGGATCGTCCGCGCCTTGTCGGCGATCGCCCGCGTCACCGCCTGGCGAATCCACCAGGTCGCGTAGGTGGAGAACTTGTAGCCGCGCCGGTAGTCGAACTTCTCGACCGCGCGGATCAGCCCCAGCGAACCCTCCTGGATCAGGTCGAGGAAGCTGAGCCCGCGACCCAAATAGCCTTTCGCGATCGAGACGACGAGGCGCAGGTTCGCCTCGACCATCTGCCGCTTCGCCAGCATGTCGCCCCGCTCGATCCGTTTCGCCAGTTCGACCTCCTGCTGGGCGGTCAGCAGGTCGACCTTGCCGATCGCACGCAGGTAGAGCCGCAGCGAATCGAGGCTGGGCTCGACGGTGAGGTCGAGCTCTTCTTTTTTCGCCGAAGCGCTCTCGCCGCTGCGCTGCGCCTTGTAAGCGCTGACGCCGTCCTCGGCGATGACGTCGATCCCGTGCTCGACGAGGTGGGCGTGGAGCTGAGTCACCTGTTCCTTGGTGATCTCCACCTCCTCGAGTGTCGAGGAGATCTGCTCGAAGGTGAGGTAGCCGCGCTCGCGCCCGAGCGTGATCAGGCCCTGGAGCTCCTCGATCTCCCCGATCGGGCTGGTCTCCTGGTCGCGCTCGATTACGTCGGACGCGGTCTCCAACGGTTCGATGCTCACTCCGCCGCTCTCCCTCTCCCAGATTCGCGGTGGCCGGCCCGGACGCTCCGACCGCGGCGAATTATAGGCGGAAAAAACTTGCCGCTCGGTTCGGGTTCTGAAACCTGCCAAGCAGCCCAGTCGCTTACTATTCGTTAGCCGATGGCCAGTCAGTCGACCGCCACCCCAACCCTCCCCGACGTCCAAGGCGCCCTGCCGGCCACCCAGGTCAGCCTCTCGCGGGTCGGCGTCACCGGGGTCGAGAAGGTCATCCGCGTCAAAGCCGACGGCGTCGAGAACCTCTTCTACGCCAACTTCGAGTGCTTCGTCGACCTCAACCCGCAGCAGGCCGGCGTCCACATGTCCCGCTTCGAGGAGATCGTCGGCGAGGCGATCGACGAGGTCGTCCTCGGCGAGGCCTTCAAAGCCGAGGTGCTGGCCGCCCACGTCGCCGAGAAGGTGCGCGAGCGCCAGGGCGGCGAGCGGGCCGAGGTCTCGATCACCGCCCGCTATCCGGAGACGGTGAAGACGCCGGCAACCGGCAAGAGCACCCAGGAGATCTACGTCCTCTACGGCACCGCGGTCGCGTCCGCCCGCGGCACCCGCACCCTGACCGGCGTCGAGGCCCAGGGGATGACCGCCTGCCCCTGCGCGCAGGAAGCCGTCGCCGCCCTCGCCCGCGACCGCCTCGGCAACGAGGGCTTCGGGACCGAGGAGATCGAGCGGATCCTCGAGCTCGTCCCCGTCGCCACCCACAACCAGCGCGGCATCGGCACCCTCTACGTCGGCTGCCCGGAGGGCGGCCCCGCCTGGATCGAGGCACCGGAGCTGCTGCGGATCGTCGAGAGCAGCATGAGCTCGGAGATCTACGAGCTGATGAAGCGCAGCGACGAGCGGGCCGTGGTCGTCAAGGCGCACGAACAGCCTCGCTTCGTCGAGGACTGCGTGCGGGAGATGGTCCGCCAGGTCGTCGAGGGCTACACCGACCTCCCCGAGCAGACCTTCGTGATGGCCCGCCAGGAGAACCTCGAGACGATCCACCGCCACAACGTCGTCGCCGAGCGGTACGGGACGCTAGGCGATCTGCGGGCGGAGATCGAGAGCGGAGAACACCGCGCCCATCACATGACGATGCGCGAGTGGCTCGAGGCGCCAGCGGCGTAGGTCACCCTCCCCCACCAACTACGCCGCAGGGTTTGCTTTCCGGGCCGCCCGTTCGCGCTCCAGCGCCTCGATCCTCTTGCGCAGGCCGAAGAAGTAGTCGAAGCCGCTGACCACGGTGACGACGAGGGCGACGTAGACGAGGATGTCGACCCAGAGGGGCGCCGGGTTGGTGGCGATGAGGGCGATGATGGCGGCGATCTGGAGGACGGTCTTCAGCTTGCCCATCCAGCTGGCGGCGATCACGATTCCGCGCTCGGCGGCGATCGTGCGGAGGATGGTGACGGCGACCTCGCGGGCGATGATCACCATCGCCACCCAGGCTTCGAGCCGCCCGAGGGAGACGAGGGAGAGCAGAGCGCCGGTGACCAGCAGCTTGTCGGCGAGCGGGTCCATCAGCTTGCCGAAGGTGGTGATCGAGTCACGGGAGCGAGCGAAATAGCCGTCGAGGCCGTCGGTCGCCGCCGCCAGGGCGAAGACGCCGGCGGCGAGGGCGTCGCCGTTGGAGGTCTCGCCGAGAAGGGCGACGACCACCACCGGCACGGCGAGGATGCGGAGGAGCGTTAGGGCGTTAGGGAGGTTGAGCGGGAACATTCCCGCCTCACTTACCCCCGGCGGGCGCCGCCGCCAACTCCGCGTCCTTCTTCGCGAAGTACTCCTCGCCCTCGATGCTGATCTTCGGCAGCAGCCGGTCCATCCAGCGCGGCAGCCACCAGGCGCGCTTGCCGAGCAGGACCATCACCGCCGGCACCAGCAGGCAGCGGACGAGGGTCGAGTCGATCGCGATCGCCACCGCAAGCCCGACGCCGAACTCCTTCACCACCGGGTTGCCGCTGAGGACGAAGCTGGTGAACACGCAGACCATGATCGCCGCCGCCGAGGTGATCACCCGGCCGGTGTTGGCAAGGCCTTCGACCACCGCCCGCCGCTCCTCGCCGTACTCCTCGAAGTGCTCGCGCATCTGCGTCAGCAGGAACACCTCGTAGTCCATCGAGAGACCGAAGAGGATCGCGAACATCAGCAGCGGCACGAAGCTGACGATCGGGATCGCGTGGTCGAGGCCGATCAGCGAGACGCCCCAGCCGAGCTGGAAGACCGCGGTGACGACGCCGTAAGCGGCGGCGACCGAGAGCAGGTTCATCACCGCCGCCTTGACCGGGACCAGCAGCGAGCGGAAGGCGACGAGGAGAACGACGAAGCTGAGGGCGACGACGATCGCGATCATCAGCGGCAGCTTGTCGCTGATCTGACTCGCGAGGTCGATGTAGCCGGCGGTCTGGCCGCCGACGTAGGAGCTGGCCTTCGTCCCCTGCAGCGCCCGCGGAATCTCTTCTTCACGCAGGTCTTCGACCAGGTTGACGGTCTCGTCCGCCCAGGGCTCCGATTTCGAGATCACCGTGAAGACCGCGGCGGTGCCCGCCTTATCCAGCGACGGTTCGGTGACGGCGGCGACGTCGGGGGCGCCGCCGACCGCTTTCTGCAGCTTCGGCAGCACCTGTTTGGCTTCTTCGGGCGAGGTGAATTCAGAGGCGATCAGGAGCGGGCCGTTGACGCCGGGTCCGAAGCCCTTGTTGAGCGCGTCGTAAGCCTGGCGCGAGGTCGTTTCCTTCGGCAGGGCGCTGATGTCGTTCTGACCGAGCTGCAGCTGGAAGATCGGCAGCGCCAGCACGATCAGGATTGCCAGGGCGACCACGGTCGCGGTCCAGGGCCGCTCGCTGACCCATTCCGCCCAGCGGCGCCAGCCGTGCGGCTCCTTGTCGTCGGGGTGAGTCTTTCCGAGCTTGACCCGCAGCGAGTTGATGTGGGGGCCGAGGGCGCCGAGCATCGCCGGCAGCAGCGTCGTCGCCGCGCTGACCGCGACCACCACCGCGACCGCGGCGGTGAAGCCAAGCGTCGAGACCAGCGGGATCCCCGCGAAGGCAAGCGAGCAGAGCGCGATCACGACCGTGAAGCCGGCGAAGACCACGGCGCCGCCCGCGGTCGCCGTGGCCCGCGCGATCGACTCTCGCAGCTCCATCCCGTCGGCCAACTGCAGTTTGTGACGGGTGACGATGAACAGCGCGTAGTCGATGCCGACGCCGAGGCCGATCATCGTCGCCAGGGTCGAGGCCACCCCAGGCACCTCGAGCACGTGCTCGAGCAGGCGGATGATCGAGAGCGCGCAGGCGAGACCGATCACCGCCGAGACGATCGGCAGCATCATCGCCGTCGCCGTGCCAAAGGCGAAGAGGAGGATGATCACCGCCGCCGCCAGCCCGATCGCCTCGCTGGTCTCGGTCGCCGGCTTCGAGAGCTGTTGGCCGACGTAGCTGCCGATCGCCGTCTCCAGCCCCGCGGCTTTCGCCGGCTTGGCGGCGTCGAGGATCCGTTCGGCTTCTTCTTCGTCGATTTCTCCCGGCCCGATCGCCAGCACGACCGGGAAATAGCCGACCGACTTGTCCTTGCTGAGGAAGGCGGCGCCCTCGGGGCTGAGCGGGCTGACCGCCGAGTTGACGTCCGACAGCGCGTTCAGCCGCTTTTCGGTTTCCGCCACCGCGGCCGCGTACTGCGGCTGGGTCAGCTGCTCCCCGCGCGGCGCTTCCAGGACCAGCGGGTTGCTGCCGTAGGCCTGTTCGGGAAGGTTGTCTTCGAGCAGTTCGGTCGCCTTGGTCGAATCGGTGCCGGGCAGGGTGAGGTTTTCGCTGGTCTTGCTGCCGGCGGAATGGCCGATCGCGAGCAGGGCGACCGCGAGCACGATCCAGGCGCCGATCACCGGGTAGTGGTGGCGGGAGCAGAAGCGGCCAATGGCGTAGAGGGGAGCGGTCATGGCCCCATCATCTCCGCTGGGGCGGCCGTTTCGCCGGTCTCGAAGGCCTTTGGCACCGTTTCGGCCGGGCTGGCACCGAGGGCGCGACGGATCACGACCAGTCGCTGCGCCTGATTGGCGGCCATCGAGGCGATCAGCGGCCGCGGCCAGGAGATCGTCAGTTTGGCGACGGCGCTGAGCTCGGCGTCGATCGTCGCGCTTTCCAGTTCGTAGAGGAAGTGCCAGGCCGCCTCGGCGCTCCCCAACTGCCCCGCTTCGACCGTTTCCGCCGGCGGGTCGGCTTCGCCTTCAAGGCCGCGGATCGTCTTCGTCGTCGCGTCGACATGTTCCTGTTCCTGGCCGCGGAAGCGGCGGGCGGTGGCGAGGTCGGCGCCGTGCAGCAGCGGCAGCGCTTCGCCGTAGGCGTCGACCGCGGCCAGCTGGCGGGCGAGGATTTCGTTCAGCACCGTCAAGTCGCCCTTGCGGTCGGTCGTCGAACCTCCGCCGCTCCCGCAGGCGCTCAGCCCGGCGGCGAGCGCCAGGAGAACCGCGCCGAGGGCGAAGGCGCGGCGCACCGGACGGCCGCGCATGATTCGGTTGGGGGTCATGACGGGAAGGCGAAGCCTATGAGCTCAGGCCGGGCAGAGGGGCTGGCGGCGCTGGCCGAGGAGGTCCACCGCTGCCGGCTCTGCCCGCGACTGGTCGAGTGGCGGGAGGACCAGGCGGCCAACCCTCCGCGCCGCTACCGCGGCCAGGCGTACTGGGCGCGGCCCGTCTCGGGCTTCGGCGATCCCGACGCCCGCCTGGGGATCGTCGGCCTCGCACCGGCCGCCCACGGCGCCAACCGCACCGGCCGGATGTTCACCGGCGATCGCTCCGGGGACTGGCTCTACGCCTCCCTGCACCGGACCGGCTTCGCCAACCAGCCGACCTCCGAGTGGCGCGGCGACGGCCTCGAGCTGCGCGACGCCTACATCACCGCCACCGTCCGCTGCGCGCCGCCGGCCAACAAGCCGACGCCGCAGGAGCGCGACACCTGCCTCCCGTACCTGCGGCGGGAGCTAGAGCTGCTGGAGCGCTGCCAGGTCCTCGTCGCCCTCGGCTCCTTCGGCTGGGACGGATTCCTCCGTGCCGCCCGGGCACTCGGGGAGGCGCCGCGGCCGCGGCCGAAGTTCGGCCATGGCGCCGAGGCGGAGGTCGGCCGCTGGCGACTGCTCGGCTGCTACCACCCGAGCCAGCAGAACACCTTCACCGGCAAGCTGACGGTGCCGATGACCGACGCGATCTTCGAGCGAGCCCGCTCCCTCCTCGTCTAGGTCTGGAAACCCTCCCGACCGCTCGGCCGGTCTCTATGGCGCTAGCGAGCTATCAGGGGAGGGGCATTGCGCAGGCCACGGATCAAACGGACCACGGAGGAGATCGAGACGCCGGACGGGGACATCTACCTCCTGCGCCCGAGTGCCGAGAACGACATCCGCATCGAGAAACCGGACGGCGAGGAACGGCGGCTGCTCGAGGCCGTCGACGGCGAGCGGACGCTCGAGCAGCTGCGGAAGGAGTTCGGGGCCAAGGAGGTCGACGACCTGATGGCGCAGCTGCAGGAGCTGGAGGTGGTCGAGGATGCCGCCGACGACGAACTGGTGCCGGCCGCCGAGCTGGAACGTTTCGACCGCCAGCTGCGCTACTTCAGCGACGTCGGCAACGGTGAGATCACCCCTTCGCAGTGTCAGGAGCGCCTGCGCGAGGCGAAGGTGGCGGTGCTGGGGGTCGGCGGCCTTGGCGGCTGGTCGGCCTGGGCGCTCGCCTGCACCGGGGTCGGCGAGATGTGGCTGATCGACGGCGACCGGGTCGAGGTCAGCAACCTCAACCGCCAGATCCTCTACACCGAGGCCGACGTCGGCCTGCTCAAGGTCGAGTGCGCAGCGGCGCGACTGCGGGCCTTCAACTCGGCGATGAGGATCACCACCGCCTCGCGCCGGCTCGAGAGCGAGGAGGACATCGCCGAGTTCATCGCCGGATCCGACGTCGTCATCGACGCGGCCGACTGGCCGGCGCACGAGATCGAGCGCTGGTGCAACTCCGCCTGCTTCGCCGCCGGCATCCCGTACATCACGATGAGCCACTTCCCGCCGATCGCCAGGGTCGGGCCGCTCTATGTCCCCGGCAAGACCGGCTGCTTCGTCTGCCAGGAGATCGGCTACCGGCGCGAGTACCCGCTGTTCGACGTTGCGGTCGAACAGCGGCGGGCGAAACCGAGCCCGGCGGCGACGCTCGGCCCGGCCTGCGGGCTGATCGGCGGCTCGGTCGCGATGGAAGTACTGCACCTGCTGACCGGCCTCAGCCGGCCGGCGAGCCAGGGCGTCGCCCTCATCTACGACCTGCGGACGATGGAGGTCAAACGCGAGCCGGTGAAAGCGGAGGCGGAGTGCCCGATCTGCGGCGGCATGCCGCACGAGGAGGAGGCCGGCGGGTAGCTTCCGGCCCCATGCGGCTGGCCATCCCCCTCGCGATCGTCATCGCGCTGGCGCTGCTGCTGGGCGGTTGTGGCAGCTCGGACGAGGGGACGACGAATCGACCTGCACCCGAAAGCACCGCCCCGACGACTCGGGCGGTGCGGGTCCAGTGGGAACGCGAGCCCGAATGCCAGCGTCCCGGCGCTGCTTCCCGCTGGGGCTGCTCGGTAGGCAGCTACCGCTGCCAGGCGGTGGTCGTCGACCGCGGCTGGTCAGTCTCCTGCGCGCGGCCCGGCGAGTCGATCGCTTTCCTCGTCCGACCCCGAGCCGCGCTGGATTCGAAAGCCGGACCCTCTCTACAATCCCCGAACCCGCCGGCGTAGCTCAGTTGGTAGAGCACTTCATTCGTAATGAAGGGGTCCCCGGTTCAAGTCCGGGCGTCGGCTCTGGGGGCGGGCCGCCCCGGTGGCGCGTCACTTCTTCTTCTGCCGCCGTTCGAGGACTTCGCCGAAGGCTTTCTCGATTTCGGTGGTCAGGGTGAGGCGGAAGGTGGCGTTGAGGGCGTCGAAGGCGAGGGGGCGGAGGCGGCCGATCGCGGCGATGATCTCGTCCCAGCCCTCCTCGGGGCGGCCGGCGTCGTCGAAGGGCTTCCAGACGCTCTCGACGAAGAGCTCGACGAAGGTGCGGGCCGAGGACTGGGCGTTGCGGCTCAGCCTCTCGATCGCGGCGAGGGCGGCGGGGAGGTCGATCCCCATGGCCAGCACTTCCTCGGCGGCGCGGATCAGGGCCGGGCTCGGGGCCTCGTAGCGGTCTTCGCCGAGATCGACGAGGAGGCCGAGCTTTTTGGCTTTCCCGATCAGGCGGTCGTCGTCGGTGCCGAACTTCTCGACCAGCTCGGCGCGGCTGTAGACCTCGGGCGCCTCGGTGGCAAAGGGGGCGGTGACGGCCTGGCGCAGGCCGACGAAGCGGTCGGCGTCGGCCCCGTGCTCGCCGATCAGGCGCGAGATCGCGCTCAGCTTGAAGCCCTCGGCCTGCATCTCCTGGATCAGGCGCAGGCGGGCGACGTGCGCGGCCCCGTAGTAGCCGACCCGGGAGCGGACCTCGGGCGGCGGCAGCAGCCCGCGGGACTGGTGGTTGCGGATGTTCCGCACCGACATCCCGGTCTCGTAGGCAAGCTGCTCGACGGTGAGGTTGGCCTCCGGTGCAACCGGATCAGCGCCCTCTGCAGGCTTTTTCGCCATAAGACGAGTCTACATTCCGAATGTAACCTCGTTTGAGGTAACGTTTATGAGGGAACAAGGTTCTTGCAATCCACCTCCACCAAGGACTTCCATGAACTTCTTCGGAACGCTTCTCGCCGCGGCCGCCCCGCCCGCCGGCGGCGCCGAAATCGGCCAGATCGTGATCGCCACCACGGCGGCGACGATCGTCACCTGCGCGCTCCTCTACCTCGGCCTCGGACACCGCAGCGGCCGGGTCAAGGTGCTGCAGCGCCTCGCCGACTTCGGCGAACGCCGCTCCGGCATGCCCGGCTGGGTCGCCTTTCCCTCGGCGGTGGCGACGACCTCGCTGCTCACCGCCCTCTTCGGGATGTACTGGGACATCTCCCTGCACATCGACAACGGCCGCGATCCCGGCCCGCTCGCCAACCCGGCCCACTACTTCATCCTCCTCGGCCTCTTCGGCATCTTTAGCGCCGGCTTCTTCGCGATGGTGCTGCCGAAGGAGCAGCCGAGCACGGTCGCCGTGCGGATCGGCCGCGACTGGTGGGCGCCGCTCGGCGGCGTCCTGATCTGCGCCTGCGGCGCCTTCTCCCTGATCGGGTTCCCGCTCGACGACGTCTGGCATCGCCTCTTCGGCCAGGACGTAACCCTCTGGGGGCCGACCCACCTGATGCTGATCGGCGGCGCCGCGATGACGCTGGTCGGGATCGCGGTGCTCGCGGTCGAGGGGATGCGGGCGAACGCCTCGGCCGAGGTCCCGGTCGAGGAGCTCCTGCACACGAAGATGGCCCGCGCGATCGCCCTCACCGGCGGCCTGATGCTCGGCCTCTCGACCTTCCAGGCCGAGTTCGACTTCGGCGTCCCCCAGTTCCAGCTGATCTTCCAGCCGATGCTGCTGATGCTGGCCGCGGGAATCGGTCTGACGATGGCGCGCGTCTACGCCGGTCCCGGCGCCGCGCTCGGCGCCGCCGGCTTCTTCGTCCTCCTGCGCGGCGGCCTCGCCCTGCTGATCGGGCCAGTGCTGGGGCAGACGATGCCCCACTTCCCGCTCTACATCGTCGAGGCGGTCGTCGTCGAGATCGTGGCTCTCGTCGTCTCCACCCAGAAGCCGCTGCGCTTTGGCCTCGCCGCCGGGGCGGGGATCGGCACCGCCGGCCTCGCCGCCGAGTGGGCCTGGTCGCAGCTGTGGATGCCGCTGCCCTGGACCGGAGCGGCATTCCCGGAAGCGGCGATAGTCGGCTTCGCCGCGGCGATCGCCGGCGCCACGATCGGCGCCTGGATCGGCACCCACCTCTCGCCTGTCCCCCTCCCCCGCTCGCCGCAGCTGCGCCGCGCCGCCCTTTGCAGCGCGGGAGTCCTCGCCGCGCTCGTCGCCTACGGCCTCTACACGCCGGCCCAGGACGGCGTCAGCGCCCAGGTGGCGCTGCGCGACGTCAGCGGCCAGGGAGGGCGTGAGGTCGAAGCGACCGTGCGGATGGACCCAGCCGACGCCGCCGTCGGCGCCAAGTGGTTCGACATCACCGCCTGGCAGGGGGGCGGCCTCGTTGTCGCGCCGCTGAAGCGGACGAGCCCCGGCGTCTACCGCAGCACCGAGCCGATCCCCGTCCATGGCGACTGGAAGGCGATGATCCGGCTCCACGACGGCAACTCGCTGACGGCGCTGCCGATCTACCTGCCGCGCGACGCGGCGATCCCGGTCGGCGAAGTGCCGGCCCCGGCCCGCTTCACCCGCACCTTCGGCGACGAGCACCAGCTGCTGCAGCGCGAGGCGAAAACCGGCAACCCGATCGTCACCGTGCTCGCCTACTCGGCGGTGGCGGGAATCGCCCTCTCGCTGCTGATCCTCCTCGTCTGGGCGCTGCACCGGCTCGCGGTCGGGTTACGGCCGGCGCCGCGGCGGGCGCGGCTGCGGTTCCGCCACCTCCCGGGATTCCAGCACGGCGGCGGCAGGTGAACCTGCCGCTCGCCCACCACAACGCCATCGTGGCGTTGCCGGTCTTCGCGCCGGCGCTGGTCGTGATCCTCTTCCTCCTCGTCCACCGCCTGCGCGAGCGCAAGCGGTGGGAGGAGGAAGAAGCGGAGGGCTAACCGCGAGACCGCAAAAAGGGTTCTCCGGGAGCCCTTTTTGCGGTCTCGTCGATCAGTTTCTCGATCGCCTCGGCGTAGGTGCCGTGGAGGGTGGCGCGCGGGATCGGGATCGCGATCCCGTAGCCCTCCCGGACCGCCTGGCTGAGCACGCGTCTGAAGGTGGGACCGTGCCAGGCGTGGGCTTCCCGGGCGCGGCCGACGTGGAGGTGGACCAGCTCGTGGAGCAGGGTCTCGAGGACGTCGCCGGGGCGGATCCCGGGGTAGGCGGTGACCGAGAGGCGGAACTCGCTCGGGACGGCGAAGCCGAGGCGGTTGGGCTTGCGGCTGGCGCAGCGCACCTTCAGCTGTGGGCGTCGCTGCGCGAGCGGGCCATCGGCGAAGACAGGCAACGCCCGCAGTCGCTCCATCTCCTCGTCCAGCGGCACCCCCGCCACCCGGTAGTAGGAGCGGGGACGGGGCTTCGGCGCGGGCGGCGGCGGGCGCCGCCGCCTCAGCTTTGGCACCGCGGGCACCAGTAGGTGGTGCGGTTGGCCTCGCCTTGGCCGCGGGAGGAGACCACGCCGCCACAAGAGGGGCAGACGCTCTGGCGGCGTTTGTAGATCTGGAAGCGATGGCGGTTGCCGTGCTCGACCGGGTCCAGCATCTGCTCGCGGGCGGCGAGCAGGACCCTGTGCAGCTCCTCGTCGCTGAGATCCCCGATCGGCCGCCAGGGGTCGAGGCGGGCGGCGAAACACGCCTCGCTCTTGAAGATGTTGCCGATGCCGGCGACCAGGTGCTGGTCGAGGAGGGCGTCGCCGAGGCCACGGGTCGGGTCGGCGCGCATTGCCGCGATCACGGCGTCGGGGTCGAAGCCGGCGGCGAGGAGGTCGGGGCCGAGCCGCGTCAGCTGCGGATCGCGACGCACCCGGGCCGTGGAGCCCAGTTGCAGGGTCGGGCCACCGAACTGGACCGCGTCCCAGCCACCGCCGGAGAGAACCGCCCAGGCAGAGCTCCGTGGCCGCCGCCAGCGCGAACCGGGCGGATAGAAGTGCCAACCGCCGCTCATCCCCAGGTGGCTGTGCAGGGAGACCTCTCCGAACCCGAGCACGAGGTGCTTGCCGTGTGCCCAGACCTCCTCGAGGACGCGCTCGTTCAGCCGTTCGATCCCGGCCGCCCTGCCGCGCGGGTTCGGCGCCGACGCGGTCACCTCCTCGCCCAGCAGCGTCAGCTCGAAGCGGCGCGCCAGCCGCAGGATCGTGTCGCCCTCTGCCACTCCCCCATGATGCAGATCCGGGCAGGTGGGTAAGTATGGGGCGATGCTCCGGCGAGCGAGGATGAACCGAAAGGCCCGGCAGGTGGCGCTGCAGATCGGCGGCAGCCGGGTCGCAATCGGCCTCGGGATCTTGCTCGCGACCGAACCGGCGCTGCGGGTGTTCGGCTTCGGCGAGGCCGACGCCGGCGGCCGGGCGCTGGCAAAACTCGGCGGCGGCAGGGACATCGCGATCGGGGCGCTGACCCTAGCCGTCCGCGACGACCGCGAGGCGCTGCGCACGGCGCTCCTCATCTCCTGCGCCTGCGACGTGGCCGACGCGATCGCGCTGGGAATGTCCACCGGCAACCCGCAGACCCGAAAAGCGGGGATCGGCGGCATCCTCTCCGGCAGCGCCGCCGCGGTCGCGAGCCTATGGGCCCGGCGCCGCCTCTAGCGAGGGTCGGGAGGCCCTCTCCAGACACTCAGCACGAGCCATTGGCGAGCTGCGTCTGGAGAGGGCCTCCCGACCCTCGCCCCATGCTTAGGGCGCGGAGCCGTTGCTGCCGGCCGGGGCCCCGCCGGAGAACTCGTGCGAATCGATCACCCGATCGATCAGGCCGTAGGAGACGGCGTCGCCGGGTTGGAAGAATTTGTCGCGTTCCATGTCGGTGTGGATCTGCTCCGCCGACTGGCCGGTGTGCTTGACGTAGATCTGGTCGAGCCGCTCGCGCAGGGCGAGGATCTCTTTGGCGTGGATCTCGATGTCGCTGGACTGGCCTTCGAAGCCGCCGCTCGGCTGGTGGATGAGGATACGGCTGTTCGGCAGCGCCATCCGTTTGCCGGCGGCGCCGCCGGTGAGGATCAGTGAGCCGGCCGACATCGCGATCCCGTAACAGATCGTCTGCACGTCGGGCTTGACGAACTGCATCGTGTCGTAGATCGCCAGGCCCGCGTAGGCGGAGCCGCCGGGCGAGTTGATGTAGAGGCTGACGTCCTTGTCGGGGTCCTCGGCCTCGAGGTGGAGGAGCTGGGCGATGATCAGGTTGGCGAGGTCCTCGGTCACCGGCTCGCCGAGGAAGATGATCCGCTGCGCGAGCAGGCGGCTGTAGATGTCGAATGAGCGCTCGCCGCGAGCAGTCTGCTCGACGACCATCGGTACCAGTGGCATAAAGCCCCTCTCCTAGTTGGCGTCTGGGTTGTACTTATAGCCAACGCCGCGCACGGTCAGGACCAGCTCCGGCTTCTGCGGGTCCCGCTCGACCTTCTGGCGCAGGTTGGAGATGTGGACGTCGCAGGCGCGCTCGTCGCCGTCGAACTCGGTCTGCCAGAGCTCCTCCATGATCTGGGCGCGGGAAAAGACCTCCCCCGGGCGGGCGACCAGCAGGCGCAGCAGCTGGAACTCCGAGCGGGTGAGGTTGACGGGGACGCCGCGCACGGTGGCGACGTGGCGGACGAGGTCGATCGAGACCGGGCCCGACTCGATTTTCACCGCCTGGGAAAGCGGCGCCCGGTCGAGCTCGCGGCGCCGCAGCTGCGCCCGCACCCGGCCCAGCAGCTCGCGCACCGAGAACGGCTTGGTGACGTAGTCGTCGGCGCCCACCTCGAGACCGACCACCTTGTCGACCTCGGCGTCTTTGGCGGTTAGGACGATGATCGGGACGGCGCTGCGCGAGCGGACGTCGCGGCAGATGTCGAGCCCGGACGGGCCCGGCATCATGATGTCGAGGATCAGCAGGTCGAAAGGAACGCCGTTGCCGAGCAGCTCGGCCGCCTCGTCGCCGTCGGCGGCCGGAGTCACCTCGAAACCCTCCTGGGTCAGCGCGTAACCGACCGAGTCGCGGACCGATGGCTCGTCGTCGGCGATGAGGATGCGGCCGCTGCTCATGCGACGGGGGTGGGGCTCGGTTGCGCGATCGGGAGACGGACCCAGAAGGTGCTTCCCTCCCCCTCGACCGACTCGGCGCCGATGCGGCCGCCCATCACGTCGACCATCCGCCGGGCGATCGCCAGGCCGAGGCCGAAGCCCTCCTGATTGCGCGACTCCGAGCGGCGGTAGAAGCGCTCGAAGACGCGCTCCAGCTCCCCCGCCGGGATGCCGGTGCCGGTGTCGATTACCTCAAGGATGACTTCGTCCTCGCTGTCATGGCGGCCGCGAACGGTAACGGTGCCGGGCGGTGGCGTGTTCTTGAAGGCGTTGGTGAGTAGGCCGATCATCACCTGCCGCAGCAGCGTCGGGTCGCCGGTGGCGGCGAGATCGGACTCGACGTCGACCACCAGCTCGACGTGCGACGGCACCACGCAGGCGGCGACGACGTCCTTGATCGCCATCGGCACGTCGACCGGTTCGCTCTCCGGCGCGCCCCGGGACTCGACCCGGGCGAGGGTGAGGAGCGACTGGGTCAGCCGGTTCATCCGCTCGGCGTCTTCGCCGAGGCGTTTGAGGAAGTGGTCACGATCCTGGGGATCGTTCTTGGCGCCGCTCTGCAGGACCTCGATCGCGCCGGAGATCCCGGCCAGCGGGTTGCGCAGCTCGTGGGCGGCGTTGGAGACGAAGTCGGCTTCGGCCAGCTCCTGGCGCAGCTCGTCGGTGCGGTCACGCAGGACGGCGAGGACGGCGCGCTCGTCGGGCAGCGAGCGGGCGGTCATCGCGTAGGCGCGGTCGCCGATCCGCAGCGCCGGGTGGGCGGAGAAGCCGACCTCGGCGGCACGGTGGAGCTGCGGCAGGACGACCTCCGGAGGCTGGCCGGACTCGTCGAGCAGGCGCGAGGCGGCGCTGTTGGAGAAGCGAACGGGTCCTTCGTAGTCGACGACCATGACCACGTCGGTGAGGCCGTCGAAGATGGCGGCGAGCTTGTTGCGGTCGGCGGTGAGGACGCCGAAGCTCTCTTTCAGCGAAGCCCGCATCGAGTCGAGCGCCCGGGCGAGGTCGCCGATCTCGTCCGGCCCGGAGGTGTTCAGCGGGTGGTCGAACGAGCCCCCCGCCATTTCCCCGGCGGCGCGGGCGAGGCCGACGACGCGGTGGGAGATCGCGACCGCGATCAGGAAGCCGGCGAGGACGCCGACCGTGACCGCGGCGATCAGCGCCTGCGGCTTGTCGCCGAAGAAGTAGACGGCGCCGGCGGTGATCAGGCTGACCGCGGCGAAGGCGGCGGTCAGCCAGAGGCGCATCCCGATCCGCGGCGCGCCAGGCGACTGCGCGGCGGGAGTCTGCTCTGAGCGAGGCATGAGGATTTACTAACACAATCCCCTGCCCGTCGCGGCGGACCAGGAGTTTCCGTGCCTACGTGGGAGAATCGAGCTTGTGCGAACGCTTGTCTTCATCCCCGCCTGGAACGAGGAGGCCTCGGTCGCCGCGGTGATCGCCGACGTCCGCAAGTCGCTGCCCGGGGCCGACGTGCTCGTCGTCGACGACGGCTCCGGCGACGCCACCGCCGAGCGGGCGCGCGAGGCGGGGGCGGTGGTCGCCTCCCTGCCCTTCAACCAGGGCCTCGGCGCGGCCCTGCAGACCGGCTACCTCTACGCCCTGCGCAACGGCTACGACGCCTGCGCCCACCTCGACGCCGACGGCCAGCACCCCCCGGAGGAGGTCGCCCGCCTGCTGGCCGAGGTCGAAGCCGACCGCGCCGACCTGGTGATCGGCTCGCGCTACCATTCCGGCGCCGTCGCCGCCTCAGGCGACTACCGGCCGACCTTCTCGCGGCGGGTCGGGATCAGCGTCTTCCGCTTCTTCCTCACCCTGGCGACGCGGCAGCGCTTCACCGACACGACCAGCGGCATGCGCGCCGCCAACCGCCGGGTGATGGCGCTCTTCTCCCAGCACTACTCGCCGGACTTCGCCGAGATCGAGTCGCTACAGCTGGCGGTGCGCCAGGGGCTGCGGGTAGAGGAGCTGCCGGTGCGGATGCTGGAGCGGGCCGGCGGCAGCTCTTTCCTCACCCCGGTGCGCTCGGCCTTCTTCATCTTCAAGGGGCTCGTCGTCCTCCTCGTCGGCCAGTTCCGACCGCGCCAGGCGGAGGCGGAGCAGTGAGGTCGCTGCCGCTGGGCGCCGCCGAAGCCCAGGTCCATCTGACCTCGCAGACGCGGATCGTCGCCGCGGTGCTCGCGGTCTTCTTCATGCTCCTGATCCTCGACCTGATCCGCCGCGACCGCCTGCAGGAGCGCTACAGCGTGATCTGGTTCGTCGCCGGGTTGGGGATGCTCGCCGGCGCCGCCTTCCCGGGGTTGCTGGAGCTGCTCGCCAACGCGATGGGCGTCCGCAACACCAACGTCGCCCTCTTCTCGGTCGTGCTGCTGCTGCTGCTCGGCCTGGCGCTCAACTTCAGCGTGATCATGTCCCGCCAAGCGGCCCAGATCACCCGACTGGCGCAGGAGCGGGCGATCGAAAAGGCACTGGCGGAAAAGGGAGCCGAGGGACGAAACGGCTCAGCCGGCGAGCAGAGCCTCCAGGCGGAAGAAAAGCGCCTCGAGGGCTAGCTCCTCCGAAACGTTCAGTTCGAGGCCGCGGCGGGTCTCCTGGACCAGCGCGGCGGCCTGGCGGGCGGCGATCGCGGCGACCTCTTTCGCCTGCGCCCGCAGCTGCTCGAGCCGGTCGCGGTTGAAGGCGACCTCCTCGGCGCCGGCGGCAACCGCGGCGAGGTCGCGCAGCCAGGCGGCGCAGAGCTCGTAGCCGAGCGCGAGGATCTCGGTGCGGCGGCGGCGGCCGGCGCGTTTGGCGGCGTCGCCGATCTCTTTGGCGCTTCGTTTCACCCCCGCCTTCGCTTCCTCCTCCAGCGCTTCGCGCGTCGCCGCCTCGACGTCTTCGCCGGCCCCCTTGGCGTCCTCGAGCAGCGCCTTCCAGGGCGCCCCGGCACACTCGCCGGCGACGGCGGCACCGACGCAGCGCTCCGCCTCGCCCCGCAGCTCCCGCCCGCGGTCGCTCAACAGCAGCCGCCCCCGCTCGAGATCGCCTGCGGCAAGCCGAGCCGCGGCGGCAACCTCCTCAGGCTGACGGGACGATTCCCCTCCATATAGGGGTACTTTCGTCCCGTCGGCGAGCTCGGCTTCGAGCACCTCCGCCGGCAGCGGGGCGAACTCGATGGTTTGGCAGCGCGAGGCGATGGTCTCCAGGAGGCCCTCGCCGTCGGAGCTGAGCAGGATCAGGTGGACGAACCCGGGCGGCTCCTCGAGCGTCTTCAGCAGCGCGTTCTGGCTCTCGTCGCGCATCGCCTCGGCCGCCTCGACAACGAACACCCGCTTGCCGCCTTCGAAGGGCCGGTAGGCGGCGGCGCGGATCACCCGCTCGCGCACCTCCTCGACCATGTGCTGGGCACCGGCCGGAGCGAGCCAGACCAGGTCGGGATGGGGCGAGGGGTCGAGCAGCGCCCGCCGCCGCGCGTCCTCGGGGTTGGCGGCCGCGGCGGCCAATATCTCCGCCGCAAATGCCCGCGCAGCTCCGCGCTTCCCCGAACCACGCGGCCCGCGGAAGAGGTAAGCGTGCGAGGGATCTCCCGCGAGCGCGGCTTGCAGCGCGAACCTCGCTCGGGGCTGATGAGCGGTGCTGGTGTCGAGTGAATTCATCCGCTTCTTCCGCGGGTGGCGCGGCGGCGGGGGACCCCCACGAGCCCGTGGGGGTGGCCGCCGTGACAGGACCCGCGGCCATCAGCCATGGTCCCTCACAGCCTCCATCACCCGCTGGTGGACCTCCTCGACGCTGCCGGCGGCGTCGACGACGACGACGCGGTCGGAGGCGATCACGGCGATCTCCTCGTAGGCCTCGGCAACCGCCCGCTGCAGGCCGAGGCCCTCCTGCTCGAAGCGGTCGTCGCCGGCAGCGCGGCCGAGGCCGGTCTCGGGATCGAGCCGCAGCAGCACCGTCAGATCCGGCCAGAGGCCATCGGTCGCTGCCTCGCAGAGGCCGATCACCTCGCCGACGCCGAGGCCGCGGGCGGCGCCCTGGTAGGCAACGCTGGAATCGCTGAAGCGGTCGGCGACGACGTGGCGGCCGGCCGCCAGCGCCGGCCGGATCACCCGCTCGGTCACCTCGGCGCGGGCGGCGAGGAAGAGCATCAGCTCGGCCAGCGGCCGCAGGGAGACGCTCGGATCGGCGAGCAGCTCGCGGATCCGCTCCGCCGCCTCGGTGCCGCCCGGCTCGCGGATCGCCACCGTCCCCTCCCCCAGCGCCTCGACCAGCAGCCGCGCTTGGGTGCTCTTGCCTGAGCCGTCGATGCCCTCGAGCGAGATGAACATCAAATGACGGCCCCAGTTCGCCGCCAGGCGGCGTCCTCAGTCGCCCAAATAGCGCTGCTATTCGGGCTCCCTGCGTCCTTGCCTGGCGACGCCTGGGTCACGTCATTTGGCCGTAGCTTTAGCCCGTTTTCGCTTTCGCGTCGCCGTATCCGGTTTCTCGGGCATCGGCTTCTTCTCCATCGCCGCTTTCGCGGCTTTGGCGGCTTCGCGCTCGGCCCGGCGTTTCTTCATCTCCTGCATCGACTCGCAGTCGTCGTTGAGGCAGAGGTTCCAGGGCCGGCCGCGGAAAGGGACGACTTTGAGGCGCGGGGTGCGGTCGCAGATCGAGCAGCGCTCCTCGAGCCGGAAGACGTCGCCGCGCTGGGGCAGCGGGAAGGTCTGGTCGCAGGAGTCGGGATCGTCGGCGGTCCACCCCGTGCAGCCCACGAACCTTTTCCCCGATTTTTTCGCGCGGATGATCCGCAGCATGTTCGGCGAGCCGTCCTCCTTGGTGCGGCCGGCTTCCTCGCAGACCTTGCAGGGACCGAGGATGCGGTCCTCGTCCATCCCTTTCCAGATCACCTTCGCCAGGTCTTCGCGACGCTCGTCGATTTCCGACCAGGTCTTGTGCAGGAGCTCGCGGCTCTCGCCGACGACCGCACCCTTGGTCATCTCGCCGGCGGCGATCCGGTCCATCTCCGCCTCCAGCGTCGCGGTCATCTCCGGCGTCGCCATCGCCGGCACGTAGTTCTTGAAGCCTTCGTAGAGGGCGATCCCGGTCTCCGAGGGGACCGGCGGGTTGCCATAGACGTAGCCGCGGTCGAAGAGCTTCTGGATGATGTCGGCGCGGGTCGCTTTGGTGCCGAGGCCGCGCTCCTCCATCATCTCGATCAGTTTCGCCTGCGAGATCCGGCCCGGCGGCTGGGTCTCCTTGTCGACGACCCAGGGGTCGCCCTCGAGCTGCAGGGCCTGGCCCTCCTCCAGCTTCGGGATCTCCTCGTCGGCCGAGCGGGCGTAGGTGTAGATGCCGGCGTAGCCGGGGTCGACGACGACCGAGCCGCGGACGAAGTAGGTCTGGTCGCCGGCCTCGATGTCGGCGCGGGTGGACTCGGTGATCATCGGCGGGCTGAAGGTGGCGAGGAAGCGACGGACGACAAGTTCGTAGACGCGTTTCTTCGGGCCCTCGAGGGCGCCCGGATGGACCGCCTGGGTCGGGTAGATCGGCGGGTGGTCGGTCGTCTCTTTTTTGCCGCGGGTCGGTTTCAGCTCGCCGTCGAGGAGGCCGGAGGCGGCGGAGAACTCCTTGATCCGCACCAGCGAGGTGACCAGCTCGCGGACGGGCAGCGAGGAGGGGTAGACGGTGTTGTCGGTGCGCGGGTAGGAGATGAAGCCGTCCATGTAGAGGTCCTCGGCGATCCGCATCGCGCTGGCGGGGGTGATGCCAAGGCGGCTGGAGGCATCGGTGCTGAAAGCGGTGGTGTTGTAGGGCGTCGGCGGCTTGCGGGTGTTCTTCCGCGCCGTCACCGATTTCACGGTGCCGGGGTTAGAGGTGCCGGCGAGGGCCGCGTCGGCCTCGGCTTTCTCCCAGAATTTGTCGACGCTGTGGTGGGCCTCGAAGCTGCCGTCGGGGTGCTGGAACTTCGCGAAGACTTCCCAGAACGGTTTCGCCACGTGCGCGCGCCGTTCCATCTCGCGCTCGACGATCAGGCCCAGGGTCGGGCTCTGGACGCGGCCGACGGAGAGGAAGTTGGAGCCGAAGCGGCGGCTGGCGAGGGAGACGGCGCGGGTCAGCGTCGCGCCCCAGAGCAGGTCGATGTCCTGGCGAGCGGCGCCGGCGTTGGCGAGCGGGTAGGAGAGCTCGTCGAGGTTGGAGAAGGCGCGCTCGATCTCCTCCTTGGTCAGGGCCGAGTAACGGGCGCGCTGGATCCGCAGGGTGCCGTCGGCGGTGCCCTCGCGCGAGCCCAGAGCCGGGTTGGCGTCGAGCATCTCCTCCAGCGCCTCGAGCCCGATCAGCTCGCCCTCGCGGTCGAAGTCGGTGGCGATCACCAGCTCGTCCGCCTCTTTGGCCAGTTTCTTGATCGCTTTGACGACGTTTTTGTCGGTCGGCTGCTTGATCAGGTCGGCGTCGATCAGGTCGTGCAGGTCGGTCTTCTGCCAGTTCGAGTAGCCCTCGGGGAAGGCAGGGCCGAGCACGTGGCCCTTGAGGCCGACCGTCATCTGCTCGCCGCCTTCGGCGTCCGTCCAGGTGTAGAAGGGGACTTTGAAGGTCTTGTCCTCGCTGTTGGAGCCGTTGCTGAGGGCCTCGGCGATCTTCTTGGCGCTGTTGTTCTTCTCGGTGACGATCAGTCTCATGGGGCGGCGAGGGTAGCAGGGCACCTCGGCTGCGCAAGCGGGCATCCATCCGTCCGATCTCCTTCCGGCCCCGGCCGGATCTGCTTAGGATCACCGCTCCATGAGGTGTCTCGTAACCGGCGGCGCCGGCTTCATCGGCTCCAACCTGGTCGACGCGCTGCTCGCGCGGGGCGACGAGGTGACGGTCGTCGACGACCTCTCGACGGGCCGCCTCTCCAACCTCGAGCCGGGCCTCGCCGCCGGAGCGGAGCTGGAGGAGATGGACATCCGCGACGGCGAGGCGCTGAGCCGCCTGGCGGCCGAGCGACGGCCCGAGGCGATCTTCCACCTCGCCGCCCAGATCGACGTCCGCAAGTCCCTCGCCGACCCCTTCTTCGACGCCGGCGTCAACGTCGGCGGCACCGCCAACGTGCTCGAGGCGGCCCGCGCCGCGGGGTGCGGCCGCGTCGTCTCGATCTCCACCGGCGGCGCGATCTACGGCGAGGGCGAGGGACAGCGCCTGCCGCTCCCCGAGGACTCCCCGATCGCGCCGCTCTCCGCCTACGGCCAGAGCAAGTTCGCAGCCGAGGGCTACGTCTCCCTCTACGAGCGCCTCTACGGGCTCTCGGGGGTCTCGCTGCGACTGGGCAACGTCTACGGCCCGCGCCAGGACCCGCTCGGCGAGGCCGGCGTGATCGCGATCTTCTGCGGCAAGCTGCGGGCCCGCGAACGGCCGACCGTCTACGGCGACGGCACCCAGACCCGCGACTACATATATGTGGGCGACGTGGTCACGGCGGCGCTGGCTGCAGCGGGATCGCAGGCGAGCGGCGCGATCAACATCGGCACCGGGGTCGAGACCGACGTCCTCGAGCTGGCCGCCAAGCTGGCCGAGCTGGACGGCGGCTCGGAGTTCCTGCCCGAATTCG
>Ga0207693_10001026_pt1 | contig 25010 bp, 19 predicted proteins | sample LARL81metaG_FD_184347 | JGI IMG/M metagenome (GOLD analysis project Ga0207693, IMG submission 184347) | Corn, switchgrass and miscanthus rhizosphere microbial communities from Kellogg Biological Station, Michigan, USA - LAR L8-1 metaG... | ecosystem: Host-associated > Plants > Roots >... | reverse complement strand
CGAGATCGTCGCCGCGTCGCACGCGGAGGGGCTCTACGTGCAGGCGAGCCCGTGGGGGCTCGGCCGCACCTTCGGCGGCGAGGCCGAGAGCCGCTGGGTTGCCTTCCATCCCGAGGAGAGCCAGGTGCTCGACGACGGCCGGCGCGTCGCCGCGGCCTGCCTCAACAGCCCCGCCTATCGCGACTTCTGCAAGGAGTGGGCGGACTGGGTGCTCGAATGCGGCGTCGACTCCGTGTTCTGGGACGAGCCCGCGTGGGTCGTGCCCGAGCACGTCGGCGTCGACGACCCTGCGCGGTGGACGTGCCGCTGCGAGCATTGCGCCGAGCGCTTCGGTGGGCCGGTACCCGCGGAGCTGACGCCGGAGGTGACGCGGTTCCGCCAGGAGTCGGTCGTCGGCTTCCTGCGCGAGCTCGTCGGCCATGTCGTGTCGCGCGGTGGCGCCAACACGATCTGCCTCCTGCCGGCGACGGAGGGGACGCAGGGGCTCGCCGACTGGGACGAGGTCGCCGCGATCCGGGGGCTCGCGACGCTCGCCACGGATCCCTACTGGAAGCACTGGGGCGAGCCGGCCGGGCCGTTCGTGCAGCGCTTTGCCCGTCTCCTCCGCGAGACGGCCGACCGACACGGCGTCGGCGCGCAGCTCTGGGTGCCGAGCTTCGGCCTCGATCGCGACGACATCCCCGACCTCGAGGCAGCGCTCGAGGGCGCGCGCGAGGAGGGGGTCGACGACCTCTGGACGTGGGGCTACGAGGCGTGTGGACACATGTCCCATCTGGCGACTCCCGACGCGCCGCTGGTCTGGGAGGCGGTGAGCGCCGCGCTTGCCCCCCGGCCCCGGACGACCGAGGCGGCACGCTCCGACTTCGCCGACCTCGACCTCCGCTCGACCCGCGACCTCGTCCGGCTCCTCAACGAGGCGGACGCGACCGTTCCGGACGCGGTGGCCGCGGCCGGGGACGCTCTCGCGGCCGCGATCGATGCGATCGTCGAGCGGCTGCGGCGCGGAGGCCGCCTGATCTACGTCGGCGCCGGCACGTCCGGCGCACTCGCCGCTCTCGACGCCGCGGAATGCGGTGCGACCTTCGGCTCTCCCGCTGGAGAGGTCGTCGCCGTCGTGGCCGATCGGGACGCGGACGAGGACGATCGCGCTGCGGCGACGAACGCACTGCTCGAGCTCGCCCTCCGGCCCGAGGACTGCGTCGTCGCCGTCAGCGCGAGTGGCTCGACTCCATTCGTGCTCGCGGCGCTCGAGGCCGCCAGGGAGCGCGGAGCGCTGAGCGTCGCTGTCGCCGGCGCGCGAGACAGCAAGGCCGCGGCTCTCGCGGACCACAACGTGGCAGTGGCCGTCGGCCCGGAGGTGGTAGCCGGCTCGACCCGGCTCAAGGGTGGGACCGCGCAGAAGCTCGTCCTCAACACGATCTCGACGGTGACGATGATCCGGCTCGGCCGCACCTACGGCGGGCTCATGATCGCGGTTACGCCCGGCAACGAGAAGCTCCGGCAGCGCGCCCGCCGCAACGTCGTCCTCGCGAGCGGCGCACCCGAGGAGCGAGTGGACGAGGCGCTCGAGGCGGCAGCCGGAGACGCGCGGGTGGCGCTCGTCTCGCTGCTGGCGGGCGTGGACGCAACGGCGGCGCGCGAGCGGCTCGAGACCTCGGGCGGCTCGGTGCGGAAGGCGGCGGAAGAATGAGGCTGGGCGTAGAAGCCGCGCTCGTGCGGGGCGAGCTGGTAGCGGGCGACGTCGACGTCACGGACGGCGAGGTCGTCGCCGTGGGCCTGGCGGGCGGACCGCGGGGCCGCGTCGCGGTTCCCGGCTTCGTCGACCTGCAGGTCAACGGCTACGCCGGCGTCGACTTCCTCTCCGCCTCGGCGGTCGACTACCGCCACGCGGGCGAGGCTCTCCTGCTGGCCGGCGTCACGGCGTACCAGCCGACCTTCATCACGTCGGCCGAGGCGGCGACGGTCGAAGCTGTGCGCTCGCTGCCGCAGGGAGGGCCCGGGCCGCGCGTGCTCGGCGCTCATCTCGAGGGACCGTTTCTCTCGCCGGACCGGCCGGGGACACACCCGCTCGAGCATCTCCGCGCTCCCGACGTCGCGTTGCTCGACCGGCTGCTCGACGCCGGCAACGTGACGGAGATGACGCTCGCGCCCGAGCTTCCTCGCGCGGCTGCGCTCGTGGGACGGCTCCGTGAACGCGGCGTCGTCGTCTCCGCCGGGCACACGAACGCGACCGCGGACCAGGCGCACATCGGCTTCGATATCGGCATCACCGGGCTCACTCACGTCTTCAATGCCATGCGGCCTTTCCGCTCGCGCGATCCTGGCGTCGCCGGCGCTGCGCTGACCCGGCCCGACGTCGTCGTGCAGATGATCGTCGACGGCTATCACCTCGCGGACGAAACCGTGAAGCTCGTGTGGGCCTGCGCCGGCGGACGGGTCGCGCTCATCACCGATGCCATCGCCGGCGCGGGCGCGGAAGGCAACGGCACCTTCCAGCTCGGCGACGTCGAGGTCGAGGTCGGCGAGGGAACCGCGCCCATGCGGGAGGACGGGACGCTCGCCGGGACGACGCTCACGATGATCGAGGCGGTGCGCAACCTCCACGCGCTCGGCGTCCCATTCGAACAGGCAGTCGGGGCGGCGACAGAGGTGCCCGCGCGGTTCCTCGGCCGTGAGGACATCGGCCTGCTCGAGCCCGGCGCGCCGGCTGACGTCGTCGTCCTCGACGACCGGCTCGAGATCCAGGCTGTCCTCTGCGCAGGGCGTAGCGATGTCGTGGCTCGAGACTGAGCTGCGTGAGCAACCCGAGGCGCTGCAGCGCCTCCTCGAGCGCCAGACGCAGGCTGCGCGGTCGGCGGCCCGGCTCTTCCGCCGGCGTGACATTCGTTACCTCCTGATCGCCTCGCGCGGCAGCTCCTCGAACGTCGCGCGCTATGCGCAGTACCTCCTTGGCCGCGCGCACCGCGTGCCCGTGATGTTCGCGACGCCGTCGCTGTACACGATCTACGGCCAGCCGCCGCGCCTCGACGGCGGGCTCGTGATCGGGATCTCGCAGTCCGGCGCATCGCCCGACGTTGTCGCCGTGCTCGCCGAGGCGCGGGACCAGGGCCGGCCCACGCTCGCGCTCACGAACGACCCCGGCTCACCGCTCGGGCAGACCGCCGACGCCGTGCTGCCGCTCGAAGCGGGACACGAGCATGCCGTGGCGGCGACGAAGACGTACGTGAACTCGCTCGGCGCCGTCGCGCTGCTCTTCGCGGAGACGTCGGACGACGACGCCGCGCGTGAGGAGCTGGCCAGGATGCCCGAGGCGCTCGCGAGGCAGATCGACCTCTCGCTCGGCGAGGCGCCACAGCTCGAGGAGTACCGGGATGCGGTCGGGCTGACCGTCGTCGCCCGCGGCGTCAATTACGGCACCGGCTACGAGATCGCGCTCAAGATCCGCGAGCTCTCGGGGCTCGTCACCGAGGCCTATTCGCCCGCCGATCTGATGCACGGGCCGATCGCCGCGATCCAGCCCGGCTGGCCGGTCGTGGTCGTCGCGCCGAGCGGGCCGGCGCGGCCCAGCGTCGAGGAGATCGTCCCGCCGCTACGCGCCCGCGGCGCGCGCCTGGTGGCGATCTCGGACGTGCGGGCGGTGCTGCGGCGGGCCCTGACGAAGCTCGTGCTCGGGCCGGGAGTGCCGGAATGGCTGAGCCCGCTCACCGCGGTCGTGCCGGGGCAAGTGACGGCCATGCGTCTCGCGAGCCTCCGCGGCCTCGACCTCGACAGGCCCGTCGGCCTGCGCAAGGTCACGCTCACCCGCTAGCGCAGGCCCGTAACGACGAAGCGGCCGCCCCCGGGGGCGGCCGCTTCGATTTGCCACAGAGATGGTGGCTTCTACGTGCTAGCTCGTGGCCTTATTGACGATGACGTGGAACGCCTTGGCCATCGTCGGGAGCTGCGGTCCGAGAACGGCGGCCGAGACGCCCTTTGCGAGCGGGGCGCGGAACTTGACCATCCCCTTGGTGCCGTCTGCGACCGTGGTCTGCGTCTTGCCGTTCTGGTTCGTGATCTTGGTGCTCGACGCAACGGCGAACGTGAGCGTCTGGCCCTTCAGCTTGCTGTGGAAATTGGAATGCGTGACGGTGATCGTGATCGAGCCGTCGGTGGTGCCGGCGGCCGCCGTAAAGCTCGAGAACGTCCCCTTGAGCACGTACATCACCTTAGGGGCCGCCTTGCTCTGGCTCGTGTGTGTGGCCGGCGGCTTCGCGAGCGCGACGCTGGTCGGAATCGCGAGCGCCACTGCCACGAAAACGATGAGCTTCCTCATATGGGTTTTTCTCTCCTTACCTGGCGCGTTGGAATCAGCAAGTGAACCGTTCCCCGAGGATGTCAAGTACAACGCAGTTTCTTGTAAGCCCAGCGTAAATCGGCTCCAGCCGCGTCGGCCTTGATCCCGATTCCCGTTGGGTATCTACCGGCGATGCTTCGGGCTGGCGGGCAAGCAATTCATACCTTCCTCACATGAATTTCTTCTCCACCGCCCGTAGTGTGCTCGCGTGATCAGGCTTCGACTGCTCAAGCGGGCGGCCGAACGGACCGACCGGGACGAACTCCGCTCGCTCTTCGTCGTCTCGCTCCCCCGCTCGCTCTCGAGCCTCCTCTACGTTGCCGCCGCCCGCGCGATTGGGCTCGCCCAGCCCACTGGGACGAGCGACGGAGAGATCCTCAACCGGGACCGCATGCCGAGGCCGCAGCAACATCTCGCGCCGGCGAACGAGCGCTTCACCCTGCTGGGCCCTGCTCCTGACGCCTTTGCAGGCCTGACGAGCTACCTCGACCGTTCGGCCGTTCGCCAGGGATTCGCTTACAAGGACGTCGTGCAGCCGTTCGTCATCGGCGGCTGGGAGGGTCTCGGGGACTTCCGCGTTCTCAAGGTGCGGCGGGACCTGGCGGAAGTCGCCTACACCATGTTGAAGCGGGAGTGGCTGTATCCCGCCCACGCGGCGAGTGTGTTCGATGCGCATCCGTGGGCGCTCGTCGAAGGGCTCGTGCGCGCGGAGGCGGTGCTCGACGCACTGCCCGGCGAGACGGTCGAGTACGCCCACGCCGTTCTCGGCCACGAGCCGCTCGAGGCCGCGCTCCGCCGGCTCTATCCCGATGCGCCGTTCACCCCGGTTGGCTACATCGACCGCCGCTTCGCCCGGACGCGCGGCCGTCTCGAGGCCGAGCGCCGAAACTCGCTCGTCTTCCGCCGACTCGAGTGGATCGTCTCGGAGGTCCGTGAGCGGTTGCGCTCCGACGACCCGCGCGAGGAAGTGGCCGAAGCCCTTCCCTAGCTAGGTAGTCGCCGGCGCGGCCGGCCGGCGCAATACGAGGAGGCCTGCAGTTCCGACGATGAGCGTCGGCACGATGATCAGCGCCCGATAGAGGAGCACGGCCGCCACGACGTGCGCGTGCGGGGCGCCGAAGCCGACGAGCGTGCCAATTAGTCCGAGCTCGACGACGCCGATCCCACCCGGCGTCAGCGGCAGCGAGCTGATGACTCGGCCGATCGCCCAGGCGAGGAACGACTCGCTCAACGACAGGCTCGCGTATGAGATCCCGACCGCCCGCAGCGAGAACTCGAACACGAGGAAAGCGGTCAGCTGGTTGGCGAGCGTCGCCGCCGTCAGCGCGGGCCACTGGCGGCGAAGCAGCACGACCCGTTCCTGCCTGAACCGCACGAGCGTCTCTCCACTCCAGCTCGGCGGGTCACGCCGGAGCCGTAGGGCGAACCAGGCCGCGACGCGTGCAGCGAGGTCGCCGAGCCAAAGCGCGAACCGCGGGCTCCGCAGCGCCAAGACAGCGAGGCCGACGAGCAGCGCGCCCGCAGCGGCGCTCGCGGCCGCGATCGCCGCCGTCGAGGGCGAAAGATCGCCGCTGGCGAACACGAGCAAGGCGCCCACGAGGGGATAGACGAAGATCGTCGTCTGGCTCCAGATGCCGGTCAGCGCCACCGCGAAGGCCGCCTGCCCCCGGCTTACACGCAACCTCCGGAGAAAGCCGAAGGAGATCGCCATCCCGAGTGGCGCACCGCCCGGAAGCACGAGCGTGAGCGCCGTCGACGCCTGGGTGAAGCCGAGCGCGTTGAAGAACGAGAGCTGCGGGAGGAGTACGAGCCACGGGAGAGCGGCAGTCAGGATGTCGAGCAGTGCCGCCAGGGCGAGCGCCGCCGTCCATCCTGCGGAGATATGGCCTAGGCGGTGCGCGACACTGCCGTAGCTCGCGATGCGCGGGACGACGAGCGCGAAGACGACGACCGCGAGCGCGACGCCGAGCGCGCTCCGGAGGAGAGCCCGGCGGTGGCGGCGCATGCGCGCAGTCTAGGGCGGGGGAACGCGTCCGCGTCCCCCGCCCCTTGGGTCGTCCCTACTGGTCCGCGACGACGCAGCCGTTGCCGGTCGCGTCGAAGGCCTTGTTGCTCCAGAGCGGCTGGACGGCGAACTTGTGGCCGCCGAGCGCGATGTTCTGCATGTCGATCCACGCGCACTTGTCGGCGTTCTCGTACGTCGTGTCGTCGTTCCAGCCGTCCTGGATCGACGTGAAGTTGTCGGGGTCGGTAACGGCTTCGGAGTATTCGTGCCCGGTCACGATCGACCAGCCGTCGAAGACGCCGTTCCCGAACGCGTCGCTCTTCGCGTTCACGCTGTGCATGCCGCAGCCGCTGGTCCCGCTCGTGGGCCAGTTCTCGTTCACCCAGGGGATGAACGCGTACTGGATCCGCTCCGGGTTGCCGAGCCCGTCGACGCTCGTGGTCTGCGTGTGGTAGGCGCAGTAAGCCGCCCCCTCGCCCGTCCCGATCTTCGCCGGCGGCGTGAGGATGATGTACGTGGCGTCGCGGTTCCAGCCGAAATGCTGCACCGCCCGGACCGCCTCACTCGCGATTGGATCGTCGACGAGGTTCTGGGCAAGACCGAGGGTGACGATGTCGTCGGGCACCGGCGCCGGATCCGTCCAGACTCCCTTCAGCTGGCCCTTCGGGTTTGTGACGAACCCGCCGCCGCCGGCACAGTTCGTCGAGCCCGCGAGGGCATACGCGCAGTACTGCGTCTGGGTTCCTGCCCACGGGCTGCCGCCGACGTTCTGGAAGAACGAGGCGAGGTAGGTCTGGAGCGTCTTGCTCGAGTACATGACGCCGTCCGTGTCCGGCGTGGTGAAGCCGGCCTTCCACTGCGGGCCCCACCAGATGAGGTAGACGGCGGGCTTCTGCTCGACGCCGATCGCCCCAGGGCCGACGTTGCCGCCGTGATAGATCAGATCGTTCTGGAGCTGGTCGGTCGAGCTCGCCGTTGGGCTATTGCCCGCCGCCCAGAAGAAGTGCTTCGCGTTGGTAAGTGGTGCACTGCCGGCCGAAGCTGTAGCTCCGACCACCGCAAAGAGGGCCCCCGCGAGCACGAGGCCCAAAAGCAGCCGAATCTTCAAGGATGTCTCCCTTGATTGGTGGATCCTTGGCATTTCCCGCGCTTCCTCCGATCGAAACGGCTAGCCTCAGCCGGCGATGAGAGTCCTGGTCACCGGCGGCGCGGGGTTCATCGGCGCCCATGTCGCCCGCAATCTGCTCGAGTCGGGCCACGACGTCGTCGTCCTCGACGACCTCAGCGGCGGCTACGAGGCGAACGTGCCGGCGGGAGCCGACTTCGTCGTCGGCTCGGTCGTCGACCCGGAGCTCGTCGACGACCTGTTTCGCACGCACGGGTTCTCCCATGTCTTCCATCTCGCGGCTTATGCCGCCGAGGGGCTCTCGCACTTCATCCGCCGCTTCAACTACGAGAACAACGTCCTCGGCTCGGTCAACGTGCTCAACGCCGCCGTGCGCGCCGAGACCGTCGAGCGCTTCGTCTTCGCCAGCTCGATTGCCGTCTACGGCCCTGCGCAGACGCCGATGCGGGAGGACGTCGTCCCGGAGCCGGAGGACCCGTACGGGATCGCGAAGTACTCGGTCGAGCTCGACCTCGCCGCCGCGCAGCGGATGTTCGGCCTCGACTACACGGTCTTCCGGCCGCACAACGTCTACGGCGAGCTGCAGAACCTCGCCGATCCGTACCGCAACGTGATCGGGATCTTCATGAACCAGCTGCTCAGCGGCCGGCCGATGACGATCTTCGGCGACGGCCTGCAGACACGCGCATTCACGCACATCGACGACGTCGCGCCCGTGATCGCGCGCTCGATCGACGTTCCCGAAGCGGCCAACGAGGTGTTCAACGTCGGCGCCGACACTCCGTACAGCGTGCTCGACCTCGCCCGCGAGGTTGCGCGCGCCCTCGACGTCGCCGAGCCCGAGATCGAGTTCCTGCCCGCGCGCAAGGAGGTGGTCCACGCGTTCTCCGACCACGAGAAGCTGCATCGCGTCTTCGGCCACCAAGCGGCGGTGCCGCTCGAGGAGGGCCTGCGCCGGATGGCAACCTGGGCGCTGGAGACCGGCGTCCGCGATCCGATCCGCTTCGAGAGCGTCGAGGTCTTGAGGAACCTGCCGCCCTCGTGGGCGGAGGGCCTCACGCAGACCGCGTAGTGCCTGACGTCTCCGTCTCGCTTGTCAACACGAACTCGCGGGACCTGCTCCTCGCGTGCCTCGAGTCGCTTGAGGGCTCCGGCGCGGAGGTCGTCGTGCTCGACAACGCGTCGGAGGACGGCTCCGCGGCAGCGGTGCGCGAGCGGTTCCCTGACGTGCGGGTGATCGAGCAGCGGCACCGGGCGGGCTTCGGCGCGAACCACAACACGGTCATCCGCGCCACGACCGGCCGCTACGTCTTCGTGCTCAACGAGGACACTACGAGCGAGGACTGGGGCTTCGAACGGATGGTCGCGCATCTCGAGGCGAATCCACGCGTCGCCGCGCTCGCGCCGCGGCTCGTCTATCCGGACGGGAGGCCGCAGGCGTCGGCGTGGCGCTTTCCCAGCCCGGCCGCCGCGGGGCTGGGCCTCCTGACGCTCGGCCGCGCGGGGATCGTGCAGTCCGGCGGGAGCGACACGAGGGACGTCGACTGGGCCATGGCCGCCGCCCTCCTGCTCCGCCGCGAAGCGCTCGACGAGGTCGGCGACTTCGACGAGGGCTTCTTTATCTACTCGGAGGAGACCGACCTCTCTCGCCGCCTTCGCGACGCCGGCTGGCGGACGCAGTACTTCCCGCAGGTCACGGTCGTGCACCACGAGTCGCAGTTCAGCGCGGGGATTCCCGAGCGGCGCATCAACGAGATGTGGCGCGGGCGGCACCGCTACTGGTCGAAGCATCACTCGGCGGCCGGTGCACGAGTCGCGGCCGGCTTCACCGGCGCGCAATACGGGCTCCGGGCACTGCTGCGCCGCGGCGACAGCGACTTCGCGGCCCGGATGCGGCTCCATGCCAGCGACGCGATCGAGGTGCGCGGTCCCGGCCTACGGGAGCTCGCCGACGACTGGAATCGCGCCCACCACAGCTCCGCCGCTTAGCAGGCTCTCACGTCGGACGGCAAACTTAGAGCGGAAATGCTCGTTCTCGTAGTCGACGACGACCGCGCGGTGCGCGAGGCACTCGAGCGCGCCCTCCAGCTGCACGGCTACGAGGTCGCGCTCGCGTCGGACGGCGACACGGCCCTCTCGTCGGTCGACACGCGGACGCCCGACGCGCTCGTGCTCGACGTGATGATGCCCGGGCTCGACGGTCTCGACGTGACAAGGCGGCTGCGCCGCCAGGGAAACCGGGTCCCGATCCTCCTGCTCACCGCGCGAGACGCTGTGGGCGACCGGGTGGAAGGACTCGACGCCGGCGCTGACGACTATCTCCCCAAGCCGTACGACCTCGAGGAGCTCCTCGCGCGCCTGCGCGCGCTTCTCCGGCGGTCGAAGCCGGAGGAGCCGGGGGCGGTGCTGCGCTTCGCAGACCTGACGCTCGACCTGGGCTCCATGGACGCGCGGCGCGAGGGCCGGCGCTTCGAGCTGACGACGACCGAGGCGCACCTCCTCGAGCTGTTCATGCGCAACCCGCGCCAGGTGCTGCCGCGCTCCCTGATCTACGAGCGCGTCTGGGGCTACGACTTCAGCCACTCCTCGAACGCGCTCGACGTCTACGTCGGCTACCTCCGACGGAAGACCGAGGCTGAGAACGAGCCGCGTCTCCTCCACACCGTCCGCGGCACGGGTTACGTGCTGCGCGAGCCGTGACGCTCCGCGCACGCCTCACCCTCGTTGCCGCCGGCGTCGTGGCGATCGTCGTCGCGCTCGCCTGTGCCACGACGTACTTCGTCATGCGGCACGAGCTGTACTCCCAGGTGGACACGCAGTTGCAGCAACACGCGCAAGACCCGAGCGCGGTCTTTCCGAACTTCAGCCCGTACACCGGCGACTACGTCGCGACAGTCGAGCCGAGCGGCGCCGCCGACAACCCGCATCACATTCCGATCGACTCCCAGATCCTCGCCGTGGCCGGCGGACACGCACTCGGGTTCTTCCGCAACCGCCAGGTTCAGACGGTTCAGGGAAGCAAGGTCATCCTGCGCGAACGCGTCGTGCCGTTGAGCGGTGGAGCGGTCGTCGTCGCGCGCAACATCGACTACATCGACCACGATCTCGAGAGGCTGCGGTTCATCCTTATTCTCGTCTCGCTCGGCGGCATCCTGATCGCCGCTGCGGCGGGAGCCATCGTCTCGGGTGCAACGCTTGCGCCCGTACGCCGGCTGACCGCGGCGGCGGAGCACATCGCGGAGACGGGTGACCCGAGCGAGCGTGTCCCTGAGGGAGGCCGCGGCGAGATGTCACAGCTCGGCCACGCTTTCAACACGATGCTCGGCGCGCTCGAGGAGTCGCTCGAGACTCAGCGGCGCTTCGTCGCGGACGCCTCGCACGAGCTCAGGACGCCGCTGACGAGCCTGCAGACGAACATCGACGTCCTCCGCGGCAGCGTCGAGCTCGACCCGGAGCAGCGGCGAAGGCTGCTCGACGACCTGCACCGCGAGTCGCAGGAGATGCGCGCGCTCATCGCCGGCCTGCTCGAGCTCGCACGCGGCGGCGCGTCGCTCGAGAAGCAGGAGTTCCAGCTCGACGAGGTCGTCGAGGGCGCCGTCGAGCGCGCCCGGACACGATTTCCTGCCGTCTCCTGGCATGCGGGCCGCCTGGAGCCGACGATCGTCGACGGCTACCCCGACCGGATGGAGCGAGCGGTCTGGAACATGCTCGAGAACGCGGGGAAGTGGAGCGGCGACGGCGGCTCGGTCGAGGTGACGCTGGACGCCGGCGAGCTCCGCGTGCGCGACCACGGTCCCGGCTTCGCCGAGGAGGACCGCCCGCTCGTGTTCGACCGCTTCTACCGGTCGGCCGCGGCACGGGCAATGCCCGGTTCCGGCCTCGGGCTCGCCATCGTGCGCGAGGTCGCGGAGGCACACGGCGGAACGGTCGCGGCAGAGAACGCGAACGGCGGCGGCGCGCTCGTACGGCTCAGCCTCAACGGTGCTGCGCGTCCCGGCTCGGCGCCGCAAAGTTCTTAAGGAGGCTCTTAGAGGATTTTCATGCTGGGGTGGTTCGATTCCCGGTGCATCGAACCCCTCCCGACCCGCCCTGTGCGGGCCGTGGCCAGCCCGGTCCGGCGTCTTCCCGGATCCCCTGCGGAGAAGGCGCCGGACTGTGCGGCTGGTGGGAGGCGCCAGGAAGCGAGATCCAGACGTCGGCGCCGCCCGAAGGGCCGTTGCGGAGACCGGCGCTTCCGCCGTGCGCGCGCGCGATCAGCTCGACGATCGAGAGGCCCAGCCCTGAGCCCCCCCGGGTGCGGGCCTCATCGGCCCGGCTGAAGCGGTCGAAGGCGCGTGCCCGGAAGGCGTCGGGAAAACCGGGCCCACCGTCCCTCACGTGGAGCTCGACGAATCCGTCCCGCTCCTCCGCTGCGAGCTCGACGCTCCCGTCGCCGTGCGCGAGCGCGTTGTCGACCAGGTTCACCAGCGCCTGGCCCGCACGCAGCGGATCCGCTTCGACGACGAGCCCGGTCGGCGCGACCCGGAGGTCGCGGCCGAGTTCGTCGGCGCGGTTCGCGAAGCGCGAGGCCGCGTCGCCGAGGAGGTCCGAGGCGGAGACGGCCTCTTGCCGGATCGGCAGCGGCCCCTGGTCGGCGCGGGCGATCAGCAACAGGTCGTCCGCGAGTCGTGACAGTCGCTGCGTCTCTTCCGCCGCCGAGCGAAGCGCGCTCTCGAGCTCCTCGTGCGAGCGTGGGCGGCGCAGCGCGAGCTCGAGCTCGGTCTGGAGAAGTGCAAGGGGTGTCCGGAGCTCGTGGCTCGCATCGGCGACGAAGCGGCGCTCGTGCTCGAACGCCGCCTGGAGCCGGGCGAGCATGTCGTTCAACGTCAGCGCGAGCCGCGACACCTCGTCCCGGGCCGGCGGCACCGGCAGCCGACTCGGCTCTCCGGCGGTCACCGCGTCGGCTCGGCGCCGCATCGCCTCGACGGGCCGCAGCGCGCCCGCCGCGAGCGCGTACCCGCCGAGGGACGCGGCGAGAAGCGCCAGCGGGAGGAAGAGGAGGAGCTCATGACGCAGGTGGTCGAGCGACTCTTCGCGCGGGGCGAGCGATCGCGCGACGGCGGCCACTGCATTTCCGGACGGAAGTGATCGCACGAAGACCCGCCATTCTCCGGGCCGCCCCGGGATTCGGCTGTCGACCCAGACACGACGCCCGGCGAGCGCCTCGGTCACGGCCTGCCGGTCGACGAGGGGCGGCACGCCACCGGGCTGCGAGCGGTGGAGCCGGCCGTCCGTTCCGAAGCGCTGGGCGAGGGTCGTGCCGCCGCCCGTGTCGGCGTCGACGTGGCCGGCGCCGATCTCCTCCCGCGCCTGTACGACGAGCGTCTGGTCGACGGATCGCAGCAGTTGGTCGGCGACGCGCTGGTAGACGAAGAGGCCGACCGCGGCGAGCACGACGGCCATTGCGGCCGCGAAGCCGAGCGTCAGGCGGACCCGGATGGGCAGGCGGGACATCGCGTCAGTCTGTGCGCAGCCGGTACCCGACGCCGCGTACCGTCTCGATGGAGTCGCGCCCGAACGGGCGGTCGATCTTCTCCCGCAGGTAGCGGACGTAGACGTCGACGACGTTGGAGCGGCTCTCGAACGAGATGTCCCACGCGCCGTCGAGCAGCTGCGTGCGGCTCAGCGTGATCCCGCGCCGGCGCATGAACAACTCGAGCAGCGCGAACTCCTTCGCCGACAGGTCGAGCTCCCGGTCGCCGCGCCACGCGCGATGCGCCGCCGGGTCGAGGCGGAGGTCGTCCACCTCGAGCACCGGCGGCCGCTCGACCGGCGCGCGGCGGGTCAGGGCGCGCAGCCGCGCGAGCAGCTCCTCGAAGGAGAACGGCTTCGTGAGGTAGTCGTCGGCGCCCGCATCGAGGCCGACTACTCGATCGTCGACGCCGTCGCGCGCGGTTAGCATCAGCACCGGAGTCCAGACGCCGTCGCGCCGCAGCCGGCGGCAGATCTCGAACCCATCCGTGCCCGGCAGCATCACGTCGAGGACGATCGCGTCGTACGGAACCGCGCGCGCCATCCAGAGCGCCTCCTCGCCGCGGTCGGCGAGGTCGGCGGCGTACCCCTCCTCGCGCAGTCCGCGCCGGAGCAGCTCGCCGAGCTTCTTCTCGTCCTCCACCACCAGGACCCGCATGCCAAGGCCATTGTCGCCTCGCAGGTGAGAAACGGATGAGCAGGCTCAGAGCCGTCTCATCCCGCTCCGCTGCGCTGTGTGCGTGCACGGCGGAGGGGCCGACGGAAATGAGCGGCTGACTGCGGCCACGGCCGCCGTCCTCATCGTCCTGCTCGCCGCGCTGGGCGTGACGATCCTCTCGATCGGGCCGCTGATCTGGTGGCACGTGCTCCTCGGGATGCTGCTGATCCCGCCCGTCCTCCTGAAGCTGGGAAGCACCGGCTGGCGGTTCATCCGCTACTACGCCGGCGCGGACGAGTACGTGGGGCGAGGCCCGCCGCTACTGCCGTTGCGCCTGCTGGCGCCGCTGGTCGTCGCGGCCACGCTCGCCGTCTTCGCCACCGGAGTCGCCCTGCTCGCCATCGGGCCGGGCGGGGGCTTCGTCGTGGGGCTCCACAAGGCGTCGTTCTTCGTCTGGGTCTCCGTCACCGGCGTGCACGTGCTTGCGCACGTTCGTCGACTGCTCCCCTCCGCGCCGGTGCCGGGAGGGCGTCTCCGGTTGCTCCTACTCGCCGGGACGATCGTCGCCGGCGCCGTGCTCGCGATCGCGACCGTCCGCTACGCCCAACCCTGGGTTCACTGGTTCTCCGCGAACAACTAGTCTGAACGCCAGCGGCCGAGAATGGCGATTGCGTCGTCGAGCGAGTCGACGACGGCACCGCCGCTCGCGTCGATGCAGCCGCGGACGAAGAGGTTGATCGCGAACTCGCCGCGCCGCTCGCCCCGCAGGTCCGTGAGCAGGCCGACCACGCCGCTGCGCTCCGGGTCGCGCTGCTTGAGTCCGTAGAAGAGGCCGATCTCGCACGCCGTGCCGTCGTCGACCGACGGCCCGTCGAGAACGGCGAGGACGGCGTCTGCGTCCACGACGCCGCCCGCGTCGGCGGCGAACACCGCCTCGGCAGTGACATCGACTCCCACAAGATCTTTCCGCTCGTGCGGCACGAAGACGTCGAAGCCCTCCGCTCGCAGCCGGGTGGCGCACTCGTCGAGGAAGGCACGCTCGTACGGCGTGAAGATCGACCCGGCGAGATAGATGAGCATCGGCTCAGTCTCGCCGAAGCAGGATCAGCGAGTGCTCCTGAACCGCCACGAGCGCGCGGGCTCCGAGTGGCGTGTCCGGTGCCTCGCCCGTCGCCGCCTCGACCGTCCAGCGCGAGCCGAAGCGGCGCGTGGGCAGCGTGAAGACCACCGGCTCCGAGTGCGCATTGAAGAGGAGGAGGAACGAGTCGCCGGAGATCGGCTCGCCGTGCGGCGTACGCTCGCGGATCTCGCGGCCGTTGAGGAAGACGCCGAGCGTCCGCGTCTCGGAATTCGTCCACTCGCGCTGCGTCATCCGGCGGCCGTCCGGCCGGAACCACCACGCGTCGGGTAGCCCGCTCTCACCGGCCGTGCCGGTCAGGAACGAGGTGCGCCGGAAGACCGGGTGCTCGCGCCGCAGGGCGATCCAGCGCCGGGCGAACTCGAGCAGGTCCTCGTCCGCTGCGGCCCAGTCGAACCACGAGATCTCGTTGTCCTGGCACCAGGCGTTGTTGTTGCCGCCCTGAGTCCGCCCGAGCTCGTCGCCGCCGAGCAGCATCGGCACGCCCTGGGAGAGAAGCAGCGTCGCGAGGAAGTTGCGCTGCTGCCGCGCACGCAGCGCGAGCACCGCCGGGTCGCTGGTCTCGCCCTCGGCGCCGAGGTTCCAGGAGCGGTTGTCGTCGGTCCCGTCCCGGTTGTCCTCGCCGTTCGCCTCGTTGTGCTTCTCGTTGTACGAGACGAGGTCGCGCAGCGTGAACCCGTCATGGGCGGTGACGAAGTTGATCGAGGCGAGATCGCGGCCGTCGTCGCCGTAGAGGTCGGAGGAGCCTGTGAAGCGCTGCGCGAACTCACCGACGCTGCCCTGCCCGCGCCAGAAGTCGCGCACCGCGTCGCGGTACTTTCCGTTCCACTCCGCCCAGAGCACCGGGAAGTTGCCGACCTGGTAGCCGCCGGGCCCGACGTCCCACGGCTCCGCGATCAGCTTCACCTGGGAGATCACTGGGTCCTGGTGGATCGTGTCGAAGAAGGCCGAGAGGCGGTCGACGTCGTAGAGCTCCCGCGCGAGCGCCGATGCCAGGTCGAAGCGGAAGCCGTCGACGTGACACTCGAGCACCCAGTAGCGGAGCGAGTCCATGATCAGCCGCAGCACCGACGGGTGTACCGGGTTGAGCGAGTTGCCCGTCCCCGTGAAGTCCATGTAGAAGCGCGGGTTATCGGGCATCAGCCGGTAGTAGCTGCGGTTGTCGGCGCCCCGGAAGGAGAGCATCGGCCCGAGGTGGTTCCCCTCCGCCGTGTGGTTGTAGACGACGTCGAGGATCACCTCGATCCCGGCCGAGTGCAGCGCCTTGACCATCCCCTTGAACTCGAGCACCTGTTCGCCGTCGCTGCCGGTCGCGGCGTAGAGCGCGTGCGGCGCGAGGTAGCCGATCGAGGAGTAGCCCCAGTAGTTCGTCAGGCCGCGGTCGTGCAGGAATCCCTCGTCGGCGATGTGGTGGACGGGGAGAAGCTCGACCGCCGTGACGCCGAGCTCCCGGAAGTAGGCGAGTGCGGGCTCCGACGCGAGAGCGGCGTACGTGCCGCGGAGGTCGTCGCGGATCTCCGGGTGGCGTTTCGTGAAGCCCTTCACGTGGGCCTCGTAGATGACCGTGTCGCCCCAGGGGATGCCCGGCGGCCGGTCGTCTCCCCAGTCGAAGCCCGGGTCGACGACGACACACTTCGGGATCGCATCGGCGTCGTCCTCGTCGTCGGGCTCGAGATCTGCATCCTCGGAGGGAGACGGGACGTACGGGAGGACGTTCGCCAGCTCCCACTGCACCGCTCCCTCGATCGCCTTCGCGTACGGGTCGATGAGGAGCTTGTTGGGGTTGAAGCGGTCGCCGGCCGTGGGCTCGTACGGGCCGTGCACGCGGTAGCCGTACCGCTGCCCGGGGCCGACTCCCGGCAGGTAGCAGTGCCAGACGTGCGCGGCGACGTCGCGGAGCTCGACGCGCGTCTCGCGGTCGGCTTCGAACAGACAGAGCTCCACTCGCTCGGCGTGCTCGGAGAAGAGCGAGAAGTTGGTTCCTTCGCCGTCCCACGTCGCGCCGAGCGGGAACGGCCGTCCCGGCCAGACTTCCATCAGGTGGGCATCTTGCGCTATTCGGGCGCGAGCCAGACCGCGCCTAGCGGCGGAAGCGTCAGCGCGGCCGAGAACGGTTGCTCGTGCCACGGCACCGCCTCCGCCTCGACACCGCCGAGGTTGCCCACTCCGCTGCCGCCGTAGAACGCGGAGTCGGTGTTCAGCACCTCGCGCCAGCGGCCGTGGAACGGCATCCCGACGCGGTAGTCGTGGCGCGGCACCGGCGAGAGGTTGAGGACGCAGACGAGGGGCGGCGTGTCTCCCTCGCCGAGCCGGGCGAAGGCGAGGACGTTGTTCGCGGTGTCGTTCGGCTCGAGCCAGCGGAACCCGCTCGGCTCGAAGTCGAGCTCCCAGAGCGCCGGGCTCTCGCGGTAGGTCCGGTTGAGGTCGCGGATGACCGCCTGGATCCCCTCGTGGTCGGCGTGCTCGAGCAGGTTCCAGTGGAGCGAGCCCTCCGCGTTCCACTCCTCCCACTCGCCGAGCTCGCCGCCCATGAACAGGAGCTTCTTGCCGGGGTGCGCCCACATGAACGCGTAGAGCGAGCGGAGGTTCGCGAACTTCTGCCAGCGGTCGCCGGGCATCTTGTCGAGCAGCGACCGCTTCCCGTGCACGACCTCGTCGTGTGAGAGCGGCAGGACGAAGTTCTCGCTGAACGCGTACATGAGCGAGAACGTCAGCGTGTGGTGGTGGAAGCGGCGGTAGACCGGGTCCTTCTGGAAGTAGGTGAGCGTGTCGTGCATCCAGCCCATGTTCCACTTGAAGCCGAAGCCGAGGCCGCCCAGGTACGTCGGCCGGGAGACCCCCGGCCAGGCTGTCGACTCCTCCGCCGAGCTGATCACTCCCGGCTCCCGCCCGTACAGCGTCTCGTTCATCTCCTTCAGGAACGAGACGGAGTCGAGATCCTCGTTGCCCCCGAACACGTTCGGCACCCACTCGCCGGCCTTGCGCGAGTAGTCGAGGTAGAGCATCGAGGCGACCGCGTCGACGCGGATCCCGTCGGCGTGGTGCTCGCGCAGCCAGTAAAGCGCGTTCGCGAGCAGGAAGTTGCGCACCTCGGTGCGGCCGAGGTTGAAGACGAGCGTGCCCCAGTCGGGATGCGCGCCGCGCCGCGGATCGGCGTGCTCGTACAGGTGCGTCCCGTCGAACGTCGCGAGCGCCCAGTCATCGCGCGGGAAGTGAGCCGGTACCCAGTCGAGGATCACGCCGATGCCGCGCTGGTGGAGCCGGTCGACGAGGTGGCGGAAGTCGTCGGGTGTGCCGAAGCGGGAAGTGGGAGCGTAGTAGCCGGTCACCTGGTAGCCCCACGACCCCGCGAAGGGGTGTTCCATCACCGGTAGCAGCTCGACGTGCGTGAAGCCGAGATCCGTGACGTAGTCGGCGAGCTCGTCTGCGAGCTCCCGGTACGTGAGCGGCCGGTTGTCCTCGAGCGGGTTGCGCCGCCAGGAGCCGAGATGCACCTCGTAGATCGATATCGGCTCCTTCAATGGGTCCGACCTCCTCCGGCGGTCGAGCCATTCCTCGTCACTCCAGCGATGCTTTCCCTCCCAGACGACCGACGCGTTCGCCGGCGGCACCTCGGCGTAGAACGCGACCGGATCGGCCTTCAGCCGTAGGCGGCCGTCCCTCGTCCGGATCTCGAACTTGTACTTCGCCCCCTCGTTCACGGCTGGTACGAAGAGCTCCCAGATCCCCGAGGCGCCGAGCGAGCGCATCGGGTGCAGGCGCCCGTCCCACGAGTTGAAGTCGCCGACGACCGAGACCGACCGCGCGTTTGGCGCCCAGACCGCGAACGCGGTGCCGACGACGCCCTCGATCTCGCGCACGTGGGCGCCGAGCAGCTCGTACAGGTGCTCGTGGCTGCCCTCGAGCGCCAGGTGGAGGTCCAGCTCGCCGAGCGTGGGGAGGAACGAGTACGGATCGCGGACGGTGAACGTGTTGCCGTCCGGGTACTCGACCTCGAGCTCGTACTCGAGCGGCAGCCGCGCCTTGGGCAGCAGCGCCTCCCACAAACCGGACGGGTCCTTGAGCTCGGCCTCGACCGATGCCGTTTTGTCATCGGCAGGCTGGACGCGCACCGCCCGCGCCTCCGGCCGGTACGCCCGGACGATGACGCCGTCCTCCGCCCTGTGCGCGCCTAGGACGCCGTGGGGATTCGTCCCCAGGTCGATGGTCACAGCGCTTCTGCTGCTTGGTGCATGAGCCGCTCGATGCCCGCGACGGGGATTCCAACCCAGTCCGGACGGTTGTCGAGCTCGTACTGGAGCTCGTACACCGCCTTCTCGAGCTCGAATACGGCAAGGAGCCGGTCGATCGCCGCGTCGCCCGAGGGAAGCAGCGCCTGGTCGACCGTCTCGAGATAGCTCTCGAGGAACCGCTCGCGTGCCCGCTCCTCCCAGTCGTCTGGAATCTGCGCGTCGCGGGTCAGCTCGGCCACGGTCGCCGCGTAGGCGAAGGAACGGAGCATGCCGGCGACGTCGCGCAACGGCGAGCGCTTGCGGCGGCGCTCCACGAGCGTTCGCGCCGGCTCGCCCTCGAAGTCGAGGATCACCCAGTCGTTGCGGGTCATGAGGGTCTGGCCGAGGTGGTAGTCGCCATGGGTGCGGATCACGCGGCCGTTCGACCCCGCATGCGTGAGCAGGCGCAGCTGCTCACGAACCTCCTCACCGCGGCCGAGAATCGGCGCGAGGCGCTCGTCGTCGTCGGGCAGCGAGAGGAAGACGCGCGCGATCTCCTCGTCCACCGTCGCCGTGAGCAGGCCGAGTGACTCGACGCTCGGCTCCTCGGGCGCGAACGCGGGATCGTTGGGGTCGGAGCCGAGCGCGGTGTGCATGTGCGCCGTCACCTCGCCGAGCCGGGCGAGCCGGTCGAGGAAGCGCTCGGGCGCCGACGAGACCTCGCCGACCGCGAGCTCCCAGCCGCCAACGGCGCCGGCGACGTACTCCTGCAGCAGCCCCAGGGTCGCCGTCAGCGGCCCGCCGGAGTAGCCGTACCAGCCGCCGAGCGCCGGGATGTTGCGGAACCCGTGGTCCGTGAGAAAGCGCAGCATCTCGAGCTCCGGGTTGATCCCCGGCTCGAGGCGGCGGAAGACCTTGAGGATGAGGGCCTCGTCGAAGACGACCGAGCTGTTCGACTGCTCTGAGGAGACGAGCCGCGCAGCGCCAAGCTCACGGCCGAGCGCGGAGAAGTCCTCGGCCGGCAAAAACTCGGCGACGCCTTGCTCCCCCTGCACGGTCAGCCCGGCGCGCATCGCGCTCACGAGCTCCCGCGCCAGGCTCGGGTCATCGGCGAGGGCGTCGAAGGGATCGTCGCCGGCGCCGCTCGAGAACAGGAGCTGGTACAGGTCGTGCGCGCCGGTGTCGTAGCGCAGCTCGACGAGCGCCAGCGACAGCTGCGGCTCGGCCTGCCGGATCGTGACGGTGTCGAGGATCTCCGAGTGCGAGACGGTCCTCGACTTCGCGCCATACCAGCGTTGCCGGGTGACGTACTCGATCAGCGCGTTCTCGTCCACCGTTACTCCACCTGCTCCTGCTGCCTGAGCTGGAACCAGAAGAACCCGCGCGGCGCGAGCGTCAGGAGGTACGGCAACTCCCCGATCGGCGGGAACGCCGTGCGGCCGAGCATCTCCACAGGGACCATACCGGCGTAGGCCGAAAGGTCGAGCTGCACGGCCTGCGCCGAGCGGGCGAGGTTGTGCACGCAAAGGACGATGTCGTCCTCCCACGTGCGGATGTGGGCGAAGATCCGCGTGTTCTCGGCCCGGAGCGGCTTGTAGGTGCCGAGGCCGAAGACGGGATGCTCCTTGCGGAGCGCGATGAACCGCTGAAGCCAGCGCAATAGCGAGTTCGGCGTGCGGAGCTGCGCCTCGACATTGACCGCCTGGAAGCCGTAGACCGGGTCCATCAGCGGCTGCAGGTAGAGCTGCGCCCAGTCGGCGCGCGAGAAGCCCGCGTTGCGGTCGCCCGACCACTGCATCGGCGTGCGCACGCCGTCCCGGTCGCCGAGGTACACGTTGTCGCCCATGCCGATCTCGTCCCCGTAATAGAGGACCGGTGAACCCGGCAGCGAGAAGAGAATCGCGTGCAGCAGCTCGGCCTCGTCGCGGCCGGCGTCGAGGAGCGGCGCGAGGCGTCGGCGGATGCCGAGGTTCAGCTTCATTCGCGGGTCCTTCGCATACTCCGAGTACATGTAGTCCCGCTCCTCGTCGGTGACCATCTCGAGGGTCAGCTCGTCGTGGTTGCGCAGGAAGAGCCCCCACTGGCAGTTGTCCGGGATCGCCGGCGTGCGGTCGAGGATCTCGTAGATCGGCGTCGCGTCCTCCCGCCGCAGCGCCATGAACATCCGCGGCATGACCGGGAAGTGGAAGCACATCTGGCACTCGTCTCCGTCGCCGAAGTAGTCGACGACGTCCTCGGGCCACTGGTTCGCCTCGGCGAGCAGGACGCGGTCGGGGTAGCGAGCGTCCACCTCCGCACGGACGCGCTTCAGGTACTGGTGCGTCTCGGGGAGGTTCTCGCCGTTCGTCCCGTCGCGCTCGAAGAGGTACGGAACCGCGTCGAGCCGGAAGCCGTCGATCCCGAGGTCGAGCCAGAAGCGGAGGACGTCGAGCATCGCGTCCTGCACTTCGGGGTTGTCGAAGTTGAGGTCGGGCTGGTGGTGGAAGAAGCGGTGCCAGAAGTACTGGCTGCGGAGCGGGTCGAGCGTCCAGTTCGACGGCTCGGTGTCGACGAAGATGACCCGTGCCTCCGGGTAGCGCTCCTCGGTGTCCGACCAGACGTACCAGTCGGCCTTCGGGCCGATCGCCTCGGCGCGGGACTCCTGGAACCAGGGGTGATCCGAGGAGGTGTGGTTCATGACGAGGTCGGCGATGACGCGCATGCCGCGCTGGTGCGCCTGCTCGACGAACTCGCGGAAGTCCTCGACCGACCCGTAGTCGGGGTGGATCGCGAAGAAGTTCGAGATGTCGTAGCCGCCGTCGCGCAGCGGCGACTCGTACATCGGCAGCAGCCAGAGGCAGTCGACGCCGAGCCACTCGAGATAGTCGAGCTTGTCGATCAGGCCGCGGAAGTCGCCGGAGCCGTCGTCGTTGCCGTCGAAGAAGCCGCGGATGTGGATCTCGTAGAAGACGGCCCGCTTGAACCAGAGCGGGTCGCGCTCGAACCAGACCTCTCCGCCGCTGCTGCTCATTTACCTCCGATTCTCAACACGTGGCTTTTGCCGGGGGCGAGCTTGACGTAGTTGCGGCCGATCCGCCACGTCCAGGTGTCGTTCGTCAGGAGGTCGCGCACCGGGTATACCGGCGGCAGGCCGGTCGAGACCGGCACCACGCAGACGCCTTCCTGGGCCGCCCGCGGGTCGAGGTTCACGACCGTGACGACGGTGTTCTCGCCGCGCCGCTTGAGGAAGCCGAAGAGCTGCTCGTTCTCTGTCTCGAGGATCGTGAGCGGATCGAGCCACTGCAGCGCGGGGTTCTCCCGCCGCACTGCGTTCAACTTGGCTGCGAGCGGCAGCAGCGGACCGTCGAGCGTCCGTTTCTTCAGCTCGTACTTCTCCGAGTTGAGGTACTCCTCGGATCCCGGCCGCACCGGCACGTTCTCGCAGCTCTCGAAGCCCGAGTAGATGCCGTAGGAGGGCGAAAGCGTCGCGGCGAGCACCAACCGCGCCTCGAATGCGGCGCGCCCACCCGCCTGGAGGTACTCGTGGAGGATGTCCGGCGTGTTGGCGAAGCAGTTCGGCCGGTAGTAGTCGCGCCAGTCGAGCAGCTGGCCGATGAACTCGAGCAGCTCCCAGCGCGTGTTCTTCCATGTGAAGTACGTGTAGCTCTGGGCGAAGCCGGACTTGGCGAGCGTCGTCATCGGCGCCGGGCGCGTGAACGCCTCCGAGAGGAAGAACACCTCTGGATGCTCGCTCCGCACCTCGCGGATCAGCCACTCCCAGAATGGCATCGGCTTGGTGTGCGGGTTGTCGACGCGGAAGACGGTGACCCCGCACCTGACCCAGTGGAGCACGACCTCGAGCAGCGCCTCCCAGAGCGCCTGCCAATCGTCGCTCGCGAAGTCGATGTTGTAAATGTCCTGGTAGCGCTTGGGCGGGTTCTCCGCGTACTTCAGAGTTCCGTCGGGTCGCCGGCTGAACCAGTCGGGGTGCGCCTTCAGCCACGGGTGGTCGGGTGACATCTGGATCGCGAAGTCGAGTGCGATCTCCATCCCGAGCTTCTTCGCGTCGGCGACGAGCTGTCGCAACTCGGCCTCCGTACCGAGCGACGCGTCGATCGCGTCGTGGCCGCCCTCCTCCGAGCCGATCGCCCACGGGCTGCCGACGTCGCCGGGCTCCGCGCGCTCGGCGTTGTTGCGGCCCTTGCGGTTCGTGTGGCCGATGGGGTGGATCGGCGGCAGGTAGAGGACGTCGAAGCCCAGCTCGGCGAAGCGCGGCAGCTGCGCGCGAACCCCTGCGAAGCCGCCCCAGGAGCGCGGGAAGAGCTCGTACCAGGAGCCGAAGCGGGCGAGCACCCGGTCGACGTCGACGTCGTAGGTCGCCGACCACGCCTTCTCGGAGCGCGCACCGGCCGGGGCAGCCAGCGCACTCTCGACGGTCAGCTTCTCGTCACCGAGCAGCACGCGGCCCTCGGACAGCTCACCGGAGACGTCCTTCTGGCCGGCCGCGACCTTGCGTCGGAGCTCCTCCTGGAAGGACGCGACGCGGTCGACCCACGCCTCGATCCGGAAGGACCACGGCCCCGGCCGGTCGACGGTGAACGACCCGGTCCAGAAGTCGTTGCCGACCGGCTCGAGCGGCGTCTCGTTCCACCGCGTCGAGCCGGGGCCGCGCTGGCGGACCGCCGCGCCGAGGGTCTCATGGCCGTCGCGGAAGATCCGCGCCGACACCTCGACCCGTTCGTCGACCGTGCGCTTGATCGCGTAGCGGCCGCAGTCGATCTGCGGGGTCACCTCTTGAATCTGGATGCGTGGGGGCGCCGTCTTCGGGATGGACACGTCCGGAGTCTCACTGATGAGGAAGGATCAAAACGTGCACCTCCCTCGCTCGTCCGGCATCCTGCTGCATCCGACGTCGCTCCCGTCGGGGAAGCTCGACCGCGAGGCGTACCGGTTCGTCGACTGGCTCGCCGCTGCGGGGCAGTCGTGGTGGCAGGTTCTGCCGCTCGGCCCACCCGACGAGCTCGGGTCGCCGTACCGGTCTCCGTCGGCGTTCGCCGGCTCGGCTCGGTTCCTCGCGCGACCGGACGCGCGGGTCACCGCCGCCGAGATCGAGGATTTCGTCGCCCGGCATCCATTCTGGACCGGGGTCTGGGCGAGCTTCGCCGGCGGCGAGGCGCTCGCCGACCAGGTTCGCTTCGAGCGGGAGTGGGGAGCGTTGCGCGCCTACGCGGCCGAGCGCGGCGTGCGGCTGATCGGCGACCTGCCGATCTACGTCTCCGACGAGGGCTCCGACCTCGTCGGCTGGCCGGAGCTGTTCGAGCGGCGCGAAGTGGCCGGAGCTCCGCCCGACGCGCTCAGCGCAACCGGTCAGCGGTGGGGGAACCCGCTCTACGACTGGCCCGTGCACCGCGAGACCGGCTACCGCTGGTGGTGCGAGCGGTTCCGGCGCACGTTCGAGCTGGTCGACCTTTGCCGCGTCGACCACTTCCGCGGCTTCGTCTCGTACTGGGCGATTCCGGCCCGCAACAAGACGGCGGCGAACGGACGCTGGCGGCCCGGCCCCGGCGCCGAGCTCTTCCGCGCAGTCGAGCGCGAGCTCGGCGGTCTGCCCGTGATAGCCGAGGACCTCGGGCACATCACGCCGCCGGTCTATCGCCTGCGCGACGAGCTCGGCCTGCCCGGCATCGTCGTCCTCCTCTGGTCGTTCAGTCCGCGTCGGAGCAGCGCGCACCGGCTCGAGAACCACCGCACGAACCTGGTCGCCTTCACGAGCACGCACGACACGGACACCGCTGTCGGCTGGTTCTCGGGCCTCACGCCGCGGCAGCGGGCCGCCACGGGCCTCGACCCGCGCGAGCCGAGCTGGGGCCTGATCGAGCTCGCCTACTCCTCACGCGCGGCGCTCGCGATCGTCCCCGCGCAGGACGTCCTCGGGCTCGGCAGCGAGGCGCGGATGAACCGGCCCGGCGTCGCTACCGGAAACTGGAGCTGGCGGCTCGAGCGCGGGGCGCTGACATCCGCGCTGGCGAGGCGGTTGCGCAGACTCGCG
>Ga0207693_10001025_pt1 | contig 25014 bp, 20 predicted proteins | sample LARL81metaG_FD_184347 | JGI IMG/M metagenome (GOLD analysis project Ga0207693, IMG submission 184347) | Corn, switchgrass and miscanthus rhizosphere microbial communities from Kellogg Biological Station, Michigan, USA - LAR L8-1 metaG... | ecosystem: Host-associated > Plants > Roots >... | reverse complement strand
CCGCCGCTGAACTCATCAACTTGTACGGCGACGTCGAAACCCTTCTCAAGCGCGCCGGCGAGATCAAGCAGCCCAAGCGCCGCGAGACACTGCTCGAGAATGCCGACAATGCGCGCATCTCCAAGAAACTGGTGACGCTCGACGATCAGGCGCCGCTGCCCGAGGGGCCGGAACATTTCGCGGTCCACGAGCCCGAACCCAAAGCACTGATCTCTTTCCTCAAGGCGATGGAATTCAACGCCATCACCAAGCGCGTGGCGGCGCATTTCGGCATCGAGGACATCGATGCGATCGACGCAGCGGTCACGCCGGCTGCCGGAAAGCCGAAGCCTGCCGCCGCCAGCCCGGTTCCGGCGACACCGGCATCTGGCGCGCGCGTTGTTGGCGCCGTCGCCGATCGCGGCGAGATCATGAAGCCGATCGATCACAATGCCTATCAAACGGTGACGGCGCCTAAAGAACTCGAGTCCTGGATCGCGCGGGCGCGCGAAGCGGGGCGGGTGTGTGTCGATACCGAGACGACATCGCTCGACGCCATGCAGGCGCGGCTCTGCGGCGTGTCGCTCGCCGTCATGCCAGGTGAAGCCTGTTATATTCCGGTCGGTCATTCGAAAGGTGACCGCCTCGCCCTTGGCGGCGAGCGCGATCTCACCCAGATGAGCGAGGCCGATGTGCTCGCGCGCCTCAAGCCGCTGCTCGAAGACGACAGCGTGCTCAAGATCGCGCAGAATCTGAAATACGATTATCTGATCTTCCTGCAACGCGGCATCCGCATCGCGCCATTCGACGACACGATGCTCATCTCCTATGTGCTGGGAAGCGGCGTGGGCCATGGTATGGACGAGCTGTCGCAATTGCATTTGCGACACGCGCCGATCTCCTTTGTCGACGTGGCTGGCAAGGGGCGCGAGAAAATCACCTTCGACCAGGTCACGATCAAGGATGCGACGCGCTATTCAGCCGAAGATGCCGACATCACGCTGCGCCTCTATCTCCTGCTGAAACCGAAACTGGCCGAGGTTGGAAAGGTCACGGCCTACGAAACGCTCGAGCGCCCGCTGGTACCCGTGCTGGCCGACATGGAACGCGCCGGCGTGATGATCGATCCCAACCTGCTGCGCAAACTGTCGAACGATTTCGCGCAAGATCAAGCCAAGCTGGAAAAGCAGATCCACAAGCTTGGCGGACAGGAATTCAATATCGGCTCGCCCAAGCAGCTTGGCGACATCTTGTTCGGCAAATTCTCCCTGCCCGGCGGTCGCAAGACCAAGACCGGCGCCTGGTCGACTGATGTCGACGTGCTGGAGGAAGTGGCTGCTCAGGGTCACGACATTGCCAAGATGGTGCTCGACTGGCGCGGGCTCGCCAAGCTGCGCGGCACCTATACCGATGCGCTGCCGACCTACATCAATCCGCAAACCGGCCGCGTGCACACCTCTTACGCGATGGCATCGACGTCGACGGGTCGGCTCGCTTCGACCGATCCGAATTTGCAGAACATTCCGGTCCGCACGGAAGAGGGCCGACGCATCCGACAGGCTTTCATCGCGCCCAAGGGAGCCAAACTGATCAGCGCCGACTACAGCCAGATCGAGCTTCGCCTGCTGGCGCATATCGCCGACATCCCGCAGCTGCGCAAGGCGTTTTCTGACGGCGTCGACATTCACGCGTTGACAGCGTCGGAAATCTTTTCCGTGTCGGTCAAGAATATGCCCGCCGAAGTACGCCGCCGCGCCAAGGCGATCAACTTCGGCATCATCTACGGCATTTCGGCGTTCGGTCTCGCCAACCAGCTCGGCATCGCGCGCGGCGAGGCTGACGACTACATAAAGAAGTATTTCCAGCGCTTTCCCGGCATCCGCGACTATATGGAATCGACCAAGGAGTTCGCACGCGAGCACGGCTATGTCGAGACCTTGTTCGGCCGTCGCGTGCATATCCGCGAGATTCGTTCGACGGTCCCTGCCCATCGCGGTGGTGCAGAGCGCGCGGCAATCAACGCGCCGATTCAGGGCACGGCAGCCGACATCATCAGGAGGGCGATGGTGCGTGTGCCAGGCGCGTTGGCAGCGAAAAAGCTCAAGGCCAGGATGCTGCTCCAGGTCCATGACGAATTGATCTTCGAGGCGCCGGACGGCGAAGTCGAGAAGACCGAAGCGGTTGCAAAATCGGTGATGGAGAAGGCGGCCGGGCCGGCGGTGCAGCTTTCCGTGCCGCTCACTGTGGACGCCCGTGCTGCGGCCAATTGGGATGCGGCGCACTAGACAGATCACGCGTCGTAGACGAATTCGATCAGATAGACGTTTTCGCCCGGCCCGTGCTTGGCAATCTTGAGCAGATCGACAACTCCAGCGAATCCCGAACGCCGCGCCAGGGACGGCGTGATATCGGAAAGTTCGATCTGTCGGATAGATGTGACCACAATGTGGCCGGACCCGAGTGGATAGCTCCCGCCCTTCTTGACATGCGCGCGCTGCCAGATGCGCACGCTGCAGGTAACCTCGCCGCGCATGATCGGTTCGCGAAGGCGCTTGGTGAACTGCATGGCGAACGCTCAGCAGTGGGTGCGCGACAGGAACGTCGGTACGAAATTGCGATTATGCTCGGGCATGAAGAGAAAGATCCTTGATGGTCGGAGACGAACCGCACAGCGCGCAGGCCGGATCGGGCTTGAACGTCACGGTGCGAAAGCGCGTCGCCAGCGCTTCATAGATCAAAAGCCGTCCGGCCATGCTTTCGCCGACGCCCGTGATCTCTTTGATCACTTCGAGCGCCTGCAGCGTCCCCATGACGCCGGCAGCCGCACCCAGCACGCCGGTCTCCGAACAGGATGGCGTGGTGCCCGGCGGCGGCGCCTCGGGAAAGAGGCAGCGATAACACGGACCGGTGTGATCGTGCGCCTTGAAGGTGGCGAGCTGGCCGTCGAATTCTGTCACCGCCGCGGAGACCAGAATTCGCTTTGCAAAGAAGCAAGCATCGTTGACCAGAAAGCGGGTGGCGAAATTGTCCGAACCGTCCGCCACGATGTCGTAACGTCCGATGACGTCGAGCGCATTTTCCGCTGTGAGGCGAAACGGGTGACGTTCGACGGTGACACCGGGATTGAGTGCGCCGATCGTGTCGCGTGCCGAGTCGGTCTTGGGTTTACCGATTTGCGCGGTTGTGTGCGCGATCTGCCGCTGCAGGTTGGAAAGACTGACGGTATCAAAATCGACGATGCCGATGGTGCCGACGCCGGCCGCCGCCAGATAGAGCAGGACCGGACTGCCTAGCCCGCCGGCTCCCACCACCAGCACGCGCGCGGCGCGCAGTTTTGCCTGACCCGTGCCGCCGACTTCGCGCAACACGATGTGCCGCGCATAGCGCTCGACTTCTTCATCCGAAAGGCTCATCGGCGGGTCATAGCGTTTCCCGAAGCGTGATAAAACCGGTGGACGCGGCCGATGGTCGCCCGAAATTGCTACCGGTGTCATTTTTAACCAATTGAAAATAGTGAGATTTCTGGAGTAACCGCGTTCGGTTCTTCCGTTGAAGCGGCGGGGGGTAGCCTCTATTTTGAGGCAAATTGCGCTTTTGTCCGCATTGCAGCGGCGCCGGGTGGGATATTTTTTCAGAGGTAGTTCAATGTCGAATGACGGACCGAGCGCTTACGGTCTTGAAGAGCAGGGCTTTCGCAATCTCAAAGCGGTGCAGTGGAATCTGACCGCACCCCGTCTCTATGAAATCGCAGTGGCGCGCGGGGAAGGCAAAGTCGCCAAAAACGGTCCGCTGGTCGTTCTCACCGGCCAGCACACGGGTCGCTCGGCCACGGACAAATTCGTTGTGCGCGACGCGGCCAGCGAAAATCAGGTCTGGTGGGATAACAACAAGGCGATGTCGCCGGCGCACTTCGATGCGCTGTTTGCGTCGATGATATCCTACGCGCAGGGCCGCGAGCTATTCGCCAAGGACCTGTTCGGCGGCGCCGATCTCAGCCACCGCCTGCCGGTGCGTATCATCACCGAATATGCCTGGCACTCGCTCTTCGTCCATCAGCTTCTCATCCGTCCCACGACCGAGCAGTTGAGGGGCTTCAAGCCGGAATTCACCATCATCGATCTCCCGGGCTTCGAAGCTGATCCCAAGGTCCACGGCTGCGCGACTGGCACCGTAATTGCGGTCAACTTCAGCAAGAAGATCATTCTGATCGGCGGCACTTCCTACGCCGGCGAAATGAAGAAGTCCGTCTTCACGATTATGAACTATCTCCTGCCCGCCAAACGCGTGATGTCGATGCATTGCTCGGCCAATGTCGGCAAGGACGGCAAGTCGGCAATTTTCTTCGGTCTCTCCGGCACCGGAAAGACGACGCTTTCAGCGGATGCGACGCGCACGCTGATCGGCGACGATGAGCATGGCTGGAGCGAGCACGGCGTCTTTAACATCGAAGGTGGCTGTTATGCCAAGGTCATCAAGCTGTCGAAAGAGGCCGAACCGGAAATCTATTCGACGACTGAGCGCTTCGGCACGGTGCTGGAAAACGTCGTCATGGATCCCGAGACGCGTGAGCTCGATCTCGACGATGCGCGCCATGCGGAGAACACGCGGGCCGCATACCCAATCGATTTCATTCCGAATGCGAGCGAGACCGGCCGCGCCGGACACCCGAAAAACGTCATCATGTTGACGGCTGATGCCTTCGGAGTCCTACCGCCAATATCCAAGCTGACGCCAAGTCAGGCGATGTATCACTTCTTGTCCGGCTTCACCGCCAAGGTCGCCGGCACCGAGAAGGGTCTTGGCAACGAGCCGCAACCCACGTTCTCGACCTGCTTCGGCGCGCCCTTCATGCCGCGCCATCCTTCCGAGTACGGAAATCTCCTGCGTGATCTCATCGGTGAGCATCAGGCCGATTGCTGGCTCGTCAACACGGGATGGACCGGTGGCGCCTTCGGCACCGGTTCGCGCATGCCGATCCGCGCGACGCGTGCCCTGCTCGCCGCGGCACTCGACGGGACGCTCGCCTCGGCCGAGATGCGGATCGATCCACATTTCAAGTTCCGTGTGCCTGTAGCGGTGCCCGGCGTCGACACGAAGATCCTCAATCCGCGCGACACCTGGGCGGACAAGGCGGCCTATGACGCGCAGGCCAAGAAGCTAGTGGCAATGTTCCGCGAGAATTTCAAGAAGTTCGAAGCGCATGTCGGCGCCGATGTCCTACAAGCCGCGCCGCAATTGGCGGAAGCCGCGGAGTAGTAGACCGCGGCATGTATGCGATGGTCAGCGCGCTGGAACTCAATCACATCAATCTGAATGTGAGCGATATTGCGCGTTCCGAAAAATTTTATCGCGAAGCATTTGGACTCGATGTGCGATTTCGCGAAGGCTCCGACATGGTCTTCGTCGGTTCGCCCGGCGCGCGCGATCTGATCACTCTGTGTCAAGCAAAGGCCGGGGACGTGGTTGGCGGCGGGGGCATTTCGCATTTCGGCTTCCGCGTCACGGCGCGGGAATTCGATGTCATGGTCGCGCAAGTCGAGCAGGCGGGCGGCATTCTTTTGCGCCGTGGGCATCATGCACCCAACGAACCCTTTGCCTATTTCACGGACCCGGACGGCTATACGATCGAACTCGGCATCTGAGAGAGTTAGCGTGTGCGATAGACCCAAACGCGCGCGGGCGGCAAATTGAGCAGGACTACGGCCGCCTGTTTTACTGAAACCCCGGACGGTGGCGTCACTGGCGCATTGAGGCCATAGGAGAATTGCACCAGCGGTGCGCCGGGTTTCAGCTTTGCCAACACGTTCTTCAGAAATTCCTGCCGGCGCTCAAGACTGTGATTTAGGAGCGGTACACCCGAAATCGCGGCGGCGAAGCGTTCATCCCTGTCTATCACGTGGTCCAAGTCGAACGCGTCGCCCTTGATCAGCCGCACACGCGGATATCTTTGCGCGATGAGACGGGCGAATTCGGGATCGTACTCGACGGCAGTTATGCGCTCCGGCAGCACGCCGCGTTCGATCAGCGCCTGGGTGGCAACGCCGGTTCCCGGACCAAGTTCGAGAATTTGACCCGACGTGCGCACGTCGATCTGCGCGACCATGGCGCGGACGAGGGCCTTGCCGGAAGGCGCGATCGCACCGACATTTTTCGGTCGCATGACGAGTCGGCCGATGAAGCGCAGGCTGTCGGACATGAGGGGCCCTGATGGGAACCAAGCAAAAGTCGCTGCGGCTACGCTAACGTCTCGAATGGCTTGCTGACAAATCTGCGCACTGCACGGGCCCGGCTCGGCCTAGCGGGCCGGAAGCTAGTTCTTCGTCGCCCCGCTCAGGAACCCTTTGGCCTTGGCGAGCCAGCTTTCGGACTGCGGGTTGCAGCCTTCTTCATTGAGCTTGTCGAATTCGCGCAACAGCTCTTTCTGCTTCTTGCAAAGCTTGACCGGCGTCTCGACTGCGACCTCGACATACAGATCGCCATGCATGCCGCCGCCGCGCAGCACAGGCATGCCCTTGCCGCGCAGACGGAACTGGCGTCCGGTCTGCGTGCCCTCGGGCAGCGTCACTTTGGTGTTGCCGCCATCGAGCATTGGCACTTCGATGGCGCCGCCGAGCGCTGCGGTGACGAATGAGACGGTCGCATGACAATAGAGATCATGTCCGTCGCGCTGGAACAGCTCGTGCGCCTTGACGGCGACGAAAATGTAGAGATCGCCGGGCGGCCCGCCGTTGACGCCCGCCTGACCCTCGCCCGACAGGCGGATGCGTGTCCCTTCCTCGACGCCGGCCGGAATATCGACGCTGAGCGTGCGCTCTTTCTGCACATGGCCGCTGCCTTTGCAGCTCTTGCAGGGATTGCGGATGATGCGGCCGTTGCCTTTGCAAGCTGGGCAGGTGCGCTCGATGGTGAAGAAGCCTTGCTGGGCCCGCACCTTACCGATTCCTGAACAGGTCGGACATTGCTCAGCCTTGTGACCGGGTTCGGCACCGCTGCCGCCGCAGGTCTCGCAGGCAACGGCGGTCGGCACCTTGATCTGAACATTGCGGCCCTTGAAGGCTTCTTCGAGAGTGACTTCGAGATTGTAGCGCAGATCTCCGCCGCGATTTTGCCGGCGCGCGCGCCGGCCGCCCATGAATTCGCCGAACAGATCATCGAACACATCGGTGAAGGAAGAGGCGAAGTCAAAGCCGCTTGGGCCGCGGCCGCCCATACCGTTCTCGAACGCGGCGTGGCCGAAGCGGTCATAAGCGGCGCGCTTCTGATCGTCCTTCAGGACGTCATAGGCTTCGTTGATTTCCTTGAATTTGATTTCGGCGGTGTGATCGCCGGGATTGCGATCCGGGTGCAGCTCCATCGCGAGCTTGCGATAGCTGGCCTTGAGCTCGGCGACACCTGCGCCTTTCTGGCATCCGAGCACATCGTAGTAACAACGCTTCATGGCTCAGTAATCAGGCATCAGGGATCGGGTATCAGAATGAAAACGTGTCATAGCGCGTTGCCCATGTTCTGATCCCCGATTCCTGTTCTCTGATCCCTGACTTAAGCCGCGCCCTTCTTCTTGTCGTCGTCGACTTCGGAAAACTCGGCGTCCACGACATTGTCATCCGGCTTGGGCGCGTTGCCCGCGCCGTCGGCCGAAGCATCGGATTGCGCCGCGCTTTCCTGTTGCGCCTTGTACATCGCCTCGCCGAGCTTCATCGAAGCTTGCGCCAGCGCCTGAGTCTTGGCCTGGATGCTCTCGACGTCGTCGGTCTTGACCGCTTCCTTGAGCGCGGCCATCGCATTTTCGATAGCGGTGCGTTCGGCCGATTCGACCTTGTCGCCGTGCTCGGAAAGCGCCTTGTCCGTCGAATGAATCAGCGCATCGCCCTGGTTCTTGGCCTCGACCAGCGCGCGGCGCTTCTTGTCTTCCGCGGCGTGGCTTTCGGCTTCCTGCACCATCTTCTTGATGTCGGCTTCCGACAATCCGCCGGACGCCTGGATGCGGATCTGTTGTTCCTTGTTCGTCGCCTTGTCCTTCGCGGTGACGGAAACGATGCCGTTGGCGTCGATGTCGAAGGTGACTTCGACCTGCGGCACGCCACGTGGTGCCGGCGGAATACCCATCAGGTCGAATTGGCCGAGCATCTTGTTGTCGGCTGCCATTTCGCGCTCGCCTTGGAAGACGCGGATGGTCACGGCCGTCTGATTGTCCTCAGCGGTCGAGAAGATCTGCGACTTCTTGGTCGGGATGGTGGTGTTGCGGTCGATCAGGCGCGTGAACACGCCGCCCAGCGTCTCGATGCCGAGCGAGAGTGGCGTGACGTCGAGAAGGAGCACGTCCTTGACTTCGCCTTTCAGAACGCCGCCCTGGATGGCCGCACCGATGGCGACGACCTCATCGGGGTTGACGCCCTTGTGCGGCTCTTTGCCAAAGAGCTGCTTGACCACTTCCTGAACCTTGGGCATGCGGGTCATGCCGCCGACGAGAATGACCTCGTCGATCTGGTTGGCGCTGACGCCGGCGTCCTTCAACGCCTGCTTCACCGGTCCGATGGTCTTCTGGATCAGATCATCGACCAAGGCTTCGAGCTTGGCGCGCGTGATCTTGATCGTCAGATGTTTTGGGCCAGACGCGTCGGCCGTGATGAAGGGTAGGTTCACTTCCGTCTGTGCCGCGCTCGACAGTTCGATCTTCGCCTTCTCGGCTGCGTCTTTCAGACGCTGCAAGGCGAGACGATCGCTCCTCAGATCGATGCCGTTTTCCTTTTTGAATTCGTCGGCCAGGTAGTTGACGAGGCGCTGATCGAAGTCCTCACCGCCAAGGAAGGTGTCGCCGTTGGTCGACTTGACCTCGAAGACACCGTCGCCAATCTCGAGCACCGAGACGTCGAACGTGCCGCCGCCAAGATCGTAGACCGCGATCGTGCCCGAGCCCTTTTTATCCAGGCCGTAGGCAAGGGCCGCGGCTGTCGGCTCGTTGATGATGCGAAGAACTTCAAGGCCCGCGATCTTGCCGGCGTCTTTCGTCGCCTGGCGCTGCGCGTCGTTGAAGTAGGCGGGAACGGTGATGACGGCTTGCGTCACCTTTTCGCCGAGATGGGCCTCGGCGGTCTCTTTCATTTTCTGCAGGATGAAGGCGGAAATTTCGGAAGGCGAGAAACGTTTGCCGTCACGGCCCTGCACCCAAGCGTCGCCATTGTCGGCCTTGATGATCTTGTAGGGCACCATGCCGATGTCCTTCTGGGTCATCGGATCGTCAAAGCGGCGGCCGATCAGCCGCTTGATGGCGAAATAGGTGAATTCCGGATTGGTGACCGCCTGGCGCTTGGCCGGCTGTCCGATCAGACGTTCGCTGTCCTGGGCGAACGCCACGATGGAGGGCGTGGTACGCGCGCCTTCCGCATTTTCGATGACTTTGGGGGCTGAGCCCTCCATGACCGAGACACACGAATTTGTCGTACCCAGGTCGATACCGATGACTTTAGCCATGTTCTATTCCTCTCTTGGAGCGGCGGGTTCCTGGCCCCGAAGGCGCCTTCCGGCCCGTCCTCTTTGATTCAATTGGCAAAAACCGGGCATGGAGAAAGCCATTCCGGTTCATGGGGTATATAGGCAGGGGGTGGATGCCCTGCAAGGCGCAAAAGCACCCGAATGGTGGCATTTGCCGCATCTGGACATGCGCCAAATCAGCCCGAGGGGCATTCCAAAGCCGTTACCGTGTGAGCGCCGCGTGATCCGCAAGAATGTCGGCGATGCAGGCGCTCACTTTTTTCGCCGTCGGGATATGCAGGAATTCGTTTGGACCGTGCGCATTGGAATGCGGTCCAAGTACGCCGGTCACGACGAATTGCGTGCCGGGATATTTCTCGCCCAGCATGGCCATGAACGGGATCGAGCCGCCTTCCCCCATGAACGCGACTGTTCTGCCGAAATGCGCTTCGCTGGCCTTCTTCAAGGATTGTTCCAGCCACGGCGCAAGTTTCGGTGCGTTCCAGCCGGTCTGACCGTCATCGGCGTCGAATTCGACGTTGGCACCATAGGGTGCCGACTTTTCGAGCTCGCGTTTAATCGCCGCCGTTGCCTTCGTTGCATCGCAGGTCGGCGGCAAACGGATGCTGAGCTTCGCGGTCGTGTACGGTAGCAGAACATTGCCGCCATTTTCGGGCAGCGGGTAGCCGTCCATCGCGGTGACGGCCAATTGCGGCCGCCAGGTGCGGTTGAGGATTAGTTCGGTCAGATCGCTCACCATCGGCTTGGTGCTGCCAGCGAGCGGCATTTTTGTGTAGACCTCATCACCGAGAATTTTTGCCGAGGCGCGCGCTTGTTCCAACCGGTCGGGTGGTACCTGGACGAACAGCTCGTCCATCTTCATCTGACCTGTTGATTCGTCCTCGATACGCGAGACGAGACCGCGCAGGATGCGGAACGATGACGGCACGATACCGCTCGCATCGCCCGAGTGAACGCCTTCTGTCAGTACGCGTACGGTCAAATTGCCCATCGCGATTCCGCGCAATGACGTCGTCAGCCAAAGCTGATCGTAATTGCCGCAACCGGAATCGAGACAGACGACGAGATCAGGCGTGCCGATGCGCGCCGACAGATGTTCGATATAGAATGGCAAATCGTAGCTGCCGGATTCCTCGCACGCTTCGATGCAGATTACGCAGCGCGCATGCTTCTTCTTTTCCTCGCGCAGGGAAAGAAGGGCTGCGAGCGAGGCGAACATCGCATAGCCGTCATCGGCGCCGCCGCGGCCGAAAAGCTTGCCGCCCTTCATCACGGGCGTCCAAGGTCCTGTACCTTCGGCCCAGCCGGTCATCTCAGGCTGCTTGTCGAGATGGCCGTAGAGCAGGACCGTTCCCTTCGCCTCACCAGGAATTTCCATGAAGATCAGTGGCGTGCGTTTCGGCAACCGCACGATTTCGAGTGTGGCGCCGGCAAGCTTGGCGATTTTCTGGCGAGCCCAGGCCTCGAACAGCGCGACTGCCTTATCCATATGGCCATGCTTTTCCCACTCTGGATCGAAGTGCGGCGACTTGTTCGGGATGCGGATGTAATCGGTTAGCGTGGGAACAATCTCGTCGTCCCAGATGCGTTCGAGGAAGGCGGAAACGGTCATGGCGGGCTCGTGCTGGTCGACGCGGCGGACTATAGCGCGGCAATTACCGCGGCGTTGTAAATCTCGCTCATTTTCGCGCCCAACGGCGCGATCTGCACCGACTTCTCCAGCCCTACCAGAAGCGGGCCCATCATCGACACGCCGCCAAGCTGCGACAGCAATTTGGTCGAGATCGCGGCGGAATGGATCGCCGGCATGATCAGCACATTGGCCGTATCGGTCAGGCGGCAGAAGGGATAGAGCAGCATCTTCTCGCGGTCGAGCGCGACGTCGACGGCGATTTCGCCGTCATATTCGAAATCGACGCCGCGCTTGTCGAGGATGTTGACCGCTTCGACGATGCGTTCGCTGCGCTCGCTTCTGGGAAAGCCGAAGGTCGAAGATGCGAGCATGGCGACGCGCGGTACGAAGCCGAAACGCCGCGCCACGCCGGCGGTCTGCACCGCGATGTCGGCGAGCTCCTCCGATGTCGGCATTTCGTGCACGCTGGTGTCTCCGACGAAGACGAGCCTGCCGCGCGCGAAGATGAGCATGACGCCGACCGGCCGTTCGCCCTTGGGCGGATCGAGCACCAGGCGCACATCGCCCAGCGCCGTCGCATAGTTGCGCGTCACGCCGGTCACCATGGCATCGACGTGGCCGGCTGCCAGCATCGAGGCGGCAAAGACATTGCGGTCGTTGGTGACCATGCGCATGGCATCGCGATAGAGCGCGCCGCGGCGCTGCATGCGCTTGTACAGCGCTTCCGCATAAGGTTGGGCTTCCTGCGCCGAGTGCGGCACGCGCACTTCCAGCGTGTGCTCCTCGACTCCGGCACGTCGTACACCGGCGCGAATAATCTCCTCGCGTCCGACGAGGATGGCTTTGCCAAGACCCGAATTCTGAAACGCCGCCGCGGCCCGGATCACAGATTCTTCCTCGCCTTCGGCAAAGACGACGCGCTTGGGATTGGCGCGCACGCTGGCGGTGATGCGCTGGAACAAAGCGGCCGATGGGTCGAGCCGGGCCGAGAGCTGGAAGCTGTAGGCATCCAGATCCTTGATCTCACGCCTGGCCACGCCGGATTTCATCGCCGCTTCTGCAACCGCGCGCGAGACGCGGCTGATCAGGCGCGGGTCGAATGGCACGGGGATGATGTAGTCCGGGCCGTAGGCGGGACGTGCGCCGCGATAGGCGGCCGCGACTTCGTCGGGCACGTCTTCGCGCGCCAGTTCGGCGATGGCATGGGCGGCGGCGATCTTCATTTCCTCATTGATGGTTTTCGCGCGGACATCGAGCGCGCCGCGGAAGATGTAGGGAAAGCCCAGTACATTGTTGACTTGGTTGGGATAGTCGCTGCGTCCGGTGGCGATGATGGCGTCGGCACGCACGGCCTTCACTTCTTCGGGTGTGATCTCCGGGTCGGGATTGGCCATCGCGAAGATGATCGGCGCCTTGCGCATGCTTTTGACCATCTCGCGCGTCACGGCGCCCTTGACGGAAAGGCCAAGGAAGACGTCGCTGTCCTTCAGTGCATCTTGCAACGTGCGCGCCTTGGTCTCGACCGCATGCGCTGATTTCCACTGGTTCATGCCTTCGGTTCGGCCGCGATAGACCACCCCCTTGGAATCGCACAGGATCGCATTGGCGTTGGGCAGACCCATCGACTTTAAAAGTTCGAGACAAGCGATGCCTGCCGCTCCGGCGCCGTTCACCACCACCTTAGTGTCGCCAATCTTTCGACCGGTCAGATGCATGGCGTTGATGATGCCGGCGGTAGAAATGATCGCGGTGCCATGTTGGTCGTCATGGAACACCGGAATGTCCATCATCTCGCGCAAGCGTTCCTCGATCACGAAACAGTCGGGCGCCTTGATGTCCTCGAGATTGATGCCGCCGAAGCTGGGACCGAGGTAACGCACCGCGCCGATGAACTTTTCGACGTCGGTGGTGTCTATCTCGAGGTCGATGGAATCCACGTCGGCAAAACGCTTGAAGAGGACCGCCTTGCCTTCCATCACCGGCTTGGCCGCGAGTGCACCGAGCTCGCCAAGGCCGAGGATGGCGGTTCCGTTGGTAATGACGGCAACGAGGTTACCCTTGGACGTATAGTCGTAAACGAGGTCTGGATTGTCGGCGATGGCGAGCACCGGCACTGCCACGCCGGGCGAATAGGCGAGCGACAAGTCGCGCTGGGTCGCCATCGGCTTGGTCGCCGTGATCTCAAGCTTGCCGGGCTTGGGAAAGGCGTGGAAGGCGAGGGCCTCTTCCTGGGTGAAGGAGGGCCGTTTGATGTCCGACATGATGCACCGCTAGAACCAATCCACAGAATATCCCTTTTTGCCGCCCTGTCTTTCAATGGCGAAGGCGTGGCCAGCGATGCGGCGTGTTAACGTCGGAATATGAACGAGAAGCCGCCAGATCTGCCGGAAAGCGCATCGGGTTCAACGCCGATGATGGCGCAATATCTCGAGATCAAGGCCGCCCATGCCGATTACCTGCTGTTCTACCGGATGGGGGATTTCTACGAGCTGTTTTTCGCCGATGCGGTGAGAGCGGCTGAGGCGCTCGACATCGCACTCACCAAACGCGGCCGCCATTTGGGCGAAGACATTCCCATGTGCGGTGTGCCGGTGCATGCGGCGGACGCTTATTTGGAGAAGTTGATCCGGAAGGGTTTTAGGGTCGCGGTTTGCGAGCAGGTCGAGGATCCGGCAGAGGCGAAGAAGCGCGGCGGAAAGTCCGTGGTGAGGCGCGAGGTGATCCGCCTCGTCACGCCGGGCACGCTGACCGAAGATTCCCTTCTGGAAGCGCGTTCGGCCAACGTGCTCGCCGCACTCGGTCGTGCCGGCGGAGCCTTCGCGTTGGCGGCAGCCGACATCTCTTCTGGAACATTTACCGTCTCACCGCTCGAACCCGGCGAACTCTCAACCGAGCTTGCCCGCATCGGCCCGCGCGAATTGCTGGTTCCGGACTCCATTCTGGCCGACGACACGCTGGCTCCCATCCTGAAAGCGTTTGGCCCGGCACTTTCTCCATTGCCATCGATCAAGTTCGATTCCGCCACCGGCGAGCGTGCCTTGAAGGCACAATATAAGGTGACAAGTCTTGATGGCTTCGGCGCCTTCAGCCGCGCCGAACTCTCCGCCGCCGGCGCACTCATCGCCTATCTCGATCTGACGCAGAAGGGCAATCTTCCCGCACTGCAGAGTTTGTCACGCGTCGCGCCGCGCGCCTTCATGGGCATCGATGCGGCGACGCGGCGCAATCTGGAACTGACCGAGACGCTTTCGGGCGCGCGCAAGGGAAGTCTGCTCTCGATCATCGATCGCACGCTGACCGCCGCAGGCGCGCGCGAGTTGGCAGCGCGGCTTGCCGCGCCGTTGACCGATGTGGCCGGGATTGCGCGGCGGCACGATGCGCTCGCCTTGCTCAAGGATGATTCCGAGCTCCGCGGTGTCTTGCGCGAAGAACTGCGACGCGCGCCGGACATCGCGCGGGCACTGGCGCGACTTTCCGTCGGACGCGGCGGTCCGCGCGATCTCGCCAATCTCAGGGACGGCATCAAAAGCGCGCGCGCGTTGCGCAACAAACTCAAGCTCGACGATCCCTTGAAGCCCGGCGCAGGCGAACTGCGTTTGGCGGCATCGCACCTCGTCGAAGGCCTCGCCGGGGTCTCGCGCCTGATTGATCGGCTGGAACAGCTCCTCGTCGCCGAACCGCCCTTTTTCACGCGCGACGGCGGCTTCATCGCTGCCGGCGCGCACGCACCGCTCGACGAAGTCAGGCGCCTGCGCGATGAATCGCGCCGCGTCATTGCCGGACTCGAAACGCGCTATCGTGGCGAGAGCGGCGTTGCGCAACTAAGAATCAAGCACAACGGCGTGCTCGGCTACTTTATCGAGGTCACGCCACAGCATGCCGACAAGCTGCAAGCCGGCGCCAACCGTGAGCTCTTTCGCCATCGCCAGACCATAGGTAGCGCGGTGCGCTTTTCGACGGATGAACTCGCAACCCTGGCGAGCCGCATCGCGGAAGCCGCCGAGCAGGCGCTCGGCATCGAACGCGAAATGTTCGATGCGATGTGCGCGGAAGCCGTGGCCTGCGCACCTGCGCTGAACGACATCGCGCATGCACTTGCAGTGATTGACGTCTCTGCTGCACTGGGCGAACTCGCGGTCGTCGCGCGCCACGCGCGGCCGCTGATCGATGACAGCCTCGCGTTCCATATCGAGCGCGGCCGTCATCCCGTAGTGGAAGCAGCGCTCGCAGGCGATCACGCCCATCCCTTCGTGCCAAATGACTGCGATCTTTCCAGCGAAGGCGTCGGTCGGTTGTGGTTGGTGACCGGTCCGAACATGGCGGGCAAGTCTACATTCCTGCGTCAGAATGCGCTGATCGCGATCCTGGCGCAGTCGGGCGCTTTCGTGCCGGCCAATGCGGCGCATATCGGAATCGTCGATCGCTTATTCAGCCGTGTTGGAGCGGGTGACGATCTCGCGGCGGGCCGTTCGACCTTCATGGTCGAGATGGTGGAGACGGCCGCCATCCTCAATCAGGCGACGGAGCGAAGCCTCGTCATCCTGGACGAGATTGGTCGCGGCACGGCGACGTTCGATGGCCTCGCCATCGCCTGGGCGACCGCCGAGCATCTGCACGAGAAGAACAAGAGCCGCGCGCTCTTCGCCACGCACTATCACGAAATGACGGCGCTGGCCGAGCGTCTCTCTTCGTTCGCCTGCGTCACTATGCGGGTGCGCGAATGGAATGACACCATCGTCTTCCTGCACGAGGTCGCGCCCGGGGCCGCGGATCGTTCGTACGGCATTCACGTCGCCAAACTCGCTGGCCTTCCGCACGCCGTCGTCGCCCGCGCGGAAGACGTGCTGCGTGCACTCGACGAAGGCCGCGAAGGTCACAAACCGCTCGCCCGGATCGGCGATCTGCCCTTGTTTGCGCAGGCCTCAAGCAGAGAATCTTCAGACCGCAAAAAATCTGACGGATTCGAAGAGGCGCTGCGTGCCATCGAGCCCGATACGTTGACGCCGAAAGAGGCGCTGGAGCTGATCTACAAGCTCAAGGGCTTGAAGTCATGAAGCTAGAGACGGAACGCTTGATCCTGCGTCCCTGGCAGGAGGCCGACCGTGTGCCGATGGCTGCAATGTGTGCGGACCCGGAAGTCATGTGGGACTACGAGCGCCTGTTCGACCGCGCCGAAAGCGACTCCAGGGTCGATCGCTATCACGCATCTTTTCTTCGCAATGGTTTTGGCCGCTTCCCAGTGCTCGACAAGCGCAACGGCACGTTCCTCGGCTATTGCGGCATCATGCCCGTGTTCGACGGTCACCCGATGGCGCCCGGCGCCGAAATCGGGTGGCGCTTCACGCGCGCAGCGTGGGGTCACGGTTACGCAACCGAATCCGCCCGCGCTTGCCTCGATCACGGCCTCGGGCAATGCGACCTGACCGAAGTGCTGAGCTACACTCGCCACGACAATGTGCGCTCCGAAAACGTGATGAAACGCCTTGGCCTCACGTTCCTGCCCGACCGGTTTTGGATGCACGAAGGCCACCGCTATGTGGTCTACATCGCGCGGCGCTAGGCGATCGTCAGTACAACAGGGCCGCGCCTGGTCACGACCAGCGTGTGTTCGTATTGCACCGTCGGGTGCCCGCCGTCGGCTAGGAGCGTCCACTCGTCGTCGCCGTCGATCGCGAGATGCGAGCCGGTCGAGAGGAACGGTTCGATGGTGAAGACGAGTCCCTCTGGAATGCGGCGCGCATCGCGCGGTTCGAACCAGGTCGGAATGTGTCCGGGCTCTTCGTGCAGCGCAGCGCCAACGCCATGGCTCGCCAGGTTGCGGATCAGCGTGTAGCGGTTCTTGTCGGCGAAGGTCTGGATGGCACGGCCGATCTCATTGAGCTTGCCGAGGGGCTTCACGGCTTTGATGCCGCTCCACAGCGCGCGTTTGCCGTCGCGGCAAAGCCGCTCGATCTTCTCCGGCACCGGCGGAATGACAAAACTGCCGCCGGTATCGGCATAGTATCCGTCGATGTCGGCAGAGACATCGATGTTGACGAGATCGCCGGCCCGCAACACCTGCTCGCCGGGAATGCCGTGCGCGATCGCCGGCAACACCGAGATGCAGGTGGCGCCGGGAAACGCATAGGTGGTCTCCGGCGCCGGTCTTGCGCCTTCACGTTCCAGCAGGGCCCGGCCGAACCCGTCCAGCTCCCGGGTCGTCATGCCCACCTGCATCGCCCTGGCCATGGCCGTCATGGTGGCTGCCACGACATGGCCGACTTGCTTGAGTTTTTCGAGCTGGTTCTCGTTTTCGATGGTCATGGGACGGCCTTGCCGCTTCGCCCGCTATGGTGTCAGCATTCGTCGCCATGAGCGAGCCCGTCCGCGAACGTCCGCGCAAATTTCTGGTCGTCGTCGACAAGACGGAAGAGTGCCGCGTCGCGGTGCGCTTTGCCTCGCGCCGCGCCAAGCACACGGGCGGGCGGGTGACCTTGCTTTGCGTGGCACAACCGGCCGATTTCCAGCAATGGCGCGGCGTCGAGTCGATCATGCGCGCGGAAGCACGTGAAGAAGCCGAACGGCTCATCTACACCGCTGCCAAAGAGGTCAACGAACTCTCCGGCATCGTGTGCGAGCTGGTGATCGACGACAGCCGTCCCACCGAAGCACTGCTAGAGCTCATCAAGTCGGACAAGGACATCTCGATTCTGGTGCTCGCCTCCAGCACGGCAAAGGAAGGTCCAGGACCGCTGGTCTCGATGTTCGCGACGGGCGTCCAGGCCATTCCCGTCACCATCGTGCCGGGAAATCTTTCGGATGCCGCGATCGACACACTCGCCTGACTTCTCAGTTCACGCGGGTTCAAAAAGCTCGATGGGATTGCCGGACGGATCTTCACACAAGATCTGCCGACCGCCCGGCCCACTGATGATTTCGTTACGAAATGAAACGCTGCCGCTGCGCAAGCGCGCCACAAGACTGTCGAGATCGTCGCGCGTGAGCACGATCCTGTTCCACCCGCCCGGCTCGGGCTTGCGACCGTCGGGCATGGGTTTCGAGGCGGACGCGGTCGGGCCGGCCAGCCACAGCGACATGCCGTCATACGCAACGATCGCCATGGCAGAGCCGAATTGCTGCTGCAGTTCAAAGCCCAAAATGTCGACATAGAAGCGGATCGCTTCGTCGACATTGCGAACGATGTAGCGAACGGTCGCCACGATTAGCCTTTCGGCGCGCCGACTTGCCAGGTGTGACCGAACGGATCGCTGAACATGGCGAAGCGATCGCCCCAGAACATGTCCTGGGGTTCCTGCGTTATGGCTGCACCCATGTTTTTCGCCTTGCTCACCAAGGCATCGACGTCGCTCGCTTTGCCAAGTCCGACGAACACCGAACTCATTTGCGGCTTGCCCGGTTGATTGCGGAAATCGTCTGCGAGATAGATGCGATTGTCTGCGAATTCGAGCGCGCAATGCATGAGCCGCTTCTTGTCTTCCGCCGGCATGCGCACGGTTTCCTTGGCGCCGAAAAGCTTGGTGTAGAACTCGGCCGCCTCGCTGGCGCGTCCGCCGGGGATCGTCAGATACGGTACGACACTCATGGCAGCACTCCGTTTCGACGCTCTGATCCTGCGCCAGCGGCCTTGTGACTCTCAAGACCTTGCACCGCCGGCCCGCCCGTTCGATATAGGTTGAGCGATTTGGGGACGTGCGAAAATGTGGGATTTCAGCTTCGGCCGGGCGCTCGGCATGGTCGTTCAGACTCTTCCTTTCATCGTCCTGCGGATCATCCTCTACGCCGGTATTGCGCTCGCCTATGTCGTTACCGTCGGACTGGGCGGTGCGCTCGGTTGGGGTTTCGGCCACATGGGTGCGGGCGACGGCGGACCGGCGAGCGGCGCCTTGTGGGGCAGCATCATCGGCTTCGTCCTTGTCAGCGGTGCGCTTTATCTCGCGCGCGAATACATCCTCTATCTCGTCAAGGCCGCGCACATCGCGGTACTGGTGGAAATCTACGACGGCCGAAGCGTTCCTGCCGGGCAGAGCCAGATCGGCTATGGCGCAACCTTCGTCAAATCGCACTTTGCCGAGTCATCGGTCCTCTTCGGAGTCGATCAGCTCATCAAGGCTGTCCTGCGCTCGTTGTTTCGCACCATCAACTTCTTTTCCGCCTTCCTTCCGATACCGGCACTGCAAAGCCTGATCCGGCTCGCAGAGTCCTTCGTGCGCATGTCGCTGACCTATGTCGATGAGATCATCCTTGCCTATCTCATCCGCACGAAGACGATAAATCCGTGGGGTACGGCGCGCGACGGAATCATCCTCTTTGCGCAGAATTACACCCACTTCCTGAAGAATGCGGTGTGGCTATCGATCATGATGTGGGGACTCACTTTCGTTCTCTTCGTGTTGCTGTTGGCGCCCGCGGCCGCCTTTGTCGCGCTGATGAACTCGCCATCCGGCTTTTGGACATTCGGGCTCGCGGTCGTGGTCGCGGTCGCGCTCAAGAAGGCGATCATGGAGCCCATCGCCATTGCCGCTTTGATGCAGGTCTACTTCCAGGAGATCGAAGGCCAGACGCCGAATGCGGAGTGGACGGCCCGGCTCGAGCAGGTTTCAAGCCGCTTCCGCGCTCTGGGACAAAAAGCGTCAGGCTGGGTTCCCGCCGCGCCGGTCAATCCGGCATGAGCGGCAAGATCCTTGTCGCCGTCGCCATCGCGCTGGTCGCCTCCATCCTAATGGCTGGACTCTACAGCTTGTGGAAAGGCGGCGACGTTGCGGCAAGCTGGTCCAACCGGCTGATGCGCCTTCGCGTCCTGGCGCAGTTCATCGCCATTATCATCATCATGGCCGTGCTATATTTCAGCCGTCACTAGTCTGCGGTTGCTTGCCAACGGACTGCTTCGGCTGATACGGCAGCCCCAGAATTGAACGCGTAAGTGGACCATGGCGGTTTCGAGAACTCTCTATGACAAGATCTGGGACGCGCACCTGGTGCGCGCGGAGCCGGGCGAGTCGGCGATGCTCTACATCGACCGCCATCTCATCCACGAAGTGACGAGTCCGCAGGCATTCGAGGGCTTGCGCACCACGCACCGCAAGGTGCGCCGTCCCGAGCTCACACTCGCCGTCGCCGACCACAATGTCCCGACCAAGGATCGCGCCAAGGGCATTGCCGATCCGGAATCGCGCGAACAAATTGCGCAGCTCGAAATCAATGCCGAGGAATTTGGCGTCGAGTATCTCAAGATGGACGATATCCGCCAGGGCATCGTGCACATCGTCGGTCCGGAACAGGGCTGGACTCTGCCAGGAACCACCATCGTGTGCGGCGACAGTCACACCTCGACACATGGTGCGTTCGGCGCGCTCGCCTTTGGCATCGGCACCAGCGAGGTCGAGCACGTGCTCGCGACGCAAACCCTGCTCACGCAGCATTCCAGGAACATGCGTGTGAGCGTCAACGGTACGCTCCCCATCGGCGTGACCGCCAAGGACATCGCGCTTTCGATCATCGCCAAGATCGGCACCGCCGGTGGCACCGGCTATGTCATCGAATATGCCGGCGAAGCGGTGCGCGCGCTTTCCATGGAAGGGCGCATGACCCTTTGCAACATGACGATCGAGGCGGGGGCACGCGCCGGTCTCATCGCAGCCGACGAGACGACGTTTCGCTACATCGCCGGCAAGCCCCGCGCGCCAAAGGGTGCCGCCTTCGAACATGCGCTGATGTACTGGAAGACGCTTCATTCGGACGAGGGCGCGAAATTCGATCTCGAGGTCACGCTCGACGCCGCCGACATCGTGCCGATGGTCACCTGGGGCACGTCGCCCGAGCAGGCGCTGCCGGTCAGCGCGAAGGTTCCCGATCCTGCTGCGATCAAGGATGAGAGCCAGCGCGCAAGTGTCGAACGTGCGCTGGCCTATATGGGCCTCACGCCGGGCGAGGCGCTCAAGAATGTCCGCATCGATCGCGTCTTCATCGGTTCGTGCACCAATGGACGGATCGAGGATTTGCGCGCCGCTGCCGCCATCGTGCGCGGCAAAAAGGTGGCGAGCCATGTCGGCGCCATGGTGGTGCCGGGATCCGGATTGGTGAAGGAACAGGCCGAACAGGAAGGTCTGGACGAGATCTTCATCGCGGCAGGCTTCGAGTGGCGCGAGCCGGGTTGCTCGATGTGTCTGGCGATGAACGCGGATAAGCTGGCGCCAAAGGAACGCTGCGCCTCGACCTCGAACCGCAACTTCGAGGGCCGCCAGGGCCGCGGCGGCCGCACGCATTTGATGTCGCCTGCCATGGCGGCCGCTGCCGCGATCGCCGGCCACCTCGCGGACGTGCGGGAGTATCAGTAGCACGCTCGATCCATCCTTCGCAGGATGAGGAATCCACCCGAGGTCCTCACCCTGAGCGTGTCGAAGGGCGAGGGCCGTGCGCCAGCATTGGTCGACTCAAAAAAAACTCACCGGATCGACGTCGACCGCGATGCGGACTCTGTTCGAGAGCTTCACGCTGGCGAGCCAGGCGCGCAGATAGGCCTGCACGTCGACACTACGTTCGGCCTGCACCAACAGCCGCTCGCGCGTTTGACCACGCAACAGATGATAGAAGGCTGGTGTCGGTCCCCACACCTTCACGCCTTTGGCGGGCGGCGCGGCCCTGGCCAGCATGCGGCCCGCGTCTTGCACCTCCGGGCCGTTCACGCCTGAGAGGATGAGCGCGGCGAGTCTTCCGAACGGCGGCGCATGGGCGCGTTCGCGATAGACCCTCTCCTGCTCGTAAAATTTGTCGCGATCGCCCGATGCCAGCGCGGCCATCACCGCATCGCCCGGATTGCGCGTTTGTATCAGCACCAAACCGGGTTTCTCGGCGCGCCCGGCGCGGCCGGCGACCTGATGTAGCAACTGAAATGTCCGTTCGCGGGCTCTGAGATCGCCATCGGAGCCGCCGAGATCGGCATCGATCACGCCGACCAAAGTCAATTGTGGGAAGTGATGGCCCTTGGCGACGATTTGCGTGCCGATCAGCACGTCGATCTCGCGTTTCGCCATGGCACGGATGGCGGCCTGGGTTTCGAGCGGGCCGTGCATCGTGTCGCTGGAGGCAATGGCGATGCGCGCTTGCGGGAACAGGCTGACGAATTCCTCCGCCACGCGCTCGACTCCGGGTCCGCAGGCGATCAGGCTCGCCTCCGCACCGCACTGCGGACATTTCGGCGGTGTTGTCGTTTCATAGCCGCATTGATGACACATCAGCCGCCGGCGATAGCGATGCTCGACCAGCCAGGATGAACAATCGCGGCACATCATCTTGTGGCCGCAACTTTGACAGAGCGTGAGCGGGGCATAGCCGCGACGATTGAGGAACAGCATCGCTTGTTCGCCGGCGCAGAGCGTTGCAGCGAGCGCGTCACGCAGAGGCTGCGACAGCCAACTTCCGCCTTCTGACCTGGCTTCGCGCAGATCGATCAGTCTGGTCTCGGGCATGACGGCTGCACCGTGACGGCCTGAGAGACGCAAATGGCTGTACCGCCCGCTCGTCGCGTTGACGTATGATTCAAGCGAGGGCGTCGCGCTCGCAAGCACGATGGGGCAGGCTTCGATTCGTGCCCGCACCACCGCCATGTCGCGCGCGTGATAGATGATGCCTTCTTCCTGCTTATAAGCCTGTTCATGTTCCTCATCGACGATGATGAGGCCGAGTTCGGCAAAGGGCAGGAACAGCGACGAGCGCGCGCCGACCACGACGCGGGCCTCGCCGTTCATCACCGCGCGATAAGTACGCGTGCGCTCCTTCGGCGACAGATCGGAATGCCACTCCGCCGGCCGGCAACCGAAACGTTCGGCAAAACGCTCGAGAAACTGCACGGTCAGCGCGATCTCGGGCAGCATGATCAGGACCTGCTTGCCGCTGCGCAGCGCCTGTGCGACGCCTTCGAAATAAACCTCTGTCTTGCCGGATCCCGTCACGCCGTCGAGCAACAGGGCGGCGAATTTCGTAGCCGCAACGTCGGCCTTGATCGCGTCGGCTGCGTGGCGCTGACCGTCGCTGAGCGCAACGGACGCAAAATCCGGATTGGGAACCGCGAAGCGCGCGAACTCCGGCAGCTCAATCGCCACAAGTGCGTTGGCTTCGATCAGGCCGCGCACCACCGCGGTGGAGGCATTGGCCTCCTGTGCGAGCGCGGGCACGCCACGCGCCAGACCGTCTGCTGCGATGTCGAGCACGCGCAGGCGCGAAGGCGTCATGCGCTTTGGCGTATCCGGTCCGCGCACATAGGCGATGCGCATGGTCTCCGGCTCGAAGGCACGTCCGCTGCGCAGCGCCATGGCGAGCACCATGCCGGGTGGAGCAAGCGTATACTGCGCCACCCAGTCGACGAAATCGCAAAGCTTCGGCGGCAGACACGGCAACCCTTCGAGTGGAACCGCTTCTTTCAGGCGATTGTCACCGACCGTTCCTTCCGCGCTGCCCCACACCACGCCCAGTTGCTCGCGCGGACCGAGCGGCGCAGTCACCAGCATGCCGCGCGTCAGCGAAGTTCCCTTTGGCAGTTTGTAGTCGTAAGCGCCAGACAGCGGCAAAGGCAGCAGCACGCCGGCGCGCGGCGCCGGTTGCAGCAACAATTCGTCGGCGGGCCTGACGGCTGCGTGCTTCATGGGATACAATTCGTCTGGCGATTCTATCGGGTCAACCCCATACTGCTCCTATGAAGCTTTTCATCGACAGCGCAGACCCCGGCGAAATCGCCAAGCTTGCCGAAACCGGCCTCGTCGACGGTGTTACGACAAATCCTTCGCTTGCCGCTAAAATTGGCCGCGATTATGTCGACGTGTTGGAAGAAATCTGCGCCAAAGTCGCGGGCCCGATCAGCGCCGAGGTGCTGGCCACCGATGTCGCCGGCATGATCTCGGAAGGAAAGCGCTTCGCGAAAATCGCCAAGAACATTGCGGTCAAGGTGCCGCTGACCTGGGACGGGCTCAAGGCGTGCCGCGCGCTGGCCGACACGGGCATCAAGATCAACGTCACGCTGTGCTTCTCGCCGGTGCAGGCCATGGTGGCGGCGAAGGCCGGCGCCAGCTTCATTTCGCCCTTCATTGGCCGGCTCGACGATGCCGGTCACGACGGAATGGAGTTGATCCGCGAAATCCGCAAAATCTACGACAACTACGCATTCAAGACCGAGATTCTCGCAGCGTCCATCCGCGGAATTCCCCACGTGCGCGAAGCAGCACTCGCCCATGCCGACATCGCGACGATCCCACCCGACGTGTTCAAGGCGCTGCTCAATCATCCGTTGACCGACAAGGGTCTCGCGGCGTTTCTCGCCGATGCCAAGAAGGCCGGCGTTCGGATTCGCGACGAATGAGCGAACAGGCCAAGGCTGTCGAACCGGCGCGCGCCGCGGCGGACGCAGTCAAGGCCTATATTCGTATGCATCGCAGCACCCTTGCCCAGGACGGCGAGTTGCTTGCATTGCTGCTGCCCGATCGCGCCGAGCTGGGCGAGGTACGCGACCTACAGCGTTTCGTAATCGACCGGCTGGCAGCCGAAAACGCCGTGCTCAAGGCCGAGCGCGAGGCGATGCGCGGTCGCCAGAGCGCGAATGTTCTGTTGGGCGAAGGTGTGCGGCGCTTTGTTCTGGATCTCATCGATGCGCGCAGCTTTGCCGAAGCGATCGCGATCGCCGTCGCCGCAGCGCCTTCTTTCGGCGCCGATCGAGCGGCGATCTGCGTCGAAGGCGAGCGTGCGTCTCCGACCCATACCGATGGCGTGCGGCTTATCCCGCCAGGCACCATCGAAGCTGTTCTCGGCCGCGACGGCATGGGCGCGATTCTCTCGGGCGGTGGCGAGCTTCTGCTCGGTAGCGGCGGCGGTGATTGTCGCAGTCTCGCGGCCTTCCGCCTCAAGATCGGCCGCAAAGCGCCCGC
>Ga0207693_10001024_pt1 | contig 25029 bp, 24 predicted proteins | sample LARL81metaG_FD_184347 | JGI IMG/M metagenome (GOLD analysis project Ga0207693, IMG submission 184347) | Corn, switchgrass and miscanthus rhizosphere microbial communities from Kellogg Biological Station, Michigan, USA - LAR L8-1 metaG... | ecosystem: Host-associated > Plants > Roots >... | reverse complement strand
CATTGTCCTGATGGCATTGGAAAGCTCAATCTTTCCGGTTCCCAGTGAAATCGTGATTCCGCCAGCCGCATTTCTGGCAGGGCAGGGAAAACTGAATCTTTGGGGTGTGATTGCGGCGGGTACTTTTGGTTCATGGCTTGGCGCATCTGTTACGTACTGGGTATCACTCTGGCTTGGACGGATCCTGATCGTAAAGTGGGGCCGCTTTTTCGCGATCAATGAATCAAAGCTGACGCGAGCGGAACACTGGCTGCATCGCTACGAAGCCGGCGGAATTTTCTTCGCGCGTTTGCTCCCGGTGATCCGGCATCTCATTTCCATTCCGGCAGGCATCATTCGAATGAATTTCATGACCTTTAGCATTATGACAATCGTCGGCTCAGCGATTTGGTGCGCAGTGCTGGCTTGGTTTGGGCAGACCGCCATCACGCCTGAGATGCTGCGCGACCCGGCCGGTCTGGCAACGGCTCTGAAAGCAAAATCACACGTCATCGCCGCCGGCGTCATTGTGTTGTGCGTCCTGTATTTTGTCGTGATGCGCCTGACCGCGCGTCCAAGCGAGAAAGCCTAGTTGTAGCGAGGCGAAGGCGGTCTTCGTTCGTCATTTCGGGCGGCTCAACCAAAGAGAGAGTGTCCAAAAATTGAACACGAGTGTCAGATTGCAGCAGTTGTCCGGAAGAAAAGCTGCTCACGGGCACCCGAATATACCATGCAATGTATTGTTTATGAACGTTGGCACCCGGTTTGCTGTCTTTTTTTTCGTCATGAACAAGAACTCTCAGATTTTGCGTCGGCCCCAGAAGCTTTCCCTCGGCGATCTAATCCTCGCCGTTAGTTCGTGCACTAAAAGCAGCCGCGAAACCGTCGCCACCGTCGCCGATCTACTCGGCAGCGGCAGAGTGCGAGTAGAAGATCACGGCCGTTTCCTGCGCGCGAAGGTCTGCTAAACGCGGCCAAATAAATTTCGAAACGCTCCGGCGATTCTGCTGCCGGAACGCTTTCTTTTTGCCCTCAGATCGCGCGGATCGGCAGCTCACGAAGCGCACGGAACGACGCGAAAAAAGGGAAAGATGGAGGGCGTCGCGCTGCGTATGCCAATCCGGCTTGGATCGCCCAAACCTTTGGGACACGACCACGCATGTCCCTCCAAATTTAGAATGTTCGTGTGGTTCGTGGCCCTCAAATCCCACGCTGGTTTAGAATCTGCGAGAATCTGCGGATAAAAATCTTCGGTTGGGCGGAGTCACACTGCGGTCACTGGCAAATTGAGACTTTCGGTTGCAACGGAGGGACACTAGGCTGCTGCGATGATCGCCCGTTATTCCCGGCCGGAAATGCGTGCCATCTGGTCGGACCAGCGCAAATTCGAAATCTGGCTTGAGATCGAAACCATCGCCTGCGACGCGATGGCGCGGCTTGGTTTGATTCCAAAGGAAGACGCCGCGGTCATTCGCAAAAAAGGCAAATTCGAGATCGATGAGATCAACGAGATCGAGAAGCGCACAAATCACGATGTCATCGCGTTTCTCGAAAATGTCGCATCGTATGTGGGCCCGGCGGCGCGCTGGATTCACCAGGGATTAACTTCCTCCGACATCCTCGATACTACCCTCGCGGTCCAGATGACGGAGTCGGCCAAAATTCTTTCGGATGATCTGGCGGCACTGCGAAAAATCATCAGCAAACAGGCGCGCAAATATAAAAAGACGCCCATGATCGGACGCAGCCACGGCATTCATGCCGAGCCGATCACGTTCGGTCTGAAGCTCGCGCTCATGTTCGACGAATTCGGACGCGCCGAAGAACGCCTCACACAAACGCGTGAGCGTATTCGCGTGGGAAAATTGAGCGGGGCGGTGGGAACCCATGCGCACCTTGATCCGCGGATCGAGCGTGAGGTTTGTCAGAAGCTTGGATTACGTCCAGCAACGATTTCGACGCAGATTCTGCAGCGCGATCGGCACGCCGAATTCCTTACGACCCTGGCGCTGATTGCGTCCTCGATCGATCGCTGGGCCACGGAATTCCGCCATTTGCAACGGACTGAAGTTTTGGAGGTGGAAGAATTTTTCGGCCAAGGCCAGAAGGGCAGTTCAGCCATGCCGCACAAACGCAATCCGATAACGGGTGAGCGATTGAGCGGCCTCGCTCGTGTCATTCGCGGGAATGCGCTGGTCGCGCTAGAAAACGTCGCGCTCTGGCATGAACGCGACATTAGTCACTCCAGCGCCGAGCGAATCATTCTGCCCGATTCCTGCACGTTAGTCGACTACATGCTGGTAAAGCTGCGCGAGCTAGTGGGCGGCTTGCGCGTTTATCCGGAAAACATGAAGCGCAACCTGGAAATGACGAAGGGACTTTATTTCAGTCAGTCGATCCTGCTCGCGCTTACTCGCGCCGGACTCGCTCGCAAAACGGCCTACGAAGCTGTGCAACGCGCCGCGATGAAAACCTGGCGCGGCAAAAAATCCTTGGCCGAAAACGTGAAAGCCGAGCGCCAGATCATGGCCAAGTTATCCGCGAAAGAGATCGACAAACTTTGCTCACTCGAGATCCATTTCCGTCACGTCGACGAAAAATTTAAGGCGCTGGGGTTGGGTTAGCCCAACCTCCAGTCTACGTTCCGATCGGGGTAAGTGTGAGTTCGTCGATGCGGCGGGATTGATCGAGCTGAACGCGCGTGGTTTCGAAACTGGCGCCGGCTTGTACTGGCGAGCCTCGCGCACTTAGCGAGACGCGGACGGTTTTGGCACGGCAACGGAAGACCAACTGCGTGATTTCAAGGCTTGGACCAAGCTCGACCGAGATGAGCTCGAGCGGAGCGAATAATTGCATTGTCATGCTCGCGGCAGTCGACATGAGTTGCAGTCGTTCGCGTTCGTTTGCCGGAACAACCGTGACGCCATCGATTTCAAACGCACTACGCATCTCTGCAGCGCGAAACGGCCGCGAAGTAGGGATCAGTCGAACAATGGAAATGTTTCCCGTAGCGTCGAGGTCAATGGGTCCAAGTTGAAAGCCAGTCTTCAATGGCAACGCCGCTTTGCCGTTGGCGGGAACCTCGATTGCCACCGTTGATGAGGCTGGGCGTGCCCGAATCGCGCCGATCTGAAACGCAGAGTTGACCTGCATCGCGACAACGTCGAGCGGGAGATCGAGCATCACTTCGTTCGGTGCGAGGCGTGTCAGGATCCCGTCGGATTTTTGCAGCGGCGCTGTTTTCTTTGTAACGCGCGAGGGAATACCTGGTGGTTGTGGAGGGGCGAGCTCCTGTGAGCCCGCTCTGGGCTCTTCGGGGCGAGTCTTCGACTTGAGTTGCGGCTTCGGCGTCGCAGGAGCTCCGCCCTCCATTGGCGGGGATGCCGCGCTTGTTGGCGGCGGCGATGCCGGCTTTTGCTCTGGCTGCGGCAGAATCGGCGTCTTCGAGATGGTAAAGTCTGCACCTTTCGCTCGCGCAATTTCTTTTTCGCTGGGGAATGTCGGTCTTTCCTTAAGCGGGCCTTCCTTCAGCGTTTGCTGCACCAGCGCGATGAGCGCGTCGGACCGAAATGGTTTGGCAATGGTCGCAACTACGTTTGGCAGCGTGCTCGCGACCGCCGCCATTTCGTGAACATGACCCGACATCATGATGATCGGCACATGCGCCGTGCTCTCGTTTCTGCCGATGCGCCGACAAACTTCGTCGCCTTTGATATCGGGAAGGACATAATCGGCCAGGACGAGATCGGGAATGATGCGAGCGGCTTCCTTGACGCCATTCAGGCCGGTAAGGGCGGTTGCTACCTGTAAAGTTGGATCAGCGAGCGCGAGTGAATCTTCCACGAAGATCAGGAGCATGTCGGTGTCGTCGATGATCAGAATCTTCGGGCCTGCCTTGGCCGGTGTAACCACAGGTTTGGCCGGTAACTGCGGCTGGGCCGGTGTCGGCCGCGGGCGCTTGAGGTTCTTCGCTTCGCGCAACGCTTCGATCAATGTGGTCGCCCAGGGATCATGAATCGTGCGTGGAACTGATTCCGAGCCGATGTTCTCGATGAAATGCGGATCAGTCCAGGCTAGCATTTCCGCAATGGCGCGTTTGCCGTCGGCGTCTCCAGCGCGGGCGTGGATGATCTGGTTATTTCGGAGATGCAATTCGCCGGTCCGGTTTTCACCCGCCCGCACTTCAATGAAAATGTTCCGGGGAGTGGAGAGCGCGAGAACAGTGACATCATCAAGCGCGAGATCGCCCAATGTGCCGCGCGGTGTTCCTGTTTCCATCCAGGGACCAAGCAACGCTTGCACGGCGGCGCCGAATTCCACCAGCTCAAATGGTTTTTTCAAAAACTGCAATGCGCCATTAGCTCCGCGCTCTGCGATGAGATCGGGCGGGACACCGGCAATGAGCGCAAGAACACGCGTTTCCGGCAAGACGCCTTTCATTTCGCCGAAAAATGCGATTGCGCCTGGAAGCGGCGGATCGAAATCGAGGATGATCAATTCCGGCTTGTGCTCGAGCGCAAACCGCCGCGCTTCCGCCAATGAGGGCACGGCGTGAGACTGGTGTTGCGGCGCGAATTTTGTCAGCGCCGATTCGATCGCAACCGAAAGCGCATCGTATTCTTCAATGAGAAGAACGTTACGTTTGGCGGTCTTAGTAGATGACGAAAGCACAGGAGCTTGGCAGAGCGAGAACTGAGCGCATTTTAACACACGACGCGCAAGTTGTGTGACTGGAAAGTCTGATCGGCCCCAACCGGGGACTCTCAGCTACTCGTAACGCAAAGCCTCGATGGGATCGAGGGCGGCAGCACGATAGGCGGGGTAAAACCCGAACCCAATCCCGATAGCAGAGCAAACGATGAGGCCGGCAATGGCCCAGCCATAGGGGAAAATTACGTCAACCTTCAGCCACATGGCGAGCAAATCGCCCCCCAATACTCCTAACAAAATCCCAAGAATCCCGCCGGCCTCGGAAATGAACACCGCTTCGGCCAGAAATTGCCGGAGAATATCGCGGCTGCGGGCGCCAATCGATTTGCGAACTCCAATCTCTTTTGTCCGCTCGGTCACGCTCACCAACATGATGTTCATGATGCCAATGCCGGCGGCGACCAGCGCGATAAAGCTAATCACGAATGCGCCAATACTGACGATGCTGGCAACATTCACAAAAGCGCTCTTGAGCGAGTCGTTGGTGTAAATCTCGAAATCGTTAGGATCGTTCGCTCGCAGCCCGCGCGCGATCCGCATCGCGCCCACCGCTCGATCAAAGGTCCGGTTGTAGGTGTCGGTCGAGAAGGATTGGGTCGCGATATTAATGGTGCGCTTGGCCTCGCCGTAATTTTCGAAGAACCGCGTAATCGGCATGATGCACATATCATCCTGACTCTGACCAAAGGCCGTGCCCTTCTCGGCCAGCACTCCGACGACGGTGTAGGTATGGCCGGCGACGCGAATGACTTTACCGATCGGCGTCTCGTGCGGGAACAATCGTTTCTCGATCGCCTTGCCGACCACGATGACGTTGCGCGAGAGATCGACGTCTTCCTCGTTGAGGTTGCGCCCATAGCCGAGGGTGAATGCATTAGCGGCAAGAAAGCCGCGATTGGTCCCGACAACCGTCAGACTTGGTGTGGTCTTGACGCCATTGTAAACCGCCTGAGCCTTGAGATCGCGTCCGAAGGTTTTAAGACAAATTTCGCGCGCATACCCATCCATCAGCTTCGCGTAATGCTGAGCCTGCTGGTAGGTGATGTTTCTCCGGTTTTGATATTTCTTTTTTACTTCGCCGCCACCGGCATCGATGTTTACCGGAAACTTGGCGAACTGGAAGATGTTCGAGCCAAGAAAGCTGATCCCGTTCTCGATCGAATTCTGCAACGCTCCAATCGCGGTCATGACCGAGATAACCGAGAAAACTCCGATCGTGATCCCAATCATCGTTAAGGCCGAGCGTAATTTGTTCGCCCCTAACGAGGTTAACGCCATCTTAATAATTTCGCTGAATAACATGTGTTCAGAAGACTGGGGAACTGGAGCACTGGAGTAGTGAAGCGATGAATACTGCTGTCACCATCACTTCGTTATTCATACCGCAGCGCCACCACGGGATCGAGGCGTGAGGCCGTCCATGCCGGCGCAAAGCCCGAGACTAGCCCGGTTGCGATCGAGACGATCATGCTGGCGAAAACGAGGCCGAGCGAGAAATGGATGGGAAACGAGGGAAAGGTTTTTCCAATTCCGAAACACATCAAATACGCCAGCGCGAGCCCAATGAATCCGCCGAGGAGACAGAGCGCGGTCGATTCGATTAGGAACTGCAAAAGGATCGTGCGTCGTCGTGCCCCAAGTGCTTTCCGGGTCCCAATCTCTTTCGTGCGTTCCTTCACGCTGACGAAGGTAATGTTCATGATTCCAATCGCGCCGACGAAGAGGGAAAGACCGGTGATGAACAATCCGGCAACCGCGATCGAGTTCTTAACCGGATCGAGTGTGCTCTTGAAAGCCTGCTGTTCGTTGACCGAAAAGTCATCCTTTACTTCCGGTTGAAGACCGCGGACGCGGCGCATTAATCCCGTTAGCTCGTCCTTCGCATCCGCCAACTTGCGTTTGTCCTTTACTTTTACTCGCACGTCCGACTCACTTTTACTGCTGAAATATTTGTTGAAGGCGCCGAGTGGCAGCGCCACCATCGAGTCCCAGCTGAACAACCCGAGAAAAGTTCCCTGGCGGGAGTTCACGCCGATAACCTTGAATAGTTGTCCGTTAATCAGGACCGATTTGTCGATCGGGCTTTCCGATGGAAACAGGGCATCGGCCACATCGTAACCGATTACCACCACATTGGCGCCGCCGCGTGATTCGGTATCGCTGAAAAAACGGCCTTCTTTGCAATCGATGGTCGAGGTAACAATGAAATCGGAAGTCGTACCCAGGACGAAAACGTTGTCCACGGAATTGCCACCATATTTGATGGAACGAAACAAATTCGAAGTCGGGACTGCTACGACCAGATTTGAATTCGGCGTCCGTGCAATCATCCGATTCAGCGTCTCGGCGTACTCGGTCTTGATCTTTTTGCGGTCGCGATAATTCCACCAGTCATCTACCTGTTTCCACGGCCATTGCGTGACGTAGAGAACGTCGTCCCCAAGCACAGACATGCTGTTATCGAAGCCGATGGAAATGCCGGTGACCGCTGTCCCCATCAAAGTCACCGCAATGATTCCGATGATCACGCCGAGCGCGGTCAGAGCGGAGCGTGTCATGTTCGAGCGCATCTGTGCGACGGCGATGCGCCAGCTCTCAGTTAATTCGTAGAGAAATCGTTTCATCTCTTTGCAGTGCGCATAATCATGGTCGATCCAGGGCGACGAGATCGACTTCCGGAATAAATCCAGGATGGTCGGTTTCAACCAGACCATCGCGCAGATGGACGGTGCGACGTGCATGCGCAGCAATATCGCGCTCGTGCGTGACCAGAATGATGGTATTACCGCGCCGATATAAATCCTCGAACAAGGCCATGATTTCCTCGCCGGTTTTGGAATCGAGATTCCCGGTCGGTTCATCCGCCAGAATGATGGAAGGATTGTTCACCAGCGCCCGAGCAACGGCGACGCGCTGGCGTTGACCACCGGATAATTCATTGGGTTTATGATTCATGCGATCGCCCAGACCGACTTCTTCCAGGACCCGTGCGGCCATTTCTTTGCGCGTCTCCGGGTCAATGCCCGCATAAATCAGAGGCAGCTCGACATTGCGCAAACTGGTCGAGCGCGGGAGCAGGTTGAACGTTTGGAAAACAAACCCGATTTCGCGATTTCGGATTGCGGCCAGTTCGTCATCATCCATCTCGGCGACATTTCGGCCGTTGAATTCGTATCGCCCGGAAGTCGGCGTATCGAGACACCCGAGCATATTCATAAGAGTAGACTTGCCGCTGCCGCTCGGGCCCATGATGGCGATGTATTCGTTACGATGAATCTGCAACGACACCCCGCGCAGCGCGCGCACAATCTCTTCACCCATCACGTAGTCTTTTGTGATGTTTTCGATGTCGATGACCAATGGTCCAACCGGACGCGTGGAATTATGGTTCATCGTGTTCAGGTTTCAGGGTTCAGGTTTCAGAGGTTCCGCCTGAACCCTGTTCACTGAACCCCGAACACTATTTTGTCGCTTCCTTATCGTAAGTAACCTTGGCGCCGTCTTTCAGCTTCCGGCTGATGGCGCTATAGCTTCCCGAAATGACTTCGTCTCCCGGCTGAATACCATTTTTGATCTCCATAAAGGTGTCGTCGGAGATCCCGGTCGTCACCCTCACCAGTTGCGCTTTGCCGCCTTTCTTCAGAAAGACAACTTTCGCCAGTCTTTCTCGCTCTTCCTTCTGCGCCTGCTTCTCCGCTTTCTCATTAACGAACTCCGCGTTGTTGTCGCCTTTATCGCGCTGCGCCGTCTTTAGCTTCTTTTTTTCGATCTCTTCGGGGCTCAGATTGCTGTCGCCGGTGCGAATGGTGACTGCCTGCATCGGAACCGCGACCACATCCTTGACTGTGTCCGTTTCAATATCGGCGGTGCAGCTTAATCCGGGTTTCAATGTCACATCGTGATCGTCGATGCCGATCTTGACCTCAAAGTTTGTCACTTCTTCCTGAGTCCCGGCGCCGGTGGTTTTTCCAGTGTTCGCGATTTGGTGAACGGTCCCGTGAAACCTGCGATCGCTGTAGGCATCGATTTTCACACTGGCTTTGTCGCCGACCTTCACATTCACGACATCGTTCTCATTCACATCGACGCGTGCTTCCATGTGATTCAGATCGGCGACGCGCATCACTTCCGTTCCGGCAAACTGTCCCGTAGCGACGAGGCGCTCGCCCAATTTGCTGTTTAAGACCGTGACCGTTCCATCGATCGGCGAATAGATGGTCGTTTTGGAAAGTTGCTCGCGCGCTTGGCTCGAGCCGGCTTGCGCCCGTTCGATCTCATGCAGCGAACTTTCATAGGTATTTTTCGCAACATCATGGGCCGCCTGTGCCGCGTTGTATTCCTGAATCGAAATCGTCTTCTTCGTATACATGTCGTCGGCGCGTTTCAGGTCCTGCTCCGCCTTCAGCATCGTGGCCTTCTGTTGAAGATTGGTCGCTTTCGCCGAACTGATCGCTGCCTCCTGCTGTTCGACCAGCGCCTTATAGGAATCGGGTTTGATCTTCACCAGCAAATCACCCTTTTTCACGGCGATCCCATCGTCCACCGGCAACTCAATAATCTCGCCCGCGACTTCCGGTGAAATCTTCACTTCAGTCTCCGGCTGAATTTTTCCCGTTGCCGAAACTATCTGGACAATAGTCCGTCGCGTCGCTTTGTCCGTTGTCACCGGAATGGGCTTTTCGCGTTTACTGTTGATAATCGCGCCGATGATCCAAAGCAAAAGCACCGCGCCGATTCCGATCAGAATTTTACGGCGGCGGCGGGATTTCCGCCGGCGCGGCGAAACGACACCGGCTAGGGGCGGACCGGGTGTTACCGTGGCGGGTGGACTGGTTACCTGCTGGTGCATGGCGGGAAGCTGCAAGAGATGCTCCTTAGGTTATTTAAAGGTTAAATCGTTCAGGCTCACTACCGTCAGATGCGGTCAGTAATCTTTACAGATTCAGCAATTCACGCAACCGTCCGTTCCCTTATCCGCCCGATCGCCCACTGTGCATGCTCCGCAATTAACGGTTCGGCATCGGCAGCCGCCTTTTCCAAGGCAGGCAAATCATCCTTTGTGCCGACATTTCCAAGCGCGACGCAAACATTTCTTAACAGGCCGCGCCGTTTCGTCCGCTTGACTGGTGAGTCGCGAAACAGCCGGCGAAATTTCTCTGCATCGAGACTGAGATAATCGCGCAGTTTCATTGCGGCGACTTCACGCCGCATTGCGAATGCGTTTTCGCGTGAGACTTTGGCGAAACGATTCCATGGACAGGCATCGAGGCAATCGTCGCAGCCGTAGATGCGATCGCCAATCATCGGACGTAGTCCGACAGGAATCGGCCCTTTCAATTCAATGGTCAGATAGGAAATGCAGCGACGTGCATCGACCTGATGTGGCGCAGTGATTGCACCCGTCGGACAGGCATCGATGCAGCGGGTGCATCGGCCACAATAATTCTTTTGCGGTGGATCAGGGGCGAACTCCAGCGTGGTCAGGATCTCGGCGAGAAAAAACCAGGTGCCTAATTGGCGATTCAAAAGCATCGTGCTTTTGCCATGCCAGCCGACGCCGGCGGCCGCGGCATGGTCGCGCTCCAGCATAGGGCCGGTGTCGACATAGCACTTTTGTGTCCCGCCGTATCGCCGCAGGAAGTCATCGAGCACGGCCAGCTTCTTCTCGATTAACTGATGATAATCATCACCCCAGGCATATCGCGCGATGCGACCGGCGGTTGTAGGGGCGGCCGTGTCGGCCGCAATTTTTGGAGGATTTGCGGGCGATACGCCCGCCGCTACAGAATCTGCAGCCGATACGGCTGCCCTTACAGGCTCTCCCTGAAAATAATTGAACGCGAGAACTATCACCGTTTTCGCTTCCGGCAAAACCTGCTTCGGATCGCATCGCTTTTCTGCACTGCGCGCGAGGTAACTCAATTCCCCGGCCTGGCCGCGGTCCAGCCACTCGCGAAATTGCGTAGCGTGTTCCGGAGCATCCGCCCTCGCAAAGCGGCAAAGGTCAAATCCCAACTCCCGTGCTAGCGTTACAATTTGGGTACGGACATCCGTTGATCCGTTCTGCGCGTTCATATCAATGCGATGATCTCATCCGTCACCTGCGCGATGCTGTTACTGGTGGTATTGATGCGATAGTCTGCCGCCGACTGATAAAGCGGTAGCCGCTCTTGCAATAACTCCGCAAATCGCGCGCGTGGATCCAGTGTTTGGAGCAGGGGGCGGGTACTGTGCTTTGAAACGCGCTGCCACAGCACTTCTTCATCAGCGTCGAGCCAGACGATCCGGCCCATCCCGCGCAGGAGCTGCTCGTTTTCAGTGCGCAAAATAATTCCGCCGCCCGTAACGACGATTCCAGCGATTCCTCGGCGCAATGTTTTCAGCAATGCCGTTTCCGCATCGCGAAATGCTGGCTCGCCGTGCCGCGCGAAAATATCCGGAATCGAAATGCCGAACTGCTCGCGAATCATTTCGTCGGTGTCGTGTCGCGGCCAGCCGATGCGCCGTGACAGCTCACGACCGATGGCGGATTTCCCGGCGCCCATGAAGCCGATTAAGGAAATGGCATTGTCGCCGGGGTTCATCCTCCTATAATAACCGGAAAGCGAATCAGGGGCATCGCAAATCGCGTTGCGCGAGGGGAACAGACATCTGGTTAGACGGCAGTCTGCGACCGCCGTTTGTACTGAGTCGGCAGCTCCGAGCCGGACTGGCGTTAGAAACAGGCGTTCCTTGTTTTTGTTGGGCCGCGCGCTACGACTAAATTTGAGATTCGAAAAACCGCTTTACAACTTTGGCTGGGGAGCTGACACCTGATCTTACTCTATGGCTGTGCAAAAGTCTTCATCGCTCGTTGCTGTGATCATGGGAAGTGCGTCGGATTGGGAAACAATGTCCGGTTGCGTGAAAACGCTTGATGAGCTGAACATCCCAAACGAGGCGCATGTTCTTTCGGCACATCGGACGCCCGACGCGACGGCCAAGTTCGCACGCGAAGCGGCGGATCGGGGGGTTCGTGTAATGATCGCGGCAGCTGGCGGCGCGGCGCATCTGGCGGGTGTCATTGCTGCGCATACCTGGTTGCCCGTGCTTGGTGTGCCGATTCAGTCAGCGGCCTTGCACGGCTTGGACTCACTTCTTTCCACCGCGCAAATGCCGGGAGGAATTCCTGTTGGCACACTCGCAATCGGTCCCGCCGGAGCGAAGAACGCCGCCCTTCTGGCCGCGGCCATCCTCGCGACTTTCGACGAGAAGATTCGCCAGAATCTTCAGGCGTTTCGGAAGAAGCAAACTGACACCGTGCTCGCTGCCAAACTTCCGAAGTGAACACGGAAATCGTTTCCGCGGTCCGAGCCGGACTGGCATGTAGCGGAAGCGAAGCGGACGATCCGAGCCAGACCGGCGCGACTGCACTAGTTAGGGCGGAGTCCAATGAGGGATGCGCCAAGGCGATCAAGCTTTTGCGCGAGGGCGAAGCGGTAGCGTTGCCGACCGAAACCGTTTACGGACTGGCAGCCGACGCGCTTAATCCCGATGCCGTCGCGAAAATTTTCGAAGCCAAGGAACGGCCGCGGTTCGATCCGTTAATTGTACATTTGCCGAAGCGGGAGGCACTCGATGAGATTGCCATCGCTGAGTCGCAGCTCGCGCGCGATTTGATCGAAAACTTCTGGCCCGGACCCTTAACGATAATCTTTCGAAAGCGCGACATCGTTCCAGACATTGTAACAGCGGGGTTGGAAACAGTCGCGGTGCGGATGAGCGCGCATCCAGTTTTTCGCGAAGTGGTGAGTGCAGTGAATCGGCCGCTGGCGGCGCCAAGTGCGAATCGATTCGGGCGCGTCAGCCCGACAACCGCGCAACATGTGTTGGATGAATTGGAAGGTCGGATTCCATTGATTGTCGATGGCGGGGCCACGGAACACGGGATCGAGTCGACGATCGTTCGGATCGTGGATGGTGTGATCGAAGTGTCGCGGTGGGGCCCAATCACAGAGGAGATACTTCATCAGTTTGGAGAAGTGCGTGAGCGCAGGTCAACCAGTATGATCATTGCGCCGGGACAATTGCCGACGCATTACGCGCCGAAGACGCGATTGATCATGATCAAACGTTTGCAGGACTTCTCGGCAATGCCGGGTAAACGAACCGGAGCTCTCTCTCTTTCTCCAGCAGCCGGGACCGGTGATCCCGGCTCGCCGCGCCCGACGGCCACGACGACAACTGCTGATTTCGCAGCCGTGCGTTACTTGAGTGAGCGGGGCGATTTGCGGGAGGCCGCTGCAAATTTATTCAGAATGCTGCGAGAATTGGATGCTGAGAATCTGGACCTCATCGTGGCCGAGCGCGTGCCGGAGAAGGGAATTGGCGTGGCGATTAACGACCGGTTAGAGCGCGCGTTGAATAGATGCACTGATTAAGATCACTACCGCCGCAACAAAACGGTGTTATCCCGAACCGCGCAGACGGTAAGGGATGAGGCAAAGTTCGGGCGTGCTGACGGACTTCGAGAGATCCTTCGCTACGCACAGGATGATCACTCACTAGGAAGACCGGTGCTCCATCACTACTCGAGGACCAATAGTGTTGTCAGCCCCAAGCTCGCAAATAATGCCAGTCCGCCTCGGACCCTAGCCCTGGTGCGCCAAAGCGGCTTGAATGAACCCTTTGAAGAGAGGGTGCGGCTGATTCGGTTTGCTTTGAAACTCGGGATGATATTGGCAGGCCAGGAAGTAGGGATGATCGCGCAGCTCGACTAGTTCGGCGAGCGAGCCATCGGGTGAGGTGCCGGAAATTTCGAAGCCTTTTTCGCGCATTTGATCGCGATATTTCATGTTGAATTCGTAACGATGCCGGTGACGCTCGAGCACTTCGTCTTTTCCGTAGATCTTTTCCGCGAGCGTGCCGGGTTGAATTTTGGTCGGCCAGGTACCAAGCCGCATGCTGGCGCCCTTGTTGCGTACTTCCAGCTGTTCCTCGAGCAAACAAATCACCGGATCGGATGCTGTCTGATCGAACTCGGTGCTGTTGGCGTTAGTGATGCCGCAGACATTGCGCGCGAATTCAATCGTTGCCACCTGCATGCCGAGACAAAGACCGAGATATGGCAGTTTGTTCTCACGCGCGAAACGCGCGGCCTTGATTTTTCCTTCCACCCCGCGATCACCGAAACCGCCAGGAATGAGGATGCCGGCCACATCCTTGAGCTGGCCATCTACTGTGTCCTCCAAAGTTTCGGCGTCGATCAATTTCAAATCGATCCCGCAATCCTGACTGGCGGCAGCGTGAGTTAACGATTCGTAGATCGACTTGTAGGCATCCTGCAAATCAATGTACTTACCGACAACCGCAATCTTGATTCGTTTCCTGGGCGAGACCACGCGCTCGACAAATTTGCGCCACTTACTTAGTTCGGGCTCCGGCGTTTGCAGACCGAGCAACTTACAAATGAGCGCGTCCATTCCTTCCTCGTAAATTATCAGTGGCGCTTCATAAATACTGTGCTCGACATCGCGGAATTCAATAACCGCTTCCGGCGCAACGCTGCAAAACATTGAAAGCTTCTGACGCAGTTCGGCATCGAGTGGGTGCTCCGTCCGGCACATCAGAACCTGAGGTTGCAGACCGATTTCGCGCAACTTGGCGATGCTTTGCTGGGTCGGTTTGGTTTTTAATTCTCGCGCTGCCTTAATATATGGAATGAGCGTGACGTGAATGTTCACGACATTCTGTGCGCCGACTTCGAGGATGAATTGCCGAATCGCTTCCAGGAAGGGCAGCCCTTCAATGTCGCCGGTGGTGCCACCGACCTCAGTAATCACGACATCGTATTTTGATTCGTCGGAAAGCTCGCGAATTCGCGCTTTGATCTGATCGGTTACATGCGGGATCACCTGCACGGTCTTGCCCAGATAATCGCCGCGGCGCTCGCGATTGATGACGGATTCGTAAACCTGGCCGCTGGTAAGATTGTTGTGCCGTGAAAGCACGCAATTGGTGAAACGCTCGTAATGCCCCAGGTCGAGATCGGTCTCAGCGCCATCGTTCAAGACATAGACTTCGCCGTGCTGGAACGGGCTCATCGTTCCCGGGTCGACATTGAGATAGGGATCGAATTTTTGGAAAACGACGCGCAGCCCGCGTAATTCAAGCAGAGTGCCAAGGGCGGCCGCAGCCAGTCCCTTGCCGAGAGAGCTAACCACGCCGCCGGTGACGAAAATGTATTTCATCGGCCAGGCCTCCGCAGGTTGTAACCACGCAGCGAAGCGGCTACAGCTTGAGCATCTGCCGGCGTGTCGACGCCAGGCGAACCATGTTTAGTGACGAGCACATGAACTGTTACACCATTCTCCAATGCGCGCAATTGTTCGAGTGATTCGCACCGCTCCAGTGGCGTGGGTTTCCACTCCACGAACTGCAAAAGAGTAGCGCGACGAAAGCCGTAAATCCCTTGGTGGCGAAGAAACAAAGAACGGCTGCCTTCCGCATTTCTTGAAGCCGGAATTAGTGCACGCGAAAAATAGAGCGCGTTGCCCGCACGATCGATTACCACTTTCACCTGATGTGGTGAAAGGGCATCACGCGCATCGGAAAACGGATGCGCTGCGGTGGCGATTCCGACGTCGCGATTCGTCTGCAGCGTTTCAACGAGCCGATCAATCAATCGCGGATCGACCAGCGGCTCGTCGCCCTGTACATTGACAATGATCGAAAATTTCTTCGAGCGTTTTGCTACCTCGGCAATGCGATCCGTTCCACTCTGATGTTTGGGCGAAGTGAGGGCGACCTCCGCGCCCCAGGCGAAAGCCGCTTCGGCGATGCGCATGTCGTCAGTGGCGATGATCGTAGCGTCGATTTTTCGCGCGCGACAGCAGCGTCGCCAGACATGTCGAAGCAATGGTTTGCCCGCAATTTCGTAAAGTGGTTTCCCGGGAAATCGTGATGAATCCCAGCGCGCGGGAATGATGACAACGGCTTTACTCACTCTACGCTCTCATCTCGAGCCACGCAGACGGCAAGGGATCTCCCGATTGTTCGGTGATGTGAAACCAAATGTGAGGTTCCTCGCTTCGCTCGGAATGACATTCTTTTCGGGCTTCACTGTGCCGATACAGACTTCGTCAGAATAATATCCGTCGCTGCCGCGAAATCTTCCGCCACCCAATCGGCCGAGCTATCGGCGGTGTTTGTTTCAAAACCGGTGCGGACGCGAATCGCTTTGATTCCGGCATTGTGTCCGCAGTGGACATCGATTTCTTTGTCACCGACAAAAACCGAGGATGCCAGGTCAACGTTATTTTCCCTTGCACCTTGCAAAACCATTCCGGGCGCCGGCTTGCGACATTCGGACTGAGCGCCGGGGACATCAGGACAAAAATAGGTGGCGTCAATAAGCGGTTCACCGATTTGCCGAAGCACTTCGGCGTGCACTGCGTCATATTGCTCGCGTGTGAAATAACCGCGGCCAATCCCGCTTTGGTTCGTTGCCATGATCAATTTGAATCCAGCCGCCTTTAATCTTCGCAGGGATTCGGCGACAAAAGGAAAAACGCGGACGTCCTTCGGGTCGGAGCAGTAATTCGCGTCGTGCATGATGGTGCCGTCACGATCGAAAAACACCGCTGGCGTCTTTCCATCAACCATTTTCGAAACTCTTGCGCAATTCGTCGGGCGAAACTGTGGCCGTTCCGAGTTTGCCCACGACCACGGCGCTGGCGTGATTAGCGATGTCAGCTGCCTCGAGGGGCGTAGCACCACTGCAAAGCGCCAGGGTAAACAATGCGATCGCAGTGTCGCCCGCTCCCGAAACGTCAAAAACCTGGCGTGCTTTCGTCGCCGCGTGGTGCGGTTTCTGATTGCGCTGGAAAAGCATCATCCCTTCCTCGCCCAGAGTGATCAGGACCAGGTCCGCGCGCCATTTTTGTAACAGAGCAGCGCCAACTTTCTTCAAGGCCTTGTCGCCAGCGTCCGATTCCTGCAGCGGAATTCCGGCAGCGTGAAACGCCTCGCTCCGATTCGGCTTCACCACCGACAACCCGCGCCACGGAATGTTATTCCGTGGATTCGGATCGGCTGCGATGATCTTTTTCTGGGCGCGTGCTGGAGCCACGATTCCGGAGACAAGCTTTTCCGCGAGAAACCCCTTTCCATAATCTTCGAAAATGATGCCGTCGATTTCGTGCAACATTTTCTTCACGCGAGCAACAACAGAGTCGATCTGCCTTTCATTTGGCGCCAGAACCTTCTCCCGGTCGACCCGAACCACCTGCTGCTGCCGCGCAATGATGCGGGTCTTGACGATGGTGGGAAAATCCGCTGCGACGGAACAGGCGGAAGTATCGATCTTTTGGTCGGCCAGTAATTGCCGGAGCTGGTCGCCGCCGCGATCTCGCCCGATCATCCCGACGACGGCGACGTTGCCGGTGAACTCGCGCAGATTGCGCGCGACGTTGGCCGCACCCCCGGGATAAAACGATTCCCCCGACACTTCTACCACGGGAACCGGTGCTTCCGGCGAAATGCGCCCAACTTTGCCCCAAACGAACTCGTCGAGCATCAGATCGCCAACGACGAGGAGGCGCCGTTGACTGGCGCGATCAAGAATCTGCTGTAGTCGTTCGGAATTCACAAAAGTTGAAGTAAATGGCGCCGGATGTCGGGGTAAATGCGATTTAAGGAGATCACGGTACTGGGAGTTGAGCTAAAGTTAGTTCTTTTTAGAGTTGCATTAATCCTGAATACTGGGTCGAAATCAACAGTCGAAGCAGCCGATGATTGCAGTCTTTAAAAATAGCAAGTGGGCGGGGTTTACACTGACAGTGGTCGCGCTCAGCGTCCAGGCAGCGTCGGCGCCGCAGCATATTAACGTCAAGCAGTACAAAACGGTGGAGGACGTAGTCGTCCCGTTGCCGGGCGAGGTCTTCAGCGCCCTGAACAAGCTCGGTCCGGTCAACTGGAAAGAGTATGTGAGGACCGAAAAGAGCGCCAACTTCAGCGAACGTCCCAGAACGGCGCTACTTCTTGGCAATGTCATAGCGGATGGATTCATCGCAGTCCAGGCGCAGGATGCCCCCGCGGTTAAGGAAATCGGTCAGCGCGTTCTGACTCTGGCAAAGGGTATCGGCGTAGGCGCATCCATTACCCCGCACGCGAAAGCGATCACGGAAGCGGCCGACAAGCGTAAATGGGAAAACGTCCGCCATGAACTCGACCGCACTCAGAACAGTGTGCAACAGGCGATGAACGAATTGCAGGACCAAAAGCTTTCACAGCTGGTCAGCCTTGGCGGCTGGTTGCGGGGTACCCAAGTCTTGACCGCCGTGGTGAACCGCCATTTCACCAAGGAAGGCGCGGAACTTTTGCACCAGCCAGATCTGCTGAAGTATTTTAGCGCTCGATTAGCTGGCATGCCGGAATACAACGTGCCGGTCGTGGAAAGTATCAAGCACGCCCTGGTGGAAGTGCGGCCGTTGGTTGATACCGAAAGCAAACCGATTTCGCCAGATGCGGTGAAGAAAATCAACGAAATCACGACGCGCCTGGATAGCGAGGTCGTGACGCGCTAGTGATGAATTCGCGCTACGGGCTTGCATTCATTTTAGCCGGCGTCTCAGTGCTGGCGGGTATCGCCGCCTTTGCTTCGGTGGACGACGCCCAATCCTTTGCGCTCCAGGCGGCCGAGCCGTATGTCCGTGAAGGGTTCCAGGTGCGAGAAGACTATTGGGGTGGAGACCTAGCGGCGGGTGAAAAAAAGGCGGTGCGCCAGCAGCTATTCAAAGGCAATGAATATTGGTTTTGGATGGGTACAGAAGTAAATCGGGCAAAGATTTCTGTGCATATTTACGATAAGGACGGAAAATTAGTGGAACAATCTGATAGCTGGCAGAAAGGGCACTTCGCCGCCGCCCATGTCGTTCCAACTTCGACCGATAGTTATTTTATTATCGTTGCCATCGAAGAATCGACGGAGGAGCGGACCCATTGGGCGCTGGTTTACGGGTTCCGCTAAAAGGCGTATTGTCATTCAATGGGCAAGATGGCCGTCGGCCTCGCAAGGTCCGAGCCGGACTGGCGTAAGATGTCTGTGCGGCGAACGCGGGCGATTTGATCAATGACTGAGACTCGTACTTTGGAATTTGAAAGCGCGCGAGCGTTGCAGTCGCTCTACGCCAACGACATTAAGCTATTGAAAAATCTGGAAGATTCCCTTGGGGTACGAGTGACGACACGCGAGGGCTGGGTGAAAATAGAAGGGGAGCCGGCCAAACTGGACCGCGTCCAACGCGTTTTCGATCAGTTGGAGGAAGCGCGCAAACGCGGCGTCGACATTCAGAAACATGAATTTAATTACGCGCTCAATTCCGTGAGTGAAGAACGCGCTGATGGTCTGTCGGACGCCATCTCGGCCCGCATCGTCACCTCGTCGCGCAAGGCGCCGGTCATCGCGCGCACGGTTGGACAAAAAAATTATGTTGAAGCGATTGAGAAACACGATGTCGTTTTTGCCATTGGACCGGCCGGTACCGGCAAGACTTATTTGGCGGTGGCGATGGCGGTAGCGGCGCTAAAGAAAGAACAGGTCTCGAGAATCATTCTGGCACGGCCGGCGGTCGAGGCGGGTGAAGCGCTAGGATTTCTCCCGGGCGATTTGCAGGAAAAAATCACGCCCTATTTGCGACCGCTCTACGACGCTTTGCACGATATGATGGAAGCGGAGGAACTGGAGCGTGCGCTTTCCCGGGAAGTCATCGAAGTAGCGCCCCTCGCTTACATGCGTGGCCGCACTCTCAACAATGCGTTCGTTATTCTCGATGAAGCGCAAAACGCCACCGCCGAACAGATGTTCATGTTGCTCACTCGCATCGGCATGAATTCCAAGTGCGTCGTGACCGGCGATGTGACGCAAATCGATTTGCCGGCAAACAAGCGCTCGGGTTTAGTGGAGGCGCTCCAGGCATTGAAAAATGTGCCAGGAATAGCAATGAGCTACTTTACTGAACGTGATGTCGTGCGTCACCCGCTGGTCCGTGCCATAATTAGCGCCTACCAGCAGCACCGGACACCGTCGGGACGTAAGTGATGATCGACTTTTTCAAACGTAGCGAATTGGTTCGCCGCGGGCTCGCCTCTGGAAAACTACGCCGCCGTCGCGCCCGCAACGGGTTGCTGCGCGGACTGGAATATTCGGTGGGGATGAAGGTGGTTCTCCTTCTCGGCTTCATCGCCGGCCTGGCATTACTCATCTTCAGTGGCAACCAGCGAGAAGTGACAAAGAACTTCGTCATTGCACTGCTCTTTTTCCTGACTGCGCTAATGATGTTGTGGATCAATCAGCCGCGCACCTTCTCGCAAAGCTCACGCATTCTTCTCGTCTTTGGGGTGATGCTGGTGCAGCTCGCCCTTACCAAGTTTATCTTCGTTCTTTGCAGCGGCGGTGTTTTGCACCTGCAACCTGAGATGGCGGAATTGCTCGCGCCATATGCCCTCGCGCCCCTGTTGCTGAGCGTGCTGCTGGGCCGCAACCACGGATTGTATGCGGCAGTTTTTGTTAGCCTCTGGAGCAGCGTGCTGTTCGGAAAAAGTGATGCTCCAGTGCTCGTGAATGCACCGGTGCTCGTTACCGGAATGATCAGCGGGTTCACTGCGGTTTATCTCACCCTGCAAGTGCGTCGACGCAGCAAACTCGTTCAGGCCGGACTCGGTGCCGGCGCTGCCATTTGGATTTTGTCCCTTACTTTCGGTTACATCGGGCCGATCAATCTTTTTTCACCCACGGCAAACGATTGGGGACTGATCGGATTGCAAAGCGCCTTTGCCATTGGCAACGGGCTCGTCGTCGCCACCATCGTCGGTGGCGTGATACCAATGCTGGAGCCGTTGTTCCAAATCACGACCGACATCTCGTGGTTGGAAGCGTCAGATTTAAACCACCCGCTCTTGCGTCGCATGACCATCGAAGCGCCCGGCACTTATCATCACAGTCTTGTGGTGGCGAACCTGGCTGAAGCCGCCGCTGAAGCGATCGGCGCCAACGCGACGCTCTGCCGCGTCTGCGCATATTTCCACGACGTCGGGAAACTGGTGAAGCCTGATTATTTCACCGAGAACATGAGCTTCGAGCGAAATCCGCACGAGGACCTGGCGCCAACCATGAGCGCGTTGATCATTATTGCGCATGTGAAAGAAGGGGTCGATCTCGCGCTCAAATACAAACTCAACCAGAGCATCATTGACATCGTTCAGGAACATCATGGCACTTCACTGGTTTACTATTTCTACAAACGCGCGCTCCAGATGCACGAAGACGCGCGTGCTGGTGGCAAGATTATGAAGATGCGCCCAGATGACATCCCCGAAGTGTGCGAGGAAAGTTTCCGTTATAGCGGGCCGAAACCGCAGACGAAAGAAAGCGCGATTGTCAGTCTGGCCGATGCGGTGGAAAGCGCGTCGCGGAGTTTGGAGAAACCGACGCCTGCGAAAATCGAGCAACTGGTCAACGATATTATTGACCAGCGTATTAGCGATCGCCAGCTCGACGAGTGCAATCTGACTTTGCGCGATATTCGGATCATCGCCGAGCGTTTTCGTTTTACCTTGATGACGATGCTGCACAGCCGGATTGCCTATCCGAGGCAGGAGACCAAAGCCGCTGCGCCCCGCGACGATTCGCCGCGCCCAGACGTGATGGCAACCACACGTAAGCCGGCGAGCGCGCCCCCGGTCTCGGCGGCGTGAACCAAGGTGGAGCGGCCGCTCCGTCGTCCGCCAGTGCCGCTCGCACCGATGCTTACTTGTATGCGGCTTCGCCGCCTTACTTTTAACGTCGAGGTCCGAGCCGGACTGGCGGTAAGGATTGCTCGATCCACCAATGACTAAAGCGTGCCAGCAGCTGCGCAATTGGCGGGCCGAAATCGCAATCATTCTTGGCTCCGGCCTGAATTCGATCGTTCAACAGCCGATCGAATCCATCGATTTCACGGAGTTTTCTGAACTTCCAAGGCCGCGCGTTCCCGGACACGCCGGTAAGTTTTCGCTCTGCGAGGTGTCGGGTAAGCGTATGATTTTCGCCAAGGGGCGGGTTCATTTGTACGAAGGTTATTCGTCTACAGAGGTGACCGCGAATGTCCGAAGGCTCGCGGACGCCGGCATTATGAAGTTGATCGTCACGAATGCTGCCGGCGGACTAAACGTCAGATTCAGACCAGGCGAGTGGATGATGATTAGCGATCATCTCAACCTGACTGGAACGTCTCCGCTGATTGGGAGTGCACAATTTCTTGACCTGAGTAATGCGTACTCACCGCGATTGCAGAGAGCTTTTCGCGACGCCGCACACCAGATTGGGATCGTCCTGCGTCAAGGTGTTTACGCTGCGATGATAGGTCCGCAGTACGAAACCGCGGCCGAGGTCCGGATGCTGCAAAAGCTCGGCGCCGATGTCGTCGGAATGTCAACGGTGCTCGAAGTAATTCAGGCGCGTGCACTCGGAATGGAAGTGGCGGGATTTTCCTGCATCACGAATTTGGCCACTGGACTTTCCTCGACAACGCTGAGCCACGAAGAAGTACTGGAAACTGGCCGCAACGCCGCAAAAGATTTTTCGCAGATGTTGAGTGAAGCGTTGCCGCAACTCTGAAAAGGAGCGGCTGCTTCCAAACTGCCGTATGTTTTAGGGATACAACACGCGATTTCGAAAATTTGGGCGCCGACGAAGCGGCGCCCTCCATCGGCAGGAGTGCAAATCCCGCTCAAGTTTCATATCCATCCTGGAGGGACGCGCTTCGTCGTGTCCCAAACTACCTCCTCCATCACGGCCGAATTTCAATCGCCGTTCCGTCATTCACTGAACTGTAGATCTCGTCGATTTCGGGATCAGTAACGGCAATGCAGCCCGCGGTCCAATCACGCAACCGATAGGCCGCGCCCAACGCGTCGAGACCGTTAGGCCATCCATGAATCATAATGTCACCGCCGGGCAATACGCCCGCCTCTGCTGCTCGCGCATTGTCTTCCGCACTCGGATACGAAACGTGCAACGCTCGATGAAAGGCACTGTCCGGCTTATGAAAATCGATGGTGTAAATTCCTTCCGGCGTGCGGCCATCTCCTTCGTGTTCTTTCGGCCCCATCGGCGAGAAGCCGAGCGCAATACGATACTCCTTCAATTTCCTACCCGCGGAAAACAAAGTTAACCGCCGCGCTCCTTTCTCGACCAGGATCTTGTCCGCCTTCGGCGGTCTGTTTTCTGCCTGTTTCTGCCGCTGTTGAAAGATAAAGGCAGTCGCTGCTCCGATCAGCAGTAAAGCCGGTGTAAATAAAAGATAACGCCGCAAGGTCTAACGAGATCGAGCTAACCGATAGCGAATTGAAGGGCTGCCGGCTATGTCTGAAGCTGCGCAAATCATGAAAGACAAGACGCCCAGGGTCGTTTTGGGGGACCTTTTGGAGTGCGGTGGCAAGCGCAGCGCGACACCACTTTGCATGTCCCAACTTTCCAGTAGTCTTGCAAAGCGCTGTCGTCGCGATGCTCTGCTGGCGCACTCCAAAAGGCTTACCCAGCTCTTACGTCTCGCGGGTTCCACTACTGGCTGACTTCGGGCCCTCTCGCCCGCGGCTCGCGGTCTTTTGCCGTCGCCGTCGACGGTTGAGTGACAAACGGTCCGCCTTCCATCGGAGCAGCGGAAGTAAATGCGACGTCAGGCATTTCACTGGGCAAACCTTCCAGCGGAAAATCCTTTCTCAGTGGAAAGAATGGATAGCCGTCCCACATCAAAATCCGCCGCAGATCCGGGTGATTGTTGAAACGAATTCCCATCATGTCGTAGATCTCGCGCTCGTGCCAATCTGCGGTCGGCCAAATGTCTGACACGGTGTCGACCGCGCAGACCTCTTCGCTTACCGCGAGCTTTATCCGCAGATGAACCGCAAGTGTCATCGAGTAAAGCTCGTAAACAACTTCGAAGCGCGGTTCCTCGCCCAAATTATCGACGCTGGAAATATCGATCAGATAATCGAACGACATCTCGTCTCGACAGAATTTCGTCACCTCACGCAAATCTTCCGGTTGAATAGTGAACGTGGTCTCGTGTCGAAATTCGATTCGGCTTTGAATTTTTGAGCCGAGCAGACGGCTCAGCGATTTCAGCACCTCGGGCCCAGTCATCTCATATTACTTTTGATGCCGGGGGCCGTCGCGCCGCCGCCGCGGATGTTGGCACGCACGGGAGGTCGCTTTTGGATTTCCGGCACCAGCTCGGCTGCAAGTTGGGGTTTCTGAGCCAGGAACGACTGTTCGCCCTCGATCTTTTTCTGCAAACGCATGAGTCCTTCCAGAAGTGCTTCGGGGCGAGGGGGACATCCCGAGATATAAACATCGACTGGGATCAGTTGATCGATGCCTTGCAGGACGGCGTAACTCCGATACATCCCACCGCTCGACGCGCACGCACCCATCGCGATACACCATTTCGGTTCCGGCATTTGCTCCCAGATCCGTTTAACCGCCAGGGCCATCTTGTAGGTGACGGTGCCGGCGACAATCATGACGTCACATTGTCGTGGAGAAAACCGCATCACTTCGGAGCCGAACCGCGCGATATCGAACCGGGAAGCGGCTGCTGCCATCAATTCAATCGCACAACAGGCCAGACCCATGGGCATGGGCCAGAGCGAGTTCTTTCGCATCCAATTCATCGCCGCATCGAGCTGGGTGAAAATGACGTTGCCCTCAATCTTTGAATCGTAAGCAGCGACTTGCGGCACAGCTCAACACTAACGTCACCGGGTAGGCATGCAAGACAATGACGGGGGCGGCGCTGCGCAAGCGCACTCCCTGTTTTTGTCGCCTGCCCGCTCGGACACTTCTGAAGCGGATTTCCTTAGCCTGTTTGTTTTAGCGTCGTTTCCCGTGTTTCGTGGCTCAGGATGACCAAGTTACGGCCGAAGAGCGCACAGGACCTGCTACATCCGGGGGCTCGCGGCCTTTGCAATTACGCTTTCCGAATTGTATAGAACGCGCTCGCAAAAAACTGCAATGACCAATACGATCCGCACACATCTCGATCGGCTAGAAAACCAAAGTGTCTTTATTTTTCGCGAGGCCTATCACTCGTTCAAAAACATCGCGATGCCTTGGTCGATGGGGAAGGACTCAAACGTCTTAATCTGGTTAGCATGCAAAGCGTTTTTCGGGCGGGTGCCGTTTCCGATTTTGCACATCGATACTACTTATGAGTTTCCGGAAATGCTCGAGTTCCGCGAATGGGCTACGGCACATTACAAACTGAATCTCGTGGTCAAGATCAACGAAGAGGCGCGTGCTCGCGGTGTCGGTTACGAGAC
>Ga0207693_10001023_pt1 | contig 25036 bp, 22 predicted proteins | sample LARL81metaG_FD_184347 | JGI IMG/M metagenome (GOLD analysis project Ga0207693, IMG submission 184347) | Corn, switchgrass and miscanthus rhizosphere microbial communities from Kellogg Biological Station, Michigan, USA - LAR L8-1 metaG... | ecosystem: Host-associated > Plants > Roots >... | reverse complement strand
CTGTTGCCGAACAAATATAGCCGCGAGCGGACCCTGTGAGGAACATTTGAGCTCGGCCCCGAGGCTGGTGAGTGCCGAACGGCGCGACGAAGACAACGCCGACGGCTCGTTGCGTCCGCAACGTCTGACGGAGTTCATCGGCCAGCAGCAGGCGCGCTCGAACCTGTCCGTCTTCATCGAGGCCGCGCGGGCGCGCCACGAGGCGCTCGATCACGTGCTGTTCGTTGGCCCGCCCGGACTCGGCAAGACCACGCTCGCCCAGATCGTGGCGCGCGAGCTCGGTGTCAACTTTCGTGCAACCTCGGGGCCGGTGATTGTCAAGGCCGGAGACCTTGCGGCGCTGCTCACGAATCTCGAGGAGCGCGACGTGCTGTTCATCGACGAGATCCACCGGCTCAATCCGGCAGTGGAGGAGATTCTCTATCCCGCGATGGAGGATTTTCAGCTCGATCTGATTATCGGACAGGGGCCGGCGGCACGCTCCGTCAAGATCGATCTGGCGAAATTCACGCTTATTGGCGCGACGACGCGTGCGGGCCTCCTCACCAATCCGCTCCGCGATCGGTTCGGCATTCCGGTACGCTTGAACTTCTATTCCGAGACCGAGCTCGAACAGATCGTCAATCGTGGAGCGCGGGTGCTTGGAATTGGCATGAGCCCAGATGGCGCCAACGAGATTGCGCGCCGTGCCCGCGGCACCCCGCGCATCGCGGGCCGGCTGTTGCGGCGGGTGCGCGATTTTGCCTCGGTTGCCGGGGCCGATGTGATCGATCGGCAGGCGGCGGACCGCGCGCTGATCGAGCTGGAAGTGGATGCAGCCGGGCTCGACGCCATGGATCGGCGCTATCTCTCAACCATTGCCCAGAGCTACGGCGGCGGGCCGGTCGGTATCGAGACCCTCGCCGCCGCGCTCTCCGAGCCGCGCGACGCGATCGAGGAAATTATCGAGCCTTTCCTGATCCAGAAAGGGCTGCTGCAGCGTACTCCGCGCGGCCGGCTCCTCACGTCGCATGCCTTTCGGCATCTTGGTCTTGCCGAGCCCGCCCGGGATCCCTCACAGTTTCAGCTGTTCGACTCCTCCGAGGAGCAGTAAAAAGCGTGCGCGTTATCGACGGTCGCATGGACATCGACGAAGAATCTCGAAGATGACCAATCCGGTTGCGGTAACGCTCGACGGCGCGCTACGCGACGGTCGTCATCTGATGACGGTGCGGGTTTACTACGAGGATACGGATTTCTCCGGCATCGTCTATCACGCCAACTATCTGCGGTTCATGGAACGGGGCCGCACCAATCATTTGCGCCTGCTCGGCACCGATCATCGCGCATTGTTCGACGAGGCGGAGCGGGAGACGCCGGGTTTCGCCTTCGTGGTGCGATCGATGCGCATCGAATTCCTCAAGCCGGCGCGCATGGACGATGTGCTCGACATCATCACCGTCCCGCAGGAGGTGAAGGGGGCCTCGATCACGCTGCATCAGCAGATCCTGCGCGCCGACGACCTCCTGGTGGACGCGCAGGTGCGCGTGGCGTGCGTCGCCGGCGGCCGGGCCCGGCCGATCCCCAAGGCCCTGCGCCTCGCCATGCTGGCGAATGAGGCAGATGCCGCAGAACGTTTGTGAGCCGGGTCTCCCGCGGGCGACTACGCCCTAGTTTGGACACCTTTCATCGGGAAGCCGTATGCGGACCGTTGGGAACGGCACGATCATTGCGCTTTCGGGTCTTCGGCTGCCGGCCATAACGTGGCTTGGCGTGCCGGCTTTCGCCGCCGCGAGCCGCTTGCGGCGGCGAGGCAGCAGGTTCCGGAGGGAGTCAGGTCCAGACCGAAGGAAGAGCCGGAAGGAACTGCGATGCCGTCCGCCGCGCCGATTTCGATCTGGGATCTTTTTCAGAACGCGGACATCGTCGTCAAATTGGTGATGGTCGGGCTGCTGATTGCCTCGATCTCGGTATGGGCGATCGCCATCGAGAAGTTCATGCTGTATTCGCGCACGCGGCGCGCCATGGATGCTTTCGAGCAGGCATTCTGGTCCGGACAGTCCCTGGAAGAGCTCTACCGCTCGCTCTCCTCCCGGCCGAGCCATTCCATGGCGGCGCTGTTCGTAGCGGCGATGCGGGAATGGAAGCGGAGCCTGGAGGGGCATGCGCGTTCTTTCGCGGGCCTGCAGGCGCGCATCGAGAAGGTGATGGACGTGACCATCCAACGGGAAATTGCGCGGCTCGAGCGCTACCTCCTGGTGCTGGCCACCATCGGGTCGGCTGGCCCGTTTGTCGGCCTGTTCGGGACGGTATGGGGGATCATGACCAGCTTTCGCGCGATCGCCGGCCAGCAGACCACCTCGCTCGCGGTGGTTGCCCCCGGCATTGCCGAGGCCCTGTTCGCGACCGCAGCCGGGCTCTTCGCCGCCATACCGGCGACCATTTTGTACAACAAGTTCGTGTCGGACGTGAACAAACAGGCGCAGCGCCTGGAAGGGTTCGCTGACGAATTTGCCGCAATTCTGTCGCGGCAGATCGATGAGCGGGGATGACGACGTAGGGATGTGGGGGTCGAGATGGGGATGAATGCGGGCGCGAATGTGGCGGCCGGGCGGCGGCACCGTCGCCGGCCGGTAATGGCGGAGATCAACGTGACGCCGATGGTCGATGTCATGCTCGTCCTGTTGATCATTTTTATGGTCTCGGCACCGTTGCTTACTGTCGGAGTTCCAATCGACCTGCCGCGAACGCAAGCCAAGAGTCTCGACCAGGACAAGGAGCCGTTAACCGTCTCAGTGAATGTAAAGGAGCAAGTCTACCTGCAAAACACCGAGATTCCCCTGGACGAGGTTGTGCCGAAGCTGAAGGCCATTACCGATGCGCGCGGCGGGGCGGACGAGCGCATCTACGTGCGCGGCGATCGCCAGGTCGATTATGGGACTGTCATGAAAGTGATGGGACGCATATCGGCCGCCGGATTCCGCCGCGTGGCCTTGGTGACGGAGACCGAGCAGGGCCCGGCGCGTTGATCGTTTGACGACGAGGTAATGAGGACGTCCTATACCATATCGGCCATCGGCCATGCGGCGGTGTTGCTGTGGAGCGTTTGGTCGCTCGCAGCAAGACCGCTTACGGTACCCGCGAGCGACTCCTTGCCGGTCGATATCGTGACGGCGACCGAGTTCTCGCAGATCACCAAAGGAATGAAGAGCGCTCCTCAAACCGAGGCTCCGAAGCCGCTGGTAGAAAAAGTCGCCGAGGCAAAGCCGGTAGAAGACACGAGCGCAAAGCTGGTCGAGAAGAAAGAGGTAAAGGCCGCGCGCGAGACGCCGCCCAGCCCGGAGGTGAAGCCGGTCGAGGAGAAACCCAAGGAGCCGAAGCAAGCTGAGGCCAAAGTCGATCCCATTGCCGAGGCGCTGACCAAGGAAGACCCTAAGCACCAGCCGAAGAAGGCCGAAGCCAAGCCGCAGCCGCCCACGCCGCCCAAGAAGCCGGCGCCCCCGGCACCGAAATTTGATCCGAAGCAGGTCGAGGCCCTGCTCGACAAGCGCAATGCCACGCGCCTCGCCGCCGCGGGCGAGACTCTCAACAGTAACCCCGGGCTCGGATTACCCAACGGCCAGGCAACGCAGCTCTCGCAGAGCGAGCTCGACGCCTTGCGCGCCCGGTTGCGTGAGCTCTGGAATCCGCCGCTGGCGCCGAGTGATCCGGAGGAGTTGGTCGTCGTTGTGGAGGTCAAATTCCGGCCGGACGGCACCGTCGAGGGCCAGCCGCGGGTGTTGAGCAGCGGACGAACCCCGATGGCGGCGGCGGCTCGCGACAGCGCCGTGCGCGCGCTCTTGCGCGGCCAGCCCTTCACGATGTTGCGACGCGAGCATTATGACCTCTGGAAAGACATCGAGATCAAGTTCGATCCGCGCGAGATGATTCGCGGCTAACCACAAGCATATGAAGATTTGTCCGCACATGATGTCCTTGTCTGTCAGTCTCACGCGACGAAAAGTGATGACGCTGGCTGCCGGCGTCGCGGCTGGCGCGATCGGGACGCTGCCGGTCGAGCGCGCGCTCGCAGTGCTCAAGCTCGACGTCACTCAAGGCAACGTGCAGCCGGTACCGATCGCGATTCCGGAATTCATCGCGGTCGCAACGCAGGATCCGGCTCTCGGGCGCAACATCAGCCAGATCATCGGCGCGAATCTGCAGCGCTCCGGACTGTTTGCCCCGATCGATCCCGCTGCCTTCATCGAGAAATTCACGACCATCGATACTTTGCCGCGTTTTGCCGATTGGCGGCAGATCAACGCTCAGGCGCTGGTCACCGGTCGCGTGACCCAAGGCGAGGGCCGGCTGAAGGCGGAGTTTCGGCTGTGGGATGTATTTGCCGGCCAGCAGCTCCACGGCCAGCAGTACACGACGACGGCCGATAACTGGCGCCGCATCGCTCATATCATCTCCGACGCGATCTATGAGCGGCTCACCGGAGACAAAGGCTATTTCGACAGTCGCGTCGTGTTCGTCGACGAATCCGGTCCAAAGGAGCGTCGCATCAAGCGCTTGGCGCTCATGGATCAGGATGGCGCGAATGTACGTTATCTCACGCGGGGCGATGACCTCGTGCTCACGCCGCGCTTCTCGTCCTCGGCCGATACGATCACTTACATGTCCTATGGTCAGGGGGACCCTCGGGTCTACTTGATGAACATCGAGACCGGGCAGCGGGAGATTGTCAGCAATTTTCCCGGTATGACTTTCAGCCCGCGGTTTTCGCCCGACAGCCAGCGCGTCATCTTCAGCCTGCAGCGCGGCGCCAATTCAAACCTTTTCGTCATGGACTTGCGATCAAAGGCGACAACGCGCCTGACCGATACGCAGGTGATCGACACCGCACCATCCTATTCGCCGGATGGATCGCATATTTGTTTCGAGTCTGACCGCGGCGGCAAGCAGCAGATCTATGTGATGGCCGCGGACGGCGGAGGGGCCCAGCGCATCAGCTTTGGGGATGGCGTCTATTCGACCCCCGTCTGGTCGCCGCGGGGCGACTACATTGCTTTCACCAAGCAGGCGGAAGGCCGGTTTGCCATTGGCATCATGCGCACCGACGGTTCCGGGGAGCGCATCCTCACCGAGGGCTATCACAATGAGGGGCCAACCTGGTGTCCGAACGGCCGTGTGATCATGTTCTTTCGCGACCCCGGCGGGAATGCCGGACCAGGGCTCTTCACCGTGGATGTGACGGGACGCAACGAGCAGCCGGTCAAGACGCCGAGTTATGCCTCTGATCCTTCCTGGTCGCCGCTGCTGCAATAAGCGCGGGAGCGAGGCGGGAGGTGAAGGGGGCCAAGAAGGCGCCGCATTCATCCTCTATTAACCAATATGAAGGGTTTCGGGTTTTTCCTGCGTTTGTCGGAACGGGGCAACACTCCGGCAAGCTTGCCAACAACTTTGGCTTAACCACGCAGCTGCTAGACCTGCACCCTGTCCGGTAACGCGGCAACAAAGGGGGCACCGGAATGACGAAAGCTGTTGGACGTGCCATCCAGTGGGCAGCGCTCGCCAGCGCTCTGGCTGTTTCCCTCGGCATGGGAGGGTGCGCGAACACCCCCAATGTGTCCCAGGCCGCCGGTATGGCAACGCCGGGAAGCCAGCAGGACTTTGTCGTCAATGTGGGCGACCGGGTCTTCTTCGAATCGGACTCTACCGAGCTGACATCGCAATCCGTTGCGACCCTGGAGAAGCAGGCGCAGTGGCTTCAGGCCTACGGCCAATACACGTTCACGATTGAAGGGCATGCCGATGAGCGCGGCACCCGCGAGTACAACATCGCGCTTGGCGCTCGCCGCGCGCAGACGGTGCGCGACTATCTCGCATCGCGCGGGGTGAACGCGCAACGCATGCGGACGATCTCGTACGGCAAGGAGCGTCCGGTCGCGGTCTGCAACGACATTTCCTGCTGGTCTCAGAACCGGCGGGCCGTGACAGTGCTCAACACCAGTTCCTGAACGAGATAAGGTTACGGGGGAAGGGGACAGCCGGCGCCTTCGGGCGCCGGTTGCATTTCGCACAGTCACAATTTGGACGCAGGGATTCGTATGGTATCTCTCAATTTCAACTGCGCCATGAAGCTAATGACTCGCTTTGTCCCTCGACGGGCATCCGCGCTCGCTCTCATGGTGGCCTTTGCTGCTGGTGCGAATCTTTCCCCGGCATGGGCCCAGGACAGCGAGCCCCCGGGTTTGCTGAACCTGTTCTTCGGTGGAAGCGAACGCATATCTGGCGAACGTAACGCTCCATCGCAAGCGTTGGAGCGGACCGCGCAGGTTGGCGGGCCCGATCTCATGCTTCGCCTTGAGCGCCTCGAAGCGCAGATCAGGCAGCTCACCGGAACGATCGAGCAGCTCCAGTTCCGCAACCAGCAGCTCGAGACTCAAATCCGTCGCATGCAGGAGGATGCCGAGTACCGCTCGCAGGAACCAGCTTCTCGTGGTGCACCACGATCGCCGCCGCAAGCGCGCTTACAAGCTGGCCCGGCGCCATCGGCGTCTGGCGCCATGCTTGCTCCTGCCCGACGCGGGGATGCGTTCGATCCGACGCTCAATCCGGATGCGCCGGGGGCGCCGCGGAGCTTGGCCGCGAACTCTCCTGGGCCGCACCCAGGTCCAGGTGACATGGCCGACGCGTCTCTGGCTGCACCGGTGCACCCGGGTGCCGGAGCTACACTTGCCACGCTTCCGCCCTCGCAGAACCCGAAAGACGAGTTCGATCTCGCGTACGGCTACGTTCTGCATCGGGACTACGCGCTCGCCCAGGACAGCTTCCGCAATTTCTTGAGCAAGTATCCGAGCGATCGATTGGCGGGCGACGCGACCTTCTGGCTTGGCGAAAGCCTGTTTCAGCGCCAGCGGTTTCGTGACGCGGCAGAAGCGTTCCTCAACGTCTCGACCAAATTTGAAGCCAATCCGCGGGCGCCGGATGCGCTGCTTCGACTTGGCCAATCGCTTGCGGCGCTCGGCGAGAAGGAAGCGGCCTGCGCCTCCCTGGGTGAGGTCATGCGCAAGTTTCCGCGGGCGTCGGCCGGGGTAAAGCAGGGCGTCGAGCGAGAGCAGAAGCGTGTCCGCTGCTGAGGATGGGCAACCTGTTTCCGCGGCCGAGGCGAACAAGCTCTTAAAACCACTAGCGCGAGCTTCTGCCCTCGTTCTGGCGGTCTCCGGGGGCGCCGACTCCACTGCGCTTCTCGTCCTGGCGGAGCGCTGGCGCGCTGCTCGCAAAACAGGACCAACCCTCGTCGCTGTGACGATTGATCATGGACTGCGCGCGGACTCGGCCGCCGAGGCACGCGCGGTGAAACGTCTGGCACACCGGCTCGGCGTGCGACACCGCACTTTACGCTGGAGCGGCCAAAAGCCGAAAACCGGGCTGCAACAGGCCGCGCGGGTCGCACGCTATGGATTGCTCGCAGCTTTTGCTCGCACTGTGCGGGCCAATCACATCCTTACCGCGCATACCCTGGATGATCAGGCCGAGACCGTGTTGATCCGCATGTGTCGTGGGAGTGGCATCAGCGGCCTTGGCGGCATGAGAAGCGTGACATCTCTGGCGGTTACCCCATCCTCTACGCATGCAGCGCGGCGAACGCTAAGCCATTCCCGGCGCAGTAAAGGCCTGGTGCAGAGCTGTTCCGCGCACTCCCTTCATCCGCCGGGCGGCCCCATGCGGCCCAAGTTGCAGCCGAAGACGCGTGGCGACAAGGCGGGCGGAGAACTGTTGCTGGTGCGCCCTTTCCTGGGAATCGCGAAGGCGCGGCTCATTGCAACGCTGCAAGCGGCTGACATTCCCCACGTTGAGGATGCTTCCAATCGCGATCCGCGCTTTGCGCGCTCGCGGCTACGCGAACTGATGCCCGCGCTCGCCCACCAGGGTCTTGATGCAGGTCGGCTTGCCCTCTTTGCGCGCCGCGTGCAGCGGGCTGAGACCGCGCTGGAGGCTGCGGTCGATGTCGCTGCGGCGCGCTTGGCGAGCAGAAGTTTCGAAAATGCGGGGGCAGTTGCGCTTGATGCAGAGAGTTTCTTCAATCTGCCCCAGGAGATCGCGGTTCGGCTGCTCGCGCGCTCCCTCGCGCAGACCGGTAACGAGGGGCAAGCGCAACTCGGAAAACTCGAGGCTTTGTACGAGACGCTCGCGATGGCACAAGAGGCCGGCAGCGCCCGCCTGCGCTGCACCCTCGCCGGCGCCATGGTGACCCTGACCAAGGCCGAGCTGACCGTTGAGACGGCGCCCCCCCGGCGGCGGGGCCCTAATAGGGCCCCAATGGGGCCGAGTCCCCCCAATTAGTCCGAAAATAAAGATGGAACCCGTTCTCTTGGCAGAAGGGTGCACGGCACATAAATTGTGACCGCGAGGAACGCGAATCGGTCGTAACTTGCGGGTAGTATGGCTGGGGTGGGGATGACCCACGGCCAAGTTAGGACAAGGGATGAATGCCAATCTGCGCAACTTCGCCCTGTGGGTGATTATCGTCCTTCTGCTGCTCGCCCTTTTCACGCTGTTTCAAAACCCGGGTCAGCGCACCAGCGCCCAAGACATCTCCTTCTCGCAGCTTCTCAGTGAGGTCGATCAAGGCCGGGTGCGCGATGTCTTGATCCAAGGGCCGGAAATCCATGGCACCTTCACCGACGGCCGCAGCTTTCAGACCTACGCTCCGAACGATCCCAGCCTGGTCCAGCGGCTCTATGGCAAGGGCGTCTCGATAACCGCCCGGCCGCAGCAGAACGACGTGCCCTGGTTTGTCTCGCTGTTGGTGTCGTGGCTTCCCTTCATTGCCCTCATTGGGGTGTGGATTTTTCTCTCTCGGCAGATGCAGGGTGCGGGTGGCAAGGCTCTCGGTTTCGGTAAGAGCCGGGCCAAGCTTTTGACCGAAGCCCACGGGCGCGTCACCTTCGAGGACGTGGCCGGCGTGGACGAGGCCAAGCAGGACCTCCAGGAGATCGTCGAGTTCCTGCGCGACCCCGGCAAGTTCCAGCGGCTCGGCGGGCGCATCCCTCGCGGCGTTTTGCTGGTCGGGCCGCCCGGAACGGGGAAGACGCTGCTCGCCCGCGCGATTGCCGGGGAAGCGAATGTGCCGTTCTTCACGATCTCAGGGTCGGACTTTGTCGAGATGTTCGTGGGCGTGGGCGCCTCGCGCGTGCGCGACATGTTCGAGCAGGCGAAGAAGAACGCGCCCTGTATCATTTTCATCGACGAGATCGACGCGGTCGGGCGTCACCGCGGAGCGGGGCTCGGCGGCGGCAACGACGAGCGCGAGCAGACGCTCAATCAGCTGCTGGTGGAGATGGATGGGTTTGAAGCGAACGAGGGCATCATCCTCATCGCGGCGACCAACCGGCCTGACGTGCTCGATCCGGCCTTGTTGCGGCCCGGTCGTTTCGACCGCCAGGTGATCGTGCCGAATCCGGACGTGGTCGGCCGCGAGCAGATCCTCAAGGTGCACGTGCGCAAGGTGCCGCTCGCGCCCGACGTCAATCTCAAGACCATCGCCCGCGGCACGCCTGGCTTCTCCGGTGCCGATCTCATGAACCTGGTGAACGAGGCCGCCTTGATGGCGGCGCGGCGCAACAAGCGCATGGTGACCCAGGTCGAGTTCGAGGACGCCAAGGACAAGGTGATGATGGGGGCCGAGCGCAAATCCCTTGTCATGACCGAGGAGGAGAAGCTGCTCACCGCTTATCACGAGGGCGGACATGCCATCGTCGCGCTCAACGTCAAGGCGACGGATCCCGTGCACAAGGCCACCATTATTCCGCGTGGGCGAGCTCTGGGGATGGTCATGCAGCTGCCGGAGCGAGACAAGCTTTCCATGAGCCTCGAGCAGATGACCTCGCGGCTTGCCATCATGATGGGCGGGCGCGTCGCCGAGGAGCTCGTCTTTGGCCGGGAGAAGGTGACTTCGGGTGCCGCCTCCGACATCGAACAGGCGACCAAGCTCGCGCGCATGATGGTGACGCGCTGGGGCTTGTCCGAGCAGCTTGGCACCGTTGCTTATGGCGAGAACCAGGACGAAGTCTTCCTCGGCTATCAGGTCGCGCGCCAGCAGAACGTCTCGGAGGAGACGAGCCGCAAGATCGATGGGGAGATCAAGCGTCTGGTAGAGGCCGGGTTTGGTGAAGCCCAGGATATTCTCGAGCGCAAGCGCGGCGACCTCGAGCTGCTCGCCAAAAGTCTGCTCGAATTCGAGACGCTCACGGGCGATGAGATCAAGGACCTGCTTGCCGGCAAGCGGCCGAACCGCGAATCCGTGATCGAGCCGGTGGCACCGCGCGGCTCCGCCGTGCCGCCAGCCGGCAAACCGCGCCCCCGCCCGGATACCGGCGGCCTCGAGCCGCAACCGCAGGCGTAATCTCAGGCCCGACCTGTTATCAGGTTTCCGAGCGCATCGGTTCTGCCGCTGAATCCCGGCTCGATCACCGTGGTGGCGTCGGGCTGCTCGAGGATCGCGGGCCCCTCGATGATGCTGCCCGCCGGCAGATCGAGCCGTGACCAGATCTGTGTTTGACGCCACCCGCCGTCGAACCAGACCTGTCGCTCCCCGAGCTGTGCTTTCTCCAGCGATGACGACGGGTGCGGGGAAAATGCCGCAGCATCGAAAACCGGCCGCCGCCCGATTGCCGTTGCGCGCAACGACATGATGCCCACGGGCAGGCCCGGCAAGAGCCGGCTGAACGCGGCGGAATAGGCCTGCTCAAAGGCGGTGCGTATCGCGGCTTGCGTCAACGCAAGCGCACCATGGCTTGCGTCCGTCATACCGATCGGGACGGCGAGCGTATGCGTCTGTCCGAGGTAGTACATGTCGAGCTCGTAAAGAATCTCGGCGCGCTCGGTCGGCATGCCGGCGCTGGCGACGACGGCGTTGGCCGCCGCCCCGGCGATGCGCAGGCGCCGTTCGAGATCCGCAGCATCCAATCCATCGAGCATGAGGTTCACGGTCTGCACCACGTCGTGCTTCAGATCGGCAATGGCGCAGCCCAGCGCCGAGGTAATTCCCGGCAATTTCGGCACCAGGGCGCACTTCAATCCAATCTCACGCATGAGGGCGCAGGCGTGCAGCGCGCCGCCGCCGCCAAATGGCATGAGGATGAAGTGATCGGGATCATGCCCGCGCTCGATCGAGACAAGGCGTATGGCCCCGGCCATTTTGGCCTCCGCCACGCGCACGATGGCGTCCGCGGCTTTCGCAACTCCGAGACCGAGGCTCTTACCGACATGTGTCGCGATCGCTCGCTTGGCGGCCTCCACATCGAGTGCTTTGAGCTCACCGAGGGGGCGCAGCGCATTGATCCGGCCGAGGACGACCTGGGCATCGGTGAGCGTGGGGTGAGTGTTGCCATGCCCGTAGCAGGCGGGCCCCGGCACCGAGCCTGCGCTTTCCGGTCCGACCTGGAGCAGCCCGCCGCGATCGACGCAGGCAAGCGAACCGCCGCCCGCCCCTATGGTCGTGACCTCGATCATGGGGGTGCGAATGACAATACCGAAATCGACGGTCGTCTGCGGCGCGACAGCTGCTTTCCCGCAGGCGATGACGGAAACGTCAAACGAGGTGCCGCCGAGATCGCAGGTGATGACATTGTCGAAGCCCGCGGCTTTCGCGAGCGCGGTCGCTGCAACCACTCCCGCCGCTGGTCCGGACAGCGCCGTGCGCACGGGAAACCGGCGCGCGCTCGCCGTCGACATGACGCCACCGTTCGACTGCACGACATGCAAGCCCCCGGCCAAGCGCAGTGCCGCCAGCGAAGCTTCGAGCTTGCCGAGGTAGGCTGCGACCACCGGCTGCAGGTAGGCATTGATGGCAGTGGTCGAGAAGCGCTCGAACTCCCTGATCTCAGCAAGGACCTCATGCGACGCCGTGACATATTCGTTCGGCCACATGCTGCGAATCTCCGCAACCGCGCGGCGTTCATTCTCCGAATTGGCGTAGGCGTTGATGAAGAGAACCGCGAGACTTTGCGCCCCTTGCTCGAGCAGCAGCTTTGCCGCAGCCCTGACCTCGGCCACGTCGACGCGTCGGCGAATTGTTCCGTCTGCGAGCGTTCGCTCGCACACTTCCAGGCGCATGTCGCGGTCCACGAGCGGGATGAAGTCGCCCCAAAGTCCCCACACCCGGCGCCGGTCGCGGCGGCGCATTTCCAGCACATCGCGAAACCCGCCGGTCGTGACGATCCCGATCCTTGGCCCGCGCCGCTCGAGCAACGCGTTGGTGCCGACCGTCGTGCCGTGCACGATTGCGCCATCGGTGTTTGTTGCCTCGACGGCAGAAAGGCCGTTCAAAAAGCCCCGTGCTTCGTCGCCACGATGCGAGGCCACCTTGCAGGTCCGGAAGCTGCGCGTGGCGGGATCCAGCAGAAACACGTCAGTGAATGTGCCGCCGACATCTACACCGATGACCAGCCCTGAACCGCTCATCGCGCCGCTTCAACGCGTGCGGTCAGCGTAGCCTCGCGGTCGAGCGTGCCGTCGTCATGCAGCACGACCTTGTAGTCCCGTTGCGCTGCCTCGGGCGTCACGTAGCCAAGCCGCATGTCGCGCATGACCCGCTCGGGATCGCGCATTGCCGGATCGCCGAAACCCCCGCCGCCCGGAGTTTCGAGCCGCACCTTGCGATTGCGGCGAAGACGCACATCCGTCACCTTGGAGACGAGTGGCGGCACGGCTTCACCCGCGTCTGTTTCGTAGAAGAAGCGATTGAGCGCAGCCGGCTTGCCGCCGTTGACGCCGAACGGCGGATACTTGCCCCGCTCCCCCAGCAAGAAGACCTCGGCTCCGCTCTCGGCCAGCACCTCGATCTCGTAGATCGCGCCGAGCCCGCCGCGATGCCGGCCGGGGCCGCCCGAATCCGGTCGCAGCGCCCATTGCGTGAACATGACGGGATAGAGCGATTCCAGAATTTCGATCGGCGGTATCGTCGCGGTAGAGATCGGGTTGTTGCTGTGATTGAGGCCATCGCCCTCGGGATTCCCGCCGAGACCGCCGCCGAAGAAGCAGAACATCACCCACTTGCGGCCGTGGGCGCGCCAGCCCGCCAGCGACAGCGCATTGATGGTTGCGAACGGGCTCCCCTGCGCGCGCTCCGGCACGGCTTGGGCAAAGGCACCGAAAATGACGTCGATGACGCGCAAGATGGTTTCGGTATAGCCCCCGACGGGGCGCGGCGCCGATACCGCGAGCAGGGTCGTCTCGGGAATCACGAACTCGATCGGAGCGAGGCAGCCCGCGTTGGCCGGAACATCGGGGAAGAGATGCTTGAGCGCGACATAGCAGCAAGCGATGGTAGTCGAGCGCGCGATGTTGAGGGGGCCTTCGCAAGGCGGCGCCGAGCGCGAGAAGTCGAGACGCATGCGGTCCGCCGCAATGGTAAGGTCGAGCGCGATTCGGAGCGGCGCATCGCTCACGCCGTCATTGTCGAGGAAGTCGTCGCGGCTGTAGGTGCCGTCCGGCAGCGCAGCAATATTGGCGCGCATCAGCGCTTGCGCCCGCGCGCTCAACGCGGCGAGCGCCGCGCCGATGGTGTCGTCCCCATATTGATCTAGCAGCTCATGCAGGCGCCGCTCACCGAGATCGAGGGCGTTGAGTTGCGCGTTGAGGTCGCCCCAATTCGATTGCGCTACCCGCGAGTTTGCGGCGAGGATATCGATGATGTCGTGCTGCAGCGCACCGCCGCGTACGAGCTTCACCGGCGGGATGCGGACCCCCTCCTGAAAACTTTCGGTCGCCTTCGGGTTGAAGTTGCCGGGCACATTGCCACCGATGTCGAGCCAATGCCCGACCGAAGTGATCCAGGCGAAGACGCATCCTTTGCGCAGGAATGGGCGCACGAGACGAAAATCGTTGAGATGCGTCCCCCCATCATACGGGTCGTTGAAGAGAAAGGTATCACCCTCGGCGAGGTCACCGTCCCTGGCGACTTTGTCGATGACGGCCTTGACCGCGAATGCCATCGCCCCGACAAAGATCGGCAGGCCGGATGTTCCTTGCACGAGCGTGGCGCCCGTCTGCGCGTGATAGATGCCATGGCAGGCATCGTGCGCCTCGGCGATGATGGGATTGAACGCGGAGCGGTAGAGCGTCGCGTCCATCTCGTCGGAAATCTGGACAAGCCGGCCGTTGAGGACCGCGAGCGTAACGGGATCGATCATGGTTCAAAGACCAAGATAGGCGCGGCTGAGCTTGGGATCATCCCGGATCTGCGTGGCACTTCCATGCATGATCAATCTGCCATTTTCGAGGACATAGGCGTGCTGCGCGAGCTCGAGCGTCTGCACCACGTTCTGCTCGACCAGGAGGACCGCGACCCCGTCGGCGTTGACGCTCCTGATCAGGGAGAACAGGTGCTCGACGAGGACGGGCGATAACCCGAGCGAAGGCTCGTCCAGGATAAGGAGCTTCGGTTCCCCCATCAGCCCGCGCCCGATCGCCAGCATCTGCTGCTCTCCGCCGGAGAGCGTTCCGGCGAGCTGGGAGCGCCTTTGTGCGAGACGCGGGAACAGCGTGTAGACCCGTCCCCGGTTTGCTTCCCGCCGTACGCGCGCGCGTCGATAGGAGCCGAGATCGAGGTTTTCCTGCACGGTGAGATTGGGAAAGATGCGGCGACCTTCGGGGACGTGAATGAGGCCGCGCTCCACGATGCACCCGGGTTTTGCGCCCAGAATCCGTTCGCCGGCAAAGACAATGCTACCGCGCGAGGGTCGCAGCACTCCCGAAATGGCGCGGTTGAGCGTTGATTTTCCCGCACCATTGGAGCCCAGCACGGCCGCGAGCTCGCACTGTCCTACGCTCAGATCCACGGCGTGCAGAATTTCCCTGCCGGCGTAGCCTGCGCACAGACCGCTGACGACAAGGACAGGCTCAACCAAGGTCCCCTCCCGCCAGCATGCGCGCAGCCGTGCTACGGCCGAAATAGGCTTGCACCACTTCCGGATCGGACGCGACCGTTCGCGGAGGTCCACAAGCAATGATGCGTCCCTCGGCCAGCACCAGGACCTGCTCGGCAAGGCTCATCACGGCTTGCATCACATGCTCGATCAAGACGATGGTGACGCGGCGACCGCGGATGTCCTGGATGACCGGCACGATGTCGCGAATCTCGGACGGATTGAGGCCCGCCAGAATCTCATCGAGCAGAAGAAGACGCGGCTCGATCGCGAGCGCTCGCGCAAGCTCAAGCCGCTTGAGCGCAGAGACCGTCAAGGTACGGGGAAGGCGATGCAGCACACTGCCCAATCCGACCAGCCGCGCGATGTCAGCGGCAGCCGCCAATGCGTCCGCCCGCACCGGTCGGGTCAGATAGGCGCCGACCGCAATGTTGTCCTGCACCGTCAATTCCGCGAAGGGCTGCACGAGCTGAAAGGTGCGAGCGATACCGCGTCTTGCGCGCGCGTGCGGTGGCTCGGACGTGATATCGGCGCCCGCATAGAAGACCGATCCTTGGCTGGGCCGCACAAATCCGCTGATGATGGCGAACAGCGTCGTCTTTCCCGCGCCGTTCGGGCCGATCAGCGCGGTGATGCGCCCCTCCTCGGCCGTGAACGAGACATGATCGAGGGCGAGCAACCCGCCAAAGCGTTTGCAGACCTTATCAACGCGTAGCAAGGCGCCAGCCACGGATGCTCCATTCACGCCGGCACGGCCGCGAAACGTCTCCCGAACCGACCACGCAGCTCAGTCAGCAATCCGGCAATTCCCCGCGGCGCAAACGCCACGACGATAATGAGCGTGGCGCCATAGACTACGAGATCAAGGCCGGGCGCGTCGCCGGCAATGAGCTTCGTTAGCTCTCCCAACGTCTTGATCGCGATCGCGCCGAGGAGCGGCCCGAATACGGTAGCGAGCCCACCGATTATGGCAGCGAGCAGCGCCTCCACTGATACGCGGGGGCCATAGGCGATACCGGCGTCCACGAACAAAAAGTATTGCGCATAGAAGCCGCCCGCCGCCGCAGCAATCCCAGCGGAGATCGTCATGGCGACGAGCTTGATTCGGAAGGCATCGATGCCCAGCGCGCTCGCCGCGTCCTCATTTTCCCGCACCGCGACGAGCCATGCGCCGAAGCGGCTTTTCGCGAGGAGCCGGACAAGGATCAGGGACACCGCCATCAGGGTCAGCACGATCCAGTAGAACGATGCGCGGCTCTGGAACTGGAAAGCTTCGGGACGAAGATCAAGAGGGATGAGCGTACCAACACCTGCACCTGTAATAGGAGCCACGCTTGCCATGATGCGCAGCACCTCGGCAAAAGCGAGCGTGACCAGGGCAAAGTAGGAGCCGCGCAGCCCCGAGCGAAAGCACAGGGCTCCGATCACCGCGCCCACAAATGCTCCAGCCGCAATGCCGATGCAGAATGCGAGCCAGGCATTCATGCCGAATCGCACCTGCAGGATCGCGCTCACATACGCGCCGGTTCCGAAGAAGGCGGCGTGCCCGAACGAGTACTGGCCGCCGTAGCCGCCCAGCACATTCCAGGCTTGTCCCAGAAGCGCAACCAGCAGTGTCGTGACCACGAAGTTGAGCACCAGGTTCGATGCGGTAACAACCGGCACGCATGCAAGCAGCGCAATCACCAGCAGAACCGGCGCGATCGCTCTCATAACACGGGCTGCCCGAACAGGCCCGTCGGCCGAAGCAGCAGCGCCAGGATGAAAACGATGAAAATACCGATTTGCCCGAGCGACTCTCCGAGATAGAGGCCCGAGAGGCTTTCCACGACACCCACCAGCAGACCCCCGATCAAGGCGCCCGCGACCGACCCCATGCCGCCGAGGACGACGATGGTGAATGCGATCAATACAAAGGCGTTTCCCGCCTGGGGATTGACGTAATAGGTCGGGATCAGGAGGCAGGCAGCGATTGCAAGACAGGCGGTACCGAGGCCGAAGGTGACGGCGTAGATGTGAGCCACTTCGATGCCCACGAGCTCGGCGCCGAGCTTTTCTCTCGCCACCGCGCGGATCGCTTTGCCGGTGTCGCTCAATCGCATGAACAGCCACAAAGCGACTGCCACGACGATCACGGCGGCAAACGCCATGACGCGTGGAACGGCGAGAAACGCGGGGCCGAGTTGGATGACGTCGAACGCATAGTCGAGAGTGACCGTGCGGGTATCCGCACGAAAGGCGTAAAGCAAGGCGTTCTCGATCACCACAGCCAGTCCGAGCGTCACCAGCAGATAGTTGCGATCCTCGCCGTGCGAGGCTGGTCCGATCACGCAGCGCTGCAGACCGTAGCCTACAACAAAGAACAGCGGAGTAAGGATCAGCGCCGCAATATAGGGATCAAGCCCGAGCAATCGGTGGGCGAAGAATGCCGCGAACATGGCCGCGGTGAGCAGCGCACCATGGGCAAAGTTGATGATGTGCAAAACGCCGTAGATCAGCGTGAGCCCGAGCGCCACCAGCGCATAGAGCGCGCCGGTGAGGAGCCCATTGAGCACCGCTGGAACAAGAATGCCCGGCGAGAGCATTGCGGAGCGGATGGGGCGAGGCCGGAACCGCTGCCCGCTGGTGTGCGGTCTCAGGCGCGCGGCATCGGGAATACCGGCTTTGCCGATGCAAAGCTTTCCGGAAGAATGACCTGGATGTCGTTCCCGAGCACCTGGGTGTTGACCGGTGCGGCACCTTGGTTCTGACCGTTGACGAACTTGGTCGGACCATACGGCATCACGTGGCCGCTGAAGGTCGAGCTCTCCAGTGCCGTGATGAGCTTGGCGCGGTCGGTGCTCGCTGCACGCTCGAGCGCATCCGCTACGAGCAGGATGCAGGAGTAATTCATGTAGACTTCGTAGGTGTAGAACTCGCCCTTCTCCTCGACCTTTTTCCGCAGCGCAGCCGATTTTGCGCTGCGCGGATCGAACCAGTGATTGCAATCCATGATGTACTGCGCCGCCTCCGGGAATTCCTTGACGAACTTGTAGGACGATGCGGCCCCGCCGAGCACGGAATAGATCCCTTTCGACCGTATGCGCTGCTGTTGCATGGTGCGGGCAAGCAGGACGTACTCGTTGTAATAGTTCGCCGGGACGACAAGGTCGGGGGCCTGCGCCCTGATCTTGAGGACGACGTTGTTGAAGTCCCGCGTAGGGGTTGGATGCGAAATGGTATCGAGCACCTGGAAGCCGCGCCCCGGCAGCTGGTCGTTGAGCAGCTTCGCCAAACCCGATCCGAACGCCGAGTCTTCGTGAACGATCATCACCGTCTTCGCAGGCTTGCCGGCCAGGTCGTTGATGGTTACGAGGTTGTCGAGAGCAGTCTTGGCGATCACGCCGAAACCCGGTCCGAAGCGGAACGTGTTCTTCAACCCACGCGTCACGATGGCGTCGACCACGCCCACGTCCACCACGTAGGGGAGGTCGTAACGCGCGGCGGTCTGGCTTGCCGCAAGGCAAATGGAGCTGCCGTACCCGCCGACGATCGCGGCAACACCGGCTGAATTCATCTTTTCAACCTCGGCATTGCCGCCTTCCGGCGTCGATTGCGCATCCCCGAGCACCGCCTCTATTTTTGCGCCGTTTAGCGCCTTGATGCCGCCCGCTGCATTGATTTCGTCAATAGCCATCACCGCGCCGAGACGACCCTGCTGCCCCGAATAGGACAATGCACCGGATACGGGATGCACGATCCCGAGCTTCACGGCCGAGCCTTGCGCGCGCAGAACGCCCGGCATCATCAGGGCACCGCTGGTCGCCGCACCGGCGCCGAGGACGGCACTCCCCAGCAAGCGGCGGCGATCGATCCATCCGGCGGCGCTCGACATTTTTCCTCTCCCTCTCTTGCGAGCTTAGACTATCATCCGTGCCGCCCCTTACAATACTGCGCGGCGCGAGCTGCGCGACTGCGGAAGCCAGGACCACGCCAATGCTCAACAACCCGATCGATCTGATGCGGCTTCGCGTCGACCAGAACGGCAGTCTCGTGGCGCCGCAATCCCTGCGCGACGCGTTCGAGCGGCAGGCGCGCGCGGAGATGAACGATGCCGAGCTCCGCGCGATTGAGGACGAGGCGATTGTCGATGTCGTGCGCAAACAGGAAGCGATCGGCTGGCCGATTGTGACCGACGGTGAATTCCGGCGGCGAAATTTCCAGGAAAGCTTCAGCGCGGCGGTCAGCGGCTTTGACGTGCCGGACCATGTCGAACGCCTGAAGGACTGGCGCGAGCCAAACCGCCCGCTGCACCGCACCGAGCAGAACTTCGATGCGCAGGGCCCTGCCATCACGACACGACGCACAGCGGTGGAGCGGCTGCGGCTCAAGCGCAATGTCGTGCTCGAGGAATATCGTTTCACCGCCGGCTTCGCGCAAAATCCCGTCAAGGTCAGCTTGATCGGCCCGGATCGGATTTCCCAGCGCTTCGCTTGGGAACGCTCCCAGGCGGTTTACCAGGACATCGAAGAATTCATCGCTGATGTCGTCGCCATTGAGCGGCAGATGATCTCGCAACTGGTCGATGCCGGCTGCCGCTACGTGCACATCGATGCGCCTGGGTTCACCGCTTACGTCGATCAGGTCTCGCTAGAACGGATGCGGTCAAGAGGCGAAGATCCCGACAAGAACCTTGACCGCGCGATCAAGGCGGAGAACGCCGTCATTGCGGGGTTCGACGGCGTGACCTTCGGATTGCACGTCTGTCGCGGCAATCCGCGCGGCACCGACCCCGCCACCGGGAAGGTGCTGCCGCAATGGCATCGCGAAGGACACTATGACGCCATCGCGGAACGTCTGTTCTCCGGCCTCAAGCACCGTCGTTTGCTGCTGGAGTACGACAGCGAGCGCGCCGGCAGCTTCGATCCCCTTCGATTCATCCGCAAAGGCACGATCGCGGTGCTCGGGTTGGTCACCACCAAAAGCGCAAGCGTCGAATCCCTGGATCATCTCAAGCGTCGCATCGATGATGCCGCGCGCCACCTGCCGCTCGACCAGCTCGCGCTCAGCCCGCAATGCGGTTTCAGCAGCGGCGTCGGGGGCGTGCAGCTCGGCGAGGACGAGCAATGGCGCAAATTCGAGAGGATCATGGAAACGGCCCGCTCGGTGTGGGGAACGCTCTAACCTCGTTTCAGGTCGGTTGCCGACCGACAACAACATCAGGGAAGGCAATGATGCGACGTGTACTGGCGGTGGTCTCTGCAGTACTGCTCGGCTATTCGAGCGCCGCGGCCGCGGAAATCCATCTTTCCCACTTCGGCCAGGTGATGGTCAGCGTGCCCTGGATCATTGCCCTGGAGCAGGACCTGTTCCGCAAGAATGGCGTCGATGTCACCGATGTCATCACCTCCCAGGGCGGCGGCACGACGCTGCGCAACATGCTTGCAGGCGGCGTGCCCTTCGCCGATGCGGCGATCGGCGCCACCGTCACTGGCTTCGCTGCCGGTCTGCCGATCAGGATTATCGGAGCCACCACCTCCAATGCCGCGGACAACGACTGGGTCGTGCTGGCGGATTCACCGGTGAAGTCGCTGCGCGACGTCGTCGGCGGCAAGTTCGGCACCACCACTCCCGGCGGCCTCACGCGCGTCTACGGCGAAATGCTCCTGCGGCACCATGGCATAGACCCCGCGCAGGTCACCCAGGTGCCGCTCGGCGTCGGTGCCGCGGTCGCAGCGCTCAACAGCGGCGCTGTGGATACGGCCTACATGTACGAGCCGCTGCAAAGCAAGTACGGCAGCAAGTACCGCGCGATCGCCAAGGTATCGGACGTCCTGCCGCACGTTGTCTCCAACGTGCTGGTCGCCTCCCAGGACTTCATCGACAAAGAGCCGGACAAGCTGCGCGCCATTATGCTGGCGCACAAACAATCCGTCGATTTCGTCTACGCTCATCCGAAGGAAGCCGCGCAACAGTCGTTGCCGCGCATGGTCAACATCGACCTTCCGTCGCTCGAGCGGGCGCTCGATCGGATGATGAAGGCGAAATACTATTCCGATGGCAACATAGACCCCGAGGGCCTGGCTGGCTCGCGCCAGCTGCTCATCGCCACCGGCGAGATCAAGGCCGGCTATGACTTCGAGCAGATCATCGATCGTCGTTTCATTCCCAAATAACCGGCCATGTTCTTGCCCCATGCCCGCCGGCTGATCGCGCTCGCCGTGCTCGTTGCTGCACTGGAAGCTATCTGCCGGGCGCATCTGGTGCGTCCCACCGATCTTGTGCCGCCGACGATCATGCTTCGCTCGATGGCCGCCGCTCTCACCGAGCCGGTGACGCTCTATAACGTCTGGCAGACGCTGAGCTCGGTCGCGGCGTCGGTTGTGATCGCTGCCGTCGCGGGGGTCGCAGCGGGAATTGTGCTGCATGCGCTGCCGCGACTGCGCCAGGCCTGTGAGCCGTTTATCGCGAGCTATTACGCGTTGCCTTTGTTCGCCCTCTACCCGCTGCTGGTCGTCATTCTGGGCGTCGGCACGGCGCCGATCGTCTTCACCGGTACGCTATACGCGACCATGAGCGTGCTGATCGGCACGCTGAGCGGGCTGGACCACGTCCCGCACGTGCTTCGTAAGGTGGCGAAGATGCATCGCCTCGGTCCGTTCCGCACGCTGGCCAGCATCTATATCCCGTCATGCTCCCGTGAAATTCTCGGCGGCATCACGCTCGGTGTCAGCTACGCGTTCGTTGCAGTGATCGCCAGCGAATTCCTGCTGGCGCCCGCGGGGATAGGGCATGACATCGCCGATTCCTACACGTCGTTCAAGATCGAGCGCATGTATGGCCTGATGCTGGCCCTCCTCATCCTGGTGCTCCTCGTCAATGCGATGTTGCGGCATTTGCGCGTTCGCATCGGGGCGCCGGCGATATGATCTGGAAAAATGCCCGGCGCCGGCTCGACGTGGCGCTGATCTGCCTCGCGCTTGCGTTGGCGTGGCAGATCGCCTCCTGGAAGCTGGGAACTGATGTCCTGCCGGGGCCTTGGCGCACGCTGCGGCAGCTCGCGGCGCTGCTCGGCCAGCCGCGCTTCCGGAGCGACATTGCCGCAACCGCCAACGCCTATGCGATCGCGCTGGCCATTGCGATGGCGGGCGGGCTCACGCTCGGGCTGATCTGCGGGGGCTGGAAGGCCGTCGGCGACGAGATCGAGCCGCCCATTCTCGCCGTGATAGCGACGCCGAAGGTCATGCTCTACCCGATCATCTTGTTGTTCTTCGGCCTTGGCGACGCCGCCAAGATCTTTTTCGGCCTGCTGCATGGGCTGCCGCCGGTGGTCATTATCATGGCAAACGCGTTACGGACGTTGCGACCGATCTACCGCAAGGTGAGCCAGACCATGCGGCTCTCGCGTCGCGCCTACGCGCGTCACGTTCTCATTCCCGCAGTGATGCCGGAAGCGGTTGCAAGCTTTCGCATCTGCTTTGCCCTTACCTTGCTCGGGGTTTTGATCGGAGAAATGTTTGCCTCGACCCGCGGCCTGGGCCACCTGCTTTTCGCCTCGATCGGCACCAACGATCAACTTACGATCATGGCGGTCACGCTGCTGCTGTTCGTCTTTGCTGGTCTCGGCAGCAGCCTGCTGCTGGCGGTCAGGCAAAGCTTCAGGAATTCGACTGCGTAGAAGGAGGTAGCCCGCAGCGTATCAATTCAATGCAATCACTGATCAGTTCGGCTTCTTCAGGCCGAGGTTCTCGCGCAAGGTGGTGCCGGGATAATCGCGGTGGAACACCCCGCGCCGCTGCAGCAGCGGCACGACCTGCTCGACGAAATCCCGCAATCCCGAGGGCAACACGTCGATCATGAGATTGAAGCCATCAGCTGCGCCTTCGCGATGCCAGGTCTCGATGAAGTTCGCGACCTGCTCCGGTGTGCCGACGATCTGCTTGTGCCCGCCGCCGTTCTGATAGAGCACCTCGCGTACCGTGAGCCTTTCCTCCTCGGCGAGCCGCACGGCGGCGTTGCGAAAGCCCCGCGAGCCGCGAAAACCCTTGTTCGCCTCGATCAGCGCGACCGGCATGGGCTCGTCGAGCTTGAGATCCTCGACGCGCACGCCGACACGCAAGGCGAGCTTCTTCAGCTCTGCCTGCCCGCTCAATTCGTCCAATTGGTCCTTGCGCGCCCGCGCCTCCCGTTCCGTGCCGCCCAGCACCGGCAGCAATCCCGGCAGGACCTTGATGCTGTCGGGATCGCGGCCATGGGCCGCCACCCGGCCGCGTATGTCGGTGCGAAATTCCAGCGCGGCAGCGAGCGTGTTCTGTGCCGTGAACACCACGTCGGCGAAGCGCGCCGCGAGCTCGCGCCCCGGGTCCGACGCGCCCGCCTGGAACAGCACGGGCCAGCCCTGGGGCGAACGCGGCAAAGTGAGGGGACCGCGCACCGAATAGTGCTCGCCGCTGTGATTGATGGGACGCACGTGCGCGCCGTTCGCGAAAACGCCCGCAGCCTTGTCGCCGACCAGCGCCTCCTGATCCCAGCTCGCCCATAGCCGCCGCACGATATCGACCGACTCGGTTGCCCGCTCATACCGGTCGTCATGGTTGGGCAACGCGGTATCGGCGAAATTTGCCGCCACGTCGGGAACGAAGGTGGTGACGATATTCCAGGCCGCTCGACCGCGGCTGAGATGATCCAGGCTCGCGAACCGCCGGGCGATATTGTAGGGTTCGTTGTAGGTGGTCGATGTGGTGGCGACGAGACCGACATGCCTGGTCTCGCCGGCAAGCGCGGCGAGCACAATGGTCGGATCCATCGCGCCGAGATTGGGGCGCTCGAAATTCTCCTCGCTTACAGCAAGCGTATCGGCAAGAAAGATCGCATGCAGGCGCCCGAGCTCGGAGAGCCGCGCGATCTCCTGGTAATAGCCGATATCGGTGTAGGCGAAGGGGTCGCCGTCCCGGTAGCGCCAGGCGCCGGGATGCATTCCGAGCCCCATGACCACCGAATTGAGAATGAGGCCGTTGCGCATGGGTGGCTGCCCGCCGTCTTTCAGGCTGCCGCCGTGACGGAAAAGCGGTGGGCGAGCACGGTCGTGCGCAGCACTGCGGCGAGGGCGCTGGTCTCCTCCACTGTGAGAGAGCCATAGGGCGGATACGGATCCCCGACCGGCACGCCGATGAGGTTCATCGCCGCCTTCATCACCGGGGCGAGACCGCGATGCATCCATTTCGACGGGAACAGCGCAAACTGCAGCTGCAACGCGGCCGCGCGTTCGTAATCCTTGGCGACGAACGCATCGATGACATGCCGCGCGATCTCCGAGCCGGGCGGCGGCATGGTTGCGCCGGACCCGCCGAGCTGGAGAGTGGCGAGCAGCATCTGCATCGTGGTGAAATAGCGCGCGTGTCCCGCCCGATCGATCTCCACGATCAGGCGGGAGACCCGGCCGAGATCGCGCGAGCTCTCCTTGATGAGCTGCACCCTGGGCAGCCTGGCAAGCGCGATTGTATCGGCGATCGATACATCGGCGCCCGGGCCGGGGTTGAGATAAAGCGTGATCGGGAGTTTGGTCTCGCGCGCGACCGCGTCGAAATAGGCGATGAGATCGGCCTGCGTCGGCGGGCCGGCGAATGGGCGCAGCGGCGCAAGCAATTGCACAGCAGCGGCGCCGAGATTTTCCGCGAAATGGGCGAGCTCGACCGAGGTCTTGAAGGACGGATGCGAAATCCCGACCATGACCGGAACGCGGCGATCGACGCACTCGATGGTGCGGCGGATCAGTCCTTTGCGTTGCTCCAGGCTGAGATAGGTATATTCCTGCGTTTCCACTCCGGCGGCCACCACCATGGTCGCGCCGCAGTCCCGCACGACGTAGTCGATCTCGCGCCGCAGCGCGGGCTCATCGACCTCCAGATCCGCGGTGAAGGGGGTCAGCGGCGCAACGATCAAACCAGGCACTGCCATCCGTTCCTCCTCCCCGAATGGTCTGTCTCACGCCGCCATGTGTCCCGGATGCGGCGCAGCGCGAAGCGCATCCGCAATGGATGTGTGATCCAGAAAATATAGCTGCGCGAAGCACCGCGCCCGAGACACACACACTGAAGTTGGCGCCTCGGGCGTAACCCCGGCGAGATGCGTCATGGTCCTTCAATCATAGCCCGGCATCA